>Ga0308157_10001257_pt1 | contig 55913 bp, 56 predicted proteins | sample PhyBR1_FD_201035 | JGI IMG/M metagenome (GOLD analysis project Ga0308157, IMG submission 201035) | Phyllosphere microbial communities from UC Gill Tract Community Farm, Albany, California, United States - DLSLB.R1 | ecosystem: Host-associated > Plants > Phyllosphere > Unclassified | place: USA...
GGCGCGTTCGACCTCCAGTTCGCCCGCCACGCGGGGCAGGTCGACGAAGCCGTCGCGGCGCGCGGCCTGCGGCACGTCGACGAAGAGGTCGTCGATGGATTTGGCGCCGATAGCGGCCAGCATGGCCTCACGGTCGTCGGGCGTCAGGGGGAGGTAGCGCATCTTTGACTCCTAGCCCTTCCCCTCGAGGGGGAAGGGTTGGGATGGGGTGTTGGCAGGCGGTCGCCGAAGAAACTCGGGAGGCGCCGATCGGAGTTCAGATGGGAAGGGGGGATGCCTCCACCCCTCCCAACCCTCCCCCTCGAGGGGAGGGCTTCTTTTAAAGCGTGGTCAGGTAGGCGTCGTAGGCGGCCTGATCCATCAGGGCGTCGACCGCCGAGGCGTCGGCGACCTTGATCTTGGCGAACCAGCCTGCGCCTTCAGGGTCGGCGTTGACGGTTTCCGGGGCCGCGGCCAGGGCGGCGTTGCCCTCGACCACTTCGCCGGCGACGGGCGCATAGACGTCCGAGGCGGCCTTGACCGATTCCACGACGGCGAAGCTGTCGCCGACCGAGACGGTCTTGCCGGCTTCCGGCGTCTCGACGAACACCACGTCGCCCAGGGCGTCAGCAGCGTGCTTGGAAATGCCGACCGTGGCGACGTCGCCTTCGAGGCGAACCCACTCGTGATCTTTGGTGAAGCGCATGTGTCTGATCTCTCAGGCTTTAGGTTTGCGATAATAGCGGGTGGCCACGAAGGGTGTGGCGACGACTTCGGCGGCGGCGGCTTTGCCGCGCACGATGACTTTCAGGTCCGTTCCCAGGGCGGCGAAGGCCGGCGGGACGTAGCCCATGGCGATGTTGTGACCCAGGGTCGGCGAGGGGCCGCCCGAGGTGATCTTGCCGATCGCATTGCCGTCCATGTCGGCGATCTCGGCGCCTTCACGGGCCGGGGCGCCTTCCTTGACGTTCAGGCCGATGCGGACGCGCGAGGGGCCGTCGGCCAGTTCCTTGAGGATGCGCTCGGCGCCGTTGAAGTCGGCGGCCTCCTTGCGCGACTTGGACAGGGCGAAGGTCAGCGCGGCCTCGACCGGGCTGGTGGTGGCGTCAACGTCGTGGCCGTGCAGCGGCAGACCGGCTTCGAGGCGAAGCGAGTCGCGGGCGCCCAGGCCGATCGGCTTCACGCGGGCGTCGGACAGCAGCAGGTTCCAGACGCGCTCGGCGTCGGCGTTCGGCACCGAAATCTCATAGCCGTCTTCGCCGGTGTAGCCCGAGCGCGAGACGAAGCAGTCGACGCCGAACAGCATCAGGCGCGCCGAATCCATGAAGCCCATCTCGCCCAGAGCGGGTTCGTGCTTGGCCATGACCTCGGCGGCTTCCGGCCCCTGGATGGCCAGCAGGGCGCGGTCGTCCAGCACCGTCAACTTGGCGTCGCCGGCCAGGTTGGCGTTCAGGAAGGCGAAGTCGGCGTCCTTGTTGCCGGCGTTGACCACGACATAGAGGCCGTCATGGTCGGGCTTGCCCGCCATCAGGTCGTCCATGATGCCGCCCTCAAGGTTCAGCAGCAGGGAATACTTCTGCTTGCCGTCCTTCAGGATCTGATAATCGCCCGGCACGAAGCGCTGGAACTGCGCAATCGCATCGTCGCCGGTGATGCGGGCCTGGCCCATGTGCGAGACGTCGAACAGACCGGCGTGTTCGCGGGTCCAGCGGTGCTCGGCCAGCACGCCTTCGTACTGGACCGGCATGTCATAGCCGCCGAAGCCGACCATGCGGGCGCCCAGCGCGCGATGCGCGGCGTTGAGGGGGGTGGTCTTCAAGGCCTGGTCGCTCATCGAGCATCCTCCGGTCGCGGGTTGCGGCGATAGCTTCGCCGTCGTCGCGCCCCCGCTGTCCTGAAGCCTGAGAGATTCCGACCGTCGCCCAGAAGACGAACAGCCTTGCTCCGTCGGCGCGCCATAAGGCGACTTTCCAGCGTCCGTGCGCTTTCGCGGTCCTTTTGCCTGAGCGTTTCCGGGGCGGTTGCGCCTTCGGCCCCGACGGCCGCTGCGCGACCGCCGATCTCTCCCGCGAGAGCGTGCGACCTAAGGCCCCGACTCCGGGCCGAAGTCAAGCGGGACCGGGCTTGCCGTGTACGATCCGACAGGCCATGAGGGGCGCGAACTGCTCTCGTGACAGGATTGAAGGCCGCCATGACCGCCCGCACCGACCTCGCCGCCCATCTGGCCGCCCTCGATCTGCCGCAGGGTCTGAGCCAGACCCTGACGGTCGCCGCCGCCGCCTGCGTCGAAATCCGCAAGATCGTCTCCGGCGGCGCCCTGGTCGGGGCGCTGGGCGCATCGGGCGTCGTCAATGTGCAGGACGAAGAGCAGAAGAAGCTCGACGTCATCTCCAACGACGTCCTGACCGACATGCTGCTGGCCTGTCCGTCCGTGGCGGGCGTGGCGTCGGAGGAAATGGACACGGTCCAGCCGGCGACTAATCCGGCGGGTGAATACCTGGTCCTGTTCGACCCGCTGGACGGTTCGTCCAACATCGACATCAACGCCCCCGTCGGCACCATCGTCTCGGTGCTGAAGGCGCCCTCGGCGACCCCGACCGAGGCCGACTTCCTGCAATCCGGCCGTCATCAGGTCGCGGCCCTCTATGCCGTCTATGGCGGCCAGACCATGCTGGTGCTGACCACGGGCCGGGGCGTGGCGGGCTTCACCCTGTCGCACGACGGCCAGTGGCTGATGACGCACGAGAAGATCACGGTCCCGGCGGACACCAAGGAGTTCGCCATCAACATGTCGAACCAGCGCCACTGGGCCGAGAGCGTCCAGCGCTACATCGACGGCTGCCTGCAGGGCGCCGACGGTCCGCGCGGCAAGAATTTCAACATGCGCTGGGTCGCCGCCATGGTGGCCGACGTGCACCGCATCCTGATGCGCGGCGGCGTCTTCCTCTACCCGTGGGACAAGCGCGAGCCGAACAAGCCGGGCAAGCTGCGCCTGATGTATGAAGGCAACCCCATGGCCTTCCTGATTGAACAGGCGGGCGGCAAGGCGACGACGGACGGGACGCAGGCCATTCTGGACGTGACCCCGACCGAACTGCACCAGCGCATCCCGGTGGCGCTCGGCTCGGCCAATGAGGTCGATCAGATCGCGGCGGCCTGAGCCATGAAGCTGCGCTCCACCGACGCCCTTCTGGTCATCGACGCCCAGAACGACTTCTGCGAGGACGGTGCTCTGGCGGTGCAGGGCGGGGCGGGGATCATGCCCCTGATCGCCCGGCTGGCCGGACGCTTCGACACGGTGATCGCCACCCAGGACTGGCACACGCCGGATCAGATCAGCTTCGCCTCGAATCACGACGGCGCGACGCCCTTCACCGAGATCGAGGTCGCCTATGGCCCGCAGATGCTGTGGCCGGATCACTGCGTGCAGGGGACGACGGGGGCGGACTTTCACCCCGACGTGGCCCCCGCCGTGGTCAAGGCCCTGGCCGTGGTCCGCAAGGGCTACAACCCGGCGGTCGACAGCTATTCCGCCTTCTATGAAAACGACCATAGGACGGCGACGGGCCTAGCGGGCCTGCTGCGTGAACGCGGCGTGACCCGCCTCTTCCTGTGCGGTTTGGCCTATGACTACTGCGTCCGCTTCACCGCCGAAGACGCCGTGCGCGAAGGCTTTGAGGCTGTCGTGATTGAGGATGCGAGCCGGGCCATCGCGCCGGACACGGCGGCTGCGGCGCGGGAGAGCTTTGCGACGCTGAGGGTGGCCGAGATCGAGGCTTCGTCGCTCCTCGTTTGACCCTCCCTTCCGTCATCCTCCGGCAAGTCGCGGAGCGGCGCCGACCGGGGGATGACGGAAAAGGGGATCAGTGCGCCGCCGCGTAGGCGTCCACTTCTGCGAGCCGCTTGGCCTTGTCGGCCTCGGGCAGGAAGCTGCCCTCAAAGCTGTTCTTGGCCAGTTGCGTCACCTGCTCGCGGGTCAGGCCGACCGCCTTGGCCAGTTGGATGTAGTTGGCGTTCACATAGCCGCCGAAATAGGAGGGGTCGTCCGAGTTCAGGGTGACGTGCAGGCCGCGACGCAGCATCTCGGGGACCGGATGGTCCTTCAGGTCCTTGACCACGCACAGCTTCAGGTTCGACAGAGGGCAGACCGTCAGGGTCATCTGCTCGGCGGCCAGACGCGCGATCAGGGCCTCGTCCTCCATCGAGCGGTTGCCGTGGTCCATGCGGTCGATGTGCAGCAGGTCCAGGGCCTCGTGCACATAGGCGGGCGGGCCTTCCTCGCCGGCGTGGGCGCACAGCTTCAGGCCCAGGTCGCGGGCGGCGGCGAAGACGCGCTGGAACTTGGACGGCGGATGGCCGACCTCGGACGAATCCAGTCCGACGCCGATGAAGTGATGCAGATAGGGCTTGGCGGCTTCCAGCGTGGCGAAGGCTTCGTCTTCGCTGAGGTGGCGCAGGAAGCTGAGGATCAGGCCGCTGGTGACGCCCAGTTCATTCTTCGCGCGGTCCATGCCGGCGATCAGGCCCTCCACCACCACGCCGAAAGGCACGCCCCGGTCGGTGTGGGTCTGGGGATCGAAGAAGATCTCGGCGTGACGCACATTGTCGGCGGCGGCGCGCTGGAAATAGGCGAAGGCCAGATCCTCGAAGTCCTGACGCGTCAGCAGGACAGCGGCGCCCGCGTAGTAGATGTCGAGGAAGTCCTGCAGGTTCGAGAAGTCATAGGCCGCACGCACGGCCTCGACGCTGTCATAGGGGATGGCGACGCCGTTGCGCTGCGCCAGTTCGAACATCAGTTCCGGCTCAAGCGAGCCTTCGATGTGCAGGTGCAGTTCGGCCTTGGGCAGGCCGGCGATGAAGGCGTCGAGGGACATGAAAAGGGGGGCTCCGTAGCGAAGCCTCCCCCTTATCACACTTACATCCGCTCGGGCGTCTCGATGCCCAGCAGCTCCAGCGCCTGTTCCAGTTGGTGCAGGCTGGCGGCGGCCAGGGCCAGGCGCGAGCCCTTGGTGGCGGCGTCGGGCGCGACCAGGATCGGGCAGGCGGCGTAGAATTTCGAGAAACTCTGCGCCAGGCGATAGGCGTGCTCGGCGATCAGGTTGGGCGAGCGCTTGTCATAGGCGTCGGCGGTGGCCGCGTCGAAGGCGTCCAGCGTCAGGGCCAGGTCGCGCTCTGCCGGTTCGGCGACGACGATGGCGGCGATCTCGACGCCCTGATCGGCGGCCTTCCTCAGCAGGGATTTCACCCGCACGGCCTGATACAGCAGATAGGGGCCGGTCTTGCCCTCGAAGCTCATGAAGCGGTCGAGGTCGAAGACGTAGCTGGTGGTGCGGTTGTTCGACAGGTCGGCGAACTTCAGCGCGGCCACCGCCACCTTGCGGGCGATGTCCTCGAACTCGGCCTCGGGCAGGTCGTCGCCCAGCTTGGCTTCCTTCAGACGCTCGCGCGCCTTGTCGGTGGCCATGGTGATCAGGTCGTGCAGCTTCAGCACGCCGCCGGCGCGGGTCTTGAACGGCTTGCCGTCGGCGCCGTTCATGGTGCCGAAGCCGAGGTGTTCCAGCGATTTCTCGGGCGCGTAGCCGGCCAGGTAGGCGGCGCGGAAGACCTGCTCGAAATGCTCGGCCTGACGCTCGTCGACGACGTAGAGGATCAGGTCGGGATCAATGGATTTGCGACGGTCCAGAATGGTGGCCAGATCGGTCGTGCCGTACATGGCCGAGCCTTCCGACGACACCACCAGCAGCGGCGGCGGGGACGGGGCCTCGATCACCGAGCCGTCGGCCAGCTTCTTCTTGCGGGTCTCGCCGGGCCTGGCGACGTGGACCACCTGGGCGCCGTCATCCTCGACCAGCAGGCCGGTTTCCTTCAGGTGCGCCAGCATTTCCGGCATCAGGGGATCGGCGTCGCTCTCGCCGTTCCACAGGTCGAAGGTGACGTCCAGAGCGCCGAACTCGCGCTTCAGCGCCGTGCGGCTGACGGCGACGAAGTGGGCCCACAGGGCGCGGTAGCCGGGACGACCGCCTTGCAGTTCAGCGGTGGCCTTGCGGGCGCGATCGCGGAAGGCAGGGTCTTCCTTGGCCTTGGCGGCGGCCAGGGGATAGAGGCGTTCCAGGTCTTCCAGCGTGACCGGGCTTTCGGCGGGGAAGGGGCCATCGCCGTCGGCCATGAAGGCGTCAGCCAGGTTCTCGTCGCCGCAGGCGGTGATCAGCAGGCCCATCTGGAAGCCCCAGTCGCCGAAGTGGGCGTCGCCCCAGACGGTGTCGCCGCGGAAGCGGAACAGCCGCTTCAGGCTCTCGCCGATGATGGAGGAGCGCAGGTGGCCGACGTGCATCGGCTTGGCCACATTGGGTCCGGCGTAGTCGATGACGACCTTGCGCGACGGCGTGTTCAGCGAGGCGCCGGCCAGGGTTTCGTCGGCGGCGACTTCTGCGGCGCGCTGCGACAGGGCGGCGTTGGAGAGCTTCAGGTTGATGAAGCCGGGACCGGCGACCTCGACCGAGGACAGGCGAGGGTCGGCAGCCAGACGCTCGGCGACCTTGGCCGCCAGTTCGCGCGGGTTGGCCTTCAGCGCCTTGGCGGCGGCAAGCGCGCCGTTGGACTGGAAGTCCGCCAGGTCGGGGCGGTCTGAGGCGACGACGCGAGCGAGGGCGGCGTCCACGCCTTCGGCGGCGAAGGCGGCGGCGACCGCTTCGCTGAGAGAGGTCTTGAGATCAGTCATGTTCTTAGGGGTTCGGTTGGGTCTGGCCGGCGGTGACGCGGAAGCGGCTGCCCGAGCGGTTGAACTCGGCCATTTCCGGCGTAACGTCGAAGCCGATCAGGACCTCGAAATTGCTGCCCGCCGTGGTGGCGTCGGCGCGGGGAATGACGATGGACTGGGCCTGCTGGACCGAGGCCGTGGTTTGGCCCTCGAAGTTCACCGGCAGGTCGAAATATTCCTTGGCCAGAACGGCCGAGTTGCGCTCGGTCACGGCCACCCAGTAGCGATAGGTGCGGGCGTCGCCGCTGGCCTGCGGGCCCTTGCCGAGGTTGAACAGGACGTTGAAGTCCAGACGAATCGGATCGGCGTCGCGATAGACGCAGTCGGCCGAAACGCCTTCGATTTCACCCGTGAAGCCGATGCCGGCGACCGCCGGGCGGGCGTAGTCGGCCAGTTCGACAAAGCGGGCGGCGTCGTACAGCACCTTCACATAGGGGCAGGGGCCGGCGTTGGCGCGACGGGACAGCGGGGCGATCCGCACCTGACGCGAGCGCTGCGAGGTGCCTTGATCCGGCGCCTGGTCGCGACTCTGCTGGCCGCCTGGACGGCCGCTGGACTGGGCCTCGGCGGATTGGGGAATCAGCACGGCCGCGAGGGAGAGGGCGGCGAGGGCGGTCAGGACGCGACGCATCAGGAGCTTTCCGGCAGTCGAAGGGGGCGCGGAACGATCGGACGTCCGACCAGGCCACGCTCGGTGGTGATAGCGGCTAAAGCGAGGCGCGGCAAACGCGACCACGCAGCCAGTGGCGGCAAGGCGCGCGAGCGACTAGGTTCCACCCATGAACGCGCCTCTATCGCCCTCCAGTTTTGACCGCCGTCCCCTGAACGTGCGCTTGGCCACGCCGCGCGGATTCTGCGCCGGGGTGGATCGCGCCATTCAGATCGTCGAGCGCGCCATCGAGAAGTTCGGCGCCCCCGTCTATGTGCGTCACGAGATCGTCCACAACCGCCACGTCGTCGAGCGGCTGAAGGGCATGGGGGCCGTCTTCGTCAAGGAGTTGGACGAATGCCCGGACGACCGGCCGGTGGTCTTTTCGGCCCACGGCGTGCCCAAGTCGGTGCCGGCCACGGCGCGATCGCGCGAGATGCTGTTTCTCGACGCCACCTGCCCCCTGGTGTCCAAGGTTCATGTCGAGGCTGAACGCCATCATGCGGCGGGGCGGCACATTGTTCTGATCGGCCACGCCGGCCACCCCGAGGTCGTGGGCACCATGGGCCAACTGCCGCCGGGTTCGATCAGTCTGGTGGAGACGGTGGCGGACGCCGAAGCGTTCCAGCGGCCGGGCGATCAGCCCTTGGCCTACGCCACCCAGACGACGCTGTCCGTGGACGACACCGCCGACATCCTGGCGGCGTTGAAGCGGCGCTTCCCGGAACTGCCGGACCCGCACAAGGAAGACATCTGCTACGCCACCACCAACCGGCAAGAGGCGGTCAAACGTCTGGGCGAGGGCTGCCAGCTGGTGCTGGTGGTCGGGTCAAAGAACTCGTCCAACTCGGCCCGACTGGTCGATGTGGCGCTCAAGGCCGGGGCGAGCGACGCCCGCCTGGTCGATGACGCCAGCGACGTGGACTGGACGTGGTTCGACGGCGTGACCACGGTCGGCGTCACCGCCGGAGCTTCGGCGCCGGAACCCCTGATCGAGGCCCTGATCGACGCCATTCGCGCCCGATTTGATGCGATCGTGACTGAGGACGACGGGGCGCGCGAAACCGTTTCGTTCAAGCTGCCCCGGGTCCTGACGGCTTAGATGCTGGAGCAAATATCTGAGCTCGAATGCGGGGAATTCGAACCGATTTCGCTCTAGGCCCGCTCCATCACCAGGCAGGTCGAGGTGGCGGTGGCGTAGAGCGTTCCGTCCAGACCGCGCAGGTCGGCCTCGGAGAAGGCGGCGCGACGTCCGGCCTGAATGATGCGGCCCTCGGCGCGCACAGGCGTCCCCGCCTTCAGCGCCCTGTGGAAGACGGTCTTCAGTTCCAGCGTCGTATAGGCCTGACCCGGCTTCAGCACAGAATGCACCACGCAGCCGCAGGCCGAATCGAGCAGGGTCGCCATCCAGCCGCCGTGCACCGAACCGATCGGATTATAGACAGCCAGGGTCGGCTCGCCCTCGAAGGCGACGCGGCCCTCGGTCAGCTCGGTCAGGCGAAACCCGACCGTCTCGGCGATAGGGGCGGGGGGCATGCGCCCGTCCAGCATCAGGCGCAACTGGTCCAGCCCGGACAGGGCGGCGAGATCGATCTTGTCGGACATGCAGGGGTTCCCCGAGGTTGGGCGCAAAGAAAAGGACGCGCCGGTCGCGAGACCAGACGCGCCCTGAAATCCCAGGCGATGACGCCCGTAAAGCTTTAGAGGCCCGGAAGCTTGAAGCCGCGATCCTGACGAGGCGTGATCGAAATGCCCTCGCGGCCGCCGGTCAGAGCCTGCAGGCGGGCGTGCTCGGTGCTGGCGTCGATGGTGCGGGCGCCGTCGGCGCTCTGGCTGACGGTCGGCGTCTGGGTGGCCGGGTCGTTCTTGCGCCAGAACATGACGCGGTTGGCCCAGCTCTCTTCCTTGTGGGCCAGATCGCCGAACTCGTCGTCCACGACATAGCGGGCCAGGGGGTCGGCGCGGTCGGCGCCTGCCTGGGCGACCAGGGCCTGTTCGCCGCCAGTGCGGGTCACGGCCTGGCGTTGACCCAGCAGAATCTGACGGGCGGCGCTTTCGGGGGCCAGTTCCTGCGGGCGCGGCTGGCCCGGTGACGGCGGGGTCAGGCCGTATTCAGGCGGCACGGCCAGCGGGGCGCTGGCGACGGTGACGAACTCGTCGGGCACGACCTTGGTCATACCGATGCTCTGTTTCAGGCCGCCACAGGCGGTCAGGCCAAGGGCGGTGGTGGCCAGAAGGGTCACGGTGAAGGCGCTACGGATACGCATAAGGTCAGCTCGGCTCCGGGAGGCGCGCCCAACGGCGCTGGCTCGGGACGATAACGAAGAGGGGGTGATTACGACTTTTCGTTGGCCGCGCCAACTGTGGAGCGGCGTTCGGACAGGAAGCTGTCGAGGATCAGCAGGACGACGCCGACCGTGATGCCCGCGTCAGCGATGTTGAAAATCCACGGAAACAGACCAGAGCCCGAGAAGTCGAGGAAGTCCACGACCCCGCCGAAGCGGATGCGGTCGAAGACATTGCCCAGAGCGCCGCCCATGACCAGACCGATGGCGGCGGTCATCAGCTTGCGGTCCGAACGCGTGGCCCAGACGGCGAGGGCAGCCGCCACCAGCACCGAGAAGCCGCTCAGAATCCAGCGGCCCGAACCGCCGCCGAACAGGCCGAAGCTGACGCCTGTGTTCAGCACATAGGTCAGGTTGAACAGGGGCGGCGCGACCTCGGCGATGCGATAGCCGTCGGGGATCTGCGAGATATGCGCCGCGTCGATGGCGCCCAGAACCCAGGCCTTGGTCAGCTGGTCCAGCACGATGACGACGAGAGCGATGCCGTAGGCGGTGTAGGCGAGGCGAGAGATTTTCATGTCTCAAGCCGGTTAGCAGGAAGCGAGGCGAGGGCGAAGAGGGAAAGCGTAATGGCGCCGCCCAATGACGGAGAGGGGCGGTTGCGGCCTTCCCCCCTGCGCCTTGAGGGCTATAACCGGCCCATGACCCTGCCTCACGCCTTGCCCCGCCTGTCCGCCGTCGCGGACGATTACGACATCCTGCTATGCGACGTCTGGGGCGTGATCCACAACGGGCGCGAGAGCTGGCCCGTGGCCTGCGAGGCCCTGACGAAGTTCAATGAAAAGGGCGGTCATGTCGTCCTGATCTCCAACTCGCCGCGCCCCTCGTCGGACGTGGTGGCGCAACTGGATGCGCTGGGCGTGCCGCGCGACGCCTGGAAGGCCTTCGTCACCTCGGGCGACGCGACCCGCGCCGAGCTGGCCCGTCGCGCCCCCGGTCCGGCCTGGATCATCGGCCCCGACCGCGACTTCGTTCTTTATGAAGGCCTGAATCTGACCAGCGCCCATGACGCCTCGGACGCCGCCTTCCTGTCGGTCACCGGCCTGTTCGACGACGCCACCGAGACGCCCGAGGACTATCGCCAGCGCCTGATCCCCGCCGTCGAGCGCGATCTGGAGCTGATCTGCGCCAACCCCGACCGCATCGTGCAGAAGGGCGACAGCATTATCTATTGCGGCGGCGCCATCGCTGATCTGTACGAGGAAATGGGCGGGCGCGTGGTCATGGCGGGCAAGCCCTTTGGCCCGATCTACGAACTAGCCCTGCGTGAGGCGCAAGGCCTGATGGGCCGTCCTGTCGATCGCTCGCGCGTCCTGTGCATCGGCGACGGCGTCATCACCGACGTTCTGGGCGCCGCAGAGCAGGCGCTGGACTGCCTGTTCATCGCCCAGGGCATCCACGGCGATGCGGCCAAGGGGGCGGACGGGACCCTGGACCCGGCGCGCGCGGCCGATTTGCTCCGGGCCGAGACGACCTTTGCACGCTACGCCGCGCTGGAACTGGCGTGGTGAGGCTCGCCATTTCGTCGCACCTGGCTTAAAGCCCGCACATGGTCGAATACGTCACACAGCACCCGTCGGGCGGTTACATCCTCGACGAACTCCACGTCGGCATGGCCGCAGAGAAGACCGTCCACGTCACCGAGGACCGGATTCGCCTGTTCGCCGAGGCGTCGGACGACTTCAATCCTGTTCATCTGGACGAAGAGTTCGCCTCCAAGACCGCCTATCGCGGCCGCATCGCCCACGGTCTGCTGAGCGCCGCCTTCGGCTCGGCGGTGGTCGGCACCATCCTGCCGGGCGCCGGGTCCATCTATATTTCGCAGACCCTGGCCTTCCACTTCCCGGTCCGTATCGGCGACTCGGTTCGCATCGTCATCACCGTGATCGAGATGGAAACCGACAGCGCCCGCGCTGAACTGCGCTGCGAAGGCTTTGTCGGCGACAAGCTGATCATGGACGGCGTCGCCGTCGTGCGCGTGCCGCGCCGTCGCAAGCCCTCGGCTCGCTGAGTTCAGGCATGGTCGAGGTCATCCGCGGCTGGCGCGACCTGCCGGCCTCGCAGCGCGGGGCGGCGGTGGCCGTCGGCGCCTTTGACGGGGTGCATCGCGGCCATCAGGCGGTCATCGCCTCGGCCCGCGAGGCGGCCCAGCGTCTGGGCGCGCCCCTGGCTGTCGTCAGCTTCGACCCCCACCCCCGGCGCCTGTTCCAGCCCGAGGCCGCGCCGTTTCGCCTGATGACGGCGGATCAGATGGCCCGCGCCTTGGCGCCGCTCGGCGTCGACCGCCTCTATCTGATCCCCTTCGACCGCGAGATGGCGGGCATGACGGACGAAGAGTTCGCCCGTCGCGTCCTGTCGGAAGGTCTGGGCATAGCCCACGCCGCCGTCGGTTTTGACTTCACCTTCGGCAAGGGCCGTTCCGGCTCGCCCGCCCTGCTGCGCACCTATGGCGAGACCCTGGGCTTCACCGTCTCGGTCACCGACCGCATCGACGACGCCTCGGGGCTGAAGCTGTCGTCGTCCGCCGTGCGCGAAGCGCTGAAGGCCGGGGATATGGACCGCGCCGCCGCCATCCTGGGGCGCCCCTTCGCCATCCAGGGCGAGGTGATTCACGGCGACAAGCGCGGCCGCACCATCGGCGTGCCCACCGCCAACGTGGCCATGGGCGATTATATGCGCCCGGCCTACGGGGTTTACGCCACCCGCACCCACCTGCCCGATGGTCGCGTCATCAAGGGCGTCGCCAACCTGGGCGTGCGCCCCATGTTCGAAATCGAACAACCCCTGCTGGAAGTTTGGCTGCTGGACTTCAACGAGAGCCTCTACGGCCAGACCCTGGAGACCGAACTGGTCGCCTTCCTGCGCGGCGAGATGAAGTTCGACGGGCTGGATGAACTGAAGGTTCAGATCGAGGCGGATGCGGCGGCGGCGCGGGCTGTGCTGGGCTGAAGGCCCGCTCGACTCTCAAGCAGATTGCTGATTTCGTGGAACGACGTTTGGAGTCGTTCGATGATGAGAATGGGTGTTCTTGAGCCGTCAGGGTTCGGCGTCTTCTCGCTCTTTGCGGCGCTTGGCGGCCTCGCCTTCCTGATGAACGCCAACTATGTCGCGCCTGGGTGTACAGGGCCGAAAGTGAGGCAATGCGATTACGTGGTTACGGCCAAAGCCGCCATGACTGCCTCGCACGACGCCCTTCCGCTCATGCCTCCATTTTCATCGGATCAAGGTTTCGATGTATTCGACTATGGTTCGTCCGTCCTGGTTCAGCAGAGTGATCCCTCGGAAGGTGATGCGCTGAGCCATGCCTCGTCGGTTTTGATCGACAAGAAGAGTTGCCGGCCATGCGAGATCGGATACGCTTATCCTGACTTGGAGGAGCGAGGACCCTTGATCTTGCAGACATCGGCGGAAGACCCGGCCGCCGCCGCTAAACTATCCGAAAAAGTCAGGCGGTGGCGACTCGGCCTAGATTAACTATCTGGGATACGACTTCTCATCTCACGACAACCGGTCGCGGAACTCCGTCCAGTCGAACTCGCGGATCATCCTTAGTTCGTCCGTGGCGCTGTTCCACAGGGCGATGGCGGGCAGGGGGACGCCGTTGAAGGTGTTGGTCTTCACCATCGAATAGTGGGCCTGATCCAGGAAGGCGAGGCGCGTTCCGGGCGTCGGGCGTTCAGCAAAGACGTAGTCGCCGATGATGTCGCCGGCCAGGCAGGACGGGCCGCCAAGGCGCACGGTGACGCCGTCTTCGGGCTCGGCCAGCATGGCGGGGCGGTAGGGGGCCTCGATCACGTCCGGCATGTGGCAGGTGGCCGACAGGTCAGTGATGGCGATGGGCATGCCGTTGTCGAAGACGTCCAGCACCTCGCCGATCAGGATGCCGGCGTCCAGGGCCACGGCCTCGCCCGGCTCCAGATAGACCTGCACCCCGTGGCGTTCAGCCAGGGTGTTCAGGAAGGCGACCAGTGCGTCTGTCTGATAGTCGGCGCGGGTCACGTGGTGGCCGCCGCCGAGGTTCAGCCATTTGACCCCGCCCAGCAGGGGGGCGAGCTTGGGCTCCACCGCCGCCCAGATGCGGGCCAGGGGCTCGAAATCCTGTTCGCACAGGGCGTGGATATGCAGGCCGTCGACGCCCTGCATATGTTCCGGCTTCAACTGCGACACCGGGAAGCCCAGACGCGAGCAGGGCTGGGCCGGGTCGTATTTGGCGACCTCGCCCTCGGAATGTTCGGGGTTCAGCCGCAGGCCGATCTCGAAGGTCTCGCCTTCAGCCCGCGCGGCGGCGATCAGGTCGGAAAAGCGCGCCACCTGATCGGGCGAGTTGAAGATGACGTGGTCGGACAGCCGCAGAATCTCGGGCAGATCCTCGGCCTTGTAGGCGGGCGAATAGGTGGTCAGTTCGCCCTTGTAAAACTCACGCGCCAGCCGCGCCTCCCACAGACCGGAGGCGCAGACGCCGTCGAGGTATTCCCCGACGACGTCCGCCAGCGACCACATGGAAAAGGCCTTGAGCGCCAGCAGGACCCGGGCATTGCCACGGTCGCGCACGTCCTTGAGCACGGCCAGATTGCGCCGCACCGCGACCTCGTCCACCACGAAGGCGGGCGAGGCGACGCGGTTCAGATCAAAGTGAGCAAAGGCTCCGGGATCGCCGGCCTTGGTTTCCATGTCGTCTTTTTACTCAGGTCTTAGAAAGCTAGAGGAGCGTCCAGCTCTTCCACGGTCCACGGCAGGCCATGCTTGTTCAGCATGTCCATGAAGGGATCGGGGTCCAGCTGCTCCATGTTGAAGACGCCGTCGCCCTTCCACGTGCCGGTCAGCATCATGGCCGCGCCGATCATGGCCGGAACGCCCGTGGTGTAGCTGACAGCCTGGTTGCCGGTTTCGGCATAGGCGGCTTCGTGGTCGCAGATGTTCTTGACGTAGAAGGTCTTGGCGACGCCGTCCTTTTCGCCGGTGGCGATGGTGCCGATGTTCGTCTTACCCTTGGTGATCGGACCCAGCGACGAGGGTTCCGGCAGGAGGGCCTTCAGGAACTCGATCGGGATGATCTCGCGGCCCTGGAACTGCATCGGCTCGATCGAGGTCATGCCGATGTTTTCCAGCACTTCCAGGTGTTTCAGATAGCTGTCGCCGAAGGTCATCCAGAAGCGGATGCGTTTGATTTCCGGGTAGAACTTGGCCAGCGACTCCAGTTCCTCATGATACATGAGGTACATGTTCTTCTGACCCACGCCTTCGAAGTCGAAGGCCTGCTTGTGGCTCAGCGCCGGGCCCTCGACCCACTGGCCGTTTTCCCAGTGACGCGAGTTGGCGGTCACTTCGCGCAGGTTGATTTCCGGGTTGAAGTTGGTGGCGAAGGGCAGACCCGTGTCGCCGCCGTTGCAGTCCAGGATGTCGAGCGTGTCGATCCGGTCCAGCAGGTGCTTCTTGGTGTAGGTGGCGAAGACCGAGGTCACGCCGGGGTCGAAGCCCGAGCCGAGCAGCGCCATCAGGCCGGCTTCCTTGAAGCGCTCCTGATAGGCCCACTGCCACTTGTATTCGAACTTGGCCTCGTCGCGCGGCTCGTAGTTGGCCGTGTCGAGGTAGTTGACGCCAGCGGCCAGGCAGGCGTCCATGATGGCCAGGTCCTGATAGGGCAGGGCCAGGTTGACCACCAGGGCCGGCTTGACCGACTGGATCAGGGCCGTGGTCGCGGCGACATCGTCGGCGTCGATGGCCGCCGTGTCGATGGTCACGCCAAAGCGCGACTTCACGGATTCAGCGATGGCGTCGCACTTGGACTTCGTCCGGCTCGCCAAGGTGATATGCGAGAAGATGTCGGCATTCATCGCCATCTTGTGGACCGCGACGGAGCTGACGCCGCCTGCACCGATAACCAGCACCCTGCTCATGTGTGGCTTCTCCTGAAGTCTGAAACTGCTTTGGCGACACCGCCGCCGCTATAAAGGGCGGGGCTCTTAACACGATGATGACAGGATCGCTAACGGTCGCGTGTCGCAGGGGTTGCGGGGGTCAGCCCTCGGCCTTCTCGGCGATGGCCATCAGGGCGTCGTGCAGGGACTTGCCCTGGCCGTCGATGACGTCGGCGATGCGCCACATGGGACCTTCCTTGGCCAGCTTCAAGGTTTGGCGCTGGGTCTGGCCGTGGTTGGTGAAGGTCACCTCGGCCAAGGCCGCCCTGTCGCCGTCGGGCGTCATCTTCAACGCGGTCATGGCGAAGCCGTCGGCGTCCTGACAGGCGCAGATCGGATCATAGTTCAGATAGGGGACCTCGCCCTTGGCGGCATTGAAGTCGGCGCCGACCAGGGCGTTCAGGGTGCGCGTATAGAGCGGGTCGCGGCCGGGGGTGATTGCGGCGGCCGCCGGATCATTGGCCAGAGGCGCGGCGGCGTTGGCGTAGAGGGCGCGCACAAAGGCCTCGGCGTTCTGTTCGCCGGCCGCATAGATGGCGGCGCGTCCCGACAGGGGGGCCTCGACGGGCGCAGGGGCCTTTTCCTCGGCGGGAGAACAGGCCGCTGCTGCCAGAACCAGCACCGCCGCCGCTGTCATCGCCTGAATGCGCATCTGCTCGTCTCCCGTCCTGTGTTCGCTTCGACTATGGCGCAGGCGCCGCCCGGTCTGCTAGACGGTTTCAACCATGACCGTTCGCGTGATCCGTCCGATTTCGATTAGCCGCCCGGCGTAGCGCCAGGGCGAACAGCCCCGCGCACGTCGGGATCGAATATCGCCGATGCCGTCCAACGGCCTTCACGCTAGACTGCGTCCGCGCCGCCTCCTCGGCGCCCGCGCAAAAGACAAAGATTACCCCATGGCCGACGCCACTAACGACACCGCTCCCGACGCAGCTGGCCGCGACTATCGCGACACCGTCTTCCTGCCCGAGACGCCCTTCCCCATGCGGGGCGGGTTGCCGAAGAAGGAGCCGGAAATCCTGGCCCAGTGGGGCGACCTCTATGGTCATCTGCGCGCCACGCGTCAGGCCCAGAAGGCGCCGCTCTATGTGCTGCACGACGGCCCGCCCTACGCCAACGGCGACATCCACATCGGCCACGCCCTGAACAAGACGCTGAAGGACTTCGTGGTCCGTTCGCGCTTCCTGCTGGGCTATGACGTCGACTACGTCCCCGGCTGGGACTGCCACGGTCTGCCGATCGAATGGAAGATCGAGGAACAGTTCCGCGCCAAGGGCCGCCGCAAGGATGAGGTGTCCAAGGAAGAGTTCCGCACCGCGTGCCGCGAATACGCCGGCAAATACATCGACCTGCAGCGCGACCAGTTCCTGCGCCTGGGCATCACCGGTGACTTCGCCAATCGCTACGCCACCATGGACTTCGGTTCCGAGGCAGCCATCGTCGCCGAGTTCCACAAGTTCAAGAACTCGGGCCAGCTGTATCGCGGCTCCAAGCCGGTGATGTGGTCGCCGGTCGAGCGCACGGCCCTGGCCGAGGCGGAAGTCGAGTATCACGACCACGTCTCGCCGACGATCTGGGTCAAGTTCCCGGTGGTCGGCGCGACCGACAGCCACCCGGACGATCTGCTGTCCTTCCGCGCGGCCACGCCCTCGGTGGTGATCTGGACGACCACGCCCTGGACCATTCCGGCCAACCGGGCGATCTCCTATGGCCCCGACATTGCCTATGGCCTCTATGAGGTCACGGCCCTGGAAGAAGGCCTGGACTACGAGCCCTGGGCCAAGCCGGGCGACCGCTTCATCCTCGCCGACAAGCTGGCCGAGGACGTGTTCAAGGCGGCCAAGATCAGCGGCTTCACCCGTATCGACGCCATCAACCCTTCGGGCCTGGAATGCGCCCACCCGCTGGCGGCGCTGGACAGCGGCTATGGCTTCTCCGTGCCCCTGCTGGCGGGCGACCACGTCACCGACGACGCCGGCACCGGCTTCGTCCACACCGCGCCGGGCCACGGCGCGGACGACTACAATGTCTGGCTGGCTCACGGTCATCGCGAGGTACCGGACACGGTCGATCCCGACGGCGCCTATTATGAGCACGTGCCGCTGTTCGCGGGCCTCAAGGTGCTGGAGACCGAGGGCAAGAAGACCGGCAAATTCGGTCCCGCCAACGGCGCGGTGATGGACAAGCTGATCGAGGCGGGCAATCTGCTGGCGCGCGGCCGGATGGAGCACTCCTATCCGCACTCCTGGCGCTCGAAGGCCCCGATCATCTTCCGCAACACGCCCCAGTGGTTCATCCGCATGGACGAGGCGCTGGACGACGACAACACCCTGCGCGACCGGGCGCTGAACGCCATCGACGCCACCGCCTTCCACCCGGCGGCGGGCAAGAACCGCATCCGTTCGATGGTCGAGGGCCGCCCCGACTGGCTGATCAGCCGTCAGCGCGCCTGGGGCACGCCCCTGGCCATGTTCGTCGACAAGCAGACGGGCCAGCCCCTGCACGATCCCGAGGTCGACGCCCGCATCGTCAAGGCCGTGGCCGAGGGCGGCGCCGACGTCTGGTTCTCGGCGCCCGACGCCGACTTCCTGGGCGCGCACGATCCCGAGCGGTTCGAGAAGGTCACCGACATCCTTGACGTCTGGTTCGACAGCGGCTCGACCCACGCCTTCACGCTCGACCCGCGCACGGCCGAGCATGGCTACAGCGGCGACCGCCCGTCGCACTGGCCCGCCGACCTCTACCTGGAAGGCTCGGATCAGCACCGCGGCTGGTTCCAGTCGTCGCTGCTGGAAGGCTGCGGCACGCGCGGCCGCGCCCCGTTCAAGGCCGTCCTGACCCACGGCTTCACCCTGGACGAGAACGGGGAGAAGATGTCGAAGTCGCGGGGCAATACGACCGACCCCCTGACCATCATCAAGGAGTCGGGCGCCGACATCCTGCGCCTGTGGGTGGCCCTGGTCGACTATTCGGACGACCAGCGCATCGGCAAGCAGATCCTGCAGACCACGGTCGACGCCTATCGCAAGCTGCGCAACACGGTCCGCTATCTGCTGGGCGCGCTGAACGGCTTCGACGAGGCCGAACGCCTGCCTTACGACCAGATGCCGCCGCTGGAGCAGTTCATCCTGCACCGTCTGTGGGAACTGGATGGCCAGGTGCGTCGGGCCTATGAGGAATACCGCTTCCAGGACGTGATCCGGCCGGTGCTGGAGTTCTGCTCGGGCGACCTGTCGGCCCTCTATTTCGACGTGCGCAAGGACAGCCTCTACTGCGACCGTCCTGACAGCGTCCGCCGTCGCGCCGTCCGCACGGTGATGGACGAGGTCTTCAGCCGCCTGACCGCCTGGCTGGCCCCGCTGACGCCCTTCACCATGGACGAGGCCTGGACGACCCGCTTCCCGGACGCCGGCACCAACTGCGCCCGTGTCATCCCGGAAACGCCGGGTCAGTGGCGCAACCCGGCTGAGGCCGAGCGTTGGGCCGGGGTCAACACGGTGCTGGAAGTGGTCAACGAGGCCCTGGAAGCGGCGCGTCGGGACAAGCTGATCGGCGGCGCGCTCGACGCCTGGCCGGTGGTCACGGCCCCGGCTGAACTGCTGGCCCCGTTCGAGGGTCTGGACGCCGCCGAGGTGTTCCGCACCTCGGGCGCCGAACTGGTGGTCGGCGGCGACGCCGTCGCCGTCGAAGTCAGGCTGGCCGACTATCCCAAGTGCGCCCGTTCCTGGCGCCGGGTGCCGGACGTCGGCTCTGACGCCGACTTCCCCGACCTGTCGGCCCGCGACGCCGACGCCGTCCGCTGGCTGGACGCGCAGAAGGCTTAAGGGATCAGGCCCCTCCGCTTCGGCGGAGGGGCCTTTTTTCTTCCTTCTCCCCTTGCGGGAGAAGGTGGGCCCGAAGGGCTCGGATGAGGGGTTTTGCGACGGCGGATGAAGGCGCGAGACCAGAGCGCGGCGCGACCCCTCATCCGTCAGGCTTCGCCTGCCACCTTCTCCCACAAGGGGAGAAGGGCTTTACGCGGCATCATGAAAGATCAGCCCCAGCGTCATGCGCCGACCCGATCGCACCGTGCTGACGCCGTGGCGCATCTGCACGCGGTAGTCGCCGCGCGTTCCGGCGACGGGACGTTCGCGCACGGCGAAGATCACCGCCTCGCCCTGTTTCAGCCGCACGACATGGGCCTGTGACTGCGAGCGCGGCTTCTGCTCGACCAGAACGAACTCGCCGCCCTCGAAATCCGCCGGATCGCTGAGCAGGATCGCCGCCTGCAGCGGGAAGACCAGATCGCCATAGAGATCCTGATGCAGCCGGTTGTAGTCGCCGGGGCCGTAACGCAGCATCAGCGAGGTCGGCCGCGTCTGGCCCGCCGCTTGGCATTGGGCCGTCAGTTCATCGAGGCGGTCCGGAAAGCTTGGCCGATCCAGCCGCGCCGCCCAGCCGTTGGCGAGGGGCACCAGGCCTTCATAGAGCCGCGCCCGCAGCCGTGGCAGGGGATCGGGCAGGGGATTGTCGAAATACTGATACTCGCCCTGCCCGAAGCCGTGGCGCTGCATGACGATGCGGCTGCGGAACCGCTCTGGCTGGTCATAGAGGGCTTGCAGGGCGCCGCAGGTGGCGGGCGTCAGCAGGCGCCCGGCCACGGCCCAGCCCTGGGCGTTCAGGTCATGAGCGATGCGGGGCCAGTCGAGGGTGTCGGTCATGGGCGCCATAGACGCCGGTCGAGACGACCTGTCTGGCGGCTTTCGGCTCTTCTTTCCTCCCCATTTCATGGGGAGGTGGCGCGGACGCGCAGCGTCCGTGACGGTGGGGGCGGCGGAACGGTTGTTTGTGGATGCAAAGGGTAGATCGCGGCGTCGCCCCCTCCACCGCTACGCGGTCCCCCTCCCCACGTGTGGGGAGGAAAGAAGGATCAGAACCGGCGGCGTTGCTCGGCGGATTTCAGCGTGGAGCGGACGAACTCGGTGGGCGGGTCGGTTTCGGCCAGGACGGCTTCCTTGATGGCGCGCGGCTCGCCGAACAGGTGGCCCTGGCCCATGCCGACGTCCAGTTCCAGGATATCGACGACCTGCTTCTCGCTCTCGACCTTCTCCGCGATCAGTTCGAGGCCATAGCGACGGGTCAGGGGGGCGAAGTCGGCGGCCTGGATGTCCGGCTGGGTCGGCAGGGGCGTGGCGCCGTCCAGATCCAGCAGCTGCTCGATCAGCAGGTCGGCGGCGACCTTGATGAAGCGCACGTCCGAGCGTTGCAGGTCGGCGAAGTCCAGGTCCAGCGTCTGCACCTTGTCGATGGAGAAGCGGAAGCCCAGATCGGCCAGCTTGGCCATGTTGCGGGCCTCGGACGCGCCGCGCGCCTCGAACGTGGCCTGACCCAGCTCGAAGATCAGGGCGTCCTTCAGGTCGCGGTTCTGGCTGAGGAAGTCGAGGAACTGCGGGAAGAAGGTCTCGTCGCCCAGCGAGGCCAGGGAGATGTTGCAGAAGACCCCGACCTTGCGGTCCTGACGCGCCAGACGGCGCACGATCTGGGCGCAGCGGAACAGCAGCAGGTTGTCGATGGCCGGCAGCAGGCCCTCGCCTTCGGCCACCGACAGGTATTCGGCCGGCATCATGACCCGGTTCGACGGATCGCGCAGGCGGGTGAAGCTCTCGTAGAAGACGGTCCGGCGCTGCGGCAGGGTCACGACCGGCTGCAGATAGAGGTCGATGCGGTTTTCCGTCAGGGCGTCGTGGACGGTCTTCAGCAGGGTGTTCGACTGGACCTGACGACGGCCCTCATAGGTGTCGGCGGTGATCGGCGAGGACGACAGGCGATCGTCGATCGAATCGCTCATCTGCTGGATCAGGCCCTCCAGCATCCGCACTTCGCCGGTCAGGGCCTCGGTCTTGGACAGGGCGCCGCTCTCGATGGCCTCGGCCAGCTCGGTCAGGGCGCCTTGCGTCGACTCCATCGCGTCGGCCAGCAGGCGGTGCGCCTCACGGACCTTGGCGATCTCCTTGCGCAGGGCCCGGCGATCCAGAATCCCGGCGATCACGGCATGCAGACCGACCAAAACGCCCAGGGCGCCCAGCACCCCGGCGGCGCCCGCGCCTGCGCCCATACCGGCGCGCCAGATCGCCGCCCCGATGGTCAGGGACAGGAACAGGTAGCCGAAGAACAGAAAACCGCCGGTGATCTTGCGCATGGGGCCGGTGTCGAGCCGCCTTTCCCTTATGGAATCGGCCGAGTATCGGTCTAACTAGAGATAACGGCTAGGGTTGGGGCGCAGAAAACCAGCCCAAAGGGAGGTTAACGCATGGAATTGTTCGATCTGAGCGGCAAGGTCGCGGTCATTACCGGCTCCTCCAAGGGCATAGGCAGGGCCATAGCCGAACGTCTGGCCGAGCACGGCGCCCGCGTCGTCATCTCCTCGCGCAAGGCCGGGCCGTGCGAAGAGGTCGCCGCCGCGATCAACGCCAAACAAGGCGAGGGCCGCGCCATCGCCATCCCTGCCAACATCGCCTCCAAGGAAGACCTGCAACGTCTGGCGGACGAGACGACCGCCGCCTTCGGCCAGATCGACATCCTGGTCTGCAACGCTGCGACTAACCCCTATGCCGGACCGATGGCGGGCATTGCCGACGACCAGTTCGAAAAGATCCTGCAGAACAACGTCATCTCCAACCACTGGCTGATCCAGATGGTCGCGCCGCAGATGCTGGAGCGCAAGGACGGGGCCATCCTGATCATCTCCTCGATCGGCGGACTTCGTGGGAACGCCTTGATCGGCGCCTACAACATCTCCAAGGCCGCCGACATGCAGCTGGCGCGCAATCTGGCGGTCGAGTACGGGCCGTCGAACGTGCGCGTGAACTGCATCGCCCCGGGCCTGGTCCAGACCGACTTCGCCAAATACCTGTGGGAGAACCCGGAGTTGCTGAAGACCGTCACCGAGCCCGCTCCGCTGAAAAGGATCGGCCAGCCTGATGAAATCGCCGGCACGGCGGTCTATCTGTGCAGCCCAGCCTCGGCCTATGTGACCGGGCAGACCCTTGTGGTGGACGGCGGACTGACGATTGCCTGGTGAGCGTGAAAACAAGGTCGGCTTTTTCCAAGACCTGAACTGGCGGCTGGAGGCGGCGGCGTTCAAGGCGCTGTTCGCCTTCCTGCGGGCGCTGGGCGTCGAAGGCGCCTCCGGTTTCGGTGGCAAGCTGCTGCGTTGGCTGGGGCCGCTGACCGGCACGCACAAGACGGTCACGCGCAACCTGCGCATCGCCTTCCCGGACATGGACCCCGTCGAGCGGGACCGTCTGGCTATCGACCAGTGGGAGCAGACAGGCCGCACCTTCGCCGAGCTGGCGGTCATGGATCGCCTGACGCCGGAAAGCGGCCGTATCGACATGGTCGGTCTGGAACGGCTGCACGCCGTGCGCGACAGCGGCAAGGCGGTGGTGCTGATCTCGGGCCACCTGGCCAATTTCGAGGTGATGGCGGCGGTCATCATGGCGGCGGGCGTGCCCTGCCAGGTGACCTATCGCGCCGCCAACAACCCCTATGTCGACGCCCTGATCCGCGAGAGCCGCGAGCGCTACGGCATCAAGCTGTTCGCGCCCAAGGGCGACGGCACGCGCGAACTGATGGCGGGGATGAAGCGCGGCGAATCCATCGCCCTGCTGGTCGATCAGAAATACAGTCAGGGGCCGGAGGTCGAGTTCTTCGGCCAGCCGGTCAACGCCTCGCCGGGCGCCGCACGTCTGGCGCTGAAGTTCGGCACGGTGATCCAGCCTCTGTCGGTGACGCGCCTGCCGGGCGTGCGCTTTCGCGTCACGGCCCATGAGCCCATCGAAGTGCCGGACACGGGCGACAAGGCCGCCGACGTCGTGGCGGGAGTCCAGGCGGTCAACCGCTTCGTCGAAGAGCGGGTCAAGGAACATCCCGTGGACTGGTTCTGGGTCCACAAGCGCTGGCCGCCCAAGGTCTATGAGGCGCTGAGGGCGACCGAGGCCTAGCTAGTCGATCACGGCGTCATCGGCCCGGCGGAACGGGCCGGCGTAATGTTCGCGCTGGGTGCGGCGTCGCTCCGGACCGAAGTAGTCGCCGCCGCGGATAAAGGCGCGGGGCCGCATGATCACCGCTTCGATGCGCGCGAGCAGGGCCGGGGCGTTCACCGGCTTGGTCACGAACTCGGTCACGCCGGCGTCGCGCGCCTCGGTCACGTGTCGCTTTTCGGAATGGCCGGTCATCATGATGATCGGCAGATAGGGATTGGGGCTGTCCTCGGCCTTGCGGATCATCTGGGTGAAGGTCACGCCGTCCACCGGCAGCATCCGAAAATCGACGATGGCCATGTCAGCCGGACGGATTCTCAGCGCCTTCAGGGCGGCGGCGCCGTCTTCCACCTCGCGCACGCTGCCTACGCCCACGGACTTCAGCATGGCCGAGATGATGGCGCGCATGTTGGGGTTGTCGTCGGCGAGCAGGATGTCGAGCGACTGTAGGGCGGGCATGGTGATACGACGCGAGCTGGTGGCCGAATGAAGCGAGGCGGGATGGCGACCGGAAGGGCCTAGGCGTCGCGCGCGGCGGTCATGAATTCCAGGGGGCTGGCGTAGGCCTCCTGTCGCTCCACCGACCAGTAGCGCAGGGCCGCCAGCGGGATGGGCACGCCGCTGACCGCGCAGGTCACATAGGCGCCGGGGCGCAGGACGGCGAACTCGCCGTCGCCGTAGTGCAGCGTGGCCGGCGAGGGCGAAACAGGAAGCGGAGCAGGCGTCGTCATGACGCGATGATTGGCATGGCTTGCGGCGCGAGACGAGAGGCGAATCGCTGTCATTTGAAAACAAGTCGATGACAGGAGCCGCCGATGATCCGCCCCCGCCTTGCCTTGCCCGCCTTCCTCCTTGCGACGGTGTTCGCGATCTCGCCGGCCGTCGCTCAAACCGGCGAGGCGCGGCCTACGATTCGCGAGTTGGGCCGGGCGCCTGGCGTCCTGATGCCGGGGCCGCTGAACGCCATCACCGACGTGGCGGGCGTGCGGGTGGGACAGGTGACGCTGCGCTCGGGCGACAGCGTCCGAACCGGGGTGACGGCGATCTTGCCGCACGGCGGCGACCTGTTCCGCGACAAGGTTCCTGCGGGCCTGTCGGTCGCCAACGGCTTCGGCAAGCTGGCGGGCGCCACCCAGATCCGCGAGCTGGGCGAGATCGAGACGCCCATTGTCCTGACCAACACCCTGTCGGTGGCGCGCGGGATCGACGGAATTTTGGACTGGACCTTGAAGCAGCCGGGGCACGAGGACATCCGTTCGGTCAACGCCGTGGTGGGCGAGACCAACGACGGGGGCCTGAATGATATTCGCGCGCGGGCGGTCACAGCCGCCGACGTGGTGGCCGCCATCGAGACGGCGACCAGCGGCCCGGTCGAGCAGGGCGCGATCGGAGCCGGGACGGGCACTATCGCCTTCGGCTTCAAGGGCGGGATTGGGACCAGTTCGCGCAGACTGCCGGCCAGTCTTGGCGGCTTCACCGTGGGGGTTTTGGTGCAGTCCAACTTCGGCGGCGTCCTGAGCATGGACGGCACGCCCGTCGGGGTGCCGCTGGGCCGCTATTATCTGCGTCAGGAGGTCGAGGCCGAGCGCGCGGACGGCTCCATCATGATCGTGGTGGCGACCGACGCGCCGCTGTCGGATCGCAATCTGGAGCGGCTGGCGGCGCGCGCCTTCGCCGGTTTGGCGCGGACGGGGGCGGCGTTTTCCAACGGCTCGGGCGACTACGCCATCGCCTTTGCCACCAATGAGGACGTGTGGCGGACGCCGGAGCGGCGCAGCGGCGCGACAACCGTGGCCGACTGGCCCAATGACCGCATGTCGCCCCTGTTCGTCGCCGTGGCCGAGGCGACCGAGGAGGCCATCCTCAACTCCCTGCTGAAAGCCAAGACCACGACCTCGGTGATCGACGGCAAGTCGGTGACGGTCGAGGCGCTGGACGTTGAGGCGGTGAAGGGGCTGCTGCAGGCAGGGCGCTAAAAGACTTTCCTCCCCATGAAATGGGGAGGAAAGAAGCTAGAACAGGTCGCCCTGGTTCGCCGTCGGAGGTTTCGGGCGCGGCGCGGGCTTGGGCGCGGGCGGCGCGGCGGGCCGAGGCGCAGCCCCCTCGCCCTCGATGGTCGCGCCACGGGCGCCGTCGCCGAAGACGATGCGCACTGCCTGGCCGGGCGACAGGCCGGCGGCCGAGGCGATCATGGCGCCCGCCTCGTCCTCGATGCGGGCAAAGCCGGGCTTGGGCCGTTTGGGGTCCAGGGTGGCCAGGGCTCGCGACAGGGCGGCTAGCCGGGTCTCGTCGCGGTCCAGCCGCCGCTTCATCGCTGGGCCGAAGCGGTCGGCATAGGCGGCCAGCCGATCGCCGCGCCGTTCGATGGCGCGGTCCAGCAACCCTTTGGAAAGACGCCCGCCGACCACGGCCAACTGGCGTTCATGCACGGCGACGTTGCGGTGCAGTCCCGAGCCCAGGCGGCTGGCCGCGTGATCCAGCCTTTGCTGCGGCAGGGCCAGCAGGTCTTCGGGACGGGCGGGCAGGCCGCGGGCGGCGGCGCGCAGACGGGTGCGGCGGTCCTCCAGCAGGCGCGACCCGGCCCGCGCCAGCCGCGCCTCCAGATCGCTCAGCGCCCAGCGCAGGTCGGCCAGGACCGGGGTGGCGATCTCGGCGGCGCCCGTCGGGGTCGGCGCGCGGCGGTCGGAGACGAAGTCGATCAGGGTGGTGTCGGTCTCGTGCCCCACGGCCGAGATGATGGGAATACGGGCCTCGGCCACGGTGCGGGCCAGGGCCTCGTCGTTAAAGCACCACAGGTCCTCGACCGAACCGCCGCCGCGCGCGACGATCAGCAGGTCGGGGCGGGGGATGAGCCCGTCGGGCGTCATCTGATCGAAGCCGCGAATGGCGTTGGCCACCTGGCCGCTGGCGGCGTCGCCCTGAACCACCACCGGCCAGACGATAACGCGGCAGGGCCAGCGTTCAGCGATGCGGTGCAGGATGTCGCGGATCACAGCGCCGGTCGGGCTGGTGATGACGCCGATGGTCGCGGGGAAGGTCGGCAGGGGCTTCTTGCGCGACGGCTCGAACAGGCCCTCGTCGCGCAGTCGCGCCTTCAGCCGCTCCAACTGGGCCAGCAGGGCGCCCGCGCCCGCCGGCTCCATGCTCTCGATGACGATCTGATACGAGGACCGGGCCGGGTAGGAGGTGATCTTGCCGGTGACGATGACTTCCAGCCCGCTTTCCGGCTGGGCGCCCAGGCCCTTGACCACGCCCTTCCAGATGACGCCGTCGATGGCCGCCTTGTCATCCTTGAGCGTCAGATAGACGTGGCCCGAGGCATGGCGGTTCACCTTGGAGATCTCGCCGCGCAGCCGCACATGGCCGAAGCGGTCCTCCAGCGTGCGCTTGAGCGCGAAGCTCAGCTCCGAGATCGACAGGGGCGGGTTGTTGTCGCGCGCGGCGGCCGGCGCCTCGGCGGGGCCTTCGAAAGCATAGTCGTCGTCGGAGATCATGGCGTGACCTTAGACCGTCTTGTCGCAGGCGGGAACGGGGCGAGGGCGGGCCCGTTAGCTTGACCATGGAACCTGCCGATCCGCCCGGAACCGATCCGACTGAGCGCGCCCCGCGTGAGCAGCAGATGTCGCGCCGCAGCAATGCGCCTTCGGTCAGTCCGTGGCTGGTCCTCTTCGCCATCGTCCTGCTGGGGGCCGTGATCTACGTCCTGTCGGCGCTTCTATAGGCCGCTAACCCTTTCCTGTGCTTGACCCGGACGGCGGGGGCGGTCATTGCGCGCGTATGAATATTCTGCTCGTCGGATCCGGAGGGCGTGAACACGCCCTGGCTTGGAAGATCGCCCAGTCGCCGCTGGTCACGCGGCTCGTCGCCGCGCCCGGCAATCCCGGCATGGCCAAACACGCCGAGCTGAAGCCGGAGATCAAGGCGACCGACGCGGAAAGCCTGGCCGCCCTGGCGCGCGAGATGAAGGCGGACCTGGTCGTGGTCGGTCCCGAATCCGCCCTGGCCGAGGGCCTGGCCGACCGGCTGAACGCGGCGGGCATCCCCTGCTTCGGTCCGACCGCCAAGGCGGCGCAGTTGGAAACCTCGAAGGCCTTCTCCAAGGCCTTCCTGCAACGGCACGGCATCCCGACGGCGGGTTACGGCGTCTATGAGGATGTGGCCGAGGCCAAGGCGGCGCTGAACAACTACGCCGCCCCCTATGTCATCAAGGCCGACGGCCTGGCGGCGGGCAAGGGCGTGGCCATCAGCCCCGACAGGCCGGACGCCGAGGCCGAAATCGAACGCATGCTGGGCGGCCGCTTCGGCTCGGCCGGATCGCGCGTCGTGATCGAAGAATTCATGGACGGCGAGGAAGGCTCGCTGTTCGCCCTGTGCGACGGCCAGCGCGCCGTCCTGTTCGGCGGGGCGCAGGACCACAAGCGCGCCTTCGACGGCGATATGGGGCCCAATACGGGCGGCATGGGCGCCTATTCCCCGGCTCCGGTCTTCACCCCCGAACTGGTACAGGCCGCCAACGACAAGATCGTCCAGCCGACGATCGCCAAGATGGCCGAAGAAGGCGCGCCCTATCGCGGCGTCCTCTACGCCGGACTGATGGCGACGAGCGAAGGCCCCAAGGTGGTCGAGTTCAACGCCCGCTTCGGCGACCCGGAATGCCAGGTCCTGATGATGCGCTTCGACGGCGACATCGTGCCCCTGCTGCTGGCCTGCGCGCGCGGCGACCTGACCAAGGCGCCGGCGCCTCGCTTCAAGGACGGGGTGGTCATCACCGTGGTTCTGGCGGCCAAGGGCTATCCCGACAGCCCGCTGGAAGGCTCGGTGATTCGCGGCGCCGATCAGGACTTCGGCCCCCACGTCCAGGTCTTCCATGCGGGAACGAAGAAGCGCGACGACGGCGCCCTGGTTGCGGCGGGCGGTCGCGTGCTGAACGTCTGCGCCTATGGCGCCGACATCGCCGAGGCCCGTACGCGGGCCTATGAGGCCGTGGCCAAGATCGACTGGCCGGGTGGTTTCCACCGCAGCGACATCGGCTGGCGGGCGCTGGAGCCGCGCTAAGCGGCTACGCGGGCTCTAAGACGACGTCACCCTCGGGCTTGTCCCGAGGGGCCACGGCGGCCTCTGACGCGGCGCTTGGCCTTAGGGGCGCGTCACGGTCCAGAGGTGAGCTTGGTGGAACGATAGGCCCTCGGGACAAGCCCGAGGGTGACGATCGAACGATCAGGTCATGGCGAACAGAAGCCGGCCCTCACCCATGCGTTCGCGCAGGGGGACCAGGTCGGCGTGGGACACCGAGAAACAGCCGTAGGACCGGCCCAGCTTGCCTTCGCGCGCCAGGAAGGCCGGGTCGGCGTAGTCGGCGCCGTGGATGATGATGGCCCGTTCGCGAGCCCGGCTGTTGGAATACTCCAGCCCGTCCAGCAACACGTTCGGTCCCTGTTGCGAGCCCCAGTTGGCGCCCGCCGTGGCGTAGGCGCCGATGGACGACATGTGGCTGTCCATTTCGTTCGAGAAGCGCTGGGCGAAGCCCGAGTGGGCCGGGTCGGAGCCGCGACCGTGGCTGGTGCGATAGGCCGTGACCCAGCCGCCTTCCAGATCGACCTCATAGAGGCGGTCCTCGCCCGAGAACTTCTGGAAATCGACCAGGTACATCCGGTCGCGCTTGCTGATCTTGTGGCCGTGGGTGTCCAGCGCGGCGTGGGCGCGTTCCATCAGATCCTTGCGGACGACGCCGTGCGGGTCGATGACCGGGCCGCTGGTCCTGGCCACGGCGACGGGCTGCGGCGTCGCGGCGGGAACCGGAACGACGGGGAGGCTGGCAGGCGCGGCGCCGGCGAGCTGGAGGTTGGTGGTCGAAGCGGCGGAAGAACATCCCGCCAACAGGGCCGAACCGCCCAGGATCAAGCCACGTCTGGAAAGCCGCATGCGACGCCCCTCGCACGATTAAACAACTGTATCGGCTTGTTTCACAAAGCCCCGTAACGACGCAACCTGAGCCTTGGCGAAAGCCGACGAGCCGTTAAGGTGCCGCCCGTAGTTCTGGGAGGGACCGATGAAGAAACTGGCTCTGATTGTGACCGCTGCCGTTCTGGCCGCTACCTCGGCGCAGGCGCGGCAAGCCCCTGCGGTCGCAGCCGTTTCGGCGGAACAGCCGACCACGTTCGTCCAAGTGGGGCGACTTCTGGCCGATCCGGCCAGCGGCCGGGTGCTGCGAGATAAAACTCTCGTGATCAGAGGGAACCAAGTCGTCGAAATCCGCGACGGCTTCGTCGGGGAGGGCCAGGTGGTCGATCTGCGCGGCGCCTTCGTCCTGCCGGGCCTGATCGACAGCCACGTCCACCTGACCAGCCAGCAGAGCCCGACCGGGCGGCTGGACGAAGTCACCCAGTCGACGGCGACGCAGGCCATGGTCGGCGCCCGCTACGCTCGCCGCACCCTGAACGCCGGCTTCACCACCGTCGCTGATCTGGGCGCCAGCAACGAGGCCATCTTCGCCCTGCGCGACGCCGTGAAGCGCGGCGACGTGCCGGGACCGCGCATCATCGCCGCCGGCTCGGCCGTGTCGGTTCACGGCGGGCATGGCGACACCAACGGCTATCGCGAGGACATCATGCATGTCCTGTCGCCAGAAAGCGTCTGCTCTGGCGCGGAGGACTGCATGCGGGCGGTTCGGCTTCAGGTCCGCAGCGGCGCCGACATCATCAAGATCACTGCCACCGGCGGCGTCCTGTCCAACACCGCGGCGGGCCTGGCCCAGCAGTTCAGCGAGGACGAACTGGCCGCCATCGTCGCCTCGGCCCACCGCATGGGGCGTCAGGTCACGGCCCACGCCCACGGCGTCGACGGCATCAACGCCTTCCTCAAGGCGGGCGGCGATTCCATCGAGCACGGCACCTATCTGGACGACGAATCCATGCGCCTGTTCAAGTCGCACAACGCCTGGCTGGTCCCGACCCTGATGGCCGGGGACTATGTGGCGCGCATGGCCTCTGGCCCTGACAACTTCTTCACCCCGGCCCAGACCGCCAAGGCTCTGGAAGCCGGTCCCAAGATGCTGGACATGGCGCGTCGCGCCCATGACGGCGGCGTGCGCATCGCCTTTGGCACCGACTCGGGCGTCTCGGCCCATGGCGACAACGCCCAGGAGTTCGCGCTTCTGGTCCGCGCCGGTCTGACCCCGCTGGAGGCCATTCAGGCCGCCACCGTCGGCGCCGCCGAACACCTGAAGATCGCCAACGAAGCCGGTCGCCTGGCGGCGGGCATGCCCGCCGACCTGATCGCCGTCTCGGGCGATCCGCTGAGCGATGTCACCGAACTGCAGCGCGTCCGCTTCGTGATGAAGGGCGGGCAGGTCTTCCGTCAGGACTGACGGAGGCGATCCAGCAGGAAGTCGGCGAAGGCCGCTTCCTGCTCCAGTCGCGCCACGACCGGCCAGGCGACAATCCGCTCGCGCCATTGAGGCGGCAGGCGCACCCAATCCTTTTCCGTCGTGACCAGGCCGGCGTCGAACAGGGCGGCACGCTCCTTCAGGAAGGTGAAGTCGCGTTCCGAAAGCTCGGCGTGGTCGGGGAAGGGGACGAAGTCCTTCAGGTCGCAACCGGCGGCGATCAGCGAACGCTCGACCTTCCACGGCTTGGCGATGCCGGCAAAGCCGACCTGGGGGCCTGACGGCGGGGCGGCGGCTGGCTCCAACCGGGCGATGAAGACGGGCAGGTCGCCGAAGGTTGCGGCCAGTTCGGGATCGGCTTGGGGCAGATGGGCGGGCAACAGTATGACGACGGCGTCAGTGCGAGCCAGACCGGCCTTGAGCGGTTCGCGCATCGGACCGGACGGGAAGACCGAACCGTCGCCAAAGGGCCACTCGTCCTCACGCGTCTCGCCATCGACGACGATCAGGCTGAGGGTCTTTTTCAGCGTCGGGTTCTGATGGGCGTCGTCCAGCACCAGGGCCTGAGCCCCGGCATCGACGGCGGCCTTGGCGCCCTCCACACGGTCGCGGGCGATCCAGGCGGGGGCGTCGGCAGCCAGCATCAAAGGCTCGTCGCCGACTTCGGCGGCGGTGTGGATGCCAAGGTCCACCTGAACCGGGCCTTCCAGCGAGCCGCCGTAGCCGCGCGACAGGGCGGCGGCATTGATGCCCTGGGCGTGCAGCAGGCGCAGGACTTCGCGGGCGATCGGGGTCTTGCCCGAACCGCCGACGGTCAGGTTGCCGATGGAGATGACCGGGGCGCCGGGATCGACGGGCGTGGCCCTGGCGATGCGCCGGGCGGTGGCGCCGCCCCATATCCATGAAGCGGGCTTGAGCAGCATGCGCGCCACCGGGGCGTGGCGGCGGTCGCGGCTATACCACCAGCGCGGCGTGTTCAGCTTCATCGACGGCCTCGCGACGGGGCGGCAGGCAGGTGGGCCTGAAGCGCCAGCCATAGACGGTCCAAACCGGCAGCGGCCTCGGCGGCGGCGCGGCGGGCGCGCTCACCCATGTCGCGGGCGGCGTCGGGGTGGGCCAGCAGGGGGGCGACGATACCCGGCAATTCAGACGGCGACAGCACCGAGACCAGACCGCCGGCGTTTTTCAGCATCCGCGTCACCGCATTCCAGTTGCTGGCGTCGGGGCCGGTGACAATGGGCTTGCCCAGGCGCGCGGGCTCCAGCGGATTGTGGCCGCCGACGGCCCCGCCGCCGAGCGCGGGGGCGAACGAGCCGCCCATGACCACCACATCGGCCAGCCGCATGAACAGGCCCAGTTCGCCAAGCGTGTCGGCCAGATAGATGTCGGTGTCCTCGGTGATCGGCTGACGCAGGCTGCGCCGGGCGAAGCTGTAGCCGTCCTGAGCCAGCGACCGGGCGATCTCGTCGGCGCGGTCGGGGTGGCGCGGCACGACGATCAGGAACAGACGGTCGGCCAGATGGTCCAGCGCGCCGACGATGGCCATTTCTTCGTGCTCGTGGGTGCTGGCGGCGACCACGACGGGGCGGTCGTCGATCAGGGCCGACAGACGCCCGAACTCGCCCTTGTCATAGGGTAGGGGCTCGCCGGACAGTTTTAGGTTCACCTGACCATCGACGCGGGCGCCGAGCGCCGTCAGACGGTCGGCGCTGGCCTGATCCTGTGGCCAGACATGGCTGAAACAGGCCATCAGGGCACGGCCCATGCCGGGGGCCTTCTTCCAGCCCTCCGCGGTTTTGTCGGTGATGCGGGCGCTGACCAGGGCCAGGGCGACGCCGCGCTTTTTGGCCGCCGTCAGCAGGTTGGGCCACAACTCGCTCTCGACGAAGACGCCGACCGTGGGCCGCCAGTGATCGAGGAAGGCGGCGACGGCGCCGGGGCTGTCCACCGGGGCGAACTGGTGGATGACGCCGGGCGGCAGGCGCTGGGCCAGAACCTGCGCCGACGTCAGGGTGCCGGTGGTGACCAGGACGGTCACATCGGGGCGGTCCTTCCGGATACGCTCGGCCAGGGGCAGGATGGACAGGGCCTCGCCGACGCTGACCCCGTGAATCCAGATCAGCGGCCCGGCCGGACGGGCGACGCCGGCCAGTCCCAGCCTTTCATCGACCCTCTGCGGGTCCTCCTTGCCTTGTTTGACGCGGGCGTCGAGCAGGCGCGGGGCCAGGGGCTCGATCAGACGGGTCAGCAGGCGATAGGCGATCAGGGCGGGGCTGAAGATCACGCTCAGACGCGCTCCAGCCCGGTGATGGCGTCGGCGCGGGCCTCCACGGCGGTCAGGCGCTCGGTCCAGTCGGCGGCGATCTCGGCCATCTCGGCACCTTCGGGATACCAGGCCTTGTCCCAGACGATGGCGCCCTTGCCAAAGGGCAGAGGGACGATGGCCTTGTCCCAGCTTTTCAGTCGGATGGCTGGCTTGCACGACAGGCCGATGAAGAGGACCGGAGCCCCCGAAATCTTGGCCATCAGGGGCAGACCCTCGGCCATCTGGCGCGCCGGGCCGCGCGGGCCGTCAGGAGTCAGGGCCAAGCCGCCGACCTTCAACTGTTTCAGACCGTCGCGCAGGGCCTGTGTGCCGCCCTTCGACTGCTTGGCCTTGTCCTTGTTGCTGGAGGAACCGCGCACAGCGGGAATGCCAAGACGCCCCACGGCCCTGGCGAAAAACTCGCCATCGGCGCTCAGCGAAACCAGACCCTTGACGGGCTGGGCGCGCTCCATGGGCCAGCAGACCGGCGCCAGGGCCAGTCGCGAATGCCAGAAGGCGCACAGCACGCCGCCGCCTTCGGCCCAGACCTCTTCGGCGACCTGTTCGTTCTCATGCTCCCAGCGGATAGTGGCGTAGCAGAACCGCATCCATTCCGAGAGGAGCCAGGCCATTGAGGTCTGGATGATCGGGTTGCGCAGCGGCCTCATGCGCCGGTCTCATCGGGCAGAGGCATGGTCAGGTCTGGGGCGACGACGGGGGCCGGACCGTCCAGAGACTGCTGACGCGCCAGACGGGCATACAGACGGCCCTTCTTGACCAGGGCGACGTGAGTTCCCTGCTCAACCACGCGACCGGCCTCGATGACATAGATGCGGTCGGCGTTGCGCACCGTCGACAGGCGGTGGGCGATCATCAGAGTGGCGCGGCCGTGCATCAGCCGCTCCAGCGCCGCCTGGACCAGGGCTTCACTCTCGGTGTCCAGCGCGCTGGTGGCCTCGTCCAGCAGCAGGATAGGGGCATCCTTCAGGAAGGCGCGGGCGATGGCGATGCGCTGGCGCTGGCCGCCTGACAGCCGCATGCCGGCCTCGCCGACGCGGGTGGCGTAGCCTTCGGGCAGGGCGGTGATGAAGTCATGGGCGGCAGCGGAACGCGCGGCGTCGATGATCTGCTCGGCGGTCGCGCCCTTGCGGCCATAGGCGATGTTGGCGGCCACAGTGTCGTCGAACAGGAAGGGCTCCTGCGTCACCAGGGCGATATGGTCGCGCAGGGATTGCAGCTTCAGTTCACGGATGTCGCGGCCGTTGACGGTCACGGCCCCGGCGGTGACGTCATAGAAGCGCGGCAGCAGCGACAGGATGGTGGACTTGCCGCCGCCCGACGGGCCGACCAGGGCGATGGTCTCGCCCGGCGCGACGTGCAGGCTGACATCCGACAGGGTCGGTGCGGCGCCATCTTCGCTGGCGTGATAGGCGAAGGAGACGTGATCCAGGGCGATAGTGACGGGACCGGTCTCCAGCTCGATGGCGTCGGCCGCCTCGCGGATCTCCGGCTCGATGTCCAGGGCGGTGAACAGGCGCTGCGCGGCGGTCATGCCTTCGCTCAGGACCGTGGTCAGGTTGGTCACCTGACGCAGGGCCTGGCCCGCCAGCAGCAGCATGCCGATGAAGGAGGCGAAGGCGCCGACCGTCATCTCGCCCTGGCTGGCGCTCCATCCGGCATAGGCCATGACGGCGGCGACGATGCCGTAGGCCACAATGTCGCTGGCCGGGCCGGCGAAGGCCCGGCTGTCGGCGCCCTTGATGATGTGCCGCTGGCGCCGGGCGATGACCTCGCCGACACGGGCTTCCTCGGCGGCTTCGCGGTTCTCGATCTTGATGACACGGACGCCGTCCAGATTCTCCATCAGGGCGCTGGACAGGGCTTCGGTCTCGACCATGGCGCCGCGGGCGGCCTTGCGCGACTTCTTGCCGAAACGGCGGATGATCCAACTGACCACCGGCACGCCCAGCAGGACGATCAGCGTCAGCGGCAGGTCGATGAAGCCCATGGCGATAATGACGCCCAGCAGCATCAGGGCGTTCTGGGTGTAGTTGACCACGCCCGAGGTGAAGGCCTCGCGCACCAGGTTGGCGTCGAACAGGACGGAGGAGACGAAGCTGCCGGAATGCTGACCCCGCAGGCGCGACAGGTCGGCCCGGATCATGCCCGAGAACAACTGCTTCTGGATGTCGCCGACGATGCCGTGACCGAGGCGGTTCACCAGGGCCGATTGCGCCGCCATGGCCAGGGACCGGATCACCGCCACTACGATGATGAACAGCGGAATGAGGATCAGCACCTTGTCCGCCGGAATGGTGACCAGGCCCCAGATCTGAACCGGCCCTTCGTGCTTGGTGAACAGCAGGTCGATCGCCGGTTCCAGGAACTTCAGCAGCAGGGCGGTCAGCCCGCCCGAAATCGCCGCGCAGAACATGGAGGCGAAGAAGGCCGGCTTGTGCCGGGACAGGTAGTCGCGCCAGATCCGGCCCAGAAGCGGCCGCAAGGGTTCGCGGGTGTCGGAGGCGGGCGCGGGAACGGTCATTGGCTCTCGGTCGAACGGGACGGGCGTCAAGTCAAGCCGCCGCCGCCAAGCTGATGGTGACGCGGTGCGGTTTCGTCGCTATCTGCGGCATATGGCGCGCTATGATCTGACAACGCTGATAGGCCGGTTCAAGGCGCATTGGTCCTATTTCTGGGCCGATCACGCCTTTCTGCGCACGGCCTTCACCAACGCTCACTGGCTGGGGCCGGACCTGGTGCGAACCAATCAGCCGTCGCCGGAGCAGCTGTCTTATTGGCAGAGGCGCGGGGTCAGGACCGTCATCAATCTGCGCGGCCAGCGCGACGAGGCCTATTACTGGCTGGAGAAGGACGCCTGCGCGCGGCTGGGCCTGACCCTGATCGACGCTCCGCTGGACTCGCGCGATCCGCCGGGCCGCGACCGCATCGACCGGGCGCGCGAACTGTTTCGCACCATCGAATATCCGGCCCTGATCCACTGCAAGTCTGGCGCGGACCGGGCGGGGATGATGGCGGTGCTTTATCGTCACTTCCATCTGGGCGAGCCGATCTCGGCGGCCATGTCGGAACTGGGCAAGCGCACCCTGCACAGCCGCGAGGGCCTGACCGGGGTTCTGGACTATACGCTTGAGAAATATGTCGCTGAGGTCGAGCCGACCGGCGTCAGCTTTGAGGACTGGGTCGCCAGCGACGCCTATGACCCGAAGGCGATCCGCGCCGAGTTCAAGGCCGGCTGGTGGGGCAAGCTGGTCGTGGATCGCCTGTTAAAGCGCGAATAGGGCCTCGCCCCCGTCAGCCCCAAGGGCCGCGCTTGGGGCCGTGTTGAGCCATTTCGGCGTCGCGGCGGGCCTTGCGGTCGGCCTCCCACTGGCGGAACCAGCGGGCGTAGTTGCGCTCACGCCCCAGGACGACCAGCCACAGGGCCAGGACGCTGATCAGGGTGATGATCCCGAACAGCTGTTGTCCGTCGAGGGTCTGGCCGAATAGGGTCACGGTCGCGTCTCCGGCTTGTGGGGCGAGTGATGATGACCGGATTCGGCCGGGGTGATGGGATCGTTCCAGGCCGTGTCCTGATCTTCGCCAGGGCGGGGCGTGTGCGCCGGACCCTTCTTCACGACCCAGACGACGGCGACCACGGCCAGGATCACCAGCAGCAGGACGATCAGGGTGGGGGCCATGACGGAAACCTCTCCAGAAACGCCAAAGGCGGCTGACGAGAAAGCGCGTCAGCCGCCTGTGCGGTTCCGAAAACTTCGCCGTGAGGCGAAGGCGGCGGATCAGACGTCCGAGCGCGGGTCGATCAGCTTGTGCGCGTGCAAGATGAAGTAGCGCATGTGGGCGTTGTCGACGGTGGCCTGGGCGCGGGCCTTCCAGGCCTGCTTGGCTTCGTCATAGCTGCCATAGGCGCCGACGAACTCGACCTGTGCCAGGTCGCGGAAGACGGGCTCGGCCGGGTGGCGCATCTCGCCGCCGATGACAAGGTGAAGCAGTTGAGGATCGTGCGCAGTATTGGGGGCGTCAGCCATGGAGAGGGGGTCCATTGCGAGAAAGGGGAGATCAGATCGCCAGCGGGATAGGCGCTGTGCGCCTCACGATCAACGGGTGAAGGGCCGGCGCGGCGCAGATCAGGCTGGTTTGGCGCGGATCGGGGCGATTAAAGCGCCACGGACGGCCCATATGGTCGCTGACCTTGGCCCCCGCCTCCTCGGCGATCAGGGCGCCGGCGCAGACGTCCCAGTCCCATTTGGGGCTGATGGCGATGGCCGCGTCAAAGGCCCCGGCGGCGACCAGGGCCATCCGGTAAGCCAAGGCGTTGCGCTTGGTGAAGCGCATTTCCGGCCAGGGCTCGGCCCATTCGCGCGCCTCCATCAACCGGGCGTCGGCCAGAAGCTCGGCGTCTTCCAAGGTGTCGGTGTCCGAGGCGCTGATGGGGCGGTCCTGCAGCCGGGCGCCGCCGCCCAGGGTGGCCTCGAACATCTCGCCCAGCATGGGGGCGTGAATGACGGCGGCAACGGGGCGACCGTCCTCGACCACGGCGATGGGCACGCACCACCACGGCTTGTTCTTCATATAGGCGACCGTGCCGTCGATCGGATCGACGACGAAGATACGCTTCTTGGTCAGGCGCTCGGGACTGTCCGCCGTTTCCTCCGACAGCCAGCCGTAGTCGGGGCGGGCGCTCAGCAGGGCGTCTTTCAGCAGTTGGTCCACCGCCAGGTCGGCGTCGGTGACGGGCGAGCCGCCGTCCTTGGACCAGACCTTCAGCCCCGCCTCGCGATGCTCGAGCGCCAACCGACCGGCGGCCAGGGCCGCGTCGCGGATCAGTTCGAGGTCGGCGGCGAGATCTGTCATTTTCCGGCGATGGCCACCGTGTCGAACATCAGGGAGGGGCTGTTGAAGGAACCCCGGAACTCCAGATCCGATCCGCGCACCAGTCGGGCGTAGAGGTCGATCAGATTGCCCGCCACGGTCACTTCGCTGACGGGATAGGCCAGCTGGCCGTCCTCGAACCAGAAACCGGACACGCCCGCCGACCAGTCGCCGTTGTTGGCGTTCAGCGAGGGACCGAACATCGAGGTGATCAGCAGGCCGGACCCGGCCTCGGCCATCAGACCCGCCTTGTCGCGCTCGCCTGGGGCCAGATGCAGGTTGTGGGTCGAGACGCCCGAGGGTCCCGCCAGCCCGCGCGAGGCGTGGCCGGTCGAGGCCATCCCCAGCTGGGCGGCGGCGGCGGTGTTCAGCAGCCAGGTGGTGATGACGCCGTCCTCGACGATGTTGCGCCGTTCGACCGCCACGCCCTCGTCGTCAAAGGGGGTGGAGCCGAGGCCGCGCAGGCGGAAGGGATCGTCGATCATGTTGACCCCGGCAGGCAGGACCCGCTGACCCAGCCTGTCCTTCAGGAAGGAGCTGCCGCGCGCGATGGCCGGTCCGGAAATGGCGCCCAGCAGCGGCGACAGGACCTGGGTGGCGACGCGGTTTTCGAAGATGACCGGGGCGGTGGTCGAGGCGATCTTGCGCGGGCCGGTGCGGGCCACGGCGCGCTCGCCGGCCTTCAGGCCGATCTCGGCGGCGCCGGGCAGGTCGGACAGGTGGCGGACGGCGCGGCTTTCGCCGCCGCGCTCCATGGCCCCGTCCTTCTCGGCGATGACGCCGACGCCCAGGGAGAAGGCGCTGCCTTTGTGACGACCATCAAAGCCGTGCGAGGTGACCAGACGCCATTCGCTGGCCGACCAGGAGGCGTGACCGCCTTCGGACTTGGACACGCCGGACACAGCCAGAGCTGCGGCCTCGGCCTCAGCGGCGGCGGCTTCCAGCGCCTCGGCGGTGCGCTCGGACGGGTCGAACAGGTCCAGATCAGCGTGCGGCCCCTGCGCCAGCCGGTCCTGCGGGGCCAGCGAGGCGTAGGGGTCTTCGGGCGCCAGCCTGGCCATGGCCACGGCGCGCTCGACTAGACGGGTGCGGGTGGCGTCGGACAGGTCCGAGGCGGACACCGTGGCCTGACGGCGGCCGATGAAGACGCGCAACCCCAAGTCGCGGGCCTCCTCGCGCTCGACCTCTTCCAACTCGGCATTGCGCACGCCGACGGACAAGGAGGCGCGGTGGGCGGAGACCGCCTCGGCGGCGTCGGCGCCGGCCTTCAGCGCGGCGGCGACCAGATCGGACAGGATGTCGGGGGAGGGCGTCTTATCGGACATGCCCCGATATGGCCGACCCGCCCCCGCATCGCAACAACTAGGCTTTAGATCACCGACCAGGCGATCAGGCTGACGGCGGCGACCAGCAGGGCCAGCCAGGTCAGGACCATGCCCGTCACCCGGCCCAGCGACGGCCCCTTCTGGAACAGCAGGCCCAGGGCGTGGATGATCCGGCCCGCGAACAGCACGCCGCCGACGCCGTGGATCAGCAGGGGCGGCGCCCCGACAAAGGCCAACAGGATCAGGCCGCAGATGCCCGCGGGAATATACTCAGAAGCGTTGCCGAAGGCGCGGACGGCGGGCGTCATCTCGGGATTCTGCCCGTCGCCGAACTCGATCATGAAGCGGCGACGACGGCTGACCACCACGCTGGACAGGACCAGCAGCAGCAGGATCAGCAGCCCGCCCCACAGGGTGGCGGCTTGAATCGACGGGACCATGCTCAATTCTCGCGTCCGACGGGATAGAGGCGGAAGCGCTGATCATAGAAGGGCGTGCGCTCGTAGAACCAGGCCAGGCGCGCGTCGCCGTCGGCGGCGAAGGCGGGCTCGGCGGCCAGTTTAGCCTCGAACTCGGCCTTCAGCGCCGGATCGGCGGCCAACATCTTTTCGGCCAGAGGCGCGATGGCGTAGGCCTCAATATATTCGACGCGGTTCAGCACCTCGGGGAACATGCCCCAGGCGAAGAAGCTTTCCGACGACTGCGGCTCCAGCAGCAGGATAGCCACGTCGCCCATCGGCTGATCGGTCGGCACGCGCACCGAACCGACGGGGAAGGTCCAGTCCCTGGCTTCCGTGCGGACCTCGCTGACCGTGATCGGCACATGACCTTCGTTGGTGCGAGCCGAGACCTTGGGATCGACCAGACGCAGCATGTCCACGGCCACCGTGCGCGGCGCCGCCAGGGTTTCCATCTGCACGCCGTGGGTCTTCAGCCGCTCGATGATGTCGGCGCGATAGGACGGCACCCAGTAGGCGGTCGGGCGCTTCAGCGTCAGGGTCGGGCTGGAGCCGAAGTAGGGCACCTGCCACAGCTCCGGGTCCGGCTGGCCCAGCCAGCGCAGTTCGGGACGGCCCGAGGCGGGGCTGTCATAGGTGTCGTAGAGGATGCCCTTGAAGGGGCGCATCCGCGTCGGCTGGTCGTCGCCGTCGAAATTGGCGGGCAGTTCGGCGGGGCGCAGGGCGCGGTCGGCGGTGATGGCGGCGCGCAGGGTCTGCGACTTCTCGGCCAGTAGCTTCAGTGCTTCTTCCAGGAAGACATAGGTGCCCAGCACCCGTTGCTCGTGCGGCTTCAGGCTGTGGTTCTCGATCAGGATGGTCGGAACGTGGGCCGCCGAGCCCCAGCCGTTGGAATAGCGCTCGCCCAGACCGCCGTCGTTCATGCCCTTCTTCGGGTCGCGGTCGTCGATGGCGAAGACCAGTTCGCCGGGAATGTGGCCCTGGGCCTCCAGCGCGGCGTTCATCTCGGGCTTGAAGGCGTCGTCCAGCCATTGGGCGATGGCCGGGCTGCGGCTCCAGACGCCGTCCTCGCCGTTGTAGCCGTAGGTGACGTCGTATTGATAATCGATGCCGTCGGTGACGTGGATGTCGACGTAGAGGTCGGGGTTATACTTGTGGATCAGGCCCATGACGGCCTGCATCTCGGTCTGATCCAGCTTCATGAAGTCGCGGTTCAGGTTCTGGTTGGTCGCCGTGTGGCGCCAGCCCTGATTGCGCGGTCCGCGCTGGTTGGGGCGGGAATAGGGGCTGGTCCGCTCATGCCCGTCCACGCTCAGGATCGGGATCAGGATCAGGTTGGCGCGGTCCAGCAGGCTGTCCTTGCCGTAGAAGGCCATGTCGCGCAGCAGCATCATGCCCGCGTCCTTGCCGTCGATCTCGCCCGGATGGATGCCGGCCTGAGCCAGCAGGACGGGCTTGGACGGGTCCAGCGTCGCGCCGTCCTTCGACGCGATCACCGCATAGATCGGACGCCCTTCCGGCGAGACGCCGAACTGCTCGATGCGGATCAGATCGCTGGCCGCGTCCAGCCGGTCGAACCAGGCGCGGGTGTCGGCATAGCTGGGCGAGAAGTCATGCGCCGCATCGGCCTCGAACGCCGTGACCCAGGGATCAGAGGCGCCCCGCAGCAGGGCCTTCGACGCGCCGTTCCAAGTCGGCGCGGGCGGCAGGAAGGCCTGGTCCCAGGGAGCGGCGTTCGGGACGGAAGGAGTCTGGGACATGGCGGGGCTCACGCAGGCGACAAGGGCGGCTACGGCCGCCGCAAGGAAGTAATCAGGGCGCATGGTTCTTCGTGGGCGCATCGGCATCGTCTGGCAAGTCTCCGGAAGGGTCTCAGCCCGCACCCAGGGCTGGGGACCAGCCGCCGGCAGCGGCCAGGGCGGCGGCGGACTTGGCCATGCCCCACAGGCTGTAGATCAGGACGACGGCCAGGGCGGCAACCGCGACCCGCCGCCAGGGGGCAAAGGCTGCGGTCGCCGTGCCGACCACGAAGATGGCGACCCCGCTCCATAGCGTCACAGAGCTGGCTACCTTAGCGAAGCCGGGGTTCATCTGGCCCAGAATGATGACCATGACCGCGACGATCAGGTTGGCGGCCAGGATGCAGCCGAAGACCAGCTTGCGGTGGGCCCAGAAGTGGGCGTCCAGATCGACGCGCTCATGCGCGCCCTCGGCCGAGACGCGGGGGAAGGTGACGCTGGCGGCCACATAGAAGGTCGCGGCGATCATCAGGCTGACCAGCAGCAGGAAGGTGTTGAATGGCGCCCCACGAAAGATCACCCAGGCCTGGTTCCAGAAGGTGGCGATGTCGATGGCCACGAACAGGGCCAGGGCCGGCGTCAGCCAGCCGAAGCGGATGCGCTCGCGCTCATGCAGCACCCGCGCGAAACCGCCGACCAATTCGGCCACCGACAGGCCCAGCAGCAGGCCGTAAAAGCTGAAGAAGAACTCGAATGCGCTCAACGTCGCCCCCTGGCCTTGCGTCGAACGGTGAAGCTAGACGGATCAGGCGCTAATCGCCAGAGCGAGCGAGGCGAGGACAAGATCCCCGGCGTCGAAGCGCCGGGGATCGGGCGTTTACGCCGGCAGTTCCACGCGGTTCATATTGCCGATGGCGCTGTTGTAGCTGTCCACGACCTGCTCACGATAGCCGTCGGCTCCGGTCTGCTTGAAGTCGCGATACTCGCCGATCATGCCGCTGAGGTTGTCGGCGATGCTGTTCAGGGTGGACTTGTTGCGATTGTCCGAGGGCATCTTGGCCTGTTCCTCGCGCAGCTTGGCGACGGCGGCCTCCATTTCGGGCAGCAGGCGATCCGCCTCGGCGGCGTTGTTCTCCATCACCGCATTGGTGAAGAAGTCGGCCTTCTGCATGGCCTCCAGCACGCTGGCCTCGGCGGCGTGTCCGGCCTTGCGCATGGCTTCCATCTTGGCGGCGTTGGTGGCGCGTTGATACTCTGACAGGGCGGTGTCCAGGGTTTCGATGCCGGCGACGCTGCCTTGGTAGGCCTGCATCAGGGCGGCGTGGGCGCCCTTGGCCTTGGCCAGTCCGTCCTCGCGATAGGCGCGCGCTTCGAAATAGGGGTCCAGCGTGCGCCATTGGGCGAGAAGCGCCTCCAGTTGCGGGATCAGCCTGTCGACCGCCTCGTCCGCTTTCTTGCCCTGAGCGCCGCCGTTCAGGGCGCGCCCTTCCTTCAGTTTCTCGATAGCGCCTTCCAGGTGCGAGATGTTCTCGGGGAAGTGGATCGAGGCCGTGGCGGCGGCGTTCGGAATGTCCAGCTTCTGATACTCGCCGAAGTATTTCGGCACGCCCCACGGATCATCGATCAGCGCGTTGAACGCGTCGATGTAAAGATTCATCTTCTCTTGCGTGGCTTCGCTGCCCGCCGCCTGGGCGGTGGACTGGGGTCTCGGATTGTCGCCGTTCGCCTTGTTGTCGCTACAGGCGGACAGGCTGAGAGCGGCGGCGAATGCGAGCGTGACGGCGCTGGCGCCGGTGCGTGAAATCATGCGTGGTTTCCCCATCAACCGATCGGCGCGCCCCAAGCGTCACCGTCCCTTCGGCGTCAGGAGAACGTCGATCAGGCAAGAGGGTTCTCGCTCGGGAAGCGAATTTACAATCGTTTCGCAGGGCCGTCGTCGGAACCGGGATCAGGATTTCCAGATCGGGGTCCCGTCGCCCGGCAATCCGAGGCGGTCCCACAGGTCGTTGACCCGCTCGACCACGGCCTCGTCCATGCGGATCTCCTCGCCCCATTCGCGCTTGGTCTCGGGTTCCCACTTGTCGGTGGCGTCCAGACCGATCTTGGAGCCCAGGCCGCTCTCGGGACTGGCGAAGTCCAGATAGTCGATGGGGGTGTTCTCGATGACGGTGATGTCGCGCGCCGGGTCCATCTTGGTCGAGACGGCCCACATGACGTCCTTCCAGTCGCGGGCGTTGATGTCGTCGTCCACGACGATGATCCACTTGGTGTACATGAACTGGCGCAGATAGCTCCAGCAGCCCATCATCACGCGCTTGGCGTGACCTGGATAGGCCTTCTTCATCGACACTACGGCGATGCGATAGCTGCACCCCTCGGGCGGCAACCAGAAGTCGGTGATCTCGGGGAACTGCTGGCGGATCAACGGGATGAAGACCTCGTTCAGCGCCTCGCCCAGCACGCTCGGCTCATCCGGCGGACGGCCGGTGAAGGTGGTCAGATAGATGGGGTCCTTGCGCATGGTGATGGCCGTCACCTGGAAGACCGGGAATTTCTCGACCGAGTTGTAGTAGCCGGTGTGGTCGCCGTAGGGGCCTTCGTCCTCGAACTCGTCCAGCAGGACGTGGCCTTCCAGCACGATCTCGGCGTTGGCCGGGACCATCAGCGGCACGGTCTTGCAGGGGACCAGTTCAGCCTTGGAGCCGCGCATCAGGCCGGCGAACTGATACTCCGACAGGGTTTCGGGCACCGGGGTCACGGCGGCCAGGATGGTGCCCGGATCAGCGCCCAGAACCACGGCGCAGGGCAGGGGCTCGCGCTTGCCGGCCTTCTTGTGCCGCGCATAATGCTGGGCCCCGCCGCGATGGGCCAGCCAGCGCATGATGGCCTTGTCCTTGCCCAGGACCTGCATCCGATAGATGCCCAGGTTGAAGTCGTCTTCGCGCTCGTCCGACGGCCCCTTGGTCACCACCAGACCCCAGGTGATCAGGGGCGCGGGCTCGCCCGGCCAGCAGCCCTGAATGGGCAGGCTGTTCAGGTCGATCTGATTGCCCTTCAGCACCACCTCCTGCACCGGGGCCTTCTTCACCGTCTTCGGCCGCATGGACATGACGGTCTGGGCCAGCGGCAGCATCTCCATGGCGTCGCCGAGACCGCGCGGCGGCGTCGGGTTACGCAGGAAGGCCAGCAGTTCGCCGACCTCGCGCAGCTCGCCCGCCGTGGTGCGTTGCTTGCCCTCCAGCGTCACGCCCATGGCGACGCGCTTCACCGTGCCGAACAGGTTGGCCAGGCAGGGGATGGGGCTGATGGTGCCGTCCGGCATGACCGGCTTTTCGAACAGGACCGCCGGGCCGCCGTTCCTCAGCAGCCGCGTCTGGATCTCGGTCATCTCCAGATGGGTGGAGACGGGCTCGGACACACGAACCAGTTCGCCGTCGGCTTCGAGGGTCGCAATGAAATCGCGCAGGGACTTGTAGGCCATGCGCTGACGCTTAGGCGGACGCGAGGCGTCTGTCACGTCGTCCGAAGGTGCGATCAATGGCCACGACGATCAGACCCACGATCAGGAAGAAGACCAGCAGGCCCGCAAAATAGATCATGGCCTTGCCCAGTCCCAACTGATCCACGTCCACGAACCAGTAGGGCCACCAGCCGCTCAGCTTGCCGTGCACCAGGGTCCAGCCGCCATAGACCAGCACGACCACCAGCCACCGGGCCGGATCGACCCAGCGCAACCGCCCCTTGGGCGTGAAGACCAGCCAGTCGACGGCGAAGGCGATCGGCATGACGTAGTGCAGCAGATTGTTGGCGACCAGCGACCAGCCCTGCGGGTTCCAGGTCGGGGCCAGCAGGAAGTGATAAACCACCCCAACCACGACGATATACATGGTCACCGCGGCCCGGACGCTCTCGCTCAATGACCAGCGTCCCAGCCGGCTGTTCGGCGCAACGGCCGGCGCCGTCAGGGCCAGGGCGACCATGAGATTCGACAGGATGGTGAAGTAGCTGAAGAAGTTCAGCGTCAGCTCGCCCGCGGCCATGTGCGGATTGCCGCCCAGCATCAGCCCGTATTGCAGGCCCAGCGCGAACCAGCCGACCAGGGCGGCGATCGCGCGATAAAGCCGGGCCATCAGTATTCCGCCCTGTCGGCCGCCAGCGCCCACACCGGCAGGCGAAGGGCGCGGGTGGCGGCGTCGATGCCGGCGGAATCCAGATGCTCGCGCCCCGCCTCGATACGGCGCAGGGCCTCGGGCGTCAGGTCGAGGGCGGCGGCCAGATCGTCGGCCGCGACGCCCCTGTGGTCTCGCCAGCGCCGGATGCGGGCGCCGACGACGGCGTCCATCGGATCAATCCCCGGAAAGCCCAGAACCGAACCCATGGCGTCCTCCCCGACGCTGGCGTCTCATGACGCTGTTAGATCAGGCATCCTGATCCCAATGGAAGGCCTCGTCCAGCCAGTCGCCCAGGCGGCCATCGGGACGGGCCAGGGCATGGATGCGGGCCATCTCGTCCGCCGACAGTTCGAAGTCGAAGATGTCGAAGCTCTCGCGGGCGCGCTCGACCTTGGTGGTGCGCGGGATGGCGATGACGCCCTGCTGAATGAACCAGCGCAGGGTGACCTGGCCGTTGGTCTTGCCGTGGGCCTTGGCGATCTCGCCGATCACGGCGTCGTCGGCGATCTTGCCCTGGGCCAGGGGCGACCAGGCGGTGATGGACGAGCCCAGCTCGCGCGCCGTCTCGATCAGGGTCTTCTGCGACAGATAGGGGTGATACTCGACCTGGTTGGTCACCAGAGGCGCCTTCGACAGGGCCGCCGCCTCGCGGAACTGGGGCGAGGGGAAGTTGGACAGGCCGATGTGTTTGGTGAAGCCCTGTTCCTGCGCCGCGTTCAGGGCGCCGATGGTCTCGGCGAACGAGGGATGCGGCTTGGGCCAGTGCAGCAGCAGCAGGTCGGGCGTCAGGCCCAGGCTGATCGCAGACTCTTCGGCCTGGCGCAGCAGGGCGTCGCGATGGAAATGCTCAACCCAGATCTTGGTGGTGACGAAGATCTCGTCGCGGGCCACGATGCCTTCCGCCACGGCGTCGGCGATGCCATCGCCCACGGCCTTTTCGTTCTTGTAGATCCAGGCCGTGTCGATGTGGCGATAGCCGATGCGCAGGGCCTCATGGACCATGCGCCGCGCCTCGTCCGGTTCCAGCATCCAGGTGCCGAAACCCAGCAGGGGGATCTCTACGCCCGAGGCGATGATGGTCGGCTGGTCGGAATAGGGCATGGGTGGCTCCGCGCGGTCAGGGAGCGCTCGATATAGGCGCCGCTTCAGCCGCTGCCATTGTCCAGCCAGTGGAAAATCTGATCCCACAAAGGCTCCATGCCTTTGCGAAAGGCCCCTTCGTGGCCGATGCGGCGCACGCCGAAGTCAGCCGGGGCGTGGACGCTGATCTCGGACGGGGCGTGGGGATAGACGCTCAGCAGGTCGCGCGCGGTATTGGGCGTGGCGATGGGATCGTCGGTGAAGATCCACGAACGGATCGGGGCGGTCACGGCCTCGTAGTGGTGCGGCCGCAGCGTCGTCTCCAACTCGCGCGAGAAGTATTCTCGCTTCAGGCACCAGCGCCGCCAGGTGGTGAAGACTCCGCGCGGCAGGTCGGTCCCGCCCCACAGGCCGCCGCCCTTGATATAGCCGTGCCGCATCAGGCTGAACGGACCGAAGCCCAGCCAGAAGAACAACTCCATCGGGTTGTAGGATCGGTGGTGCCCGCCCCACCAGCCGGTGCCGACCGAGACGAAGGCGTGGCGGTCGATCCGCTCCTGATTGCTCATGAAACCGAGGAAATGCCCGCCGACGCTGTGGCCGACATGGACGACCCGCAGGCCGGGCGCCGCTTCGATCAGGGCGTCCAGTGCCGCGGGCATATCCAGTCGGCCCCAGTCGGGATAATCCATCCTCATGGCCTTCAGGTCGTCAGGCCGCGATCCGGCGATGCCGCGAAAATCATAGGTCAGGACCGCCGCGCCCCGCTCGGCCAGATACCGTGCGAACCGCTCATAGAAGCCCTTGGGAAAGCCGGTGCCGGACGACATCAGCACGGCGATGCGCGGCTGGGCCGCCGACACCAACCGCATCGACAGCGGATAGCCGTCAGCCGCCAGAGCGGTGAAATCGCGGGTCACGAGTTCGGTCATGGCGTCCGTCCTGTTTGAAAACGAACTCTAGGCGATTGACGCGGCGTCAGGTCAAGCGGTCGCGGCGACATCAAGCGCCGTGACCGCCGGCGCCAGGTTGCGCTGCATCTGGAACGGGCCCGACCAGTCGCCGTGGATCACCCAGCGTCCAGAGATGCTGTTCCCGTCCGCCGATATGGCACCGACATAGTCGATGGTGTGGGTCTGCCCGCCGCCGTTCGGAAACTTGGTGAAGACCAATTGGCCGTCGAAGTGATGGCCTTCCAATCGCGCCGGGATTGGCAGCGCGCCGGCGGGACCAAGGGCGTCGGGCTCCAGTGTCGAGCCCGTGACGTCGCCGCCCGCGTCGTGGAGCTGCGCCTCGAACGGGGTGGGAGGCAGGTCGTCGAACGGATTGAACTCCGCATCTACCGGGTAGAAATAGACGCCGGTCCAGCGACCGGAGAGATCGGCGGATTTCAACGGACGACCGGCGGCGAAGCCGTGACGGGACCGAGCGCCAGCAGGCCGTCGAACTTTCCGTTCTGCTGGGGCGTCAACAGAACGCCGCGCGCCGTGAGATCGTCAGATTCGGGAATCGGCGCGTTTCCGCATTCGTCCAGGCACATCCAGGCCTCTCCGCCCTGATGGGCGAGCGTCAACGACAGGGTTTCCTCGGGGCGGATGTGGGCGGCGGCGGGCAGGCCCAGGGGCGAGCCGACGCGGCGGGTCTTTTCGGCGTGAACGCGTCCGACTAGCGCCAGGACGCGGGCTTGAGGCGCGGCCATGGCCTGCCGCCCCCAGAGGACGGCGCGGTCCATTTCCGAATAGGACTGGCGGAAACCTTCGACGCGCGGGCTGTTCGGGACTGAGGCGACTACGGTCAGGTCGGCCGCCTCACGCTGCATGGCGCGCAACCTCAGCAGCAGGTCCAGCATGGCTGCGCTGCCGCGTCCGTCGTGATGGACGAAGGCACCATGCGGATAGGCGGCAAGGACCGCGCGCGCCTCGGCCTCGCTGTCCGCCTCCATGAAGGCGTCCAGCGTCGGCTGAAACTCGACCGAATATTCCAGCGAGACGACGACCGGCCCCTGTTCCAGCGCCGCGCACACCAGGTCGGCGAAGGCGGCGGGGGCTTCGGTCGTGCCATGGGTCTCGCCGACGAAGACATAGCGGACGTCGTCGCGCCACAGGGCCTCGGACCCTGCGACAGGACGGCACCCTTCAGACCAGTCGAGCGCCGACAGCAGCCCGGCGGCGATGAGAGCGCTGATCATGGCGTTCTCCTCAATAGGCCAGGGCGTTGCCGTCCTTGCGCATCTCGGTCGCCGCGCCATAGGTCCAGCGGCCCTGTTCGTTGATCTGCTTCATGACGTTCTGATAGCCGCCGAAGCCGCCGTCGGGCGGGCCGAGATCCCAGCCCATGGCGGTCAGTTGCTGCTTGGTGGCGTCCGGCACGCCGCATTCCAGGTGCAGCTTGCCCACGCCCTCGGCGGGCTGGCCGGTCGGTTCAGACGAGCCGTAGTGCTGCCAGCGCGGGCTGTCGCCGGCCTGCTGAGGGTCGAGGCCGTAGTCGACCATGTTGATGATGATCTGGGCCTGGCCCTGGGGCTGCATCCCGCCGCCCATGACGCCATAGGCCATCCACGGCTCCCCGTCCTTGCAGGCGAAGCCGGGGATGATGGTGTGGAAGGGCCGCTTGCCCGGCGCATAGACATTGGGGTGGCCGTCGGTCAGGGCGAACAACTCGCCCCGGTCCTGGAACATGAAGCCCAGGGTGCCGCCGTCCGGGCCGTCGGGCGTCAGGCCTGATCCCATGCCGCGATAGTTGGACTGGATCCAACTGACCATCATCCCGTCCTTGTCGGCCACGCTGAAATAGGTGGTGTCGCCCTGGGTCGGGGCGTCGCCGGGGAAGACGCGGTCCATGACGCGGTTCGGGTTGATCAGCTTGGCGCGTTCGGCGGCGTAGGCCTTGGAGTTCAGCCAGGCGGTCGGGGCCTTGGCGAAGCGCTCGTCGGCGAAGTAGCGGGCGCGGTCCTCGAAGGCCAGGCGCTTGGCCTCGGCCTGGACGTGGATCGAGGCGGCGGACTGGAAGCCCATGGCCTTCAGGTCGAACTGCTCGCAGATGTTCAGGATCTGGTTGGTCGACAACCCTTGAGTGTTCGGCCCCAGAGAATAGACCTCGACCCCGCGATAGGTGGTCATCAGCGGCTCGACCCATTCGGTGCGGTGGGCGGCCAGGTCGGCGCGGGTCATCCAGCCGCCGATGCGCTTGAAGTAGCGCTCGATGTGGTCGGCGATGGCGCCGTCATAGAAGGCGTCGCGGCCGCCCTCGGCGATCATGCGATAGGTGCGACCCAGGTCGGGGTTGGCGAAGATCTCGCCCGTCTTCGGCGTGCGGCCGTGGGGCGTGTAAACCTTCTTGCGGTTGTCGTTCTCCTCGATCAGGGACGCGCCCCGATCAAAGCCGGCCATGTTGCGTTCCAGATACCAGGCGATGACCTCGGGCACGGGCACGCCCTGTTCGCACAGTTCGGCGACGGGGATCAGGACGTCCTTCCACGGCAGCTTGCCGTAGCGTTGGTGCGCGCTCCACCAGGCGTCGACCGTGCCGGGGACGTTGACGGTGACCGCGCCGTACTTGGGCAGGTAGCCGTCCGGTCCGGCCTTGGAGCGGGCGGTGGCCAGCGATAGACCGCGCGGGCTGTTTCCCGAACCGTTGAAGCCGACGACCTTCTTCTGGGCCGGGTCCCACATCAGGCCAAAGGCGTCGCCGCCGATGCCGTTGGCGGTCGGCTCCAGGAAGCCCAGGGCGGCGTTGATGGCGATGGCAGCGTCGATGGCCGAGCCCCCGCGCCTCAGGGTGTCCAGACCGATCAGGGTGGCCGCCGGGTGAGCCGTGGCGGCCGCGCCGTTGGCGCCCCAGACGGTCGAGCGGCCGACGAACTTCGGTCCCGTCACCCGGTCGCCGATGCCGACCCCGGCATAGGGATCGGCTGGGCGAGGGGCGGCTGGCGCTTTCGCTGTCGAGGTTGTGGTCTGGGCGGCGACCGATCCGGCCCCGGCCAGAAGGGCGGCGGCGGGCAGGGTGGACAGGAAGGTGCGGCGACGCATGGTGAAACTCCCCCGGGAACTGAAGGTCGCATCAAGGACCGGGAGCGAGGCGGGGGCAAGCGCGCGTTGATACAGGGGGCAAAGAAAAAGGGCCGCTCCCGGAGGAACGGCCCTGATCCATGAGAGCGGAGGTAAGTCCTACTCGATGTCTTCGTTCAGCAGGCCGACCTTGTAGAAGCCGTTTTCCTGAAGCTTGTTCATGACTTCCATGAACTGGTTGTATTTCACTTCCGGCTGGGCGCGGACGAAGACGCGTTCTTCGCGGCAGTCGGTCGTCACGTCCTGGGCGGCGCAGACATCAGCCGGCAGCTTCTCAACGGTGGTTTCCTGCTCGGCGATGAAGATGCTGCCCGATTCCTGGATCGTGATGTACACGGGTTCCTTGGGCTTATCGTTCGGCGCAGGCGGGGTCGCCGGCGGCAGGTCCAGCTTGATCGACACGGTGGCCAGAGGCGCGGCGACCATGAAGATGATCAGCAGCACCAGCATGATATCGACGAACGGCGTGACGTTGATGTCCGCGTTCTGTTCGATCGTTTTGCCACCCTGGCCCGCGGGACCGGAAAGTTTAGAGCCCATACGCCGTCGTCTCCATTACAGCTCGCATTCTCCGGCGAGCAGCACTCAAAGGTATGGATCGTCTCTTGGCGTCCTGCGCCGGGCTTGTAAAGCCGTCTTGCGTGACGAATTCGCGTCAAAGGGCAATAAGATTGCATAACTGGCCGTTTCGCAGGTGCGAGACGACCGGTTCAAACCCTTTGACCCCAGCCACTTAGCCTCTGGCGAGCTTCAAGAAGCGGTCGGTCAGGGCCTGATCGTCCTTGAAGGCGCCGGTGAAGCGGGTGGTGATGGTGGTGACGTGGCGGTGATGCACGCCGCGCGTGGTCATGCACTGGTGCGCCGCATCGACCAGGACGGCCACGCCGCGCGGTTGCAGGTGCGATTCGATGGCCTCGATGATGTCGTTGGTCAGGGTCTCCTGGTTCTGGAGACGACGGGCGAAGATCTCGACCACGCGCGCCAGCTTGGAGATGCCCACCACCTTCTCGCCCGGCAGATAGGCGACATAGGCCTTGCCCAGGAAGGGGGCCATGTGGTGCTCGCAATGGCTCTCGATCTCGATGTCGCGCAGGATGACCATGTCGTCATAGCCGGTCACATCCTCGAAGGTGCGCGACAGTTCCTTGCCCGCGTCGGCGTCATAGCCGTCGAACCATTCGCCATAGGCGTCGACCACGCGCTTGGGTGTGTCGATCAGGCCGGGGCGCGCGGGATCGTCGCCGGCCCAGGCGATCAGGGTGCGGACGGCCTCCAGCGCCTGCTCGCGGCTGGGGCGCTTGGGGGCTTCCTCGTTGGCGACGAGAACGGGCTTGGCGGGCGTGGTGTTCATGAATCTGTCCAACGGCGGCGGGGAGGGTCCGCTGCGGCTTACCTTTTACCAATGGGCGCAGGATGTGTAATCAGGCCGCTATATGGGACAGGTTGTCCGTCCCGCAAGAAAACTCGCAAAAGACTGTCCCCCATGCCGTTGCACATCCACGACACCCTTCGCCGTGAAAAGCGCGTTTTCACGCCGCGCGATCCGAACCGGGTGACGCTCTATGTCTGCGGTCCGACGGTCTATGACTACGCCCATATCGGCAATGCGCGCCCGCCGGTGGTGTTCGACGTTCTGGTCCGCTTGCTGCGCCGGACCTATGGCCCGGACAAGGTCGTCTATGCCCGCAACGTCACCGACGTGGACGACAAGATCAACGCCAAGGCCGCCAAGGAAGGCGTCGCCATTGGCGAGATCACGGCCCGCTACGAGGCCGCCTATCTGGCCGACATGGGCCTGCTGAACGTCAGCCCGCCGGACATCGCCCCGCACGTCACCGACTACATCGACGCCATCACGGCCCAGATCCAGGCCATCATCGACGCCGGCAACGCCTATGCAGCCGAGGGCCATGTCCTGTTCGACGTCTCCAGCTATCCGTCCTACGGCGCGCTGTCGGGCCGAAATCTGGACGACATGATCGCCGGGGCCCGTGTCGAGGTCGCGCCCTATAAGAAGAACCCGCACGACTTCGTCCTGTGGAAGCCGTCCAAGGCCGATGAGCCGTCCTGGCCGAGCCCGTGGGGCGAAGGGCGTCCCGGCTGGCACATCGAATGCTCGGCCATGATCGAGCAGACGCTCGGCCTGCCGATCGACATCCACGGCGGCGGCATCGACCTGGTCTTCCCGCACCATGAGAACGAGATCGCTCAGGGCGTCTGCGCTCACGGCCACGCCCACGGCGATCAGGCGCACGACGAATACGCTCGCTACTGGATGCACAACGGCTTCCTGACCGTGGACGCCGAGAAGATGTCCAAGTCGATCGGCAACGTCCTGCTGCTGCATGATCTGGTGAAGGCCATGCCGGGCGAGGTGGTGCGCTGGGCCCTGCTGAGCGCCCACTATCGTCAGCCCCTGGACTGGAACCAGACCCTGCTGGAGCAGAGCCGCAAGAACCTGGACCGCCTCTACGGCGTCCTGCGCGACGCTGACGCGGCCCTGGCGGACTTCGACGAGGCCACGCTGGACGAGGCCGAGATGGAGCTGGCCGAGAACGCCATGGACGCGGTGCTGGACGCGCTGGAGGACGACCTGAACACGCCGGGCGCCATTGCTCAGCTGTTCGGCCTGGGCAATGCCCTGCGCGACCTGCTCAACGACGCCGAGGCCGACATCAACGACGTGGCCATGGCCCGCTGGAGCTTGACGGAAGCGGCGGGGTTGCTGGGGGTGCTGGCCATGACGCCTGACGCCTGGTTCGAGGGCGGCGACCCCGCCCTGAAGGCCGAGGTCGAGGCCCTGCTGGAACAACGCGCCAGCGCCCGCGCCGACAAGAACTGGGCCGAGGCCGACCGCATCCGCGACCGTCTGAACGAACTGAACGTCGTGGTCATGGACGGCCCGCAAGGCGCGACCTGGCGGGTGAAGGGCTAAGACGCGATTTCTCCCTCCCCTTTATGGGGAGGGTGGCTGACGCGAAGCGGCAGACGGGTGGGGGCGCTTCGGCAGATCAGGCGCGGCGTTCCGCATCGCCGCGTCCTCCCCACCCGGTCGCTACGCGACCACCCTCCCCATGAAGGGGAGGGAGAAAGCGGCTACCGCGCTTTCCGTATCAGTTCGTCGGCCAGCACGTCGGTCAGGTAGCCGTCCGCCACCCGTCCATTGGCTTGCTGCCAGCGGCGCAGCGCGGCGCGGGTGTTGGAACCGATGACGCCGTCGACGCCCTGGGTGTCGAAGCCCATGCGCGTCAGGGCCGTCTGGGCGCCGACGCGCTGTTCGCGGGTCAGGGGGCCGTCGTTGGGCCAGGCGACGGTCAGGGCCGGCTTGCCCTGCACCCCGTCGGCGATCAGGCCGATGGCCAGGGCATAGCTGACCGAGTTGTTGTAGCGCCGGATCACATAGTGGTTGGGCAGGGCCAGGAAGGCCGGGCCCTTGGCCCCCTGAGGCAGCAGGATGGTCGCGCCCTCGGCGGCTTCTTCGCTGTTCGGCGCCGAACCATTGGCCAGACGCACGCCCCGGCCCGACCAGTAGGCCCAGTTATGCTTGGGTCCTTCGGCCTGGCTGTAGTCGAAGTTGGCGGGCAGGGTGACCTCGTAGGCCCAGCCCTGACCGCGCTTCCATCCGGCCTGGGCCAGCAGATTCGCCGCCGAGGCCAGGGCGTCGGCGTCTGAGCCCCAGATGTCCACTTTCCCGTCGCCGTTCTGATCCACGCCCAGCTTCAGATAGCTGTCGGGCATGAACTGGGTCTGGCCCATGGCGCCCGCCCAGCTGCCCTTCAGGCCGCTGCGGGCGCGCTTGCCGTCCACGACGATGTCGAGGGCGTTCTTCAGCTGGTCCTCGGCCCAGGCGCGGCGGCGGCCGTCATAGGCCAGGGTTGCCAGCGAGCGGATGACGTCGAAATCGCCCTGAACCTGGCCAAAGGCGCTTTCCTGGGCCCAGACGCCCAGCAGAATCTCGGTCGGGACGCCGAATCTCTGGGTCACCTCCCACGGCACGCGATCGACGCGCTGACGGGCCATGCCGATTCGGGCGGGGGCGGTGGCGCTCTGGATATAGGCGCCGGCCGGGCGCGAGAACTCGGGCTGGTTGCGGTCCAGGCGGACGACGCTGGCGTTCGGCGTGACGCCGTTCAGCTCGCGCGAGTATTCCCATTTGCGCGCGCCGCCGAGGCGATCGAGGAAGCTCTTCTTCCAGGCTTCGAAGCTGGCCTGATCATAGGCGTCGGACAGGTCTGTGGCCGCAGGGGGCGGCGTCGACGGCGGCGTGGCCGGAGCCGGCTCGACGACGGGGGGCGGCGCGGGCTGCGGTTGAGGCGGCGTCGGAACCATGGGCGCACAGGCCGCAACAGAACCAATCAGAGCAAGACGATAGGCGATACGCATGACCACAGGCTAACGCCCCCGAATTCCACGACCAATCACAAGCGCGCGAAGCCAAAAGGAGTTTCCGTGAAAAGGGTTAAGCCCGCGCTAACCCTTTTTGAAAGCGCGCCCTTAACGAACGTCGTTTTACATTTCAGCTCCCTTGGACACGGCCTGGTGGCGGAGGGGCGACGCGCCGGACGTGCATGTCCGGAGACCCTCCGTTCAACTCGGAGGCCAGGCCTCCAGCGGAATCCCCGGCGCGGAATGTTGACGAAAGGCGGCGGCCTCTCTATACGCACCGCTCCGCCGCAAGGTCCTGTTCGCAGGGTTTTCGCGCATTTGTTTTTGACCGCCCTCACGGGCCTCCAATTCTTCGGGACGTCCGACCATGAAGGTCCGTAGCTCGCTTAAGTCGCTCAAGGGTCGCCACCGCGACTGCAAGATCGTTCGCCGCAAGGG
>Ga0308157_10001258_pt1 | contig 55864 bp, 38 predicted proteins | sample PhyBR1_FD_201035 | JGI IMG/M metagenome (GOLD analysis project Ga0308157, IMG submission 201035) | Phyllosphere microbial communities from UC Gill Tract Community Farm, Albany, California, United States - DLSLB.R1 | ecosystem: Host-associated > Plants > Phyllosphere > Unclassified | place: USA...
TTTGAGAAGTACGAGGTGCCGGTGCTCGCCGGTATCGTCGCCGACACCCCCGAGGAGGTGAAGGCAGCAGCAGAGAAGCTCGGCGGTGTCGTCGTCGTCAAGGCCCAGGTGAAGGTCGGCGGGCGCGGCAAGGCCGGTGGCGTCAAGGTCGCGAAGAACCCCGACGAGGCGTACGAGGCGGCGAAGTCGATCCTCGGTCTCGATATCAAGGGACACATCGTCAAGCGCGTGATGGTCGCCGCAGGAGCGAACATCGACCGCGAGTTCTACTTCTCGGTTCTGCTGGATCGCTCCAACCGCACCTACCTCGCGATGTCGAGCGTCGAGGGCGGCATGGAGATTGAGCAGCTCGCCGTCGAGAAGCCCGAGGCCCTCGCACGCGTCTCGGTCGACCCGCTGACGGGCATCGACGAGGCGAAGGCTCTGGAGATCGCCAAGGCGGCGAACTTCCCCGAGGAGCTGCTCTCGAAGGTCGCGAACGTCTTCGTGAAGCTCTACGACGTCTACAAGAGCGAAGACGCGACGCTGGTCGAGGTCAACCCGCTCGTACTCACGGGCGAGGGCGATGTCATCGCGCTCGACGGCAAGGTGTCGCTCGACGACAACGCGAGCGAGGTGCGCCACCCCGAGCACGAGGAGCTCGAAGACAAGGGCGCAGCTGACCCGCTCGAGGCGAAGGCGAAGGCCTCCGGCCTCAACTACGTCAAGCTCGACGGCCAGGTCGGCATCATCGGCAACGGCGCGGGACTCGTCATGTCGACGCTCGACGTCACCGCGTACGCGGGTGAGAAGCACGGCGGCGTCAAGCCCGCCAACTTCCTCGACATCGGCGGCGGCGCGAACGCACAGGTCATGGCGTCGGGCCTCGACGTCATCCTCGGCGACCCGCAGGTCAAGAGCGTGTTCGTCAACGTCTTCGGCGGGATCACCAGCTGCGTGGCCGTCGCCGAGGGCATCGTGAAGGCCCTCGAGATCCTCGGCGATGCGGCGTCCAAGCCGCTCGTCGTACGCCTCGACGGCAACCAGGTCGAGGAGGGGCGCGCGATCCTCGCAAAGGCGAACCACCCCCTCGTCACCCTCGCTGCCGGTATGGACGAAGGCGCCGACAAGGCCGCCGAGCTGGCCAACGCCTGAGATAAGGACTAGAAGAGATGTCGATCTACCTCAACAAGGATTCGAAGGTCATCGTCCAGGGCATCACGGGCGGCGAAGGCACCAAGCACACCGCCCTGATGCTGAAGGCGGGCACCAACGTCGTCGGCGGTGTCAACGCGCGCAAGGCCGGCACGACCGTCACGCACGAGAGGCCCGGCGCGGGCGAGGTCGAGCTCCCCGTGTTCGGCTCGGTCGCCGAGGCGATGGAGAAGGAGGGCGCGAACGTCTCCGTCGCCTTCGTTCCCCCGAAGTTCACCAAGGACGCGATGATCGAGGCCATCGATGCCGAGATTCCGCTTCTCGTCGTGATCACGGAGGGCGTGCCGGTCGGCGACGCCGCTGAAGCCTGGGCCTACGCGAAGTCGAAGGGCAACAAGACGCGCATCATCGGCCCCAACTGCCCCGGCATCATCACGCCGGGTGAGGCGCTCGCGGGCATCACGCCGGCGAATATCACGGGCAAGGGCCCGATCGGCCTCGTGTCGAAGTCGGGCACGCTCACGTACCAGATGATGTTCGAGCTGAACGACTTCGGCTTCTCGACCGCCATCGGTATCGGCGGCGACCCGGTCATCGGCACGACGCACATCGACGCGCTCGAGGCGTTCGAGAACGACCCCGAGACGAAGGCGATCGTCATGATCGGCGAGATCGGCGGCGACGCTGAAGAGCGTGCCGCCGAATACATCAAGAGCAACGTCACGAAGCCCGTCGTGGGCTACGTCGCGGGCTTCACCGCTCCCGAGGGCAAGACGATGGGTCACGCAGGCGCGATCGTCTCCGGATCCGCGGGCACGGCCGCCGCGAAGAAGGAGGCCCTCGAGGCAGCGGGCGTCAAGGTCGGCAAGACGCCGAGCGAGACGGCCCAGCTCATGCGCGAGATCCTGCAGTCGCTGTAAGCAGAACGACAAGGGCGGCCCCGGCACTGCGCCGGGGCCGCCCTTCTGCTGAGATCGTGTCCTACGAGCAGGTCCGCGCGTCGAAGGACGCGACGAGGTCGTCTCCACCCGCGGCTATCGCGACCTCGCCCGCAGAGATCGTCTCCTCGCGCGTCGCGAACGCCAGGGATGTCGTCTCGTGGGACTCGACCGCGATCTCGTGCTCGCCGTACGGCGTCGTCACGGTCGTGCTCGCGTCGTCGTCGCCGCCGTTCTCGATGCTCGTGACGAGCACTGCTGCGCCCGCGACGCAGCGGGTCGTCGCATTCAGCTCGAGCTCTGCGCCCTGTACGACCACGACCTCCGCACTCACCTTCAGGGCCGTCGCGCTGAACAATTCGCGGCCGGGCGCATCCCACTCGGTGGATCCGTCTTCTCCGACCCAATCATTGAGGTTCGCTCCGACGGAGCGGACGGTCCCGGTCACCTCGTACGCACCGGGCGTCGCCGCATCGAGCGCAGTCAGATCCCAGTCAACGGGAAGCTCGCCCTCGCCGTAGCCATGCGCGAGGCGCACGCCGGCCTCCGCCGGGAGCGCTGCGCGTGCGGCCTCGTCGGTCGCCCCACGGGCGATCTCCACGGATCCCAGATCGGTCTGCTGCACGCCGACGGCGTCGGAAGAGCGGATGCGGTCGTACTGACCCTTCGTCAGCGACACGACGCCGCCGTGCTTTGTGCTGGGCGCCATCCAGAAATCATCGCTGTGCAGCTTGGTCCAGCCCGCGTCGAGATCGCTCGTCTCCATGGGGCGGTATCCGATCGTGGGGATCACATCGACGTAGAGGTACCAGTGATCGTCATCATGCCGCTTGAACACGGCGGGCCCCTCGACGCCACCCGGGTTGTCGTCAGCCCAGCCGGCGCCGATCTCCGTCTGGATCAGCTCCCAGTCGGTGGCTTCCTCCCACCAGTCGTGCGCGGTCGTCGATTCCATGTAGATGCCGGTGCCGTGACCGTTGTCCTTCGTGATCCGGTAGGTCGTGCCGTCATGCAGGATCACCGTCGTGTCGATCGCGTTCGCGCCCGTATCGACGAGCGTTCCGCCGTACTCGTAGGTCTCCTGCGTGAAGTCGGTCGTCGCGCCCCACAGCACGCGGCTGTAGGCGTTGCCCGAGTGATCCGCGTCGTCGTACACGTTCGACGACCAGTACACGACGAACGCGCCCTCGCCCGCGCCGTGATAGTCGGGCACCCAGGTGGCTTCCGGCGCCCATGCCATACCGAGCTCGGCGCGCGTGGCGCCGTCGAGCGTGGTCGCGACATCGAACTGGCGCAGGTCGCTCCACGTGATGAGGTCCGTCGACTCCCATACGTTCAGCTTGGTACTGCCGTTGCTCGACCAGTGGCACCAGTCCGCGCACTCGCTCGTGCCGGAATCGCCGCCGAATACCCGCAGATCGGTCGCGATGATGTAGTAGGTCTCGGTCTCCGGGCTGTAGGTGAGATACGGATCGCGCACTCCCGTCGTGCCGAGGTCGGAAGCAAGGATCGGCTCGCCGCCGCCCAGCTGGTCCCACTGCTCCGGATCGTCGCCGCGCGAGACATCGAGGTAGATCTTCTCGGCATAGCCGTCGCTGTCCTCCACGAAGTGCACCATCATGTAGCCGTACGGTGTCTCAGCGCCTAGCTCCGGGGCCTCATCTGGGGCGGCGACGGCCGCGGCCGAGGGGAGAACTGCGGCGATGAGCGCGGCGGCCGTCGCGCATCCGAGGGCTCTCAGGCGCCCCCATCGTGAACGGCGGTCGGGATCCGATGTAGTGAAGTCTCGCACAGAAGCTCCTTCGCTCGTGACGCGTGCCCGGTGCCGTCCGTCATCGCGGATGCACGGCTCAGCTGCACGCTGACGCTGTGCCGGGCCGTCTTCGATAGAGCGGAATGTTGGGCTTGTTCCCGGTAACATAGCACGCTAGTGTTCCGAGGTGAAGACGTCGAACCGACGACGGAAAGACACCAGGCAACGGCGCCGCACACGCTCCACCAGCGCACACATGCACCTCGCGCGCGCCGTCGCCTCGGCCGTATTCCGGCGAAGGCACGGCACTCGAACATCCGAGCAGACGGCATAGCAGCCGTCTGCTCGGCCGAACAGCGGCGGCGGTCGTTCGCCGCGGAACGAATCGGCAGATACGCCGAGGAATGGAGACAACGATGATCCGGACGAACAGGTCTCGCGTCGTTCGCACGGCTGCGGGCGTCATGGGCGGGCTCGTGCTCGCGGGCGTCGGCGCCGCGGCCGTGGCCGACGAGGTCGGCACCGACGGTGTGGACGTCAACGTCACGATCGACGATCAGGCGGCGGGCGCGCTCTCGCTGAGCGTCGCCTCGGACAGTGAGACGCTCACCGAGGTCGAGGGTGCCTCGGCCGACTACCGCGAGTTCACGGGGTCCCTGCCCGACGTGACCGTAACCGACACGCGCAGCGAGGTGCCAGAAGGGGTGTACTGGTACGTCACGGGCCAGGCGAGCGAGTTCGTAGGTTCCGAGGGGCAGGATCCGATCACGCCCGACCACCTCGGTTGGACTCCCGCCCTCGTCACGGAGGGCAACGGCGAGGTCGCGCCGGGCGAGGAAGTCCCCACCTCGCTCGATGAGAGCACGAACCCGGAGACCCCGAACAATGTCGGGCTCGCAGGCGAGGAGCTGCTGCAGCTCGCGCTCGACTCCGCCGAGGCCACCGCGGCGAACGGGTCGTGGACGGCGAACGCCGACCTGACGCTCAAGACGCCGAATGACGTCGAGGGCGGTTCGTACACCTCGACCGTGACGCTGTCGCTGTTCGAAGAGGCGTACTGAGCCGTACCCTCTGCTTCCGGTCGGTGGCCGCGAGCCTCCGGCCGGAACACCCCTCTTGATCCGATACCCGCCTCATCCGTTTTGGGAGAGCCGTGCTCCGCACCGTTAAGCCACTCCGACGTCTCGCACTCGCTGCCGCACTCGGGCTCGTGGGGAGCTTCGTCGCACCCCTCGCTGCGACGGCCGCCGAATCGGATCCGGCGGAGGTGCGCTGGTCCGTGACGCCCGCCGACGAGAAAGGTCGAGACGACCGACTCTCGATCCAACACGCGCTGGAAGCGGGCGAGAGCGCGACCGACCACATCGCCGTGCGCAATCTCGGCGATGAAGACGCGACCTTCAGGCTCACGGCGGCCGATGGCTACACGACGCGCAGCGGCCGCTTCGACATGGTGGCGTCCGACGCGGAATCCGTCGACGCCGGCACGTGGATCGACATCGCCGATGACGTCACTGTCGGCCCGGGCGAGAGCGCGATCGTGCCCCTCACCATCACCGTTCCCGACAGTGCGGAGCCGGGCGACCATCCGGCGGGAGTCGCGGCGTCGGTCGTGACGTCGCAGGCTTCCCCGGACGGCACGAGCCTCGGCGTTGAGAGCCGCGTCGGCGTCAAGGTGATCACGCGCGTGAAGGGCGATCTGGCCCCGAAGATCGAAGTCGAGAACGTCTCCACCGAGTATCACGGTACGTGGAACCCGCTGCGTCCCGGCGAGGTCACGGCAACCTTCGATCTCATCAACGCCGGCAACACCCGGCTGATCGTTGCAGGTCTCGTGACGGCGGGGACGGGTCGGGTCGCGTTTCCGAACGATAGCGAGCCCATCGGAGACCTGTTGCCGGGCGACGCCCGCGAGGTGTCGGTGACGATCGACGATACGTGGCCCACGTTCTATGCGCCGGGCGAACTCGTCGTCACGCCCACGGCCGAGGCGCTCGACGGTACGGCGCCGGAAGCCGACGACGTCTCCATCGCCCTCAGCGTGTGGGCGATGCCGTGGCCGCAGCTGCTGGTCCTGCTCGCGCTCGCGCTGATCGTCATCGCGGTGACATGGAACCGTCGTCGAGGAAAGCGCCGCCTCGACGCGCTGCTGCGGCAGGCGCGCGAGGAAGGCAGGCGTCAGGCGGCGACGCCCCCTGGCGCCGCCTCGCGAGTCTCGCTCACGCGGGCTTTTCCCGCCGCCGCGTTCGCGCTGGTCGTCGCCATCGTGTCTGTCACACTGACACCGGACACCGCCATGGCATCGACCGATTCCGGCGCGGAGGGCGTGGGCGTGCACGTCGACATCTCCGAGCGCGACGATGCTGACGCAGGCGCTGATGCGAACGGCGATGCCGATGCAGGCGGTTCCGGCACGAAAGGCGATGCTGACGCGGACGGAGCCGGCGCGAACGAAGACGCCGACGCGGGCGGCTCCGTCGCGGACCTGCCCGCGACGGACTCGGACCCGTCGCTGATGATCGCGCTGGGCGCGGCCGGCGCCGTCTTATGCGGCACCGTGCTCGTCCTGTCCCGCCGCCGCGCTGGGCGGTGAGACGTCTCCGCAGATGAGATCGCAACAGCCTTCGGCGCACGGCACGAGCCTGACCGCCGAGTACCCCGCCGCACACTGCGGCAGACCCCTCCGAGATGGTGCGGACCAGCCGCGCCACCCGTTCCGCCGCGCGCAGCGGCATCCCAACGACGAATCAGGAAGAGATCATGCGGAGACAACGACGAACCCGGATCCGAGCGGCCGCCTCGCTCACGTGCGGAGCTGTGCTCACGCTCGTCGCGGCGCCGGTCGCGATGGCGCCGGCGGCGGCCGCCGAGCCGGCGGAGCAGGCCATGCGTGCTGAAGCACCCGAAGTCCCGACCGATGAAGCCTACGTGTGGGCATTCTTCACGGGCGAGGGCGTCGGCGGCGAGAAGATCAGCCTCGCGGCGTCGAAGGGCAATGACGCGCTCGACTGGAACACCCTGAACGGCGGCGAGCCGCTGTTCACCTCGCACCTCGGCGAGGAGGGACTGCGCGACCCGTTCATCCTGCGCTCGCCCGACGGCGAGAAGTTCTACATGATCGCGACGGATCTGAAGATCGACGGTCGTCCCGGCAGCTTCGCCGGTGCGCAGACGCACGGATCCCTCGCGGTCGAGGTGTGGGAGTCGACCGACCTCGTGAACTGGTCGGAGCAGCGCCACGTCACGGTCAGCACGGAGTACGCGGGCAACACCTGGGCGCCGGAGGCGTACTGGGACGAGGCGCGCGAGACCTTCGTCATGTACTGGGCGTCGAACCTGTACGAGACGACCGATCGGGCCGATCGCACGGCGCCGAGCTACAACCGGATGATGTACGCGACGACCGACGACTTCGAGACGTTCTCAGAACCGCAGGTGTGGATCGATGTCGACCGCCGCGGGCAGGACGGAGCGGGATCGATCGACGTCACGGTCGCCCAGCACGAGGGCGACTACTACCGCGTGTACAAGGACGAGAACTCGATGACGCTACGTCAGGAGCGCTCGTCCGACCTGCTGGCGACGGTCCAAGGCAGTTACCCCGGCACGACCGGCGCGGCCGACGAATGGGTCGAGCTCGGAACGGAGATCGGCTCCGGTCAGCCCAACGGCTACGGCGGCACCTTCACGCACAGCGAGGGCCCCTCACTCTTCCGCGCGAACGCGGGCGACGTGAACGGGTACGAGTACTACCTGTTCGCCGATCAGCCGAACTACCACGGTGGGCCCAACCACTACGTGCCGATGGCGACGGACGACATCACCGACGCCGCATCGTGGAGCGTGATCGGCGACGAAATGCCCGAATCGCAGTTCCCGCAGAACGCTGACGGCGGCATGCCGCGCCACGGCACGATCGTACCGGTGACGCGGGAGCAGTATGAGACGGTGCTCGCGGCGTACGCCCCGGAGATCGCCGTCGTGTCGGTCGATGCGATCGACGTCGCCACGGACGCGGGGCACGCGCCGGCGCTGCCGGAGACCGCACGCCTCACGACCGCATCGGGCGATGTCTCGGACGCCGAGGTCGTGTGGGACGACGTGCCGGATTCGGCATACTCCGAGCCCGGCGTCTTCACCGTCTCAGGCGTGGCGCAGGACGATTCGCGTCAGCCCGTCGACGCGACCGTGACCGTTTCCGCGACCGACGACGCTTTCGACATCACCGCGAAGACTCGCTGCGTCGTCGGCAAGACAGTGCTCGTGACACAGGTGACGAACACGGGCGACGAGCAGGCGACCGTCGCGGTGACGACGCCGTTCGGCACGAGGTCCGACCTGTCGGTGGCGCCAGGCGGCACGAGGTCGCAATCGTTCTCCACGCGCAGCACTGAGATCGAGGCGGGCTCGGTCACTGCCGAATCCGGCGATACCAGCGCCACGGCCGAATATCCCGCCGCGAGCTGCGGCTGAATCCCACGGGGAGGTGCGTTCCGCACCTCCCCGTGGCCCGACACCTCCAGAACACCGGCACGAAGGAGTGCAGAACCATGACGAACAGACGTCCATCGCAGCACGAAGCACAGGTTGCAGGCGCGGCGCCACGACGACGCCGGGCTGCGCTCAGGCGCGCCGCACTCGGTGCGACCTGCGCCCTCGCCGCCGGCCTGTTGCCGGTCAGCCAGGCCGCCTACGCCGCGGAGAGCGACGCCCCTGTGGCGGAGTACGACTTCACACAGACCGCAGGCGCGACGATCGCCGAAACCGGCGGTGGCGCCGAGGCGACCGTGCAGAACGCCGATGACGCGCAGTGGACCGGAAGCTCGCTCGAGCTCACGGGTGGCTCCAAGAACGGCGACGGCAACTGGGTGCGCCTGCCGGATGACCTGCTAGCGACCGCAGAGTCGGCGACGATCACGGCGGAGGTGAAGATCGACGAGGCGATGAAGGACGCCTACAACTTCCTGTGGACCTTCGGCGCCGATGGCGACACCGACAGCTACTTCTTCGCCTCGGTGAAGGACGCGCCCCGCGCCGCGATCACGACGAGTTCGAACGGAGGCGAGCGCAGCGCATCCGCGGGCGAGAATCTGCAGGCCGATCGCTGGTACTCGCTCACGACCGTGCTCGACGGCGAGGCCGGCACGCTGTCGTTCTACGTCGACGGTGAGCTCGCCGGCCGCACCGAGAGCGACCTCTCGCCCTCATCCATCGAGGACCAATCGATGAACACGATCGGCCGATCGCCGTGGCCGGATCCGCTCTTCGCCGGCGAGGTGTCGGCGTTCCGGGTCTACGATCGCGCGTTGAGCGACGACGAGATCGCGGCGGCCAGTTCCGACGACGCCGAGCGCAATCACGCCGAGATCCTCGCCCAGGCGCAGAGCCTCATCGACGATCTCGAGGCCCCGCCCGAGAGCATCGACGGCGACTACATCGCGCTGTCGACGGCCGGCGGCCGGGTGACCTGGTCGAGCAGCGACGAGTCGCTGATCTCCGCGGACGGCCGCGTCACGCAGCCGGAACAGGGCACCGATCCGGCCTCGGCGACCCTCACCGCGACCGCGACGATCCGCGGCATCTCCGCGACCGCTGACTTCGATGTCGAGGTGCTCCCGTCGAACGCGACGGCCGAGGACCGGGTCGCACGGGCCGCCGAGCAGTACGCCGTTCCCGGATTCCTCACCGACGGTGCCGCGCTCCCCGAAGCGCCGGAGGGACTCACCGTGACGCCCAAGGGCGCGACCGGAATCGCACTCGACGACGGGACGCTGCGATTGAACGCCGACGAGGCGGTCGACGCTACGGTGACCGTCGAGATCGCTCGCGACAGCGCTCCCGATGTGACGGTCGCCAAGACGTTCGACGTCACGGTGCTCCCGGAGGACGAAGCCTCACAGCTCGTGGCCTACCACCGCACGCCGACCAGCGAGCAGGAGGCGAACAACGCCGACATCGCCTACAGCATGCACCTCGCGCTCGCCGCGAGCGACGGGTGGGCGCCGCTGAACGAGAACTACGGAATCTTCTTCCCGAGGACATCCGCGCCGTTGCCCGCCAACGGGCCGAGCAGCGCCCTGATTCGGAGTCTGAAGGATCCTGCTGTGTTCGACCTGCCCGACGGCGGCTACGGCATCGTCGCGACCCGCATCGCGCGCGGCGGCGGATCCGACGGTAGTCAGGCCGACTCCGTTCTGGTCGCCACATCGGACGACCTGCGCAGTTATGAGGAGATCGGTCTGCTGAGGCTCGACGAAGCGGGCGGGGTGAACCGCCCGTCGGCCGTGTACGATTCGGCCGACGATGTGTACCGCGTCTCGTGGACGACCGATTCCGGCGCCGACCGTCACCAGTCCTTCGCCGACCTGGTCGCAGCGGTCGGCGGGGAGGACCGGGGCGAATCGGCGACGGGGCGTGTCACGGGTACGGTCTTCGCGACCGACCTCGACATCGCCGACTACGCCTCGGGCGTCGAGGTCACAGTGCCGCAGACTGCAGCGGAGGGCCTGCAGCAGCGCTTCGGGCGCATCTCGAACACGGGGTACGCAGCATTCGACGACGTGTCCGTCGCGACCGGGGCGAACCTTTCGCAGGCTGACCTGCCCGGAACCGTCGAGCTCGACTACTCCGATGGATCCACGCGGGAGCTGCCGCTGAACGAGTGGGATCTCAGCGGAGTGGACACCGAGACGCCGGGAACCTACGAGGCGTCGACCACCGTCAAGCGCGCCGACTACCCGACTCCGTTCGCCGACGAGCGAGCCGATCCCTCTGCGTACAAGTACGTCACCGGTGACGAGACGCGGTACCTCATGATCGCGACGAACGATCCGAACCTCGACAACGTGCACCAGGGCGGATCCGCGTTCATGCCGCTGCGGTCCGCGGATACGCTGGCGGGTCTCGCCGACGACGCGGAACCCGCAGAGGTGCACCTGCTCGACCGCGGCGATGCTGACGCTCACGGCAATACGATGACCGGGTGCTTCTGGGCGCCCGAACTGCACGAGATCGACGGCAGGCTGTCGATCCTGTTCATGCCCTGCTACGGAAACTCGCCCGACTACATGTCGGGGCGCGCCTCGATCATGCAGCTCGAGCAGGACGAGCACGGCGTCGACCTCGACCCGATGGTTCCCGACAACTGGTCGTCGCCCGAGCACGTCACCCGCGCCGATGGCGCGGACCTGAACGCCGTCAGCGGCATCTCGCTGGACATGACCTACTTCACCGATTCCGAGGGCCAGGCGTACTACGCATGGCAGCAGGTGTGCGCGACCTGGATCGCGACCGTCGATCCGAGCGATCCCACCAGGATCACGAGCGAGCCAACGATGATCATCGAACCCGAGTACGCCTGGGACAACGTCTGTGCCGAGGGGCCCAACGTGCACGCGCGAGACGGAAATCTGCTCATGATCTACTCCGGGTCGAGCGTGGGCAACACGTATACGACCGGGCTCGCGACGGCAGAGGCCAGCGGCACCGACCTGACCGATCCGGCGTCGTGGCAGAAGCTGAACTACCCGGTGCAGAAGTCGGGGCAGTACGACGGTGAGTGGCAGCTCGGCACCGGGCACGGCATGTGGTCGGAGGACGAGGACGGCAACCTGATCTACGTCTTCCACGCGCGCACCGACCATAACGGCCTCACCGGACGAGACATGTTCGTGCGCCGCGTGCACTTCGACGCCGAGGGCATGCCCGTCATGGACATGGAGCGGCAGGAAGAGCTCGCGGAGGAGACCGTCACGATCGCCGTCGAGGTGACCGCATCTCCGGGCATCGACGTCGCGGCCGTGACCCGGTGCGCCGCGGGCAAGAACGTGCTCGCGGTGACCGTCACCAACCACGACGACGAGGACGCGGTAACGACGGTCACGACGCCGTTCGGCGCCCGTTCGCGCGTGGGAATCGGCGCGAGCGAGAGCGTGACGACGACGTTCTCGACGCGGCAGGCCGAGATCGGCGCGGGCGAGGTGGCCGTCACCTCGGGCGACGAGACGGCAACGGCGCAATACGCGTCGGCGAGCTGCCGCTGATACGACGGGGCGCGGGCCGATGCCCGCGCCCCGTCTTCGGAACACCCAGACGAAGGAGTGCAGGACGATGACCACTCGACAACCACGACGCGGCGGGCGGGCGCTCGGCGCCATGATGGCGTGCGCCGTCGCCGTTCCGCTCGGAGGCCTCGGCGCATCAGCCGCGCAGGCCGCCGAGACGCCGGCGCCGACGGCTCATTACGACATGTCGCACAGGGGCGCGTCGCTCATCGACGTGTCCGGCAACGGACGCGACGCCACGCTCGTCGGTGCGAGCGAATCGAGCTTCGTCGCCGCAGCGGGCGACGACGTGATCCGCTTCGACGCGGACGCCTACGCGACGCTGCCGCAGGGGCTCGTCACCGGAGACGACAACGAGTTCACGGTCGAGTTCACGGTGTCGAGCGACGCGCCCCGGAATCACTTCGGCTGGGTGATCGGCGAAGGCATCGGCGCGTGGAACACGACCGAGCTGGGCAACCACGTGTTCGTCAGCCCCGTGAGCGGTCAGGGCGGCTACGCCGATCAGGTGCTCTCGGGCATTCGCGTCAAGGCCGGGGAGGGGAACGGCGAGGTGCGGCTTCCGGCCGGTGGCGGCATCGGCGCCGGTTTCGCCACGATCACCATGGTCGGATCCGGCGATGAGCTCACGCTCTATGTCGACGGTGCGGAGATCTCCTCGACGACGCATCCGCACAGCCTGGCCGACATCGTGCCGACGGGTGATGTGCTCGGCTACCTCGGTCGATCGCTGTACGCGGGGGATCAGCTGCTGGAGGCCGATGTCTCCGACGTGAAGTTCTGGGACGAGGCGCTCACCGTCGAGCAGCTGCGGGCCGCGCAGCCGACGGCCGAGGACAAACGCGCGGCCGACGAGGGGCTGCTCGCCGTCGACCTCGCTCAGATCGTGCGAGGCGATAATCCCGGTCTCGATCGCGTGACCCGGCCCTTGTCGCTGCCGCAGCAGCAGAACGGAATCGAGCTGACGTGGTCGTCCTCGGACGAATCGGTCGTCGGGCTCGACGGTGCCGTGTCGCGCTCGATCGACGAGGACACCCGGGTGACGCTCAAGGCGAGCACGCCTGGCGGATCCGAGCTGACGTTCGACGTCACGGTACTCGCACCGTCGCTGGACACCGACCTCGCGTCGATCGAGTTGGCCTCGACGACGACGGAGAACCTGCCGCTGGCCGTCACGGGCTCGTCGGAGGGCGCCGACATCGTGTGGGAGTCGTCGGATCCGGGAATCGTGACGGAGACCGACCGCGATTACGAGGCGCCCGAGATCGGCCTGGCGGATCCGTACGCCGGCGGCGGCATCGTGACCCGTCCCGAGTACGGTTCGGGCGACGTCGATGTCACGCTCACGGCGACGGCGAGGCTCGGGGAACAGACCGCGACGCGGGAGTTCGCGGTGACCATCGCTGAGCAGGGGCGGTCCGCTCCCGATGCTGGGTACGCCGCCGCGTACTTCCGCTCCGACGGAGACGAGCGCATCTACAGCGCCGCGACCACCGAGAACGACTTCTTCACGTTCGAGGAGGTGGCGGACGGACAGCCGGTCGTCGACAATGCCGAGGACACGACGGGGCACCGCGACCCGTACATCCTGCGCTCGCACGACGGCGATAAGTACTACATGATCGCGACCGATCTCTGCATCGGCTGCGGCACGGGCTGGGGCGAGGCCCAGAGCAATGGCAGCCTCAAGGTCAACGTGTGGGAGTCGACCGACCTCGTGGAGTGGACGCGGACCAACGGCGACGGCAACGGCGGCATCACGGTGAACCAGCCGGAAGCGGGAATGACCTGGGCCCCCGAGGCGCACTGGGACGACGATCTGCAGTCGTATGTGCTGTTCTTCGCGTCGCGCCTGTATGACGACGCCGAACACACCACGGGCGCCGGATACGCGCGGATGTTCGCGGTCGTGACGCGAGATTTCGTCACGTTCTCGTCACCGCCTGCAACCTGGCAGGACACGGGGTATGCGCGCATCGACTCGACGATCCAGAAGATCGGCGACTATTACTACCGGTTCACGAAGAACGAGGACGGCGGGGCCGCCGACGGACTCGAACGGGGCAAGGACATTTTCCTCGAGCGCTCGAAGGTGCTCACCGCGCCGACGGACGAGTCGAGCTGGAACGCCGATCCGGATCGGACGTGGCAGCTCGTCGACACGGCGATGACTACGCCTGTCACGGGGAACCACGGAGAGGGACCGCAGATCGCGAAGCTCAACGACGGAGACCCGAACAACACCCCTTCGGGCGACGGATACGTCTTCCTCGTCGACAACTACAGCGCCGGGGGCTACCGGGCCTTCGTGACCAGCGGCGAGGCGATCTCTTCGAGCGAGCAGGCGAACCGGCTGTCCCAGCGCGACGGATGGGAGCCGCGCACGGACGGCCTGCCCGACAGCCCGCGCCACGGATCGTTCGTGAGCGCGCCTCAGCAGATCCTGGATGCGATGCACTCGTGGAGCGACGTCGAGGCGGCGGAATCCGATACCGCGCTCGAGGTCGAGGGACGCACGGCGACGGCCCGCGTGAGCGCGGTCGACGGCGGAGCGGTCGTCGGAAGTGTGACGTTCTCGGGCTCCGGGTGGACCGAGACCGTTGCGCTGACCGACGGTGCCGCAAGGGTCGACGTGCCTTCAGACGTCACCGAGGTGAGAGCGAGGTACGACGGGTACACCGACGGACTCGTCGCGCCCTCGGACGCGCAGCCTGTCTCGATCGGAGCACCGGCGGCGCTCGACGCGACGGCCGCACCGCGCTGCGTCGCGGGGAAGGCCGTCCTGGCGGTCACCGTCGCCAACACGAGTGAGGCATCCGCGACGGCGTCGATCGAGACGCCGTTCGGCGAGCAGGCCGGCGTGACGGTGGACGCGGGGCGCAGCGTCACACGGACGTTCTCATCGCGCGCGGCCGAGATCGCGGCGGGAGAGGCGACCGTGACGGCGGGCGCGGCCGAGGCGACCGCCTCGTATCGGGCCGCCGCCTGCGGCTGAGAACAGCTGCCCGAGCGGGCGCGGAGGGACGGGCGCGATGCGTCCTCGTTCCTCCGCGCCCCGTCCGTTAGTCGCTAATCTGGGACGACCGTGCGTTGGGCACGCATCAGAGAGGATCCCTGTGGCAGGTACGAGCGCCGAGAGACCGAACATTCGGCAGGTCGCGCAGCTCGCCGGCGTCTCCCACATGACCGTGTCCCGCGTCATGAACGACTACCCGCACATCAAGGAGACCACGCGCAAGCGTGTGCTCGACGTGATCGACGAGCTGGGCTATCGGCCGAATCAGGCGGCCAGGGCGCTGGCGACGCAGCGCAATCGCCGGATCGGCGTGCTCGTCGAGAACGCGGTGTCGTTCGGGCCCACGAGCACGCTGCGCGCCGTCGAGTTCGCCGCGCGCACGTCGGGCTACGCGGTCAGCTCGATCGCGCTGCACGACGGCGACGAGGTCACGCCTCAGGAGGCGATCGAACACCTCACGGGGCAAGGGATCGACGCACTCTGCGTCGTCGCCCCCCGCTCGTCGTCGCTGGCGAGCATCCGGAAGATCTCGATCGGTGTTCCGGTGCTGATCGTGAAGCCCGACCGGGATCCCACCTTTCTGACGATCTCCGTCGATCAGCAGCAGGGCACCATCCTCGCCGTCGACCATCTCGTCTCGCTCGGGCATCGCGACATCCTCCACCTGACGGGGCCCCTCGACTGGCTCGATGCACGTGCACGAGAGCGAGCGTTCTACCAGCGGGCGAAGGAATGGGGCATCAGGCAGCGCCCGATCGTCATCGGCGATTGGTCGGCCGACTTCGCGTACGACTACGCCAAAGGGCTGCGCGAGCTGCCGGAATACACGGCCGTCTTCGCGGCGAACGACGACACCGCGGTCGGGCTCGTGCACGGCTTCACCGAACGCGGGTTCTCGGTGCCCGACGACATCAGTGTGATCGGCTTCGACGACATCAGTCTCGCGGCGCATGCGCTTCCGCCGCTGACGACGGTGCACCAGAATTTCCATAGCCTTGGAGTCTCCGTCGTCGACATGCTCCGCGCGGCGATCGAGGGGCGAGACATTCCGCACGTCACGCGGGTTCCCTCGAACCTCATCATCCGCAGCTCGACAGCCGCGCCGAGGGCAGCACGATGACTGTCGATGAACGCGCGCTCGTCGAGATGTCGGGAATCGTGGTGGAATTCGCGGGCAACCGTGCGCTTGACGGAGTCGACCTCACTCTTCGTGCGGGTGAGGTGCATGCCGTGCTGGGCGAGAACGGCGCGGGGAAATCGACGCTCATCGGGGCGCTCACCGGCACGCACCCGATCGCGTCGGGACAGGTGCGGATCGCGGGTGAGCCGTGGCTGCCGACGGGGGTTGCACAAAGCCGTGCAGCGGGCATCGCCACGGTGTTCCAAGAAGCCCATCTGCTTCCGCACCTGACCGTGACCGAGAACATCATGCTCGGCAACGAGGAGCGGGGTGCGTTCGGGCTGAACTGGCGACGCAGCCGCGAGCGTGCCCTGGACGTGCTCGCGAAACTCGGCCTCGACGACGTCGATCCCGCCACGCGCCTGTCGCGCCTGTCGCCAGCGGTGAAGCAGCTGGTCGCCGTTGCGCGGGCCCTGGTGCTCGAACCGCGCGTCCTGATCCTCGATGAGCCGACATCGAGCCTCGACGGCGAGGAAGCGGGCCGGCTGCTCGGCGTGGTGCGACGCCTTCGCGATCGCGGGGTGGCGATCCTCTTCGTATCGCACTTCCTCGAGCACGTGCTCGCTGTCAGCGACCGGATGACGGTGCTGCGCGAGGGGCGGGTCGTGGCGGAGCACCGCACCGAGGACGTCGATCGCGCCGACCTGGTCTCGAACATGGTCGGCGGCGATGTCGATGCGCTGCGCGCGCTGGGCTCTGAGCGCGCGGCGCACCATTACGACAGCGGCGCACCGGTTCGTCTGCGCGCCGATTCCCTCGGACGCCGCGGAATGCTGGAGGGGACGGATCTGGAGCTGACGCCGGGGGAGATCGTCGGGTTCGCGGGGCTGCGCGGTTCCGGCCGCACGGAACTCGCCCGCCTGCTCAGCGGCGTCGAACGTGCGGATCACGGCGAGATCTGGTTGGACGGCAACCGGATCGACCTGCGCACGCCGGGGGCGGCGCTCCATCGGGGCATCGCGATGTCGAGCGAGGACGTGCGCGGCGACGGACTCATCGGAGGGCTCACCGGCCGAGAGAACCTCATGCTGACCCTGCAGGCCACGCGCGGCTGGGCTCATCCGGTCTCGCCCGCGGAACAGCGCGCTGTGATCGAGACGTGGGCCGAGGCGCTCCGCCTGCCGCAGGGAGAACTCGACCGGCCGGCCGAACAGCTCTCCGGCGGCACACAGCAGAAGATCATGCTCGCGCGCCTCCTCGCGACCAGACCGCATGTCCTCATCCTCGACGAGCCGACGCGAGGTATCGATATCGCGGCGAAGCTCGACATCCAGCGACGTGTGGCGCGCCTCGCGGGGGAGGGCGTCGCCATCGTGTTCATCTCATCGCAGCTCGAGGAGGTCGTGCGCCTGAGCGACCGGATCGTCGTGCTGAAGGACCGTGAGAAGATCGGCGAGCTGAGCAACGGGCCGGCTGTCACCGTCGACACGATCGTCGAGATGATCGCGGCTGATCTCGTGGACGGCGCGCAGGCCGCGGACAGGCGCTGAGGCTGTGACCGAATCGTGTCGAACGGATGTTGCCGGAACAAATTGTTCCCGGTAACATAATCGGAATGACGCGCCAGCGTCTCTGCAATCAGCAGCGGATCCGGAGCCGGATCACACCATCACCAGGGCGATTGTTCCGGTGTCTCAAGGAGGAGAATCATGTCTGCACGCACACACATCATCCGCACGGTCGGCGTCGCTGCCGCCGGTGCACTCGCTCTCGGCCTCACGGCGTGCTCGGGCGGCGACGACGCCTCGGGCTCCTCGGCCGGAGGCGACGGCGAACTGACCACGGTCGGCTTCGTGGCGGTCGGCCCTGAGGGCGCATGGCGCGAGGCGAACGAGAACAACATCCAGGAGACCTTCACGACGGATGCGGGCTACGAGCTGAAGTTCGCGCCCGCCGCGAACCTCGATCAGAAGTCGCAGATCGACAACTTCACGACGTTCGTCGACGAGGGCGTCGACATCATCCTGCTGTCGGCGACCGAGGCCACCGGCTGGGAGGACTCGCTCGAGTACGCCAAGGAAGCCGAGATCCCCGTCGTGCTGCTCGACCGCGGTATCGAGCCCGACAACACCGATCTGTACGTCACGCGCATCGCGCCCGACAACGTCGCGGTCTCGACCTCCGTCGCGGAGTGGGCGGTCTCGGAGTTCCCCGACGGTGCCAACTACTTCACGCTCGAGGGCCCCGCCGGCGTCTCGGTGGTCAACGAGCGCAACGAAGGCTTCGACGCAGTGATCGGCGACGAGTCGAGCTTCAACAAGATCGGTGCGCAAACGGCGAACTGGACGACCGAAGAGGGCAGGAGCGTCGTCGAGACGGTGCTCAAGTCGAACGGCAACGACGTGCAGTTCATCTTCGCGCAGAACGACGAGATGGGCCTCGGTGCCGCCCAGGCGGTCCAGGAAGCGGGCCTGACCCCGGGCGAGGACGTCAAGATCGCGACCATCGACGGCACGCGCTCGGGTCTCGAGGCGCTCGCCGCGGGCGACCTGTCGTTCGTCGCCGAATACAACCCGATCTTCGGCGAGATCGCGCTCGAGGTCGTCGAGAAGGCGCTCGCGGGCGAGGACGTCGAGCCCAGCATCGTCGTCGACAGCGCAACGTTCGATTCGTCGGAGGCCGCGGAGACGGCGCTGCCCGACCGCACGTTCTGATCCGGGAGTTCTCCTCCTGACCACGCGCGGGGGTCGTTCGCGGCCCCCGCGCTGCCCGAATTTCGCGGTGTTGCCGCGGTGAACAGATGTGGAGAAGCAGGATGAACGAACCGCTTCCGATCGTCGAGATGAACGACATCTCGATCTCCTTTCCCGGAGTCAAAGCGCTGGATGCGGTGGGGCTGCGGCTCTTCCCCGGCGAGGTCCACACCCTCATGGGTGAGAACGGTGCGGGCAAGTCGACGCTGATCAAGGCGCTGACCGGCGTGTACAAGATCGACGAGGGAGAGATCCGCGTCGCGGGCGAACCGCGCCGGTTCACCGGCACCGCCGACGCGCAGAGCGCCGGGGTTTCGACCGTCTATCAGGAGGTCAACCTCTGCGCGAACCTCTCGATCGGCGAGAACGTCATGCTCGGCAACGAGGTGAGGGGGCCGCTCGGCGTGAACTGGCGGGCCACCCACCGCGCCGCGCACGACGTGCTCGCGAAGCTGGGCCTCGGACATCTCAACACCAAGCTGTCGCTGTCGACGCTGCCGCTCGCGATTCAGCAGCTGGTCGCGATCAGCCGCTCGATGGTCGAGGAGTGCAAGGTGCTCATCCTCGACGAACCGACGTCCAGCTTGGATGCGAACGAGGTCGAGCAGCTCTTCGGCGTCATCCGGCAGCTGCGCGATCAGGGCGTCGCCATCCTGTTCGTCTCGCACTTCCTCGACCAGGTCTACGCGATCAGCGACCGGATGACGGTGCTGCGCAACGGCCGGTTCATCGGTGAGCACCTCACGCGCGAACTGCCGAGGGCAGCGTTGATCGCCGAAATGATTGGCAAGGATGTCGCCTCACTGAACGCGGCCGAGGCCGGCGAGCGGCGGGACCCGCGCACGGGCACGGTTCCCGTCTACGAGGCGACGTCGCTCAGCCGCAAGGGGGCCCTCGAGGAGCTCGACATCGAGCTGCGACGAGGAGAAGTCGTGGGCCTCGCGGGCCTCCTCGGTTCGGGCCGCACCGAACTCGCGCGCCTGATCTACGGCGCCGATAAGAACGACACGGGAACGATCAGCCTGCACGGCACACCGACCCAGATCAAGAACCCGGCGAAGGCGCTGAGCAAGCGCATCGCGTTTTCGAGCGAGAACCGTCGCGACGAGGGCATCATCCGCGACCTCAGCGTCCGCGAGAACATGATCCTCGCCGTGCAGGCCAAGCGCGGCTGGGCGCGACCTTTGTCGCGGCGCGAGCAGAACGAGATCGTCTCGAAGTACATCGCCGCGCTGGGCGTGCGTCCCACGGATCCCGAACGCCCGATCCGGCTGTTGTCCGGCGGCAACCAGCAGAAGGTGCTGCTCGGACGCTGGCTCGCGACAGAGCCCGAGGTGCTGATCCTCGACGAGCCGACGCGCGGCATCGACGTCGGCGCCAAGGCCGAGATCATGGACTACGTGTCAGGCCTCGCGGATGAGGGGCTCGCCGTGGTATTCATCTCGTCGGAGCTCGACGAGGTCGTCAGGCAGAGCGATCGCATCATCGTGCTCAAGGATCACCGCAAGATCGCGGAGATCGACGGCGGTTCGGGAACGTCCACCGACAACATCGTCACGATCATCGCCGAGGACCATTCGGCCGATGAGTACGCGGGCCTCGCGGTCCGCGAGGAGGTCGCATCATGAACGAGCACGCTCGAGAGCCGCTCGGCGCTCTGAAGAGCATCCTGAAACGGCAGTACATCTGGGGCATCGTCGCCATCGCGCTGCTGCTGCTGATCAACGTGATCAAGGAGCCGACCTATCTCGCGATCTCAGTTGGGCACAACGGTCATCTCGTCGGCAACGTGATCGACATCCTGCGCTCGGCGGCGCCCGTGATGATGATCGCCGTGGGCATGTGCCTCGTGGTGGCGACCAAGGGCATCGATCTCTCCGTCGGCTCGCTGATGGCCGTCGCAGGCGCCGTCGCCATGGAATTCCTGAGCTCGGCGCCGAACACGCCCGGTGCGGCCTTCGCCGCACTCGGACTCGTGATCGTCGTGACCGGCGCACTCGGTGCGATCAACGGCATCCTCGTGTCCGTCGTCGGGCTGCAGCCGTTCATCAGCACGCTCGTGCTCATGCTCGCCGGCCGCGGGCTGGCGAAGGTGATCACCGGAGGCCAGAACACGTCGGCGACGAACGACGTGTTCCGATGGTTTGCGAACGGGTACGTCTTCGGGATTCCCGTCGTGTTCGTGCTCGCGCTCGCGATCGTGATCGTGGTGGGGCTCGTCGTGCGCCGCAGCGCGCTCGGGCTGATGATTGAGGCGATCGGCATGGATCCCAAGGCCGCGCGCCTCGCCGGCATCAACCGTCGCGCGCTGCTGCTGACCGTCTACATCGCGGGCGGTGTGCTGGCAGGGTTCGCCGGTGTGTTCGCCACCGCGACCGTGATGACAGTCGACGTCTCGCGTACGGGCTACCTGCTCGAGCTCGATGCGATCCTCGCCGTCGTGATCGGCGGCACATCGCTAGCCGGCGGAAAGTTCAACATCACCGGCGCGGCCATCGGTGCAGTCCTGATCGCCACCCTCGACAAGACCGTCGTCTTCCTCGGGGTCTCGTCGTCCGCCTCGCCCGCATTCAAAGCCATCGTCATCGTGGCCCTCGTGCTGCTGCAGTCAGAGCGGGTGCGCCGGATGTTCCGTCAACGCCGGGCGGCTCGCCCGGCCAAGCGAGAGGTCGTCGCAGCATGAGCGCTCTCCTCACCACCCCGACGCCGGTCGCACCGCAGGAGCCTCGCGGGATCCGCTCGCTGATGCAGCGCGTCTCGCACCACGTCGAGGCCTTGCCGACCGCAGCGTCGGTCGTGATCTTCGTCGGCATGCTGGTCTACGGCGAGATCGCCTACGGCCGCATTCTGCAGGCGAGCACGCTCTCCAACCTGCTGATCAACAACGCTCACCTGATCCTGCTCGCGGTCGGCCTCACGTTCGTGATCCTCACGGGCGGGATCGACCTCTCCGTCGGTGCCGTGATCGCCTGCAGCAGCGTGGCCGGAGTGATGCTCATCAACGCGGGTTGGAACCCCTGGCTCGCCATGGTGCTGATGGTGCTGATCGGCACGGCGTTCGGCGCCGTATCGGGGGTGCTCATCCAATACTTCAATGTGCAGCCCTTCATCGCGACGCTGGCGATGATGTTCCTCGGGCGAGGGCTGGCCTCGATCCTGAGCACCCAGCCGGTGAGGCTCGGCGACGACTCGGCCGCGCGGCTGCTGTCGACGAAGATCAAGATCATCGACGGGCCGAAGGTCAACGACCTCGTCATCACACCGAGCGTGATCATCGCGATTCTCGTCGTCGTGATCGCGTTCGTCATTCTGCACCGCACGCGAACCGGTCGCACGGTGTACGCGATCGGCGGATCCGAGCAGTCGGCATCGCTCATGGGTCTTCCGGTCGCTGCGACGAAGCTGTGGGTGTACGTGATCAGCGGATCGCTCGCCGGTCTCGCGGCCGTGCTCTACACGTCGCGCCTCGGCAGCGCCCAGAACATCACGGGCCTCGGGTGGGAGCTCGACGCGATCGCAGCCGCGGTCATCGGCGGCACGCTGCTCACCGGAGGCGCGGGCTTCGTGCTCGGCTCGGTGATCGGTGCGCTCGTGCTCGGCCTGATGAACGTGCTGATCACCCGCGACGGCGGGATCCCGCCGGAGGCGACCACGATCATCACGGGCGGCATCCTGCTGGTGTTCGTGCTGCTCCAGCGGGCGGTGCTCGCGAAGCAGCGAGAATAGCCGCCGCGCCCTCGCGTGCCGACCATGTCCCGCCGCAGAGTAGGACATGGTCGGGGTGGGGTCACAGGATCCGCCACGGCCGGACGGTAATCTCGAGAACCTATGCAACGAGTCCTGGTCGCCGTTCTCGCCGCCGTCGATGCGCTGGTCGCGGCCGCCGTCGGGCTCGTCGCGGTGCTCGCGCCGTTCACGATCGTCTGGATCGCCGTGTTCGGCGACGCCGACGCCTGGGGCGCCTTGTGGCCCGCCACCGCCCGCGTCTGGCAGCTCGGTCACCTCGTGCCGGTGCATATCGACGCGAGCGGGTTCTCGGCGGCGCTCGGGATTCCCGACGCCGGATCCGTGTTCTGGGTGAGCGTCGCCCCCCTGCTCTTCGCGGCGTTCACCCTGTTCTTCGCCGCGCGCTCCGGCCGTCGCGCCGTCCAGTCCGGCGCACCGATCATCGCCGTGCCGACCGGGATCGTCGTCTTCGTGCTCGCCGCCACAGGCGTGCAGTTCACGAGCAGCAATGAGGTGGCTGTCGCGACGACGTGGCAGGCGATCGTGCTGCCGTCCGCGGTATACGCGGTCGGCGCCGTCGCGGGAGCCGTGCGCGTCGCCTGGAGCGACGGCGACGGCGGGATGATCGATCGGATCCGCGACGTGGTCGACGGGTGGGGCCCCGTCTGGCGCGATGTCCCGGCGCTCATCGCGCGCGGCACGGCCGTCGTCATCGTGGGGCTCGTCAGCGTGTCCGCGGCGATCCTCGCCGCCCTCGTGGCGATCAGCGGCGGTGAGATCGTCACGCTGTTCGAGCGCACCCACGCCGATGTCGTCGGAGCGACCACGCTGACGCTCGCACAGCTCGCATACGTGCCAACGATCATCGGCTGGGGCATCAGCTGGATCGCGGGACCGGGCTTCGCGATCGGCTCCGACACCGCCGTCTCGCCCTCGGGAACCTCGCTCGGCGTCGTTCCCGGCATCCCCATCTTCGGCGTTCTGCCCGAGGGGGGATCCGGCTGGCTCCTGCTCATCGCTCTCGTGCCCGTCGCGCTCGGCGCGCTCGCCGGGTGGATCGCCCGGCGCGCCTACGCCGAGGACTGGGCGCACGAGGGCACGGGAGACGAGCACTATGGCCCGCGCGTCGCGATCGCCATCGGCATCGCGGTGGGATCGGGCGCCCTCGCCGCGCTGATCGCGGCTGTCTCCGGCGGATCCATGGGACCGGGCCGGCTCGCCGAAGTCGGTGCCGACGCGGGACCGGTGGCGCTCGCCGTCGGGCTCGAAGCGCTGCTCGGCGCCGCCATCCTGCTGCTCACCCCGATGCGTCGACAGCTCACGTGGTCGGATCTGTCCGACGACGGAACCAGCGCGACTTCGGCGGACACGTAGACTGACCGAGTGCTGAATGTTGCCGTTTTGATCTCCGGGGCGGGCTCGAACCTGCGCGCCTTCCTCGATGCGGCAGCCGACGCCGACTACCCGGCGCACGTCGTCGCCGTCGGAGCTGACCGCGATGCGGCCGGACTCGCGCATGCCGACGAGTTCGGAGTTCCGTCGTTCTCGGTGCCGTTCACCTCCTTTCCGACGCGCGCGGCGTGGGGCGAAGAGCTCGCCGTTCAGCTGCGTGCGTGGAACCCCGACCTCATCGTGCTGAGCGGTCTCATGCGCCTGCTGCCCGATAACGTCGTCGCCGAGTTCGCGCCGCGCATCATCAACACCCACCCCGCCTACCTCCCCGAGTTCCCGGGCGCGCACGGCGTACGCGACGCCCTGGCGTCGGGCGCTTCGCAGACGGGCGCGAGCGTGATCCAGGTCGACGGCGGCGTCGATACGGGCCCGATCCTCGCGCAGGAGCGCATCGCGATCGAGCCGGGCGACAGCGAGGAGAGCCTGCACGACCGCATCAAGCCCGTCGAGCGGCGCCTTCTCATCGATGTCGTGCGCCGCATCGCCGCGGGCGATCTCGCACTGTCCTAGCCACCACACGCACAACCAAGGAGACACCACATGGCAGGCCCGAGCCACGACCCCTCGCTCTACCGCCACCGCGACGTCGTCCCGATCAAGCGAGCGCTCATCTCGGTCAGCGATAAGACCGACCTGCTCTCGCTCGCCGCGGCGCTCGCCGAGGCCGGTGTCGAGATCGTGTCGACCGGATCGACGGCGGCCCGCATCCGTTCCGCGGGGCACGAAGTCACCGACGTCGCCGATGTGACGGGCGTGCCCGAGATGCTGGACGGGCGCGTGAAGACGCTGCACCCGAAGGTGCACGGCGCGCTCCTCGCCGACCTCCGTCTCGAGGCGCACGAGTCCCAGCTCGCCGAGTTCGACATCGCGCCGTTCGAGCTGGTCGTGGTGAACCTCTACCCGTTCGTCGAGACGGTCGCGTCGGGCGCGAAGGCCGACGACGTCGTCGAACAGATCGACATCGGCGGTCCCGCGATGGTTCGCGCATCGGCGAAGAATCACGCGAGCGTTGCCGTGGTCGTCGATCCGTCGTCATACCCGTCACTCATCGAATCGGTGAAGAACGGCGGTACGACGCTCCAGGATCGCAAGGAGCTCGCGGCGCGCGCATTCGCGCACACGGCGGCCTACGACACCGCTGTCGCGCAATGGTTCGCCGAGGAGACGATGCAGGGCGCCGAGACGCTGCCCGAGCACCTGACGATCCAGGCCGAGAAGATCGAGGATCTGAGGTACGGCGAGAACTCGCACCAGCGCGCGTCGATCTACACGCGCGTTGGCGGACACGGGATCGCTCAGGCCGAACAGCTGCAGGGCAAGCCGATGTCGTTCAACAATTACACCGATGCGGATGCCGCGCTCCGCGCCGCGTACGACATGGTGCTGCCGGCCGTCGCGATCATGAAGCACGCGAACCCCTGCGGGCTCGCGATCGCAGACTCGAAGGCGCTCGACCCGATCGCGAGCGCGCACCTGCGCGCCCACGAGTGCGACCCTCTGTCGGCATTCGGCGGGGTGATCGCGGCCAACCGACCGGTCACGCTCAAGATGGCCGAGAACCTGCGCGACATCTTCACCGAGGTCATCGTCGCCCCCGACTTCGAGCCCGAGGCTCTCGAGGTGTTCAAAGCGAAGAAGAACCTGCGCCTGCTGAAGCTGCCGACGAACTGGCAGCAGGAGCGCATGGACGTGCGCCTCGTTTCGGGCGGTCTGCTCCTTCAGGACGCCGATCTGTTCCCCGACGACGACTTCGAGTCCGTCGCGAAGAACTGGCAGCTGGTCGCGGGGGAGGAGCCCGATGTGCCGCTTGCAGACCTCGTGTTCGCATGGAAGAGCTGTCGAGCCGTCAAGTCCAACGCCATCGTGCTGGCGAAGGGCAGCGCGACGGTCGGCATCGGCATGGGCCAGGTCAACCGCGTCGACTCGTGCCGTCTGGCCGTCGAGCGAGCGGGAGACCGGGTCGAGGGCGCCATCGCCGCATCCGATGCGTTCTTCCCCTTCGCGGACGGTCCTGAGGTGCTCATGGACGCGGGTGTCAAGGTCATCATCCAGCCGGGCGGATCGGTGCGCGACGAAGAGACGATCGCGCTCGCCAAGTCGCGCGGCGTGACGATGTACTTCACGGGAGAGCGCCACTTCTTCCACTGATTCTCGACTTCCGCACGCGACAGCCTTTCAGCTTGGTCTAAGCTGAAAGGCTGTCGCGTTTTCTGCGCTTCGTACGAGTAAAGGCATCATGTCCGATTCCCCACGAAATCATCTTCCCGTTCACCGCGCCCTCGGCCGGCTGATTCCGTTCGCCAAGAAGGACCTTCCGCGTATCCTGCTCGGCGGCGTCTCGGCGCTCGGGGCGTCTATCGTGGCGCTGCTGATCCCGACCGCTCTCGAATGGATCGTCGGCGGCCCGCTTTCCTCCGGCGCAACGACTGCCGTGGTCTGGGGAGCGCTCGCCGTGCTCGGACTGGGCCTCCTCGAGGCCGGCCTTGTCTGGCTGCGGCGCTGGCTGGTGCTCGCGCCCGCGACGGCGATCGAGTACAACCTGCGCCAGACGTTCTACAACAGGCTGCAGAAGCTTCCCATCGAGTTCCACGACCGGTGGCAGGGCGGGCAGCTGCTCAGCCGCATGATGCAGGACCTCAACGTGATCCGGCGGTGGATGGCCTTCGGCCTGATCATGCTCGTCGTGAATCTGCTCACGGTGATCATCGGGTCGGTGCTGCTCTTCCAGTGGCACTGGGCGCTCGGCGCGATCTTCGTCGTCTCCGGTGTACCGCTGTGGATCTCTGCTGTCAGGTTCGAGAGCACCTATGGTCGGCTCACGCGCATGAGCCAGGATCAGCAGGGCGACCTCGCCACGAGCGTCGAGCAGAGCGTGCACGGGATCCGTGTGCTCAAAGCGTTCGGGCGCGGTCCGTACGCGCTGAAGAACTTCCGCGTGCAGGCCGAGACGCTGCGCGGCACGGAGATGCGCAAGGCTCGGGCGATCGCGCGCGTCGACTTCATCCTCGTCCTGATGCCCGAACTCGCGTTCGCGGTGTGTCTGGCGTTCGGCATCTGGCTGACCGCCGACGGTCAGATCGATGTTGCGCAGCTTTTCGCGTTCTTCGCGATGGCGACGATCCTGCGGTGGCCGATCGAATCGATCGGCTTCCTCTTCTCGTTCCTCCTCGACGCGCGCACGTCGACCGACCGCGTGTTCGAGGTGTTCGACACGGTCGACACGATCACGGATCCGGTCTCACCGGTCGCGATCGAGAAGCCTCGCGGAGCTCTCGCCTTCGAGGACGTGCACTTCCGCTACCAGGACGCGCGCGATCACGAGCGCGACCTGCTCGACGGCGTGGACCTTGAGCTGGAGCCCGGCGAGACGATGGCGCTCGTGGGCTTGACCGGTTCGGGCAAGACGACGCTCACGACACTGCCCACGCGTCTGTACGATGTCACGAGCGGACGCGTGACCCTCGACGGCGTCGATATACGCGAGATGCGGCTCGTCGAGCTGCGCACGCACATCGCGACGGCATTCGAAGACGCGACGCTGTTCTCCGCATCCGTGCGCGAGAACGTGCTGCTCGGTCGCGACGACCTCGATGTCGTGTCCGACGAGGCGGACCGCGTGATGCGCGAGGCGCTCGAGGTCGCGCAAGCATCGTTCGTCGACGACCTGCCGGATGGCGTCGAGACGATGATCGGCGAAGAGGGGATGAGCCTCTCCGGCGGACAGCGCCAGCGGCTCGCCTTGGCGCGCGCCGTCGCCGCTCGTCCGAAAGTGCTCGTGATGGACGACCCGCTCTCGGCGCTCGACGTGAACACCGAGGAGAAGGTGCAGGTGGGGCTCCGCCGTGTGCTCGCCGGCACGACGGCCCTGATCGTGGCGCACCGCCCCTCGACAGTCGCGCTCGCCGATCGCGTCGCCCTGCTGCAGAACGGCCGCGTCGTCGAAGTCGGCGCGCACAGCGAGCTGATGGCGCGGTCTGCGCGCTATCGATCGGTGCTGTCGAGCCTCGAGCACGAAGACCGCGAAGACAGTGCGCAGCGGGTCGACCCCGCTCGCGCGTTCGAAGACCAGGAGGCCGACCGATGAGCTCGTCCGTACACGGAGTCTCTGGCGAGGACCGGCTCAACTACAACAAGGAAGAGAGCAGAGCGATCCGGCAACGATCGCTGCGCCTGCTCGGATCGCTGCTCGTCCCGATGAAGTGGCGCGTCATCGTGACGGCGATCGTCGTCGTCGCCCAGACAGCTGTGCGAGTGATGGGGCCGGCGCTTCTGGGGCTCGGCGTCAACGCTGCGCTCCCCGCGGTGCTCGATAATGACGACTGGGGCCCGACCTGGCTCATCGCGGGCGCGTACGCGGTCACGGCCGTCGCAGGCGCGGCGCTGCTCGCCTGGTACGACGTCCTGGCCGCCAAAGTCACGCAGACGGTGCTGCTCGATCTGCGCACCCGCGTGTTCCGGCACACCCAACGGCTCAGCCTCGAGTTCCACGAGACGTATACCTCGGGCCGCATCATCTCGCGTCAGACCAGTGACCTCGATACGATCCGCGAGCTGCTCAACGGTGGTCTCACGCAGCTGGTGAACGGCGTGCTGTACGGCGCGTTCACGCTCATCGCGCTGATCCTCGTCGATTGGAACTCAGGCGTCATCGTCATGCTGACGTTCGTGCCGCTCGCGTTCCTGCTTCGATGGTTCTATCGGGCGAGTCAGCGCGCATACCGCGGCACACGTGTGATCAGCGCGCAGGTGATCGTGAAGTTCGTCGAGACGATGACGGGCATCCGCGCCGGCAAGGCGTTCCGAACCGAGCCGCGCAACGAGGTGTCCTTCGGCAGGCTCTCATGGAACTACCGCGAAGCGAACATGAAGGTGATCCGGCTGTTCGGAACCTTCGAGCCCGCACTCATGGCGATATCGGCGATCGCGATCGGTCTCGTGGTGCTCTGGGGCGGAGTGCGGATCACATGGGGCGAGTTCTCGGTCGGCCTGCTCCTGGCGGCGGTTCTGTACGTGCGCAACTTCTTCACGCCGCTGCAGGAGGTGGCGATGTTCGTCAACTCCTTCCAATCGGCCTCTGCCGCGCTGGAGAAGGTCTCCGGCGTGCTCGAACAGGGCCTGTCGGTACCCGATGCGAAGAACCCCGTGCCGCTCGAGGAAGCCGATGGCCACCTCTTGTTCGACGACGTGACGTTCGGATACGGCGAGGGCAAGACGATCCTGCCCGACTTCCGCCTCGACATCCCTGCGGGCCAGACGATCGCGCTCGTCGGCACGACCGGCGCCGGCAAGTCGACGCTGGCAAAGCTCGTCTCGCGATTCTACGATCCGACGAGCGGCCGAGTGCTGCTCGACGGCATCGACCTGCGCGATCTGTCGCAGCAGGACATGCGGCGCGCGATCGTGATGGTGACCCAGGAGGCGTATCTGTTCAGCGGATCCGTCGCCGACAACATCGCGCTGGGCCGACCCGACGCATCGCTCGACGAGATCGTCGCGGCGGCGAAGGCGGTGGGCGCGCACGAGTTCATCGAACAGCTTCCCGACGGATATGACACCGACGTGAACAAGCGCGGCGGGCGCGTGTCAGCGGGTCAGCGCCAGCTGGTGTCGTTCGCACGCGCGTTCCTCGCGGATCCGAAGGTGCTGATCCTCGACGAGGCGACGGCATCGCTCGACATTCCGTCGGAGCGCGCGATCCAGACGGCACTGCAGACGCTGCTCGCGGACCGCACCGCGATCATCATCGCGCACCGCCTGTCGACGGTCGAGATCGCCGACCGCGTGCTCGTGATGGAACACGGCGAGATCATCGAAGACGACGACCCCGAAACGCTGAAGCGCGGCACGGGCAAGTTCGCGCAGCTGCACCGCGCGTGGCAGGAGTCGTTGGTCTGAGCTCACTGCGGCCCGCACCGGAAGGTGCGGGCCGCAGTCTGAGAATGACGACGAAGGTCTGGTCGGGGGAGGAGAGAAGAGCCTCGCCGTCAGTCAGAACGCCGGATCACAGAATGACTTCGGCGACGACTTCACCGTACTCCGATTCACCGACGGGAACGAAGCCGACACGGCGGAAGAATGCTTCCGGGCCCAGCTCGCCGGCTTCGTACACGACCGTGAGTCGCTCGCAGCCGCGACGCCGAGCCTCTGCGATCACGGCATCGACGGCGAATCGTCCCGCGCCGCGGCCCTGCGCCTCGGCATCCACGTTGATGCGCCACAGGGCCGCGCGCAGATAATCGCTCGATGCCTCGGGATCGAAGTAGGCCCGGATGAAGGCGACGACGTGATCGTCTTCGAGCACGACGCTCTGCCAGGTCTTCTGCGGATCTGCAACGCCCATCTCCACCGCGTAGGTGGTGGGCGCGATGAACTCTTCCTGACCGGGCTTGAGGCTCAGGCTGTTGGCCGCGACGATCGTGCCGGCCGACAGTTCTTCGACGTGGAGTTCGCTCATGCCCTCAGCGTAGAGCACTCCGCGGTGCGGGGGAACTCTCGAACGGATGGATCAGGCGCGCACGGAGACCGGCGAGCCGACCTGCAGAAAACGGTACACCCATTCGGCGTCGCCCTCGCGGAGGTTGACGCAGCCGTGGCTCATGTATGCGCCCGGTCCGAAGTTGTTGTGCCAGTAGGTGCCGTGGAATCCCTGGTCGCCGTTGAAATAGGTGACGTACGGCACGTTCGCCGTGCAATAGTCGAAGCGTCCGCCCGGAACGTAGTTGCCCTGAGCATCGCAGGATCCCATGTTCTGGGTCGTGAGCTGGCCGTAGACCGAGTACTCGCCGACCTGAGTGTCGTGCCCCGGCTTTCCGAGCGCCATCGGCATCGAGTTGACGAGCTTCTCGTCGCCGCCGTTGACCGACTCGTAGAAGTAGGAGTACCCCTCGCTCTTCGAGACGACCGCGCGACGGTAGCGCTCGGTGGATTCGTGGGCGACCTTTTCGCCGGCCATCGCAAAGCTCGCCGGCTGCAACTTCGTCAGCTGCTCGGCGATCGAGTCGGCGGCACCCTTCGTCGAGGAGACCTTGTAACCGTCGAGGCCTTCCTTCTCGGTCTTCAGCACGTTGCCGGCACCATCGACGATCACGTCGCTGTCGACGGGCTCACGATCGACCTCGGCGGGAAGGGCATCGGCATACGCCTGGATGCCCTTTGTGTCGGCTGCGACATCGACGTCGCCTTCGTCGGTGACGGAGATGTCCAGCCACGAGGCCACCTTTTCGGCAGGCACCTCGTCGACGGTGTCGCCGTCGAGCGTGAAGGTGACCCCGGCGATCGCGGCGTTGAGCTCTGAAGCAGTCTGCTTCGCCTCATCGGCCGTCAGCAGCGCCTCAATCTCGGTGATCTTCGCGTTGACGGAGATGCTCGGCGCGTTGCCCGAGGCGACGATCGTCTCGTCCGAGGCGAGAGCCTGGATCGGGTTGGCGCTCGCGAGCTGTTCGGCGACGGTGGCGGCCAGATCGGCCGCGTCGATGCCGCGCCCGATCTCGTCGGGCACGACCGTGTAAGCGCCGTCGGCGAACGTGATCTGCGCGTTCACGGGATCGACGTACTGGTCGGCGAATGCGTCGGACAGAGCGGAGTTCGTGACAGCTTCGTCGACCGTCACGTCGGCGTCGATCGCGCCGGGGTTCCACTCGCCGACCTGCCAGAGCCGGTGCGTGTCCTTGATGGTCTGCGCGGCGGCTGAGGCGTCGACTCCGAGGCCGAGGTCTTCGCCGGTGAACGTCTTCGTCTCGCCCTCGACGGCGACCGTGATCGTCGAATCCGCAACGCCGTCGGTGATCGCCTGTTCGATGTCGGCGACGTTCATCGTGCCGAGATCGGTGCCGAGTGCTGAGACGCCGGGAGCCGTGAACGTGGTGCCGACGAACGCGATACCGCCGACGAGGGCGACGGACACGGCGGGAATGCCGATGCCGAGCCAGTACTTCTTCGGGGAGCGCTTCTTCGGTTCGGTGGCAGCCCACTCGACGCGAGGCTCGCTCGCGGCCGACTCATCCGCCGAGTCGGTCTGTCTCGTCACCACGTCGGTCATCGTCATCTCCCCCGGGCATGGGCTACTCGCACGCCTCTTCAACATGCTAGGCGGCGCCGGATGCCAGCGGGTGTCGAATTGATCACGAACGATTCACAATCCGCTGAGCGAGCGGTGAGTCCGCGCTCTCAGCGCAATTCGCGGCGGCCGACGAGCACGCCGATCACGACGCAGAAGACGCCGACCGCGAGGCCCGCCCATGGCATGCCGAGGCCCCACAGCGCGAGAGTGGCGCTCGCGAAGACCAGCAGTTCGATCACCGCGCGCACGAGGCGCGGCAGATGGAAGACGGCCTTGGGTGAGAGGAAGAGCGCCCACAAGAGGATCGCGATGAGGGGCGCGCCGATGCCCCACACGAAGTTCCACGGTGTATCCCACGCAAGGAATCCCCACAGGGCGAGCGCGGCGAACGCGACGAGTTCGCTGACGAGCCGGAGCGCGTCCAGCGCAGTGACGCGCGGGCCCACGCCGGCGGGATCGGTCGCTGTAGCCATGCGGCCAGTTTAGGCGGCGGGCCTGAGCACCTCCCGGTCCCGTATTCCGCGAGTGCACCGAGGGCCTCCTTTTAATAGGGTGGGTTCACATTCGTCGACGTTCGCCTCAACGAGGTCATCCTCCGTCGGCGCGAAGAAGGGGAGAAACGTGGGCGGATTCTTCGCTGCCATCGGCAGTGTCGGCATCGTCATCGGGATCATCATCCTGCTTGTCGTCGTCGGAATCATCGCGCTGATCGTCACACTGCTGATGCGTGCGTGGTACAAGGTTGCTCGCGCCGATGAAGCGCTGGTCATCGTCGGGCGCAAATCGAAGAAGGGCACGGGCCCGACGACAGCGGTCACGGTGATCCGAGGCGGCGGCGCGATCGTCAACCCGATCACACAGCGCGCCGAGACGCTGTCGCTGCGCGCACGTCAGATCATGGTGCAGCCGACGGCTCAGTCGATCCAGGGCGTCACGGTGGACGTGACGGGCGTCGCGCTCGTCAAAGTCGGTTCCGAGCGCGAGGCGATCGCCCGCGCCGCCGAGCGATTCGTCTCGCAGGACAAGGCGATCGAGGTCTTCACGACGGAGCAGCTGGAGGGTGCGCTGCGCGGCGTGGTCGCGACGCTCACTGTCGAACAGCTGATGCGTGATCGACAGGAGCTGAGCGATCAGATCGCGACGCTCATCAAGAGCGATCTGGAGGAGCAGGGGCTCGTGCTCGACAGCTTCCAGATTCAGGGCATCACCGACGAGAACGGTTACATCGAGGCGCTCGGCGCTGAAGAGGTCTCGAAGGTCAAGCGCCAGGCCGAGATCGCGCGCATCGACGCGAACCGTCAGATCAAGGCGCGTCAGATCGCGACGAGCGAGGAGACCCTGATCGAGCAGACGGCGTACGACAAGAACGAGGCGGCGGCGGCAGCCGACGTCGGCGAGGCTCGCGCCGAAGCCGAGCAGGCCGAAGCCCTCGCCCGTGCGCGCGCCGAGCAGGGCGTTCTGATGCAGCAGGCCGAGAACAAGCAGGCTCAGCTCGATGCCGACGTCAAGCGCGTCGCGGATGCCGCGGCGTACGACGAGCAGAAGAAGGCAGATGCCCGCGCGTACTCGGCCGTCAAGGACGCAGAGGCCGCCGCTGACGTGCAGCGCCGTGAGGCCGACATCGGGCTGTACGAGCAGCGCCAGGCGGCGGACGCCGACGCATACGCCCGCATCAAGGCCGCCGAGGCCGACGCTCAGAAGGCCGAGCGCGAGGCCGAAGCGACCCGCGTGCAGGCCGAGGCCGAGGCCGACGCGAAGCGCGCACGCGCGCAGGCCGACGCCGACGCGATCCGTCTCGCGGGTGAGGCGAAGGCTGCGGCGATCGAAGCGGAGGCCGAGGCTCTCAAGAAGAACCAGGACGCGGTGCTCGCACAGCGCTCGCTCGACGTGCTGGTGCCGATGATGACGGAGTTCGCGAAGGGCTACGCCACCGTCGGAAACGTCACGGTGCTGTCGGGTTCGGGCGAGGGCGGTGTGTCGACGCACATGGCTGGCGAGGCCGCGATGGGCATGCGCACGATGTTCGACACGGTCCGCGAGACGACCGGCATCGACCTGTCTGCGATGCTGCAGGGTCAGGCGATCGGGCACGGCATCGCGAGCGGCCAACAGCGCGACGAGGCGCCGCAGCCGAGCGCGCCCGTCCGCGACCAGACGGAGGAGCCGGCGTCCGACGAGGAGTGACGCTGCCGAGACGCAACGAGAATCGGCCGGCCCATGTATGGGGCCGGCCGATTCTCATTGCGGGTCACCAGCGGTGATGCACCTGCGGGCGGATCTTCTCGTCGTAGAGCGCGGTGATGGCCGTTGCCAGCTCCTTCGGCAGGGAACCGATCTCGGCGGCGTGCGCGTTCGAGGCGGCCTGCTGCTCGCTCCGGGCACCGGGAATCACGCTCGTCACGCCAGCCTGATCGATCACCCAGGCGAGGGCGGCCTGTGCGGGGTCGATGGCGTGCTCCCGTGCGAGACGCGCGAACTCGGCCGCCGCATCGACGCCGGTTTCGAAGTCGACGCCGGAGAACGTCTCGCCGACGTCGAACGCGCCTCCCGAGCGGTTGAACGAGCGGTGGTCGTCGTCGGCGAAAGTCGTGGCGGTCGTATAGCGGCCCGAGAGCAGTCCGCTCGCGAGGGGGACGCGAGCGATGATGCCCACGCCGGCCCGGCGCGCCGCGGGCAGAACGTGCTCGAGTGGCTTCTGGCGGAAGGCGTTGAACACGATCTGCACGCTCGCGAGGTTCGGGCGGGCGATGGCCGACAGCGCCTGCGCGCACGTCTCAACGCTCACGCCGTATGCGGCGATGGCGCCCTCCTCGACAAGCGTGTCGAGGTCGTCGAAGACGCTGTCGGAAGCGAACACGTCATCGGTCGGGCAGTGCAGCTGCACGAGATCGAGGGTGTCGACGCCGAGGTTGCGCCTAGAGCGATCGGTCCAGTCGCGGAAGTTCTCGATCGATGCGTACCGCATCGACGGCGTCGGTGCGCGGCGGATCATCTTGGTCGCCACGGTGCCGTTCCACGAGGGGTTCGCGCGTCGCCAGGCGGCGATCCGCTGTTCGCTGCGGCCATCGCCGTAGACATCTGCAGTGTCGAAGAACGTCACCCCGCTGTCGGCGGCGGCGTCGAGCACATCGAGTGCGTCGAGCTCGGTGACGTCGCCCCAATCGGCGCCGAGCTGCCAGGTGCCGAGCCCGACGACCGATACGTCTCGGCCAGTTCGTCCCAGGGTTCGTTGTTCCACAGATGCTCCTCGAGTTCACGATGCCTCGCTCCACCCTAATCGGCGCACCGCTCGGCACCGTGAGCTACTGTGAGCGACGTGGGTTTCGGGAAGGCCATCTGGACAGGTGCGGCGCTCGCCGCGGTCGCTCTCAGCCTGACGGGCTGCGCCCCCAGCGGTCCGGATCCGAAGCCTCCGACTGCCGCCTCGAAGGCCCCCGACGTCTACACCGGTGACACGCTGCCCGATCTCGCACTCGAGGAGGTTCCGCTCGCGGGCGATCCCTCGTACGCGGAAGCAGACCGGTCTGCTGTGCACGGCATCGTTGCCGACCGCGTGCTCGCGACGCGCCCGGGCGACCTCAACGTCATCATGCTCGACGCCTTCGACGCGACGACGGGCGAATTCGCGTGGGACATCACGACGGCCGAAGCGGCCCAGCTCGTGCTCGATGCCGGTTTCGGCTCCGGCCGCCTGGAGTTCGCCGTCGGCGCCGTCCAACGGGGCGGTTACGGCTATGCGGCACCGCTGTTCAGCAACGGGAGTGCGACGACACCGTACCGGTCCGGCCTCGTCCTGCTCGACGCATCCGACGGGTCGGTCGTCTGGGCGGCCGATCTCACACCTCATCTCGGCGACGATGTCGCGGGCATCAGCGTGCATACCGACGTCGTCGATGCCACGCGCGAGGTCGTCATCGCGAACATCGAGGCGCAGTCCGCAGCCGGTGTTCCCATGACCATGGGCGCCGGAATCGACGCGGCGAGCGGTGAGGTTCGGTGGGTCGAGCGCGGAGTCGTGCTCTCGTCGATCGCGGGCGACGTCGTCACGGCCGTCCGTACGGAGAACTCGAGCGACCACGAGGGCGTCCTCGTGGGGATCGACGCGGCGAGCGGTGAGCAGGTGTGGGAAGCGGGAGCCGCTGGCGATTGGATCGGCGGAACCGGCACGATCGCAGCGGCATGGACTCCGGAAGCCGTCCTGTTCGACACGGCGACCGGCGCGGCGGTCGACGCCGGTGCGATCCTGTCGGCGCCCGTCGCGGGCGACGAGTTCGCGGCATGGCTCAACCCGGACGAGCATGCGGTCGTCACGTTCGCGGCCGGCGGCGAGCGTTCATGGCCGGGCGCGACGGAGGTCGTCGCCGATGATGTGACGGCGATCGATGCCGACGGATATGTCTGGGTCGCATCCGGCGCACGGGTGACGGCGCTGGACCGCACGGGCGCGGCGCGCTCCGAGCAGCTCACCGGCGCGTTCGCCGGCGCGGCCGACGGGGCAGTCGTGACGGTGGAGGAGAGCGGTGCTGTGCATCTCTGGCACGAGGCGGGCTGAGGCTGAATGGCGCACATCGTACTCTCCCGAGCGGCGGGACGGCGCGAACAGGTGATTTCGGCGCGGGCCTTGCCCGGAGGTGGGCCGGGCGGCATGGTGGAGGTCAGATCCACAGCAGTCACGTCGAGAGAGGGGACACGCTATGCCGCGGAATCGCGAATCATCGCTCAAAGATCCGGAACTGTACGAGACGCTGCGCTCGGAGGGTGCGTCGAAGGAGAAGGCTGCACGCATCTCGAACGCCGCCGGAGGCACGAAAAAGGGCCGCTCCGAGGTCGGTCGAAAGGGCGGCGAGTCGGGAAGCTACGACGACTGGACCGTGGCCGAACTGCGGAAGCGCGCGAAGGAACTCGGCCTGAAGGGCTATTCCTCGAAGCGCAAGGCCGAGCTGATCACGGAGCTCCGCAACCACTGACGCTCGCTGGCGGTCAGGACCATGGCGTCACATGCCGTAGAATCTTCTACGGTGCCTTGTCCGAGCGGCCTAAGGAGCACGGCTGGAATCCGTGTATGCGGGGTAACTCGCATCAGGGGTTCAAATCCCCTAGGCACCGCCACATGTTCGAGAGCCCGACATCATGTCGGGCTCTCTTTCATTTCTTCCTCCAGAGGGACCGCGGGAGCAGCGCGCGGCGAACGCGCGTCAGCGGTCTGTCGGAACGAAGGCCGCGCGCCACGGTGCGAAGTGGATCCGAGAGATCGCCGGCGACGGCGGGCGCTGCAGAGAACGAGGCCTGTTCGACCGCGGTCGTGAGCTCGCGCGTCGCGTCGGCGTCTGCGCCGGCGTCGACGAGCGCCGATCCGATGATGCGCGGCGAATCGGACGGCGCGAGCGCGAGCCCCGCGTCGATCGCCATCGCGCGCGCCTCGCGCCAGGCCGTCGCGACGTCGCCGCGCGCCGCGCCCCGCAGCCGGGCCTTGCGGAGGGCAACGCGCGAGAGCGCCGGCGCCGCGAGAATCAGCGCAGCGGCAAGTGCGATGCCGAGGATCTGCAGGGTTCGTGCGACGACTTCGGCCGAGACCGACCGATCGGATCCGCTGGTCGTGGACGCGGTGGCGCTCGGGGTCGGCGTCGGCGTGGCCGTCTCCTCGGCACGCGGTGCCTGTGTGCGTTCGACTTCGGGCTGCTCGCCGCCCGCCGCCGCAGAACCGGATGGTGCGACCACGCTCTGGGCCTGAGCGATGCTCGGGGTGGGTTCGAACGGCATCCAGCCGATGCCGACGAGATACACCTCTGGCCAGGCGTGCAGCCGATCGGCCGCGACCGAGTACACCGGCAGGTCGCCCACGCGTTCGTTGGTGGTCGTTCCCGGCAGGTACCCGATGGCGATGCGCGCGGGGATGCCGACGGAGCGCGCCATGAGCGCGAACGTCGAAGCGAAGTGCACGCAGTACCCCTCGCGCGTTTCGAGGAACTGCTCGGTCGCCTCGGTGTCGCTGCCGTCGAACCCCTCCTCGACCGGAGTCTCGAGCGAGTATTCGAAGTCGGGACCGCGCAGCCACGACTGCAGGCTCAGCGCCGCTTCGTAAGGCGTCTGGTCGGCGGCGGTCACCTCGCGCGCGGCGTCTCCGATCGCCCCGTTGAAGACGGCGCCCTCAATGCGCAGCGACGCTCCCGGCAGCTCGGCGGTGGCGCGTTGGCTCGACGACACCCAGGGCGACGCCTCGAGCTGCTCGCGAGATGGTGACAGCGTCACCGCAGTCGTCGCGTACCGCACGCCCTTCGATGACCCGGAGGCTGATCGCACCGTGCGGCTGTCGCGCATCGCGAGCCAACCCGGCCCCGTGCCCTGCACCTCGACCGCGTTCGCGGGGACGGGAAGATACTGGGCATCGAGCTCGACGTCGCTCACCCAGGTGCGGGCCCGTTCCGACTCGATCTCCCCGACGAGCCCCGACGGCGTCACCTCGGCGAAGCCCTCCTCGAGCGGCCCGGAGGGGCCGCCATCGATATGCCAGCCGTCTTCGTCGAACAGGGTGTTCGTCGCGAGCCGCAGGTAGGGCGCGCCGACCTGCTCGGTGCGCACGCGCAGCACCTCGTCGGTCGATGCCGTGCGCAGGTCGTTGCCGAGGTCGATCGACACGTTCACGGACGATCCGCGCGCGAGGATCCCGGAATCGGCCGCGGGCAGCACGGGAACCAGCGGCGCGACGACGATCGCGACGACGGCGACGAGCACCGCGATCACGACGGTGGCCGCTCCCGCGCCGGTGCGGCCACGCTCGACCTCACGCTTCGCGGAACCGTTGAGCGCGATGAGCGCGAGCAGGGCGACCGTGAACGGGATCGCGAAGAGCAGGTGGTTGCCGCGCGGCACCGCGAGCTGCGGAGCGATGAACACGCACACGAGGGGGAGCGCGGCGACGAGCGGCATGCGCAGCGCGACGGCGACCTGGTCGACGAAGACCGCGATCAGCGTCGCCGCGACGATCAGCACGAAGGTTAGCGGTGCGCCGACCTCCATCGGCGCGATTCCGGTGACCAGCTCTTCGCCCGCGGCGCTGAGCACGTCGAGCAGCTGCCAGCCCGTGCCCGACGGCAGCAGACCGCCGATGAGCACGTGCGGGAAGAACGCCCACCACGTGATCACGCCCACTGCGACGAGCTGGGCGGCGAACGCCCATGCCGGATGAAAGCGCCGTCCGACGGCACCCAGCACATTTATCGCGAGGACCGCGGCGGAAGCGGGCAACAGCCAAGACGGCAGCAGGAGCGTGGTGAGGGGAAGGAGAGCCGTGACGACGGCGAGGAACGCGGCGAGCCCCGACCCGGATCGTGCAGACCGGCGCGTCATCGCGCGCCTTCGTCCACGACAGCCGCCCATGACTCCGCGACGTCGGCGCTCAAGGGCGCCGCTCGCCAACCGCGCGCCGACGCATGGTCGGCGGAAGCGGCGAGCAGCAGGTGCGGCACGGGTGCTCGGGCCGGCGGCACGGCGGATCCGATGCCGATCACGAGGCCCACGCCCGATGGGGAGTCCGCCATCTCCGATCCTTGACCGAGCGGCTCCAATCTCGCGCAGACGGCGAGCAGGTCGTCGAGCCCGTCTCGCGCGGAGACAGCGGCGAGCGGGGATCCGTCGGCGGACATGACCGCGATGTCGAATCCGTCTGCCACGAGGCGCGCCGCGACCGAAACGCATGCCGTCATCGCGTCGTCGAACGCATCCGCGTCCGTCCAGGAGCCGGGGTGCATGTCGAGTACGAGGGCGGCTGTGGGCGTCTGGTCGCGCTCCTCCTCGCGCACCATGAGGTCGCCGTGATGCGCGGAGGCCCGCCAGTGCACGCGGCGCATCGAATCGCCCGCGGCGTACGGGCGCGGCACGAGATTGTCGGTGCCGTGCCCGCTGCGGTCGTGACGGGTCGGACGGTCGCCGTCGTCGATGCCCCGCGACCGGACCGATATGAGCGGAACGACGGGCGGAACGGCGAGGATCTCATCGGCGGGTCCGATCGAGCGCCGCACGCGCGCGACGCCGAACGGCGCGAGCATCTCGGCGTGCACGGGGCCGATGCGATGTACGCCGCGCCGCGTCGGTGTCACCCATGAGACGGCCGTGCGCGGGTTCTGGTCGTCGTACTGCTCCTGTGCGAGGCCGGGGGAGACGGCATCGGCGGCTTCTTCGAGGAAGGCGGCGGATCCTCCGGAGAGCTCCGTGACGATGCGCAGTCGGTCGCCGACCGCGACCAGGTCGTGGTGGCCGGAACGCGTGACGCGCGCGGGGGACGGCACGAGCGCGACCGCAAGCGATGCGACGAGCACGACGCCCCAGAACACTACGCCGAAGTACGTCAGTTCCACGCGGTCGAGCGCAGCGCCGGTGCCGATGAGCGCGGCGCCGACGACGAACAGTCCGGCACCGCGAAGCGTGGGGAGGATCCGGCCGCGCATGGCTGGGTCAGACCGCGACGGGTACCGCGACCGATTGCACGATCTGGTCGAGGACGCGCGGCACGGGATCGGCTGATCGCCGACTGGCCGCGGAATGGCGCTGCGGGATCAGGCGGTGGCCGAAGACCGATCTCACGAGGCCCGAGACATCGTCGGGAATGACGAAATCGCGCCCCTGCAGCGCGGCCCATGCCTTTGCCGCGCGCACGAGCTGCAGGGTCGCGCGCGGGCTCGCGCCGAGTCTCAGGTCGGAGTGCGAGCGCGTGGCCTGCGCGAGCGCGACGGCGTACTTCTCGACGAGCGGCGACACGTGCACGCGGCGGGCGAAGTCGACGAGGCGGGCGACGCCGTCGAGCGAGACGACCGGGCGGATCTCGGACAGCGGATTCTGCGTGTCGCGCTGTCGCAGCATGAGCATCTCCGCGTCGGCGTCGGGGTAGCCCATCGAGATGCGCATCATGAACCGGTCGAGCTGCGCCTCGGGAAGCGCGTAGGTGCCGTCCATCTCGAGCGGATTCTGCGTGGCGATCACGAGGAACGGATCGGGCAGAGCATGCGTGCGTCCGTCGACCGTGACTTGGCGCTCTTCCATCGCCTCCAGCAGCGCCGACTGCGTCTTGGGCGAGGAGCGGTTGATCTCATCGGCGATCACGACGTTGGCGAACACGGCGCCCCGCGTGAACTCGAACGCGCGCGACGACGGACTGAACACAGAGACGCCGGTGACATCGCCGGGCAGCAGATCGGGCGTGAACTGGATCCGGCGCACGTCAGCGTCGATCGTGGCGGCGAGGGTGCGCGCGAGCATCGTCTTGCCGACTCCGGGAACGTCCTCGACGAGCAGGTGTCCCTCGGCGAGCAGAACGACGATCGCGGAGCGGATCGCATGATCCTTGCCATCGATCACGCGCCGCACAGCGTCGCTGATCCGCGTGGTCGTCTCGCGGAACTCTTCGGGGGTGATCGTCGACTCAGCCATCCCGTCACACACTACCGACGCGGAGCGCCTCGAGAGACTGATAAACTGTTCACGGCTCTCCGCGTGACGACACCCAGGCCAACTCCCCCAGGACGGAAACGTAGCAAGGGTAACCGGGCTCTGTCGGGTGCGCGGAGAGTCTTTTTCTTCGCCTGTGAACCTGTCGCCGTCGCACGAACGCGCCATAGGCTTATCACGTGGCGAGAAGCATCTACATCACGTCGGCCGAAGGTCAATCCGGCAAGTCGACCATCGCGCTCGGGGCACTCGATTCCCTGAGCCGCGTCACACCGCGCGTCGGAGTCTTTCGCACGATCGCGCGATCGGTGAACGATCCCGACTACGTCCTCGAGATGCTGCTGGATCACGACGGCACCGATCTCGACTACGCCGACTGCATCGGCGTGACGTACGACGATGTGCGCGCGGATCCGGAAGGCGCGCTCGCAGAGATCGTCGCGCGCTTCAAACGCGTTGAGGCGCGCTGCGACGCGGTTGTCGTGCTCGGCAGCGACTATACCGACGTCGGCAGCCCCGCAGAGCTCGCCTACAACGCGCGCATCGCCGCCAACCTCGGCACCCCGGTGCTGCTCGTTCTTGGAGGTCGGAAGCCGCAGGGGCATGTCGCCGAGCTTGGTTCCGCCGCTGCGCGCTCTCCGAAGCAGATGGAGCAGCTCGCGTCGCTCGCGGTCGCCGAGCTCTCGCGGGCGAATGCCGAGATCGCGGCCACGATCGTCAACCGTGCCGACGGGGCGCGCTCGCACGAGATCATCGCGGCGGTTCGCGAACGCATGCCCGACAGCCCCGTATGGGCGATACCCGAGGACCGTCTGCTCGTCGCGCCGACCATGGCCGACATCCTGCGCGCGGTCGACGGCGAGGTCGTGAAGGGCGACGACGCGCTGCTCGCGCGCGAGGCGCTCGGCGTCACCGTCGCGGCGATGTCGATGGTGAATATCCTCCCGCGCCTGGGCGAGGGTCACGTCGTGATCATCCCCGCCGATCGCTCGGACGCGCTGCTCGCGACCCTCACGGCTAACGCGTCCGGCACCTTCCCATCGCTCGCCGGAATCGTGCTGAACGGAGATTTCGAGATTCCCGATGTCCTGCTGACGCTGATCGAGGGGTTCGCGTCGCGGATCCCCATCATCCGCTGTTCGGGAGACACCTACTCGACGGCCGTGCGGGTGGTCTCCACACGCGGGCGCCTCGCGGCCTCGAGCCCGCAGCGCTACAGCCGCGCTCTCAGCCTGTTCGAGCAGAACGTCGACATCTCCGAGCTGACCCGTGTGATCGGCGTCGCGCAGGCCCACGTGATCACGCCGCTCATGTTCGAATATCAGCTGCTCGACGCGGCACGCGCCGACCGTCGGCACATCGTGCTGCCCGAAGGCGACGACGACCGCATCCTGCAGGCCGCCGCGATCCTGCTCGAGCGGGGCGTCGCGCAGCTGACGATCCTCGGCGAGCCGTTCGAGGTGCGCTCGCGCGCGATCGAGCTGGGCCTCGACATCTCGAGCGCGCATGTGCTGAGCCCGTTCGACGCCGTATACGTCGACCGGTTCGCGACCGAGTATGCGCGACTGCGCGCGCATAAGGGCATGACCTATGAGAAGGCGGCCGACCTCGTCACCGACCCGTCGTACTTCGGCACGATGATGGTGCACATGGGCGACGCCGACGGCATGGTCTCGGGTGCCGCGCACACCACGGCGCACACGATCCGTCCGTCGTTCGAGATCATCAAGACGCGCCCCGGCGTCTCGGTCGTATCGAGCGTCTTCCTCATGGCGCTCGCCGATCGCGTGCTCGTGTACGGCGACTGCGCCGTGATCCCCGACCCTACGAGCGAGCAGCTCGCCGACATCGCTATCTCCTCGGCCGAGACCGCGCGGCGGTTCGGCATCGAGCCGCGCGTCGCGATGCTGTCGTACTCGACGGGATCGTCCGGTTCCGGGGCCGATGTCGAGAAAGTGCGGGAGGCGACAGCGCTCGCGCGCGAGCGCGCTCCGGAGCTGCCGCTCGAGGGTCCGATCCAGTACGACGCTGCGGCGGATGCGGCCGTGGCGCGCGCAAAGATGCCCGAATCCGCCGTCGCGGGACGGGCGACGGTGTTCATCTTCCCCGACCTCAACACGGGCAACAACACGTACAAGGCGGTGCAGCGCTCTGCGGGCGCGGTCGCGATCGGGCCCGTGCTGCAGGGGCTGAACAAGCCGATCAACGACCTTTCGCGCGGCGCGCTCGTCGGAGACATCGTCAACACCGTCGCCATCACGGCGGTCCAGGCACAGGGGGAATGAGCCATGGCCGTCGTGCTGGTCGTCAACAGCGGATCCTCGTCGTTCAAGTATCAGCTCATCGAGATGCAGGGCGAGCGGGTGCTCGCCTCCGGGCTCGTGGAGCGCATCGGCGAGGAGACGGGTCGAGCGGAGCACGTTTCGGGCGGTGACACGTTCGAGACGCGAGCGCAGATCGCCGACCACACCGCGGGCTTCGGCCTCATGCTCGAGGCGTTCGCCGAACACGGACCGTCGCTCGACGAGTACGCTCCCGTCGCCGTGGGGCACCGCGTCGTGCACGGCGGAGCGCGCTTCTTCGAGGCCACCGAGATCACGGACCTCGTCGAGATCAATATCGATGATCTGGCGGTGCTCGCACCGTTGCACAACCCGGGAGCGCTGCAGGGCATCCGGGCCGCGCGTGCGGCGTTTGCAGCGATCCCGCACGTGGCGGTGTTCGACACCGCGTTCCACCAGAGCATGCCCGCAGAGGCATACACCTACGCGCTCGACCGTGCGACGGCGGAGCGGCACCGCATTCGCCGATACGGTTTCCACGGCACGAGCCACAAGTTCGTCAGCGAAGCGGCCGCCGCGCACCTCGGACGACCGCTCGCCGAGCTGAAGCAGATCGTGTTCCACCTCGGCAACGGCGCATCGGTGACGGCGATCGACCGCGGCCGCTCCGTCGAGACCTCGATGGGGTTCACCCCGCTCGAGGGCCTCGTAATGGGCAGCCGTACGGGTGACCTCGACCCGGCGATCCTCCTGCACCTCCAGCGGCGCGCGCAGCTGACGACCGCCGAGCTCGACAACCTGCTGAACAAGAAGAGCGGTCTCGTCGGTCTTGCAGGTGCGAACGACATGCGCGATCTCACCTCGCGCGCCGAAGCGGGCGACGCCCGGGCACAGCTCGCGATCGACGTCTACACTCATCGTCTGCGCGCATACGCGGGCGCATATCTCGCGCAGCTCGGCGGCGCCGATGTCATCAGCTTCACCGCAGGAGTGGGCGAGAACGTGCCGCACATCCGCGAAAGCGCGCTGCGCGGGCTCGCGTTCGCCGGAATCCGTGTGGATGCGGAACGCAACGCATCCGCTCGCCGCGGCGAGGTCACACGCATCTCTTCCGACGACTCGCGCGTCGCGGTGCTCGTCGTACCCACCGACGAAGAACTCGAGATCGCCCGCCAGACCCTCGCGGTTGCGTCCTAATGCGCCCTCGGCGGCGCGTCGCACATATGCTGGCGGAGACCACCGCCCCCGACCTGTTGAGCGGAGACCGAAGTGACGCATCGCCCCGATCTGCGTCTCGCCGAGTTCGATGCCGTGCTCTTCGACCTCGACGGCGTTCTGACGCCGACGGCCGAGGTGCACATGCATGCCTGGCAGACGATGTTCGATGAGCTGTTCACCGACTGGGGCATCACGCCGCCGTACACAGACCGCGATTACTACACGTATGTCGACGGCAAGAAGCGGTACGACGGCGTCGCGGGACTGCTGCGCAGCCGCGACGTGGAAGTGCCCTGGGGTGCACCGTCGGACGACCCGTCGGAACCGACCGTCTGTGGCATCGGCAACCGCAAGAACGACGTATTCATGCGGGTCTTGGGTCGCGATGGAATCGCGGCGTTCCCCGGCTCCCTCGCGCTAATGGACGCGCTCCGATCTGTGTCGATGCCCGTTGCCGTCGTCTCGAGCTCGAAGAACGCGGTCCCTGTGCTCGACGCGGCGGGGATCCGCGCTCGGTTCCCGGTCATCGTCGACGGACTCGTCGCCGAGCAGCGCCGCCTGCCCTCGAAACCCGCACCCGACGTGTTCCTCGAGGGCGCGCGAGCCCTCGGTGCGGACCCGGCCCGGACCGTCGTCATCGAGGATGCGATCGCCGGTGTCGAGGCGGGGGTCGCGGGCGGCTTCGGACTCGTGATCGGCGTCGACCGCGGCGCGGGACACGACGCCTTGCTGGCTGCCGGAGCCGGACTGATCATCAACGACCTCATCGACCTTGTGGAGAATGCCGAATGATGGACCGCGAACGCTTCCCGATCGATCCGTGGCGGCTCGTCGAGACCCGTTTCAGCGATAAAGACCTCGGCTCGACGGAGACGATCTTCGCGAGCGGAAACGGGTACTTCGGCATGCGAGCCGACTACCCCGAGGGCAATGCGGCGCACGAGCAGGGGACCTTCGTCAACGGCTTCCATGAGACGTGGCCGATTCAGCACGCCGAGAACGCGTATGGGTTCGCGGAGGTCGGCCAGACGATGGTCAACGTGCCCGACGCGAAGGTGATGCGGGTGTACGTCGACGACGAGCCCATGTCGATCGACCTGGCCGACATGGCCGAGTACGAGCGCAGTCTCGATTTCCGCGATGCCACGCAGCGGCGACGGATCCGGTGGGTCACGGCGACCGGTAAGCAGGTGCTGCTCGAATCGAACCGACTGATCTCGTTCGAGGATCGGCACCTCGCAGTGATGCAGATGAAGGTCACGGTGCTGAACGCCGACGCGCCCGTCGTGGTGAACTGCCAGATTATCAATCGGCAGGACGGCGAGGACGAGTACGGCGGACGACCGAAGGCGGCGCGGGCCGAAGGGCTCGCGGATCCGCGCAAGGCCGAGAAGATCGACGAACGGGTGCTGATCCCGCAGGAGCACTGGCAGGCGAACACGCGCTCAACGCTGTCGTATCGCACGGCGTCGAGCGGAATGACCCTCGCGGTCATCGCTGATCACCTCGTCGAGACGGACAACGACTTCGAGTCGCTCGGCCTGATCGAACCGGACATCGCTCGGAACGTCTTCCGCATCGACGCCAAGGCCGGCGTGCCCGTCACTGTGACGAAGTTCGTGACCTACCACTCGTCGCGTGGCGTTCCCCCGGCCGAGCTGATCGACCGCGGCCGCCGCACGCTCGACCGCGCGCTGTCGGAAGGCGTCGACGCGCACTTCGCCCGGCAGCGCGCCTGGCTCGATGCCTTCTGGGCGCGATCCGATGTGCGGGTGCCCGGCAACGACGGCATGCAGCAGGCGATCCGGTGGTGCCTGCTGCAGATTGCGATGGCATCGGCGCGAGCCGACGGCTGGGGCGTGCCGGCGAAGGGTATGACGGGATCCGGCTACAGCGGCCACTACTTCTGGGACACCGAGATCTACGTGCTGCCGTTCCTCGACTACACGTCGCCGCGCTGGGCGCGCAACGCGCTGCGCGCGCGCAGCACCATGCTGCCGGCCGCACGGCGTCGGGCCTCCCAATTGAGTGAGGCCGGCGCGCTGATCCCGTGGCGCACCATCAACGGCGAGGAGGCTTCGGCCTACTACGCCGCCGGCACAGCGCAGTTCCATATCAACGCCGACGTGGCCTACGCACTCGTGAAGTACGTGCGCGCGACGGGCGACGAGGAGTTCATGGCTGAGCAGGGCGTCGACATCCTCGTCGAGACGGCCCGGCTGTGGACCACGCTCGGATTCTGGCGAAACGGCGAGTTCCACATCCATGGCGTGACGGGCCCCGACGAGTACACGACGGTCGTCAACGACAATCTGTTCACGAACGTGATGGCGCGCTTCAACCTGCGCGCCGCCGCGCACGTCGTACGGCAGATGGAGCATCGGGCGCCGGACACGTATCGCGCGATGATCGATCGGCTGGGACTGCGGCCCGGCGAGGTCGACTCCTGGGAAGTCTTCGGCGACCGCATGTTCATCCCGTACAGCGAGGAAGCGGGGATCCACCCGCAGGACGCGCTCTTCCTCGAGCGCGAGCTATGGGATCTCGAGAACACGCCCGCCTCACAGCGCCCGCTCCTGCTGCACTTCCATCCGCTCGTGATCTATCGGTTCCAGGTGCTGAAGCAGGCCGATGTCGTGCTCGCAGAGTTCCTGCAGAGCGACTGGTTCTCGTCCGAAGAGAAGCTCGCCGACTTCGAGTACTACGACCCGCTCACGACGGGCGATTCGACGCTGTCGGGCGTCGCACAGGCCGTGATGGCCGCTGAGGTCGGCTATCAGGATCTTGCGCTCGAGTACTTCGAGCACTCGCTGTTCGTCGACCTGGCGGATCTGCACCACAACGCCGCGGACGGTGTTCACGTCGCGGCCGCCGGGGGTGTCTGGATGGCGCTCGTGAACGGCTTCGGCGGCATGCGCGACTCGGGCGGCCAGCTCAGCTTCGATCCGCGTCTTCCCGAGTCGTGGCCGGCGCTGTCGTTCCCGCTCACCTGGCACGGCACCCAGCTCGACGTGTCGCTCACAAGGGACGAGCTCGCGGTCACGGCCGGTGACGGCGAAAGCGTGGCTTTCTCGGTGCGCGGTGAGGAATTCATCGTGCACCCGGGGGAGCGGGTCGTCGTGCCGCTCGCCGATCAGGGGCCGGTGCGGCCGGGCAAACCGGCGCTGCGTCGGGGAGGCGATGAAATGTATCCGAGGGCGACCGTGCCGCCGACGCCCGACGAGGCCGACCTGATTCCCGAGCTGGGCGAGCTCGGCCAGTAGAACGGGGCGCGGCAGATCGAGCATGTCGCGGCGAGTGTCAGACCACCCCCGTAGGCTGGGAGGGTGAGCACCGCACTGTATCGCCGCTACCGGCCGGAGACCTTCGCCGAGATGATCGGGCAGTCCCAAGTGACTGACCCGCTCATGACGGCGCTGCGCTCCGACCGCATCGGTCACGCCTACCTGTTCTCGGGTCCGCGCGGGTGCGGCAAGACGACGTCGGCGCGCATCCTCGCGCGGTGCCTGAACTGTGCTGAGGGGCCGACCGACACGCCGTGCGGCACCTGTGAAAGCTGCGTCGAGCTGTCGCGAGACGGCGGCGGATCCCTTGACGTCGTAGAGATCGACGCGGCGAGCCACAACGGCGTCGACGACGCGCGCGACCTGCGCGAGCGCGCGGTGTTCGCACCAGCACGCGACCGCTACAAGATCTTCATCCTCGACGAGGCGCACATGGTGACGCCCCAGGGCTTCAACGCGCTACTCAAGCTCGTCGAAGAGCCCCCTGCGCACGTCAAGTTCGTCTTCGCGACGACCGAGCCCGAGAAGGTCATCGGCACGATCCGCTCGCGCACGCACCACTATCCGTTCCGGTTGGTCCCGCCTGCGTCGATGCTCGAATACGTCGAGCAGCTGTGCGAACAGGAGCAGATCTCTCCGGAGCCGGGCGTACTGCCGCTCGTCGTACGCGCCGGCGCCGGATCCCCCCGCGACACGCTGTCGATCCTCGACCAGCTGATCGCAGGCTCTGAGGGGCAGACGGTCTCATACGCCCGCGCGGTATCGCTGCTCGGCTACACGCACGGCGAGCTGCTCGACGACGTTGCGATCGCATTCGCTTCGCGCGACGCGGCGGCGGCCTTCGGTGCGGTCGATCGCGTCGTGCAGACGGGGCAGGACCCGCGCCGATTCGTCGACGACCTGCTGGAGCGCCTGCGCGACCTCATTGTGATCGCCGCGACGGGAAACCAAGCGGCGAGCGTGCTTCGCGGGCTTCCGGCCGACGAACTGGAGCGCATGCAGGCGCAGGCGGCGGCATACGGATCCGCCCGACTGTCGCGGGCAGCCGACATTGTGAGCACGGCTCTCGACCAGATGACGGGCGCCACATCGCCGCGTCTGCAGCTCGAGCTCATGATCGCCCGTGTGCTCACCGCAGACGCCGAGGGCGCGGGCGACGCCTCGATACCGGCCGAGCGACCGGGGTCGGTGACGCCGAGCGCGTCGCGAACCGACGCGCCTTCTGCTGCGCCCGCCGACGCGATCGCGCCGTCTGCTGCAGCTCCCGTTGCCGCGGCGCCGGTCGCGACTCCGACGCCTTCTGCTGCGCCGGGTGCGATGCCTCCGGCCGCCTCGCCTCCTTCCGCCGCCCCGTCCGCGCCTCCTGTTGCCGAGCCGCTCCCGGCGGCTGCGGAGCGTCCCGCTGCACCGGCTGCTTCCCCGGCGGCGGAGACCGATGCGCCGATCGCGGATCCGGCGGAATCGGCGACTGAGCTGTCCGCCTCAGCCGATCCTGCGGCGGCGCCTGTTTCCGAGGCGGCGGGGCTGCGCCACGACGAAGCCTCGGACGTTTCCGGCGACGTCGCCGAGGCCGAGGGCGAGCCGGAGCCGGCCGCCGGCTCCTCTGCTGCCGCTCCCGACCCGAGCGCGGTTCCGCAGCCTGCGGCTGAGCGTGCAGCACCGCCTGTCTCCGACGCGTCGGCGCCTACGGCGCCGCCCGGTCCTCCGGAATCCGACGACGGGCCCGCTGCAGCATGGGCGACGCCGGGAGCGCCGCAGCCGGCGGCCGAGCTCACGCTCGCGTCGCTGCAGCGCGACTGGTCGCGGGTGCTCGAGCGGCTCGAGCAGACGAGCCGCTCCTCCTGGCTCACGATGCAGTCGGCGTCGCCGGTGCACCTGGCGGGCGACGTCGTGGGCCTCGTGTTCACGAACCAGGCCGACCTCGGGCAGTTCAAGAATCGCGCGCCCGACGGATCCGGCGTGAGCGCCGATCTGCGCGGCGCGATCGACGAGGTCACGGGCTTCACCGTGAAGTTCCTCGCGAAGCACGTGCCTGCAGCAGGCACGCCTGCACGCCCGTCGTCCACGGGCCCGGAACCCGCCGCGCCCGCGACCTCCGAACCCGCGGCGCCTCCTGCGGCCTCGGAACTGGAAGCACCGAGCGCGTCCAAGCCCGAGCACGCGCCGAGCGCACCACCGACGGCGTCATATGCGGCCGCGCCGGCGACAGGATGGGCGGTTGCGCCGATTCCGAACGCCGAGGCGCCCGATCTGCAGCGCACCGAGCCCGAGCAGCGCGACGAGCCCACGTCCGTCGCGCCCGCTGCACGGCCCGCACCCGCCCCACGCGCCGCGTCGGCCGAGCACGCTTCTGAACAGGCCGCAGCCTCGGGCCCGGCCACGGCGGCGCCCGTGCACGCGGCTCCGCCGCCCTTCGCGGCGCCCGAGCCCGACATGCCGGCCGATGACGACGTTCCACCGGATCCGTACGACGATCCGTATCCTCCGGAAGAGCGCGCGCCGACGGGCCCGACGGTGCAGCGCCGACAGGTGCATCTCGACGAGGGCGTGCAGCGCTACGGCGAAGCCGTCGTGCGGCAGAAGCTCGGGGCGGTGTTCCTGCACGAGGAGGAATACACGCCTCCCACGCGATTCCAGTAACGAGAAGGACACCACATGTACGACGGAATCGTTCAGGAACTGATCGATGAGCTCGGTCGCCTGCCCGGCGTCGGCCCGAAGTCGGCCCAACGCATCGCGTTCCACATCCTGCAGACGCCGACCTTCGACGTCTCGCGTTTGTCGACGCTGCTCAGCGAGGTGCGCGAACGGGTGAAGTTCTGCGAACGATGCGGCAACGTCTCGGAGAACGAACTCTGTGCGATCTGCAGCGACCTGCGGCGCGACCAGAGCCTCATCTGCGTCGTCGAAGACGCGAAGGACGTGGCCGCGATCGAGCGCACACGCGAGTTCCGCGGTCTCTACCACGTGCTCGGCGGGGCGATCAGTCCGATCGCCGGCGTCGGTCCCGACGACCTGCGCATCCGACAGCTGATGACGCGCCTGTCCGACGGAACGGTGCAGGAGATCATCCTCGCCACGAACCCGAACCTCGAGGGCGAGGCGACCGCGGCCTACCTCACGCGGCTGCTGGCCTCGATGGAGATCTCGGTCACGCGCCTCGCGTCCGGCCTGCCGGTCGGCGGCGACCTCGAGTACGCCGACGAGATTACGCTCGGCCGGGCCTTCGAAGGCCGCCGCTCCGCCTGATCCGCATTGCCGAACGTTGTCAGACGACGCGTGAAGCGGCGGTCACGAACGACTGCCACTCGTCCTCGAGTTCGACCAGCCGTTCGCGGCCGCGCGCCGTCAGCGAATAGACCTTGCGGGCCGGACCGGAATCACCCTCCTCCCACGCCGCGCCGATCGCGCCGTCAGCTTCGAGCTTCACGAGCGCCGGATACAGCTGAGCGCCCGTGATCGGCTGCAGGCCCGCGTCGACGAGCGCCCGAGAGATGCCGTAGCCGTGCCTCGGCGATGAGCGGAGTACGCGCAGCATGAGCAGCGGCAGCGACGCGCGTTGCCACGCAGCGGCGCTCACGCCGCCGGCTTCCACGGGCGCGATTCCCACGTGGATCGCAGATTCAGCACGAGCCATACCGCACCGACGATCCCGATCAGCAAGCGCACCCACCACCACAGATCGGCGTTGGTCGCGCCGAAGACCAGCAGGATCGCGGGGACCACAATCTCGACCGCGCCACCGGCCATCCACCGGCGCCTCTTCGCCTCGGGAGCGTGCTCGGTCATTCTCCGCGCGAAGGCGACCGGATGACCGTACTCCGCGAACGCGGATTCGGAGCCCTCGGCGCGGCTGGTCTGCAGCTCCCGTACGTGTTCGAGCGCTTGTTGCCGGGAGAGACCGCGGCTGATCAGCACCGCGCGGAAGCGGCGCATCCACTGATCTTCGCTCCACTTCTCGCGCAGCAGCTTGTCAGGGAGGAAGAAGGAGATCAGCAGCAGTGCGGCGCCCGGAACAGCGGCACCGAGAATGACGAGCAGCGTCGGCACATCACGGGCGAGCGGAGGGAGAGGATCAGCCGTCATCGCGACGGCGACCGCAGCGACGAACAGCGCCACGGCGACCGCGACCATCGCCATGACCCCCTTCGGTAGACCGGCATCGTGCAGCGCCCGGATGACCGCGCACGACGCGAGGAGCAGCGCCAGGAACCCGCAGAAGACGAGCGTCCGGGCGGTCAGGTCGACCTCCCATCCGGTGCTGATCAGCAGGACGATCAGGAGGGGGATGATCGGTACGAGCAGCATGACGCCCATCAGCAGCAGGGTCTGCTTCGCACCGCTGCCGAAAGACGATCGCACGATCTCTTCCGCGGTGCCGAGCTCCGCGACATCGTCGGCAGCGAGCGTCTCCGGATCGCCGAACAGCTCTTCGGCGGGAGCATCGGCTTCGAGCACGGCGTCGAGCAGTTCATCCAGGCGTGCGGCGATCGCCTCGGCCGAGACCTCGGGCTGCGTCACGCGCCATAGGTACGCCGCCTGCCAGGGCCGGTCGCGCTCGGGCCAAGTGTGTTCGTCCACCACGATCCTCTCTAGGTAGTATTCGTACCTACATACTGAATCGCAAGCTTCATTCCTGCAACTCAGGGTCGCCAAGAAATGCTGCGTCCGCGGGCTGTGAACCGGCATTTCTCGGCGAACCTCGATTGTCGGTGCAGGGGAGTTCGCCTCTAAGGTGGTCGGGTGAGCGGATCCGCTCGCCTCGTCAACCCCGGGAGCAGCGCAGTGGCATTGATCGTGCAGAAATTCGGCGGATCGTCCGTCGCGGACGCCGAGAGTATCAAGCGCGTCGCGAAACGAATCGTCGATACTCGCCGCGCGGGCAATGACGTTGTCGTCGCCGTCAGCGCAATGGGCGACACGACCGACGAACTGCTCGACCTCGCCGGTGCGGTGGCGCACAGCCCGGCTCCCCGCGAGCTCGACATGCTGCTCTCGAGCGGCGAGCGCATCTCGATGGCGCTGCTCGCGATGGCGATCCACGGCATGGGGTATGAGGCGCGCTCGTTCACGGGCAGCCAGGCCGGAATGATCACGACAGCGGATCACGGATCCGCGCGGATCCTCGACGTCACGCCCGTGCGCGTGCGGGAGGCGCTCGACGAGGGCGCGATCGTCATCGTCGCGGGGTTCCAGGGTTTCAACCGCGATACCCGCGACATCACGACGCTCGGTCGCGGCGGCTCCGACACGACTGCCGTCGCGCTCGCCGCAGCGCTCCGCGCCGATGTGTGCGAGATCTACAGCGACGTCGACGGCATCTTCACGTGCGATCCGCGCGTGGTGCCGCTGGCGAAGAAGCTCGACACGATCGACGCCGAGGAGATGCTCGAGCTCGCGGCCAATGGCGCCAAGGTGCTGTACATCCGTGCGGTGGAATACGCCCGCCGCCACAACGTTCTGATTCACGCCCGCTCGTCGTTCACGTCGAACGAGGGCACGTACGTACTCGGCGATGGGATGACGGATCCCCGCCGGCCTGAGGGAGTAGAAGTGTCTGATTCCATCGGTAATGAAGAGCCCCTCGTCGCCGGTGTGGCGATCGACCGCAGCCAGGCCAAGATCACGGTCGTCGGAGTTCCCGACGTGCCCGGGTCAGCCGCGGCGATCTTCACGCGCGTGTCCAAGGCCGGCGTGAACATCGACATGATCGTGCAGAACGTGCAGTCGGCGAGCCGAGGGCGCACCGACATCTCGTTCACCCTCCCCAAGGAGCAGGGTGCGGCCGTCGCGAAGCAGCTGCAGGCCGAGCAGGAAGACCTCGGCTACCAGCAGGTGCTGTTCGACGACCAGATCGGCAAGCTCTCGGTCGTCGGCGCAGGCATGCGTTCGCACTCGGGCGTCTCCCTCATCCTGTTCGACGCGCTCAGCAGCAACGGCATCAACGTCGAGATGATCTCGACCAGCGAGATTCGCATCTCGGTCGTGCTTCGCGACACCGACCTCGACAACGCGGCACGCGCGGTGCACACCGCATACGGCCTCGATAGCGACATCGAGGCGACGGTCTACGCCGGCACCGGCCGCTGAGCTCGCTCTGGCGTGGGCACCGCGCCGGTAGACTCGTGGTGACTTCCGCCCCCGAATTTCAAGGATCCCAATGGTACGCATCGCAGAATCCGGAGTCTCGCTCGCCGTCGTCGGCGCCACTGGCCAGGTCGGCGGCAAACTGCTGGAGATTCTCGACGAGCGTGATTTCCCGATCCGCGAGCTGCGCCTGTTCGCCTCGCCGCGCTCGGCCGGCAAGACGCTCGCGTACCGCGGAAACGATGTCGTGGTCGAAGACATCAACAGCACCGAGCTCGGTGGTATCGACATCGCTCTCTTCTCGGCCGGCGGCGGGCCCTCGAAGCAGCACGCGCCACGCTTCGCCGAGGCCGGTGCCACGGTCGTCGACAATTCGAGCGCGTGGCGCGGCGACGACGAGGTTCCGCTCGTCGTCAGCGAGGTGAACCCGCACGCGATCTCGGGTGCCGCCAAAGGCATCATTGCGAACCCGAACTGCACGACGATGGCCGCGATGCCCGTACTGAAGGCGCTCGACGCCGAGGCCGGTCTCGACCGTCTTGTCGTCTCGACGTACCAGGCCGTGTCCGGATCCGGCCTCTCGGGCGTCGAGGAACTGCGCGGACAGGTCGAGGCGGCCATCGGCCAGGGCGACATCGGGCGCCTCGCGCACGATGGTTCCGCGATCGATCTTCCCGAGCCGAACAACTACGTCGCGCCGATCGCGTTCGACGTGATCCCCCTCGCGGGAAACCTCGTCGACGACGGTCTCGGCGAGACCGACGAGGAGAAGAAGCTGCGCAACGAGAGCCGCAAGATTCTCGAGCTGCCGAATCTCCGCGTATCGGGCACCTGCGTGCGCGTACCGGTGTTCTCGGGCCACTCGCTCGCGATCAACGCCGAATTCCGCGATGACATCTCGGCCGATCGCGCACGCGAGGTGCTCAGCAGTGCGCCCGGTGTGCAGCTCACCGACGTGCCGACGCCGCTGAAGGCCGCCGGCCAGGACCCGAGCTACGTGGGCCGCATCCGCCCCGACCAGGCCGCGCCCGAAGGCAAGGGCCTCGTGCTGTTCATCTCGAACGACAACCTGCGCAAGGGCGCCGCGCTGAACACGGTGCAGATCGCAGAACTGCTCGCCGCACGCTCCTGACGGCGGCATAAATTCGACGATTCTTGTCGCGTGCGCGCGGCGGCGGACGCCCAGGCGTCGAGAGTAGGGTGGTAGATCGTGAGTGAATCCGTAGATGTCGTTCTGATCGGCGGCGGCGTGATGTCCGCGACCCTGGGCGCACTGATCAAACAGGTGCAGCCCGACTGGAAGATCGTCGCGTTCGAGCGCCTCAGCGACGTCGCGCAAGAGTCGTCGAACCCGTGGAACAACGCCGGCACGGGGCACTCGGCGCTGTGCGAGCTGAATTACATGCCCGACGCTTCGGATCCCGCGAAGGCCGTCGGCATCAACGAGCAGTTCCAGGTGAGCCGCCAGCTGTGGTCGTCGTTCATCGACAAGGGGATCCTCGACGAGGCCTCGACGTTCATCAGCTCAACCCCGCACA
>Ga0308157_10001259_pt1 | contig 55853 bp, 43 predicted proteins | sample PhyBR1_FD_201035 | JGI IMG/M metagenome (GOLD analysis project Ga0308157, IMG submission 201035) | Phyllosphere microbial communities from UC Gill Tract Community Farm, Albany, California, United States - DLSLB.R1 | ecosystem: Host-associated > Plants > Phyllosphere > Unclassified | place: USA...
AAAGCTTGAGTAACTAATAAATTATTATTTACAACCTGCATTGATGTCACTAGACCATTCAATAAACGCTCTCTTACTAGATTTCCTTTAGCATCAATTTGTGCAATAACAGTTGTGTTTGGACTTGGATGAAATGAAATTAAATAAGTGTCATTGTATTTGAAAACTTTATCAAAAGCATAATTTGTGTTTCCGTTATATCCATAAAAACGAGTAAATGTCAACGGTTCAGAAGTTCCAGTTGGATTATCGTTACCTGCTTCAGCTTTTAATTCAGCTAATAATGTCATTAAACGATCATATTCAGTTATGTCGCTTGGTTCTGAGACAATAAACTCTCCATCAGTTGAGGCGTATGTATCATTAAATAAAGCAGCAATTTTATTTCTAACATCTAAAATCGCATCAGCATTTGCAGCCACTGGACTGATGATAACTTTATCAATTTTCTTTTTCGATAAAACATCTCCGTTTTCATCAAATAAAGTTATTGGCGATCTTAGTTCTGCTTTAGTGTAAGCAATCTCATTTAAAGCTGGCGAATTTTTAGCCTTGCATATTTTAACTTGTTTATATTTAGGCAGTTTATCCCCTTTTTCAAAAAATGAAGTATAGGCAGTTATATTTACTGTTTTGGCTTGAGTTGTAAGTTTTAAAGTTGGTTCAATAGCAGATTCAGGGAAAATTATTTCCAGTTTATCATAATTTTTGAATGAAAGCGATCTTCTAAAACCAAATGGATTGCTCTCAGCAGAAATGCTCATAAAATCTCCCCCAGAAAGCTTGCCATCCACAATTTCAGGGGTTTCACCAACGAGTTTAAAGAACAGACCATTGATTCTATCTGCTTCATATTGAGTAGGTACATAGTAACGTTTTCCTAGTTTTTTATTTAAAAAATTAACAGATTCTTCTTCAATGCTATTAGAGACACAGAATAATTTAGAAGGAGTAATTCCAAATTGTTCTGGAACATGCCAGCCAGGTTCACCTGCACTTAAATAGGAGAACGGATTTGTAGCCAAAACACGAATACTGTCATACTGATCTATCACTTTTTGCCATTGCGCCCAAGGTAAATTCTCTACACGCTCCCTTGAAGCTGAATCTACAACAGCTGCAAAAGGATGATAAGGCACCCAAGAATTTCCATTTGCAGAACTTATTTCAATTGATTCAATAGAATATTGGTGTTTTACCTGACGGAGTTTTCTTCCGGCTTTCGATGTCGCTTCTGGAGGCATTAAATCAGTGTAATTTTTTGCATCAGCCGTATATCCACCAATAATTTTAGAAAGACTAGAATTAGGCAATACTCCTTTAGTCAGTTTAATATCAATGTAGGTATCTAATGGAATTATTTTAGAAATTGATCCTGGGGCAGGCATAGTATCAAAGTAATTCAATAAGTAAGCCTCATTGGTTAGCATGTGAACTCCTTTTACAGAATCGGCAGTTCTGTTGTCATTAACATCTCCGTGAGTTCCTTTAGGAAGCGGACTGTAAGGCGTGCGGTCAACGATTCTGTTAATATCCCACTGAAGTTCAATTAAGAACGTTTTACGAACTCTAACAAAAGCAATTTTGACGCGTACGCTTAATTCTAGTTTTGCATAGATCAGGAATGGCTTAAATGATTCTACAGAGAAAATGGTATCTAAAACAATTTCAACATTGATAATCCAGATTTTAATCTGAATTCCTCCACCAGCAGCGATGTAACCACCCATTTGCGGACGTTTGAAAGAAATTTTTCCGCCCATTTCTAAGTAAGCCCATAATTTAACCTTAGCAGGTCCGAAGCTTTTCTCTAGTTTAAAGTCTAATCTAGCTCCAGCCTCAATTCCTTGAGCAGACAGCATAATAAATGCTTTTGCAGTAAAAAGAGTTAGAATTCTCGCTGTAATTGGATCTTTTTTGGAACCAAGATTGATATACCAAGGTTTTTGATTTTTAAAGAAAAAGCCAGCTTCTAATAAAGCATGTAATTGGATAATTTCGCCACCATCTTTAGGCATTTGGAAATCTGCCCCAGCAGCAAGTTCAAGAGAATCATCTCCAAAGGCAACCATCGCAAAGAATGGGGGAGTGCTTTGGTCTTTCTCAATAGGACCTAATCTATCACCAAGAACATTTAATCCTGCCTCAATATAAAATAAAGTAGGAAGAGAAAGCAATAACATTGCTCGCATATTTAAAAGGGTACCTCCAGTTGATTCAAAGGTTGCTCCAGCCCCAATAGAAAAAGGGGATTTATATTGCATAGAATCTGGTGGCCCACTGAATTTTCTAATATTGATTCCCGCTTTCGGATGTTTGTAATATTCGTACCAAGAATTATCTACTGTTAATCCAGCAGCTTTTTTGGTAGCCACATATCTAAATCCTAATAAACCTCTGAAACCGGTAATCGACAAAAATCCAAGCGGAATTCCGGTAGGCAATTCAATACTTGCATCGACTAAGAAAGCAGGATATTTAGGAGCAAAACGCATTCCTACACTTCCTGTAATTTTTGCTTTTGGTAACTTTAATGAAACCTCTCCCATGAATTCTGGAGAAACCCCAGGCTCAGGAAGCGAAATCATACCATGAATAATTGCCATTGCAGATTCTTCTGTAGCAGTTCCTGGAATCATCAAATCGACTTCGATAGTCTGGATTCTGATGAAAGAATCTTTGAAACCTTCTTCGGTGCTATAATAGTATTTAATACCTTCTCCACGAGCGTCAAGCCCTAACGGATTGACACTGATGGCACCATCAAATCCCCAGAAGTTGTATTTATGCCCATCAATTTGAGTTGAACCAAAGTTAATGTTGCTCACCGCCATCTGAACAGGTCCAAGATTCAGAGGAGGCAAATTAATAGGAATCGGAATAGATCCACCTTCCACTTCTATGCTTCCATCACTATAAATTCGAAGTTTTTCAATATCAAACCCCTGACCTTTCATCAAAGTGTTCATTAATCCAGGAGGGAATGAAACATAACACGAAGTGCCTACATAATAGTCATCATCCTGTTTTCCAAGCTCGAAACTGTGAAAATCGAAATTTACTAAATTGAGTAAAGTAGCTTTAGGTTCGTTTGCTTTATCAAATGAAGCCGTTAGGTTAAAATCTCCGTCATCATATAAGTGTCCTTCAATATCTACAATAAATGGATTATTACCTTTCTTAAATTTTGGTATTTCTAATGCGCCCTTTATGTTCGAAGAGATAACTCTATTTTGTTTGAAGGAAATATCAAACTTGTTAAAACCAACTTTGAAACTATTACCTAACTTGAACCACATGTAATCAGTTTCGCTAACAGGATTTCCTACAATTAAGGATTCTAATCCAATTGTTCCAGAAATTCCGCCTTCAGTACCAATTAATAGCTGTTTTCCAGTAATTTGCAGTGTAGCGCCGTTTTCTTTTTTGAACCATTTTTTAGGTAATGTAATTGCTGCTTTTTCAGCATACACACCTCTAAATGCAGCACCTCTTCCGTCAGCATCTGCTTCAGGAATATTTTTATCTCTGCTTAAATCTACTTTTAATCCTGAAAACTCTGCAATTAATCCAGTGTTTCCGATCATAGATCTATTTAAGCTAAAACTAGAGATATTATTAAAGATAAATCCGCGATTAGAAGAATATTCTAAGCTTCCAACATCAAATTTTAAGTAGCTAAAATAATTATCTGGTAACGGTTGATCTAAAACTATATCAGTGGTAACATTTTCGGTACCTGTATAAACTGGTCGTAACCATTTATGAGGAAATTGAAGACCTACGCTAATTTCGTTAATAGCCATTCTAAACTGAAGCGTTAATGCTTCCTTGATGTTTTTTTCGATATTATCGAAATAATGCGCAAATAATTTCTTTAAACGGTCTAATCCTTCGCTGCCTACATTTAAGAGATTTTCGTAAGCAAATTTTAACAAGTCAATGTCAAGACTTCCAATTTGTTGTGATAAGTGTTCAACTTGATTGTCGAAAGATGCATTTACGTCGTTTAAAGTTGCTAAAGCATCTGTATGTACTGTATTAAACTGATCAACAAAATCAACCAATGCATTTGCGCCTGGATAAAATGTATTGATTAGTTCATTTAAAAATGTTTTTTCGTTTATTTCTGCTAATTCAAAAAGAATGCGCAAAACGGATTCAACGGTATTATCAAATGATTCAAAATTGAAATCATTGATATATTTTAGAATAATCCATGAATAATCAAAACTGATTGGAATTTCAGTATTGCCATCTACAGTTGGATTCAAAACTAATTTTAAATCTTGTGCAAGAGGAATATCAAGTCCAAGAGAGTTGTACGTGGTTAATGTCATGCTGTAAAAACCAGAAGAGTTGTCGTAGCTTTGACTGGCAATAAGATTTTTTACAAATACAGAATCAAAAAGACTAGCAAGTGCATCTCTAATTGCCTCGAGCTCATTTGGAATCTTGTCCAATGGTAATAATTGGCTTAATGACGGGTGCATTATTTGATTTGACATATTTTTAAGTTTATTTCTTTGTTAATGGTTTGCTGATTACAATTCAAAATTTTTCTTCTATTATGTCAGAATGATTATCTTTTGAAAAAGACACAAGTATTCTGTATTCCTTTCTTAAGAGAGAGGACAGGAAGGGTTTTGAAAAGTATTTTTGATTTTGTTTTACTACTTAATGTTGAAGTAGTTTTTTTGATGCATGTTGCTCTTAATTAGATATTTGTTTCTTTTTGACATTGCAAAGATTTACAAAAAAAAGTGCTTTAAAAAACAACTGCAAGGTTGTTGAACACTTGTATTGTAACACTTAACAGTGTTGTACAGAAAGTGGACAGCTATGTTTTTTTCGAGGTGAAAAAGCTAGTCTTTGAATGAAAATAAAAGGGAAATTTCTCAATATTTAGAAATTGAGATTGCGAGCTTGAATTAAGCCTTTTTTAGAAAGTGAGAGATATAAATCTCAATAGAAATAAGGATTTTAAATACGCTTACAGAACAATGGCATTAGGAAAGATGTCTGTGCTTTAAGGAAAAGAAAACTATCTTTTACTGCGCTTAAAATAAAGCGCAGTATTGGGATAGTATTTTGTAAAAGACTAATTGTAATATTCGATTTTTCTTTCTGCAACCAAAGTCGGTTCTCCATCTGGTGTTCCTTCAAGGAACATATTGCATTTTATCCAGTTGTTGTGGCTGTCGTATTCGTAGGTGTAGTAGCTTATCTTTTGAATGATAACTTGGTTTGGATAATCAGGAATGTATTCTCTTCTTATAATATCGCCCTGTTCATTAAATGTTTTTACGAAATTTTTAGTAGGATTGGCTATTTCTCCATTTCCTGTTACATAATACTTTACTGTTTCTACATAATCCTTAATAAAATTATAGATATAATCTTGTTGCGCAACAACTTTTCCACATCCGAACATAATAATCTTGGTAATGCGAGATTTTGAGTCGTATTCATATTGTAATTGTAAGTCTTTACAATAAGAGCACTCAGTACCTAAAAAATGATATGCTATTTGATTCTTAGCATATAAACCAACTGTAATTTTTTGATTTGTAACTTGTCCTTTCTCATCATAGATAAATGTTGTTTGATTTACTAAGTCATTATCATTGGCTTTTTTGTTCATAGTTTCTTTACCAGTCCTGTATACAAAATACTCTTTCTCATTAATAATTCTTCCTGCATTGTCAATTTCGTATTCAAATTTTTCTTCTTTATAATCAGGCCAAATCTTACCATCTTCTTCAGACACTTCATCTGCTTTAGGAATGCTAATTTGATTTAATTTGATTAATAAATTATAATCCATCACAGGATAATACTTTTTTAAAGCAGATCTTAATTCTTTTTTTTCTATCCAGTCAGCTTCATTATATTGATATTCGTTTTCTGTTTTAGAATCATCTTCTATATAGTTTAGACGTGGAAAAACAATACCTGATCTTTTTTGAAGCCTTTGAAATTTATCAAAATAGAAATAAACAGGACCTCTAATTCCATTATTAAAGACAGCATCTGTTTTTTTATATTCTGGAATATTCTCTTTTGGTTTACTTATTTTGAGATGAACAGATTTTACAGAATCTTTTAAGTTTTGATTACTAATCGCATTGTATTTGTCATAAAATAAGTTATTGTAATTTTGACTCTTTTGAGAGTTGACAATATTTGATAATAGTAATACGCTAATAAAAATCAAAAAGCTAATTGTTGTTTTCATAAAAATTTAGTTCTCAATAAAGGAAGGAAATTTACTGTATTTTTAGATGTAATTGTCATCTTTTTTCATAGAATATTATTAGAGTACTTGAAATAATGTTTTTACTTTCATTCGTTTGTCATCAGTTATTTTTTCAAGTATATTTTCAATTTCAGTAAAGACGGCTTTTAAAGGATCGTTCGATTCGAGAAAAGCTATTTTACCATTTTCATACAAAGTAGGCTTATAATTTATTTCAACAAAACCCTCTACTGAACCACCAACAACTGCACCAAATAAACCACCTTTAAATTCTGCATCTAGTCCAAAGTTTAAACTACTGTCAAGTTTAGCTTCAAACCCTGTTAAGGACGCTATAAAACTGAAAAGATTTATGATTTCAGTTATTGCATAATCTTCATCTTCATCTAGTTTGTAATTGTTCATGTAAGAATTAGCATTAAAAACTCCCATAAGAAATCTCGCAGCAACAATAAAATAATTCCCATCTGGATCTCCTTTTGAACTAATTTCGTTGTCTATAAATAAATTTAAACTATCGAGATTACTTCCGGGAATTTTCTTTTTACCATATATAAGTTCATATTGTTTTTTTCCTTCTTCAGTTTTCTGTTTTTTTAATTCGTTAAAAATTTCAGCTTTTTTGGTTTTAATATCGGTCTCCAATAGCTGGCCCAAAGCCTTGTTACCTTCGAAAATTACATATTTCAGATATAATTTTTTTAATTGAAATTCAAGTAGATTTTTTAGTAAAGAATCTTCATTAAAGTCAATGTTCATTTTTAGATCTAAGTTCAATTCTGTTTTTGTATGATTAAGGAATTTTTCTACAAATGCAACAATTGTTTTTGCTTCCATTTTTACAATATTAGCCTTTTTCATTGCTTGAATTATTTTGTCGCATATAGAGTTGTCACTTATTGTTACATTGTTAGCTTTTCCATCAAAATCAAAGATTCCAACTTGTTTGTGAAGTTCAAGGCCTTTAAAAAGTTTAAAAGCCACGATAGAAGTAAAAGCGAAATCAAGTCCTGCTATCCACATATTATGAAATGTAGGCATGTGTAGACGATATTTTCCGTCGGTTTTAGGAGAATCTGCATCACCTGAATAAGCTCCAATATGTAATGAGACTTCTTTCGATACATTATTGCCACTTAAATATTTTAACGTAAAATCGTCTTCATTGTAACTAATATCACTAAAATTAAAATCATCACTAGTCAGGGAGTCAGGAGAACCTGTTCTTGTAAATTCATATAAAGTTCCTAGCATAATTCCCTTTTTATCAAATTCTATTTTGTCAAAAAGTTTTCCTATATAAGTGGGTTGAATTTCAGAGCCAGGGATGAGACTTTTAAAGATGTTATTTATGAGTGAAAGATCAATTTTTGCATCAATATAATATTGATTTTCAATTTTTATTTTCGAAAATACCCGTCCCTTATTTCCTTTTGTATATGGGGCATCATCATATTCTGCTTCATAGCTATAAGCAGCTCCTGCATTTATATTTATATCTCCGTGAACACCAATTGAAGGGATTTTCTCAAAAATGTTATACACAGAACCATAGCTTTTAGTCTCATTTTGAATCGTAGGATGTTCGACATTAGAACTAGGTATATCTAATCCTTTTTTTAACTTGGTACCGATCAGTGCTCCAACTTCTGCATCAATTCCTAAATTGTATTTTACTTCTAGTTTGGTTATATAGTGTTTAGGGTCGAGATTTAAAGATTCTAAGCATGTAAAAATTTTAGATGCTGATTGTAGTACTTGTCCAACAAAAACATTCATGACCATTGTTAATAGAGCTGTTTCATTTTGCCTTATAGGAAATTCATACTCTGAGCTTTGGGTTAATGTTAATCCGGCTGCAGCTTCGAAACCTGCAAAAGCACCAAACAGTTTTTTTGAACGACCATGTCCAGAATATTGACCAATACCATAACTAAATCCCTCTACATGTTCCACACTTAGTTCAAAAACCTGTTCATCAGTGTATATTAAAGTAAGTTCAGTTGCTTTTGTCATTTTACGAGAAATACTTCTTTCTACTTTTGCCTTAGTTTTTACAGGAATTCCCCATGTGATCCCTATGCCGCCACCAAATTTTCCACCAAGTCCTCTAGGCCAGTAATCGACCAATGTCTGTATAACAAAATTATATGCAGAGACAAAAAAATCTACAGTTTCATGGTATAAAGAAACTGCATCTTCTTTTACTTCTTCTACTATTTCAGATAGGGAATCCATGGAATCAGACATAAGATCAACAATATCACCTAAAGCTTCATTTTTAATGTAGTCCATAGCGGTTGAAGCTTCATTCTCCGGTTCTTTTTTAACCAGCATTTCATCATGTCTAAAATTTAAAAAATAATACATGGTGTCTGCAAATTGTCTAGAAGGAATTCTTATGTTTTCTTCTGGAACGGTTGTAAAAGAAGTTGTAATTCCTAAAGGATCAAAAATCATTTTACTCTTTGCATTTAATTCTTCCATTTTTTTTAAAAAACGATAATAATTCGGTAATGCAGTATTTGGATTCCCTTCTTTGTACTCATTATCAAAAATATCCACCATGTCCAAATGATCAATTGTATATCTTTCGTAATTGTTAGTTCGAAATCCCCACTCATTTACAGGTTCGTTTCCTTTTTTTTCAGAATTGTAATAGTACAATAAATTATGATAAAATTGAAAACGAGCATCATCTTCTCTTTTGTCTTCAGGGAACGGGATTCTTTCTTTTAAAGTAAAGATTGGAACATTGTTGTAAGGATCCATAATAGCGTAATCTCCGCCTCCGTAATAATTGTCTAATACTATTTTAGATATAGTATCACCTTCTTTTAGTTTGTATAATTTAGCACCATTATCATCAAATAATAGAGGAGCAGTTTTGCTTAATTCGTTTTGAATATTTGTCATTGGAACACTTGCATTAGCAAATTCCAAATTATAATCTAATTTTGCGAAACCAATACTTTTTATGGGAGGAATTCCTTCAATTGCTCGTTTTGAATTTTTTGCAATTACTAATGGGTGCTTGTCGATTTCAGTTTGAAATTTTTCATTTGGAACACCATATACATGTTTATCATCATTTCCGGAATTGATATAAGAGAAACCGAATTCAGGTTTTGCCTCAATTGTAATTTCATCACCGCCTTCAATTATAATTTTATAATTGGGATGCGGATTGGATATATCACTACCAATATAAAAAGATGATCTCGAGCTTACTTTTCCAACATATTTTTTCTTTTCGTAATCAAAAATGTTATCTTGACTCAATGCAGCATCAATTGCTAATAAAGTTTTTGAATCAACAATTCCATTGATATCAATAGATCTATTTGCCGTAAAAATTCCAGTTCCTTGGAAAGTTTTTATTGCATTTTCCAGATTTATATCAAAAATTCCTGTTGCGATTAATTCATTTGGAATTGTATATTCATCGTATATTGCATCAATGGCCGTGAGAGCCATTTTTAGAATTGTAATATGCTGTCCAAAAGATTTGTATTTAAGTCCAAGTTTTTGATTAGCGACATCGTTTTTAGCTAATTTTACTAAATATTTACTAGTCGATAGTGGTTCATTTAACAGGATTCCGCCAATGTTGTCATTAGTGAGATTTTCATCTGTTAATGGTATATTGTTAATTGCGTTTTTGGATATATGTAAAGGCATAATTTATAAGGATTGAAGATTAGTTAATGCTTGTTAAGGTAATGGGCAAGTCATCATAAGTGATTTCTTCCAGTGAATCAGCAATTGTCATAAAATTTAGATCAGAATCTTTATTATCAACAAAAGTTGGAATTCCTAAGGTTAAGGTATATTCTTCAAGTGTAAAAGTTTGATAAGCTTTAGAAGTATATTTTTTACATTTTATAAATAGTGGTTGGTTAGGAAAATCACTATTTGTACTTAGTTGATATGCTTTTAAAGAATTGTATTCATTATGAGTTAAAGTAATCGACTCAAAAGTTTCAAATATAGCGTCATTAATACTTGCATCCCCTGATTTTGAATAAGTAAGAAACTTAACAGTATCAGATGTGTTTTCGGTATCAGAAATTGAATACTTAGTTAATTCAAAGTTTCCAATTTTTGATGTTTTAACGATCTGATTTAAGAATCCAGTATGCGGATTCGAAGTGTTTTCATAATCGTAATCTGCAGTATTAAATTTTATATTGAATTTGCCTTTTCCAATTATAGCAACTGGATTATCAGCTTTATTGCTTACACTTTTAAAGGCGACTTCGTCTTTGTAAGAAAAAAAGGTGACATGATTTTTATCAATAGCAATTCCTGCAGTTGGTAAATAAGCTTCACCTTTTTTAGAGTCAATTACTAATGGAAAATTTATGGAAGAATAAGTGTAAATTCTAAAATCTCCATCAATTAAATCATTGAAACCAAAAATATTATTCATCTTTAAAGAGAAAAAATTGTTCCATATAGATGAAATATTCTGCGTGTTATTTGTATCTCCTTTCGTGGATTTTTTTAAAAGAATATAGTTACTACCTAGTTTATTGTCATTATATTTCCAGTTTTTTAATTTAACAGCCTCTGACTCTTTGAGTAGTATTTTATTACTTCCGTCACCATCTGCAATTATAAAATGTTTCTTTTGGGTAGTATCTATTTCTGTTGAAATTTTGCCTACATAAGAGGATAGGAAATTTGCGTTTATCGGGCTTCCTATATATATTGGAATCTTGATATGAAACCACTTCTTACTATTATTATAAACCTGATTAGTAATTTTAAGAATTGGCCAATCAGTATAATAATTCATATCAGTATATACAGGATCCTTGACGGCACTGTCTGCTGAGTAAAAACCAACGCTTAACTCGTCTTTGAACTTAAAGAAGTGATTGTATGAAAAACCCCAATCATCTCTGATATCAATATAAACCGTATTTTTATTGTAAAACTTCTTTAAGAAGTTATCACCGCTATCGGCACCTTTTATTCTTAATCCCTGATTTTTTGTAGCACCATAAAATGCAGTAATATCAACATAGTTTAAGATTTCTTCTTTCTTAAATCGGTTATTGAATTTTAATTTAAGTTTATCAGCTTCAGTTGCATTGCTGTCAATTACTAGTTTATCGATTTCTAATGTATGGTTTGAAGCTTTTAATAGTTTTAATGTTGGCTCATAACCAATCATATCAAGGACAACTTCGATTCCTGCAAGAGTTGACCCGCCAGCAAATTTTCCAATTTGGCATCCAGCTTCAACAATAAGCGGATGGAAACTATCGGTATCGTCAAAAAATATTTTTTCGATAAAAGTAGTATCTGGAAGTTCAGAAAAGTTTAGGCCTAAGCAGTCTGGCTTAGCAATTAAATTGGTGCCATTTTTTGTATTTAGTTTATCTTGTACTTCTTTGATAACTTTAAGAATGTTGCTTGAATCCCATGTTCCATCAGATTCTGGAATGTTTTGAAGCGCATCAACCAATGATGATTTTTTAATTCCTCTGTAAATAAACATTTTTACAGGGAACCCACTCACATAAGTATTTAATGGAAGCAATGCGATGTTTAATAAGGAAGAATTGGAATTACTTGGCATTGCCAATACTAAAGATTTTGTAATGGCATAGGCTGGAGCATCCTCAGAAACAGTAAAATTATTATCTAAATTGTATTTTTCAACACTCCCTACGTCGGGTTGTTGTCCAAAAGCCAATTCTGCTAATTGATCCGTTTCTATTGAACTTTCTTTTGTAAAAAAATATATTTTTGACATATGTTTATTTTTATATTCTAAAATCCATTTGAAAATTTTAGAATGAATTATTTTTAAAATTGTTTGCCTGATTCTAGAATAGCCTATAGAATCTTGCAATTGGTTTGACAGCATAATAAACCAGCACCAAAAGAAAAATCCTCCCAAGCCAAATCTGCACCTTTTGCCAAAAAGTCAAATAGTTCACAAATTTTGTGGTGTTGATGGTTTTTACTTCAGTTTCCTTAACCTGTTGTGATTTCCAGCGAGCATAGAGTTCCTGCTCTTTGAGTTCGCAATCTACGTTGAGTTTGTTGTTCTCAAGACGAACCCTTGGGCTTTTTAATGTACGCCCTGGTTCGGCCTGAGTAACATTCTTAACAACTACTTTTCCGTTTTGGCATTCCAGCAAAGCTTTATAAGAGCTGCTGTCTTTCTGAATTTTAAAAACAGTATCATGTACCGTTTCTTTGATAGTAATAGTTTTTGCTTTTTCTTCACTTAGAACCGGTTTCGGGCTTTTGCACGAAACCAGAACTAAGATTAAAAAAAACAAAAAAACAAGACGTTTTAAATTATGGATCATAAGTTATAATTTGATTGTTTCTGATTTCTAGAGCCTTAAAAAGCCTTTAATACTTTTAATCTCTCTTTTTCTTCTGGCTACTTTATAGCCTTCGCGGCCTCCCATGTCGTTTGTATTGCCTTCAATGGTGTAGATAAGTGTTCCTGCAACTTTGTCGACAATTCCGGCATGACCAGTTCCGTTTTTAAAGTCTAGAATAAAGACATCTCCTGGTTGAGGTTCTTTTTTAACTAAAGCTTTGCTTGAGTTATATTGGTCGAGCACGCCCCCAGTTTTCTTTAAAGGGTTTTTGACACCTAATTGTGATGCCGCTTTTTGAGTGCACCAGTAAGCAAAAGCCATACACCATGGATATCCTTTTGCGAGTCCGACACTTCTCAAATAAATTTCGACTTCAGGACCAGCATTGCTGTTTCGTGGCATTTCTTCAACGCCAACCTGAGCAATTGCAATTTCTAAGGTTTTTTGGGCTAATGTCATTGCTGTTTTCCGTTTAGTTGTTTAAATTTTTGTAGTTCATCGACTAGTTGCTGATTAATCAGCATGAGTTCTTTATGCTGTATTTCCATTTTTTTTATGGTTTCGGTTGCTGAGGTCAATCGGGCAGTAAGATCATCAAGTAAGTCACGGTAATATTTTACAGCGCTCACGGCATTGTCTAGTTCGGCGGCTCTGTCCTCAGCCAATGATTTTCTCATCGAGAAAAACCAAGTAATAAATGCTGCAAAAAATGCAGTAAGAGTGGGGTATAGAAACTGTTCCATTTAATGTTTAAAAAATATATGTTAGGATTGAATTTTGTTTTTGGGAGAAACAGCTTTTTGAGTATTGTTATTTGGGAGAAATAAGGCCTAATTTTCTGTTCTTAATTGCTGCAGTTGTTTCCTTTTGTGGGTACAAAGATTGGCTTAAAAAAGCAGTAAAAAAAACAAATGAAAGGTGCTTAAACACTTGTATTCTGGTGCTTTACAGAGTTGTTCAGTCAATGAACAACGAGCTTTTTTACTGAAAAAAAAGGCACATCTTTGCAGAGCAATTCAGCTGAAATATTACTTGTCAAATAAGCTTAATAGTTTATAAAGTTTTGGTTTGATTTTGCAGCAGTTCTTCAATCTTTTTGAGCTCAGATGTAATAGGAGTACAAAGAATCTCATACAATGTAGTACGCGAAATTGGATAAATTGGATAAATGTATTTACGCCAAACTACAGTAGTAGGAATATCTTCAGTTTTATGTTTTTGATATAATTCTTTGATAAGCTTGTAGCGTAAAAGTTTATTTTTTTGGATTCCAAGACTTCTGTTGTTAGATATTGCCATAATGAAAGAGGTAAAAATGATTAAATGAATTGTTTTTTAGATTAAAGTATTGCCTTAGAGGCATCAATGAATAATTATAAATGATATAACAGATAACCAAAACCATTTGATCCTAATATATCAATGGCCGCTCTTCTTCTAATGCCGAAATGTTCCGGAGCTTCGTCCTGAAGCCATTCTGCCGAAATAACTTAATAATTTAAGTCTGCAGAGTCCGCACAACAATCCTGTTCCAGAATCATGAAAACACTGGACACCCGGGAAAAAGAATGGTTTTGAGTTATTTGAATAGGGCAGTAAGCGCCCGCTTTTTCGGTTCCTGTTTTCTTAATCTTATTGAGAAAAACAGGAACCTTTTTTATTCTATAAGACTAAAAAATGTTTTTACAACAGATTTGAGACTTCGGAGTAATCTGGTTTTATTTGAAGGCCTGTATTTTAAAACAAGTATTTTAATCAGTATCTTCTATTGCTTTAAAATACTTGTTTTTTTATGAAGGAAGTATATTTTATGAAAACCAATTTTAGTTCATATCTGTGCAAACAATTTGATTTTTTAGCCTGTTAATTTTAGGATCTGTGATGAGGTCTTTTTTTGCGCTCATTTTGGTATTGCTTAAAAGTAGAATTTATCTTAAAATTAATCCATTCACGAAAAGTCATTATAGGTTTTAAGTTTGTAGCAATTAATAAGGCTCCTAATAGTAAAGAAGCATAGATGTCATTATTTGGGTGCATTGATTTATAGTTTTATGGGTTATTTTTGGTAGTATTAATTGAGTTTTTTTTACGATTTAAATCGCAGTTTATTTTCTTTCGGCTGTAAGGTTAAATTCATTCTCATCTATAAATGGATCTTCGTAGTAAGGTTTGAAATCATATTTTACTGCAAGATGAGTCACTTCTTTTATCTTTCTCTCTAGATCTAGTGAAACTGGCCTTGGTTCAGCTTCTGCATTTTCTAGAATATGCATCCATTGAAAACGTTCCTGATTGATACAGATGCGCTCTCCAGCGGTAAATGTTTTTATTTTTTCTGAGCAAAACTGAAGTGCAGTGTAAAGCTGTGCAATACGTTCTTTAATTTGATGATTATTCATTTTTTCGTAATTGTAAAATGGTTTTTAATTTTTTTAAATCATATTCGATAAGATTTCTTTCAGCACTATTTGGATTCTTAACGAGCCAGGATTCTAACTCCTGTATTTTTTCAATTATTTGCGAAATAGTCATTTTGATTTAGTTTTAAGGTTAATGAGTTTTTTATAGTTACAATCATGGGATAAAAGTTATTATTTCGTAAAAAGCACTTCTAAATTTCTTACAAATATCGAAAGTTATTTCGAATATCAAAATAAAAACGAAATTTTTTTCGATTTATTTTTTATTGTGATGATGTTCAGTGTTTTAATAGTTTTAAGTCTGATCTATTTGGTGATGAGTGATTAATTGTATCCCATAAATGACAAAGTATAAATGGTAATGCAAGTATTTTGTAAATCCAACAAAATGTTTTTCGAAACATATTTCGAATTTGTTTTTTGAATAGCGATTTATTAAGATTTGATTTTAAAGAAATTAAAAAGGAGTAGATTTGTTGGATTTTCGAATTAAAATGAAAAATTAAGAGTATTTTCAGAGAGGCATGAAAAAAGCCCAGATCGCAAAAAGAATTTTTAAGAACGGGCTAAAATTATTGAGGCTTTTAAATTGGTTCTTTAGTAAAATCAGTTAAGAGATTCTTTTTCGCAGATTAACAATAATTCTAATATTTCGATACTGATTTTTCCTTCTAAAAATAGTCTACGTAATAATTTTAAGTACTCTTGTTTTTTGGTAAGCATGATTATGTTTGTTATAGGTTAAGTAGTAAAATTCGTAATATTCAATATCCTATATTTGAGGTTTCACGTAAAGCGGTATCGGACTAAATTATAGGTCGAAATATTCTCTTAAAAATTAACATTTAGAGAGAAAATCTGTTTTTTGTCTATTTCTTTTTAAAAGAGTCGATAATTTGTCATTTTTGATAAAACAGAATTTGAGGGTTGCTTTTTATGAAAAAAATGTAAATTCTATGCTATTGTGTTGATTCTTAATTAGAACTTCTTTTCAATAATTTTCATAACTCCTTTATTATTTATTTAACATTCTGTTGTTATAATGAATAATGAAAATGTTATGTTTGATTAGAAGAAAAAGCCTGTAAGAAATAAATTGCTACAGGCTTTTTCTATACTGGAATGTCAAGAGAACGTATTTTTTTTAAGATTTTGGTCTTTAAGTTGTTTGTGGAGATTTGATTTCTCTTTTTACTGCAAAAATTTGTGAATCTAATGTGAAGACAAAGATGTGGACTTTAAATGCTTAATAAAAGAGAATGCAAGGTGTTTGAACATTCATGTTCGAAGTTTTTACAATCTTGTACAGCAAAGTAAGTTTTGCTTATGCATAAAATTATGAAGCAGCCTTCTGGCTTAATTCTTCAATTTTTTTCAGTTCGATCGTTATAGGAGTACAAAGGATTTCGTATAATGTAGTTCGTGATATAGGGTAGATTGGGTAGATGTATTTACGCCAGACTACCGTAGTAGGAATGTCTTCAGTTTTGTGTTTTTGATATAATTCTTTTATAAGTTTATATCGAAGTAATTTGTTTTTCTGAATTCCCAAGCTTCTTTGATTGGATATAGGCATAGTAAAATGATTAAATGTTGAAATAAATGAATTAAAGTAATTTTAATGAAACTGCTTATTCTGCTACGAAAAGCGTTTTGGAAGGAGATGTTTTATCATGGCCCAGGGCATTTAAGATCTATTAGCAATTCTCTTTTTGCGTTCGTTTTGATACTGTTTGAAAGTTGTGCTTATTTTGAAGCTTAGCCATTCTCGAAATGTCAAAATAGGCTTTAAATTAGTTGCTATGAGTAATAATGCCAGTAGAGCTGATGCGTAAATATCATTATTAGGCTGCATTGTTTTGGTTGTTTTGTTGGTTAAAAAAGTCAAAAGCATATCCTTGTAAAAAATCCACAGAAGACATAGATAGCGGAATGTTGGTTCTAACTCCATTATCGTCTATTCTACTTGCCTCTATAAACCAGCTTGAGCGCACGGGTTTAAAAGACGAAGCGATAATTTCTACGCCATCAGTAAATTCTTCATTGTTAAATTCTTTCGTTAGTTTTTGAAGTTCTAAGACTCTTGAGCCTTTTAAATTTCCTTTGGCATCTTTTTTCAAGAGGTTAAAAACGATTTTTACTAATGATGCTGTTTCTTTGCTGGTAGAAAGAGAAGAAATGTAATTCTGTACCTTTTCAATCCCAATAGTTACCGTGTCGTCCCAACCCTCATTAATTCGGTATCCAATTGTAATTTCTTCTTTGTCATTAGAAAAAGTATGTGACATCTGTTTTTCTTTGAAACCATAGACTTGATTTTTTAAATCCAAAATAGTTTCAAATAATTGAAAGGTTTCAGTTTTGGCGTTTCTCATCATTTCTGATGTTTCGTGCAATCTAGAAAGTGCTTTAGGGATAGTTTCTGCAACTAGTTTTTTGTAAGCATCTCTCTCTTCATTTTTTTTATTTTCAATTCGGTATAAAGCATCTTTTAATTCTTGAGCAGAAAACTGAGATAAATCCATAGGTGAGTTGATTGTGTTTGTTAAAGAAGTGTTCATAATGGTTGTTTTTTTAATGTATTAATAATTAGTTGTACAGTATAATTTCATCTTTAAAAGGGTCGCCGTAATAAGGTTTAAAATTGTGCTTTAAGGCAAGTTTTGAGACCTCTTTTAATTTGTTTTCAATGTTTTTTGGAACGGGACGTGGAGAAGCGGTATCGTTATCCAAAATATGCATCCATTGAAAGCGTTCCTGATTGATGCAGATCCTTTCTCCGGCTGTAAAAGTTTTAGTTCGTTCAGAACAATATTGAAGTGCCAGATATAATTGGGCAATTCGTGCTTCGATTTGGCTTTTATTCATAATTTTTATTTAATAAGGTTTTTAATGTTTTAATATCTGATTCTATTAAATTTCTCTCAGGACTAGTAGGGTTCTCGATAAGCCAACTTTCCAGTTCCTGAATTTTCTCTTTGATTTGACTCGCGTTCATATTCTTTAAGTTTTTATGTAAATTGTGACTAGTATGACTCGTGATTAATATTACGCTTATTTCGTAGTTTTATTCCTAATCAGCGTAGTGGATTAAAGAGCTTTGTTTTGTTGTGTTTTTTGTTGTTTAATTAACTGATTTTTATGTTTTTGTAGTCTTGTTGTGTTGATGCGGTAAATTGTGTGTTGCATGGATTTGTTAAAATTTCTATTGTTTTTAAAATTTATTTTTCTTTACTTTGCAAATATAATGTAAAATTATACATCAAAACAAATTTTTAACGTAAAAAAATACGCTTTTTTATGGGGTCAACTGATAGGATGAGAGAGTACCTTGATTATAAAGGGATTACTAAGTATAAGTTTTGTAACGATTTGGGTTTTTCAAATAAGTTTTTAGATAATAGTAGTAATATGGGAACGGACAAGGCGTGTAAAATTTTACACTACTATCCCGAAATAAATTCTGAGTGGCTTTTAACGGGAAATGGACCTATGATTAAAGAAGATAACACGAGTGTCATGATTATGAAGAATGATAGAAAAACTGCCGACGCAATTCATGTAAATCAAGAAATTCCGTTATATGATTTAGAAGCTGTTGCTGGATTAAGAGAGTTATTCAACAGCGGTGAACCACAAAGGGTTTTGGATACGATAAAAATTCCGAACCTGCCAAAATGTGACGGAGCAATTTCGGTTACAGGAGATAGCATGTATCCGTTATTGAAATCAGGAGATATTGTACTGTATAAGGAAACTGAATTTGAAAATATCTTTTTTGGCGAAATGTATCTTTTAAGTGTAAAATTAAATGATTGGGAAGAATACATTACAGTAAAATATGTTCAGAAATCTGATCAGGGGATGGAGTATGTGAAATTGGTAAGCCAGAATTCGCATCATCAGCCAAAAGATATCCATATTTCAAAAATTTCGGCTCTAGCACTTATAAAAGCTAGTATTCGAATCAATACAATGATGTAAAAAGAATTAATTTATAATAAGAAATATGGTTTCTTTAAAAAATCATATTCTGTTATTTTTTTTAAATTTGTTAATAATCCGAAACCAATATCGAATCTTTTGAGGTATTATTTCGTAACACTTTTTTTAGATGAGCACGATAAATGAAAAGATTGATGATATAGCAGTTAAAGAATTTAAGGGAAACAATAGTTCATTTGCGAAGGCAATGAATACAAGTGAGGCAAACATTCGAAATTATAGGAAAGAAACTATGCCAAAGCTTGATTTTATAGTTAAGTTGCATGACTTGTTTGAAATAAGTTTTGAATACTTGCTTTCTGAAAATGTTGAAATTGGAAGGTATAAAATTGAAGATTCGAAAAGCTTTAGTCAAGATCAGGATTTGCTAAATAAAACATTGAAAGCCGAGAATAATCTTTTAAAAGAAAAACTTGAGTTCTTATCAGAGCAAATAGAATTTTATAAAGGTAAAATAGAGTTTTTGTCGCTACAAACAAATGTAAAAAAGACTCAGACAGCAAAAGAAATTGCTGAAGGACTAAAAATTATCGATGAAATAGAGAATTTATTTATCAAGAAATCAGTTAAATAATTCCTTTTAGAAGTTAATAAAAACTCTAATTTGATGTGTTGTTTATGATTTTAATTAGAGAATTATAAGGCTTGTGAGAAAGTCTAAAATATATGAATGAGTTTAAAGAAGACCGATTAGGAAACTAATCGGTTTTTTTTATGCAGAGAAAGAATATTCCAAACAATTGTAAAATTTTTTAAGTTTTTGTAAAAAAGGAACATTCGATATTGTTAAAAACTCTATCAAAATACAGCTAAAACAGTATAAAAATCATAAAATCCATCATAAAAGTCAAAATGACAATAACTTATTAAAATATAGCATTTGCTGAATTTTTCATTTTATTTTAGCATTAAAAAAGAGATTTGTTGAAAAAAAATTTTACTAAAACGTTTTTGTAAGCTGTAGTTGCATATATTTGCGATGTACTAAGTATTCAAAAATAAATTTGTTGCCAGATGAAAAAGATTACAATTAGAGATATTGCTAAACAAGCAGAAGTTTCTATTTCTACTGTGTCTTTTGTTATCAACGGAAAAGGCGAAAAAATGGCTATTAGCCCAACGGTAATCAAAAAGGTTCAGGATGTAGCGCAAAAACTGCAATATAAGCCAAGTATGATTGCGAGCAGTTTGAGAACAGGAAAAACAAGATCAATCGGACTTATCGTAGAAGATATTTCCAATCAGTTTTTTGCAGATTTAGCGAGAGTTATAGAAGATGAAGCAAAAAATATAGATTACAGAGTTTTTTACTGTAGTACGGGTGATGATAATAATCGTTCAGAAGAGCTTGTACAAAGTCTTTTACAAGCAAATGTTGAAGGTTTTATTATTACACCGACTCGAAATTTAGAGAAAACAATCGGCCAGCTTTTAAAACTTCAAAAGCCAGTGGTTTTAATCGACCGATATTTTGCCAATCAAAAAGTAAGTCACGTTCTAATGGATAATTATGAAGGATCTTACTCAGCTACTAAATTTTTAATCGGCAAAGGAAAAAAGAATATTGCCGTTGTGAATAATGAATCAGGAATGATTCAGATGAAATTAAGAGAAAAAGGTTATGTAGATGCATTAAAAGAAGAAGGAATCTATAACGAAAATTATACGCTTCATCTAGATTATCATATAAGTGAACAAAGCAGAATTGATGCGATAGTAAATTTCTTTAAGGAAAATAAAGAGATAGATGCGGTTCTTTTTTCAGCCAACTATCTCGGGCTTGCAGGACTCCAGGCTTTCAGGACTTTGAAATATAAAATTCCCGAAGACGTTTCTGTTATAAGCTTTGATGATCATGACAGCTTCAAATTGCATACACCAACAATCTCAGTCATTGCGCAGCCCATTGAAGAAATTGCTGTCAAATCGATACAGCTGTTAATGAGTCAGATGACAAACTTTGAAGATTTCAAAATTGAAAAAGTTCTCAAGAGAGGAACTTTAATTGTCAGGGAATCAGTTTAAAAATTGAATTAAAAAAGTTGAGGCTTTTTTTTAATCATTTCACTAAAACGATTTAGTAAGAATAAAAATACAGCAGCAATTCAAAAAAGCTGCTTGTCGTGATATTGCAAACAGAGTACAATTTTTTATTAATTATTTAAAAACAAACAACAGATCAAATCAACAAAACAAAATCAAAACCAATAACCAAAAAAACGCTTATGAGACGAATATTAGCAGTGTTAGGAGTGATATTGCTTAGCAGTTTGAGTGCTGCCGCGCAAAATCGATTAATAACCGGTATAGTTACAGATGCAGAGAACAAGGGAATTGTCGGTGCATCAATCGAAGTTCATGGAAAACCATTTAGTTCTATTACAGATGCCGAAGGCCGATTTAGAATGAATGTTCCTGAAGGAAAAGTTACCTTAAATGTATCTTCTATAGGGTTTCAGTCACAATCAGTGGCAGTGCAAGAAAAAGATACAAGAGTTGCAGTTACATTAGTTGAAACTACGCAAGAATTAAAAGATGTTGTTGTAACTTCATTTGGAGTTAAAAAACAAAAGAAAAGTTTAGGTTACGCAGTTGGAGAACTAAAAGGCGAGGATCTGACAAAAAATAAAGAAATTAACTTAGGAAACGCTCTTCAAGGTAAAATTGCCGGAGTAAACGTTTCGGCGCCAGTTACAGGGCCTTCAGGTTCTAGCCGTGTGGTAATTCGTGGAGCAACTTCTGCCTCTGGACTTAATCAGCCGTTGTATGTTGTTGATGGAATTCCGATTGATAATACACAGCAGGGAAATGCCGGAATGTGGGGAGGTGCCGATAAAGGAGACGGTATGTCGTCTTTTAACCCAGACGATATCGCTTCGATGTCTGTATTGAAAGGTAGCGCGGCTTCTGCTCTTTATGGGTACAGAGGATCAAATGGTGTTATCTTGATTACAACTAAAAAAGGTAAAAACGGAACAGGAATTGGAGTAGATTTCAGTACAAATTCTGCTTTCAATACACCTGCAAGCCTTTTGAAATGGCAAGATCAATATGGTGCTGGAGCTCCAAATGCGAGTGGTGTGCCAACGAGATTTAACAACTTACAGGAACTTAGAGATTCTTATTATTTTGCGTGGGGTGATAAATATGACGGAACGCCTTCATTATCACTTGATGGAAAAACGAGACCTTATCAGGCTTATGGAAAAGATAATGTGGAGAATTTCTACAGAACTGGATATTCTTTCAGTAATACTTTAGCAATTTCTGGAGGAAATGAATCTACTAACTTTAGATTGTCTTTTGGAAATACTAAAGATGAATCTATCATGCCAGAAACTACTTTTGGAAGAAACAACGTGGCTTTGAGTTTAAACTCGGCTCCAAATAAAAGAATCAGTATTGAAAGTAATGCTCAATATATTTCTGAAAAAAGCCATAATCGTCCATATTTGAATGACTCGCCAAGAAACCCGTCTTTCCCGACTACTTTCATGACTACAAGTTCAGATATTAGATGGTTGAGCAATCCTTACGATGCTAACGGAGGTGAAGAAGACTTTTTGGGAGCAAACGTATATCATACAAACCCTTATTTTGCTACGAAATCTCCATTAAACGACGATCTTAGAAAGCGTTTTATCGGTTCGGCAAAAGTAAACTATAACATTACAGACAAAATTTATGCTAAAGCTGTTATTGGTATTGATGATGTTAATTATGAATATACTGAAATTGAGCCTACTGGAATAAATTATAATCCAGGCGGATCTATCGAAAACAGAATCGAAACTCGTTCTGAAGTAAATGCTTCTGGTTTCTTAGGCTACAAAGGAGATATTGCTAAAGATATTTCATTAGATGCTTTTATTGGAGCAAACCGTCAGCATAACAGGTACAGCGGTATCAAAATGAAAGGAAACAATTTTATCGTTCCATTCAAATATTTCTATGGAAATACTCAACCTGATAAAACTGAAAAATTATTCTCAGAAAGCGAAGTAAATTCTCTTTTCTATTCTGCAGATCTTGGATACAAAGATTTCTTATTCTTGAGTTTAACAGGTCGTGAAGACTGGTTTTCAACTTTAGATCCTTCAAACAACAGTACTTTTTATCCTTCTGTAAGTTCAAGTTTTATTTATTCTGAAGTAATCGGTCTTCCAGAATGGATTTCTTATGGTAAGATTAGAGCAGGTTGGGGTAACGTTGGAGGAGCATTGCCAGATGCTTATGCTTTAGCATTGACTTACACAACGCCAGACGGACAGACAGATTCATTAGGACAGCCAATTTTGGGTGTAAATGGAGAAACAATTCCAAACAGAACTTTAAAACCTTACAACGTAAGCACAATTGAGTTTGGTTTCGAGAATACATTCTTCAATAACAGAGTGAGTACAGATTTGACTTTCTATAGCAAAAAGACAACGAATGATATTACAGATGCAGATGTTTCTCAAGCTTCTGGATATAGAACTACAAAAATCAACGTTGGAGAAATTCTAAACAAAGGGGTGGAGTTTGCTGTTAATGTGAAAGCTGTTAAGACGCCAAGTTTTTCTTGGAATGTAGGTTATAATTTTGCTTACAACGATAGTGAAGTTTTAAATCTTTCTGATAAAATCACAACAAAAACATTAGAAGGAAACAGAGACGGAAGAGCTAATGTCGTTCTAGAAAAAGGACAGCCTTTTGGAGTTATTAAAGCATACGACTATTTAAGAGATGCAAACGGAAATATTGTTTTGGATACAAATGGTAAATTCTTAAGAGGGAATTTAATCATTGCAGGGCAAGGTGTTGCGCCAATGTCTATGGGACTTTCAAATGATTTTTCATACAAAAGTTTTACACTTTCAGTTTTTGTTGATGCGAAATTTGGAGGAGAAATCTATTCTGCAACAAACCAGTTAGGAACACGTTACGGATTATCTGAAATTACACTTCCAGGTCGTGAAAATGGTGTTCAGGTAAGCGGAACAGATGTGAGCGGAAACCCAGTTAATAAAACTGTTTCGGCTTATGATTACTGGAGAAGTTACAGTGATGTAACCTCAAACTTTGTTTACGATGCTGATTTTGTTAAGCTTAGAGCAATTTCATTCGCTTACAATTTCCCAAAAGCATACTTGCAAAAAACACCATTCCAGTCTGTTAGTTTAGCATTTTCTGCTCATAATTTATGGACTATTTATGACAAAGTTCCAAATATCGATCCTGAGTCAAATTACTCAAACAGTAATGCTCAAGGTATGGAGAGAGCTTCTATGCCATTGACAAGAAACTATGGTTTTTCGCTTAATGTCAAATTCTAATTCTTAAAAAGATGAAAAATAGATATATCAAAATATTTTGTGTTGCAATTGTTGGTGCTTTGACATTAGCTTCATGCGATAAAGGATTCGAAGAAATGAATAAGAATCCAAATGCTTTAACAGATCCAGCTGTAAAATCAATGTTTACGCTTGCTGAGATTTATGTAGACGGGCAAGATTTTTCTAATACAAGAGGAAACAATTTATATGCAGCACAAATTGTACAGCAGTTTTCTTCACTTGGAGGACCAGGTTCAAAATACAGCTATTCTTCTGAATATTCTGCAGCACTTTTTGGCGAAACTTACGGAAAAGGATTAAATCAGATTTTCCAGTTATTATCTGTGGTAGAGAATACGCCAGAGAATTCAAATATGATTCAGGCTTGTAGAATCATGAAAGTTTTCTTGTTCCAAAAATTGACAGATACTTATGGTGAAGTTCCTTATTTTGACGCCGGAAAAGGATACAACGGAAATGTATTTTCTCCAAAATATGACACGCAAGAAGCTATCTACAATGATCTTTTAAAGGAATTAGACGAAGCAGGAACTGCTTTGGATGCAGGAAAACCTTTCGTTGGAAATGCTGATTTGTATTACCAAAGTGATGTTGCAAGATGGAAAAAATTAGCAAACTCTTTAATGCTGAGAGTGGCAATGCGTCTATCTAAAGTAAATCCTGCAAAAGCAAAAGAATTTGTAGAAAAGGCTTATGCAAAAGGAGTTTTTACTTCAAATGATGACAGTTTGGTTTTAAAACACGATGCAGGTCCTGCAGGAGTTAAAACCAATCCAATTACATCTTCTTGGGTTAGAAACGATTTGAACGGAGGAGAATCGAACATTAAATTTAGTAAAACGTTTATCGATATGTTGAAAAACACAAACGATCCACGTTTAAGAATTTATGCAAAACTGGAAGCTACAGGAGACAATAATCCGGCAAGTCAGCAAGGTTTGGCAAATGATGCAAAAGAATTTCCAGGAGGAGACAAAAAATTATTCTCAGACCCAAATACTTCTACAGTATTGCGTTTAGATGCTCCAACATTAATTATGTCTTATGCTGAGGTGCAGTTTTTATTGGCTGAAGCAGCAGTAAAAGGATGGAACGTTGGAGGATCGGCTCAAACGTATTATGAAAATGGAGTAAGAGCAGCGATGAATATTTTGACCATTTTTGGAGATAAAGTGCCAGCAGTTTCATTAGCAGAATACAACACTTACATTACAACATATCCATTTAAATCTACAGGGACAGAAGCGCAGAAAATCGAACAGATTATCACGCAAAAATGGATTGTATTATTATTCAACGGTTTTGAGGCATTCTCAGAATACAGAAGAACAGGTTACCCAGTTTTAGTTCCTGTTAATGATCCAACTGGAGAAACAAAAGGAACAATTCCGAGAAGATTAATTTATGATCAGTCAGAACTTATTACAAACGAGGCTAATTATAAAGAAGCAATTCAACGTCAAGGTTTAGATTTAATGACCACAAGAATCTGGTGGGATAAATAATTTTTAAATTGGTTGGTTAGTTAAGATAAGTCGGGTAATGAGCATACCCGGCTTATTTTTAAAATCTGCAATTGATTGATCTGAGAAGTAAATATTTGAAAAGTTATTTTATAGATTCAAATACCCTTTTTTTCGCATAAAACAAATTTTGGTTCTGCTGAAAAAGATGGATTTTATTTTCTGTATTTTAAAAATTTCAAAATACTATACTTAAAGTTTATTTCAATTATTTGAATTTAAAACAATCCACATCAAAATAAAACAAAGCATAGGCAGTGGTAAAGAAGATATTTCTAGTTGTATTTTAGAGTTACTAACAAAGAATAAATTCTAAAGAGAAGGAATAGATGCGGTCAGTTCTTTCCTTCTCTAAAACTGCCAAATTACCAGATTACTTACCTTTTTAGTAATTTTAGAAGGTATTAATATATTACTCAGTAAAATGAATTATCAAAATAAACTTCATTGGATAATGTCCTTATTTCTGGCAGGTTTTACATCAATTGTCTTTTCGCAGAAAATTGATTTAAAAAACAATTGGACATATCGTGAAGAAAAAACACAAAAATGGTATTCGGCTAGTGTTCCGGGAGAAATTCATACCGATTTGCTCAACAGTAAATTAATATCAGATCCATTTTACAGAGATAACGAAAAAAAACTGCAATGGATTGAACGCAAAAACTGGGAATATAAAACAGCTTTTCAGGTTTCGGCAAATATGCTGAAAAAGAAAAACACAGAATTAGTTTTTGACGGATTAGATACTTATGCTTCTGTTTACTTAAATAATCAGCTGGTTTTAAAAGCCGATAATATGTTCCGTCAATGGAGAGTTGACGTTAAAAAAGTCTTGAAATCAGGAAATAATGATTTGCGAATTGTATTTCTATCGGCACAAAATGTGGTGGACTCGCTGGCAAAAAGAGATTATCCATTTGTAATTCCAGACAATCCACGTGCTTATGTACGCAAAGCACAATACCATTTTGGTTGGGATTGGGGACCAAAATTTACAACCTGCGGAATCTGGAAAACGCCAAGGTTTGAAGCTTATGATGAAAAAGAACCTGAGAAACCGTATGTTTTAAATCGAAAAATTGAATTAATACAAGATAAGGACAGTCTCGGTCGCTCTTTCTATTTTAAAATTGATGGAAAACCAGTTTACATGAAAGGAGCCAATTACATTCCATCAGATGCTTTTCTTTCAAGAGTGACCAAAAAAGAATATGAAAAAATAATTTTATCTGCCAAAGAAGCCAATATGAATATGCTTCGCGTTTGGGGTGGAGGTATTTATGAAGACGATTATTTCTATGATTTATGCGATAAATATGGAATAAATGTCTGGCAGGATTTTATGTTTGCAGGCACGATGGTTCCTGGAGATGATGCTTTTTTTGATAATGTAAAAAAAGAAGTTCAGTATCAGGTAAAAAGACTGCGCCATCATCCAAGTATTGTTTTATGGTGCGGAAATAATGAATCTGACGAAGCCTTTAAAAACTGGGGCTGGATGAAAAGTTTCAAAATTTCAAAGCAAGATTCAACTCGTTTGTGGAAAGATTATACGCGTTTGTTTCATGACAGTATTCCAAAATGGGTAAAAGAAGTCGATGATAAACGTCCGTATTTAAGCTCTTCGCCATTATACCATTGGTCAAAAGCCAAAAGCATCACTGAAGGAGACAGCCATTATTGGGGAATTTGGTGGGGATTGGAAGATATTGAAGCCGTACAGAAAAAAACAGGAAGATTTGTGAGCGAATATGGAATGTTGTCTTTGCCAAATTATAATTCAATTGAAAATTTTACTTCGCCAGAAGACCGACATTTATATTCAGATATACTAAAAGTACATTTAAAAGCGGGCAAAGGTTTTGAAAAATTAGATTCCTATCTCGGTAAGTATTTCATCGATGCTTCTAAAATTAAAAAAATGAATTTAGTAGATTATGCCTATTTGAGTCAGTGTCTGCATTATTATTCCATAAAAAATATTGTCGGTACACATCATTCAAAAGCGCCTTATAACATGGGAACTTTGGTTTGGCAATTAAACGACTGCTGGCCCGTTGCAAGCTGGAGTATCACTGATTACAATAACCGACAGCCAAAAGCAGCTTGGTATGCCATAAAAGAAGCGTACAGAGATGACATAAAACCAGAAACCGATTTTACGCATCCAAAAGATCTCGCATTAGAAGATCCAAAAATCAGTTGGCAAGTAAAAGGAAATAACGTAACGATAAAAGCTCAGAAAATGGCAAAATACGTTTGCATCTCGATGAAAGGCTATAACGGAAAATGGAGCGATAACTATTTTGATCTAAAAGCAGGAGAAGAAAAAGCAATTTCGTTTGAAGGGAAAATAGCAAAATCTGAGATTAAGATTTATTCTTTGTATGAGGTTCTTAAAAGGTACTAAGATGCTAAGGTTCTAAGGGACAAAGGTTTTTTGTAGAGACGCACCGCAGCGCGTCTAACACACAGATTAAAAAATAAAAATATATGAGAATAGTATTTAGCGGTTTTTTGGCTCTAAGCTTGCTTTTTGCCAATCCAATAATTTCGCAGCAAAAAAAGGCAAAACAAGCAGAAGTAAATTATACACAATATGTAGATCCGCTTATTGGTTCGGCAGGTCATGGTCACGTGTTTGTGGGTGCAAATGTTCCTTTTGGAGCGGTGCAGTTGGGACCGGTAAATATTTTTGAAGGCTGGGATTGGTGCAGCGGTTACAATTATGCCAGCAATACCATTTTGGGCTTCACACACACGCATTTAAGCGGAACAGGAATTGGCGATTTAAATGATATTTTGGTGCTTCCTGTCAGCGGAAAAGTCGGTTTGACCAAAGGAACAAAAGAAGATATGGTGAATGGCTACGGTTCCTATTTCTCTCATAAAAACGAAGTCGTAAAACCAGGGTATTATAGCGTTTTATTGGATAAGTATAAAATCAAAGCCGAATTAACGGCAAGCGAAAGAGTTGGTTTTCATAAATATACTTTTGAAAACACTAATGATTCACACATTTTAATTGATCTAGCCGACGGAATTGGTTGGGACAGACCAGTAAAAACGTTCATTAAAAAAGTAAGCGAAACCAAAATAGAAGGCTATCGCTATTCGGCAGGTTGGGCAGCAGATCAACGCATTTATTTTGCAATGGAATTCTCTGAACCAATTACAAATATGATGGTTTACGACAGTACAGCCGTAGTTAAAGGAACAGAAGGTGAAGGCTTAAAAATAAAAGCGGTTTTAGATTTTACAACCTTAAAAAATAAACAGATTCTGGTAAAAGTTGGGATTTCTCCAGTTAGTACAGAAAATGCATCAGCCAATATAAACGCAGAAATTCCAAATTGGGATTTTGAAGCGATTGTAAAACTGGCAGATTCAAAATGGAACAAGGAATTAAATAAAGTTCAAATAAAAGCAGACGAAAAAACAATGAAAGTTTTCTACACTTCATTGTATCACACCATGTTTGCACCTTCTATTTTTAATGATGCGAACGGAGATTACCTGGGAACTGATAAAAAGGTTTATGAAAAAGCCAATTTTACCAATTACACTACTTTTTCGCTTTGGGATACTTATCGTGGATTACATCCATTATATACCATTACGCAACCAGAAAAAATCAATGATATTGTAAAATCGTTTTTAGCGATTTATCAGCAGCAGGGCAGATTACCGGTTTGGCATTTAATGGGCAATGAAACCAATACGATGAACGGAAACCATTCTATAGCCGTTATTGTCGATGCGTATTTAAAAGGGTACCGTGATTATGATATCAACTTAGCATACGAAGCCATTAAAAAAACGGCAATGCAGACACGTGACGGAATGGATTATGTTCAGAAACTAGAATATATTCCAGCTGATAAACTATTAGAATCTGTTGGAAATGCTTTAGAATATGCCATAGATGATTACTGTATCGCTTTGATGGCGAAATCTTTAAACAAAACAGACGATTATAATTATTTCACGAAAAGAGCCAATTTATACAAACTGTATTTTGATAAAGAAACCACTTTTATGCGTGGTAAATTAACAAATGGAAATTGGAGAACGCCATTTAATCCGCTTTCATCAGCGCATCGTAAAGACGATTATGTTGAAGGAAATGCGTGGCAGTACACTTGGCTCGTGCCGCAGGATCCTTACGGTTTAATTGATTTGTTTGGAAGTGAAGATAAATTTATCGCAAAACTGGATTCACTTTTCTTACTAACAGATAAAGTAGAAGGAGAAGACGTTTCGCCAGATATCAGCGGTTTAATTGGTCAGTACGCACACGGAAACGAACCGAATCATCATATACCGTATTTATATGCGTATGTCGGACAGCCTTGGAAAACAGCAAAATTAATTCGAGAAATCGATGAGAAATTCTACTCAACAAAACCAGACGGATTATGCGGTAACGAAGATTTAGGACAAATGTCGGCTTGGTACGTTTTATCCTCTATGGGATTCTATTCTGTTAATCCAGCAAACGGAATTTATGTTTTAGGAAGTCCGTTGGTAAATAATGCTGTAATTCATCATAAAAAAGGAATTTCATTTACGATAAATGCGGTTAACAATAGCGCTTCAAATATGTATATTCAAAAAGCAGAATATAATGGAAAGCCTTATACAAAATCATATATCACACAAGAAATGATTGTAAAAGATGGAGAATTAAAATTATATATGGGAAACAAACCCTCAACAACATGGGGAGTTAAGAAGGAAGATAGACCGTTGTAAGTAGTGTTCAGTGTTCAGTTTTTAGTGAGCAGTTTCCTAACAGGTTAAAACCTGTTAGGTACAATTTAAGCTTTAGGCAAACGAGATTGGCATTTTACAAAGAATAAAAATACCTAACAGGTTTAAAAAACCTGTTAGGATAACAACACATAGTATGAAAATAAAGAGTTTAATTTTTTTTGGATTAATACACTGCTGCATTTCCATAAATGCGCAAGTTAAAGAACCGGTAGAATATGTAAATCCGTTAATGGGAACGCAGTCTTTGCACAATCTTTCCAACGGAAATACGTATCCCGCAATCTGCAGACCTTGGGGAATGAATTTCTGGACACCTCAAACGGGAAAAATGGGCGATGGATGGGCATATACTTATACCGCAGAAAAAATCAGAGGATTTAAACAGACACATCAGCCTTCACCTTGGATGAACGATTACGGTCAGTTTTCAATTATGCCAGTTACGGGTAAATTGGCTTTCGCCGAAGACGAACGTTCAAGCTGGTTCAGCCATAAAGCGGAGATTTCAAAACCGTATTATTACAGCGTTTATCTAGCTGATCATGATGTTACAACCGAAATTACAACAACAGAAAGAGCTGCGCATTTTCAGATTACATTTCCTGAAAATGATAAGTCTTCTATTGTAATCGATGCTTTTGATAAAGGGTCGCATATCAAAATAATTCCATCAGAAAATAAAATAATTGGTTATACAACACGAAATAGTGGAGGAGTTCCTCAAAATTTCAAAAACTATTTTGTGCTCGTATTTGATAAGAAATTTGAAACTAATTCAACTTGGATTGATAAAGTTTTGACTGCTGATAAATTGGAAGCAGAAGGGAATCATGTAGGAGCGGTTATTGGTTTTCAAACTAAAAAAGGAGAAAAAGTCAATGTTCGTGTGGCATCTTCTTTTATAAGTCCAGAACAAGCCGAATTGAATTTGAAAAACGAATTAGGAACATCAACTTTTGAAGAAACAGTTTCACAGTCTAAAGCCGAATGGAATAAAGTTTTAGGAAAAATTGCTGTAGAAGACAACAATATAGATCAGTTAAGAACTTTTTATTCATGTTTATACCGAACAGTTTGCTTTCCTCAGAAACAATATGAAATTGACAAAGAAGGAAAAATTGTGCACTACAGCCCATACAACGGAAAAGTTCTCTCAGGTTATATGTATGCAGGAACTGGATTTTGGGATACTTTCCGTGCCTTATACCCTTTGCTAAATCTGGTTTATCCTTCTATAAACAAAGAAATGCAGGAAGGATTGATAAACGATTATAAAGAAGGCGGATTTCTGCCAGAATGGTCAAGTCCAGGTTTTAGAGATGTAATGGTTGGGAATAATTCTGCTTCTGTAGTTTCTGATGCTTATATGAAAGGATTACGTGGTTATGATATCAATACTTTATACGAAGCTTTATTGCACGGAGCTAATAACGAAGGTCCACTAGAAGCGGTTGGTAGAAAAGGTGTTCAATATTATAATACTTTAGGATATGTTCCGTATGATGTGAAGATTAACGAAAATGCGGCGAGAACGCTTGAATACGCTTATGATGATTTTACAATCTGGAAACTGGCGAAAGCATTAAATCGCCCGAAAAAAGAAATCAGTCTGTATGAAAAACGAATGTTGAATTACAAAAAACTCTACAATCCAGAAATAGGATTAATGAGTGGAAGAAATAAAGATGGCAGTTTTCGAGCCAATTTTAATCCGTTTAAATGGGGTGATGCTTTTACCGAAGGAAACAGTTGGCATTACAGCTGGAGTGTTTTTCATGACATTCAGGGGCTGATTGATTTAATGGGCGGGCAGAAAAATTTCACAGCAAAATTAGATGCTGTATTTACCACACCTCCAATTTTTGATGACAGTTATTATGGAGCTGTTATTCACGAAATCCGCGAAATGCAGATTATGAATATGGGACAATACGCTCACGGAAACCAGCCAATTCAGCACATGATTTATTTATACAATTACGCAGGAGAACCTTGGAAAACACAATATTGGTCTAGAGAAGTTATGAACCGTTTGTACAAACCAACTCCAGACGGTTATTGCGGAGACGAAGATAACGGACAGACTTCGGCATGGTATATTTTCTCAGCCATGGGATTCTATCCAGTTTGCCCAGGAACAGAAGAATATGTTTTGGGAGCGCCTTTATTTAAGAAAACAACTTTACAGTTAGAAAACGGAAAAGAGCTTATTATCAATGCACCAAATAATTCAGAAACCAACAAATATGTAAACGAATTAAAATGGGATAATGCTCTTCATTCTAAAAATTACATCAATCATTTTGATGTATTGAAAGGGGGCGAATTAAATTTTGATATGGCAGATTCTCCTAATTTTAAAAGAGGCACAACCAAAGAATCGTTCCCATATTCTTATTCAACTTCAAAATAAAAATATATGCAGTCACGTAGAAAATTTATAAGAAACGCAGGCATTTTTTCAGCAGGATTACTAGCACTTCAAACAGAAGCTTTCGGATTTAATTCAGATGCTTTTCAGTTTCCGCTAAAAGATTTTGTTTCTAAAAGACCTCCTGTTGCTGAAAGAAAATTTACAAGCAAAGCAATTGAAGCTGCTATCGTACGCATTAAAAAACAAATTGCAAATCCAGAATTGGCGTGGATATTCGAAAACTGTTTTCCAAACACTTTAGATACTACAGTCGATTTTGAAATTATTGACGGAAAACCAGATACGTATGTAATTACAGGAGATATTGATGCTATGTGGCTTAGAGACAGTACAGCGCAGATATGGCCATATATCCCGTTTGTAAAAGAAGATCCAAAATTGGCTGAACTGGTAAAAGGTGTAATTAATCGTCAAGCGAAATGTATTCTGCTAGATCCGTATGCGAATGCTTTTTATAAAGATTTTACGAAGGAAAGCGAGTGGAAACATGACCTTACCAAAATGCAACCTGGAATTCATGAAAGAAAATGGGAGATTGACAGTTTGTGTTATCCTGTTCGATTAGCACACGGATATTGGAAGGAAACGGGAGATATCAGTTTATTTGATGCCAAATGGAAAGAAGCCATGCTTTTAGTGCTTCAAACTTTTAAAGAACAGCAGCGAATGGATGGAAAAGGTGGCCCTTATAGTTTTCAGCGCCAAACGGCTTGGGCAACAGATGGCGTTCCGTTAGGCGGTTATGGTTATCCTGTAAAACCGTGCGGATTAATTGTTTCGACTTTCCGACCAAGTGACGATTCTACTTTGTTTGGTTATCTGATTCCGAGCAATATGTTTGCTATTGAGATATTAGGATATTTAATTGAAATTTTCTCTCTTCCAGCTTTAAAAGACAATGATTTAGTAGCTAAAGCCACAAAATTAAGAGATGAGGTTCAAAATGGACTTAATGAACACGGAATTATTAATCACCCGAAATTCGGAAAAATTATAGCTTTTGAAGTAAACGGATATGGCAGTTTCCACATGATGGACGATGCTAATGTGCCTTCATTATTATCATTGCCTTATTTAGGCGCCATCGCTCCAAATGATCCTTTGTATCTGAATACAAGAAAAGTGGTGCTTTCAGAAAATAATCCGTTTTTCTATAAAGGAAAAGCAGGAGAAGGTATTGGCGGTCCGCATACAGGGGTTGATACAATCTGGCCAATGAGTATCGTTTTGAGAGCCATTACAAGTGTAGACGAAAAAGAAATAAAGACTTGCATCAGCAATTTAATTAAAACCAACGCTGATACAGGATTTATGCACGAATCATTTCATAAAGACGATGTAACCAAATTTACCCGTAAATGGTTTGCTTGGGCTAATACAATATTTGGCGAAATGATTGTACATACCAGTATTCATTACCCTCAAATTTTAAAAGACAAAAATATCTAGTACTAAAGCTAAATAATTAAAAATGAATACATCACACGCTATTGGGCTAGATATAGGAGGAACGCATATTACAGCTGCGGTTATTAATAAAGCAGAAATGAAAGTGCTTGACTTTTCGCTTTGTAAAGAATCTTTTGATTCAAATATGCCAGCAGATCAGGTTATGAGTATTTGGAAAAAAGTAATCGGCACCGCAATAGAAAATTCTAAGATTAAAGATATTACAGGAATTGCAATTTGCATGCCTGGACCTTTTGATTATAAAAACGGAATTTGCTGGATTAAAGATCAGTCTAAATACGAACATTTTTATGGATTAAATATTCGAGAATTGCTTTTGGAAACTCTTGGTTTTCCTTCAGATTTTCCAGTTCTTTTTGAAAATGACGCGGTTTCTTTTGGAAAAGGTGAGGTTTTTAAACAACAGGAGAATCTTTCTAAAAAAGTAATGGCTGTAACATTAGGCACAGGATTAGGGGCTTGTTTTATTGATAAGGGAACATCAATCAGCTCGGGTAATTCTGTTCCAGTTGATGGCGAAATTTACAATTTGCCTTATAAAGACGGAATAGCAGAAGATTATGTTTCGGTTAGAGGCCTTTTATCGCATTATAAATCTTTAAGCGGTAGTGATCTTAATAATGGCTTAGAACTTTATAATCTAGCAAAAAAGGGAGATCAGCAGGCAATTCAGGTGTTTGAAAGAATGGGAGAGGATTTAGCCACAGTTGTTATTCCGTGGATTAAAAACTTTACAGCAGATCATATTATTATCGGTGGAAAAATTGCTAATGCGAGCGATTTGTTTTTGTCATCATTCAATAAAAAAATTCAGGAGTCTGACTTAAAAGTTGAGGTTTCCATTTCAAATGATAATGAAGTTGCAGCATTATTAGGAGCGGTCAGTTTCCTTTGCGATTAAAAACAAGAACGGATGAGGTAATAACTCATCCGTTTTTTTATTTTAACTGGTATTTTCAATCCTCTTTGTTTTGATAAAAAATGCTAAAAGCAATAAAAAAAGCCTTTAAATACACGTATTTAAAGGCTTTTACTTTTTAAGTTTCTTTTGAAACCACTACTGGCGGAGAAAGAGGCTCCGCCACCTGTATCGTAAGCACCAGTAAACACTGGGTGTTATGTCTTGTCAAAAAAAGGAGGGCACTAATAGGGACACTCTTAAATTTCTTGGGTTTATTAACCTCCGTAAATGTAGGAAAAAAAATCGAGAAATAGGCGGAGAATTTCAAGATAATGATAATATGATTATTAAAGCTTGCAAAAAAATGTGCATTTTGTCATTGATTCCTAATAGTTTACTTTTAAAGCTTCTTTCAAAATAGAAATGCAGTAAGCATGATAGTTTTAGGAAAAATATATAAAAATAAAAATACATGTTTTTCGATATAAAATTCCGGATTATTGATAATTATCTGTAATATGTTTATATAAAGATTTTAATATGGTTTGAGTCTTGTTTCCGCTACTATAAAAAATTATCTAATAATGTATTAGTAAGTTAAAAACAACAACTTACTAATCAGTAAAGCTTTTTCTTATTAGCCAAACAGGACAATTCTCTAACCTTTTTGTAAGTAATTTAGAAAGAATTAATGTTTGTTAAATTTGAATTTTTCGGTTTAAATAGCACGTTAATTAATATTTAAAGTGAAAATTTTCTAGCGAGGACATGGCCTGAATTAGTGACCTAAGGATTATGAAAAGTTAAATTAGGGTTTTTTATTTTTGTAAAACATTGATTTTAATTATTTGTGATTTTGTTGAAATTTGGATTTATCTTGTTTTTTTGGGGTTTCCGTACTGAAGTTCCTCGCTTGAGATTATTTGTTGCTATTTAGATTTAGCCATTCTTTTAATCTACTTTTTTCATTATTATATCAATAAATTTTCTAAATATTGTCTACTTTCCTGAGACAGGTAATCACTCTCTTTTTTTGAGAGAAAGTTTCTTATATTTAGGAAATTGATGAAGTTCTTAGAGAAAAAGTTGTCAATATTGTCTCTTAATTTCTGATCTTGAAAAATATTAACAAAGACCTCATAATAGTGCTGCTGCTCATTAATCATTCCTATCATATTCCAATCAGTACCAAAACAAATTTTGTCCTTAAGTTTATAACGTTTTGTACCATCAAAATTTTCAACAAGATTATTGATGAACCTTTGTCGATTGTCAATATTATTAATTATTTTTTCTAAGTGAGCTACTTCACAATATACATTAGGATATTTTTCACAAAGTTCAACCACTTTTCTGGCATAGCAGTCTTTGTTCCATTGTTCAGGTGTTGAATACCAGCCATGATAATCGTAGGCCTCTCCACCCCCAGCATGGCCAAAACAAATTCTCAAATCAGGATGTTCTTCTAAAAGCAGTTCCCAATATTTTGGGTCTGAATTCAATCCCGATCCTTTTTCTACTTGGAAGCCCATGGGAGTGCAATGGGTAAATACTGGAATCTGATGGGTTTCGCAATAAGTAAAAAAATCAGCTACCTTTGATCGTACGTCTGCGTCGCTATCACCAAAAGGTTTGTAACCCATAGGAGGATAAAATTTGACACCAATATTTCCGGCGGCAATACCATCTTGAAATGATTTCATCGCATTATCTTTGTTTTTGGGATTAAAAGCAGTAAAACCTAACAATTTTCCATTCGAATGATTGACTAACTTCATCATATTTGTTGTTTGAATTGGATGGAAAGGATAATATGTATAACCTTTCTTATATGAAGCTTGCATATCCATCATATAATGCACTTGTAATACCAAATTTGCATTTCCATAACCGTTCTTGGCTTGATTATAAATTTTTGCCTCATTTGTTAGCATAATGGCCAGAAAATTAATAACAGGAATTCCATCACAATCCAAATATTGTTGAAGTTCTAAATCTACATTAGGAGTAGATATTTTTTTTAAGGTCCAGCGTACTGGATCACTATACATATTTTCGAAATCTACCTTTGCATTTTTATTGGGCGCTATAGAATGGGATTGTTTGTATTGTTCAACAAACTTTTTTTTATTAAATGAATTTATATTTTTTTGTTCCTTATTCATTTCTTTCGCTAATTCAGCAATCGAAGTTATTAATTGGCTTTTCTCAAAACTCTTATCAATTTCATTAAATCCTGATTTGTTTGCTATATCATCTATCTTTTTTGATGTTCTGTCTATAAACCAATCTATGAGTTCATCTCTTTGCATAGTTTTAAGCTTATCATCTTCAAATAGCATTGAAGAATCATCCATACTAAAATCATCTGTGAGTGCATATAATAATTTTGCAGTAGGTCCAGCTATTGTGGTAATTATTGGCACCTTATTAATAATTGACTTAAGTGGTAAGTATCTTGCATTGAAAAGATGGATGTGTGCATCCACTAGTCTTGTAGGCTCAATTCTTAATGGATTAGGAAATTTTTTCCTTTCTTCAATTTCTTGCTCATCATAAGATTCCAATAAAAATCCAATGGCCGAGAAAAACGTAAAGGAAGCTAAACTTGACATTTTTATGAAATTTCTTCTACTTTGGCTCATTTGATAAGGTGTTATGTTAAAAAAGTACTTTTTTTAAATTACTTATATATGTTCCTAAAAACAACATTTGCTTAGAATTTTTTTTCCAATCTAAATCATTAAATGGCTTAAATTTTCAGTAATTTAATTGTCAGGATATTTTCGTAGATGTTTTCATTTTTTATAATTTATTAAAGAAGTTTCATCATTATTAGGCCTTAATAATTTATAATTCCAAATACACTTCAGAACAGTATTCGCCATCTTTTCTAATAGTGCTAATGCTTCTGCTTTAGTTTTTTTTTATTGCTCTTGTTAATCCTTTTTTTAGTATTTGTATGAAAAGCATAAGCAGTTGTTGCATCATTATTCTTCTTCCATATACCTTAAATGCTAGATTCTAACATAAAGTATTATTTTAATAACAAAATAATGATTTTTATAGCTTTTATTTGTACGTATAAATACCTGAATTTTAGTGTATTACTTTTTAATTACTGTATAATCAGAGAAGTTAAATCGAAAAAAGGGTGGCTGTTTGGTTGGCCAGAATTAGCTTATCAATTTGCTCTGTATAGAATTGGATTTTAACGGGCTATAAGATCAAATTGTCATTTACCTAATAGTTGGATATACCCTAGACGTTCGTAGTTTTTAACAAAATATTTTAATAAGACATTATACGGTTTCGAACCAAAACTTGAAAGATATATATTTTGTTGGTCTTTCATTTGTATGTCATCAAAATTTTGGTTTAGATGTCCTGTTGAGTATTTATGAAAAAATCGATAAAATTTTTCAAATGATTTTCAAGAAAATTTTACAAAACACATATAAGCTAGTTAATATAATCTCAGATTTATTTTTCAGGGAACTTAATCTGTTTTTAATTTATATTTTTTTTGTTATAGTTTTAAGAACTTAAAATACAAGAGTAATTGAAATCAAATTTAAAGCATAGTTATAGATAAAAAAAAATATTTTTTTATCTATAACTATTTTAAAAACAGGTAAATATACCTGTTATTTTTTTTTTGTAAATTATTACTTTGCAACTAATGTATTTGAGTCTATAATGTCAAGTTTTTCATAGAAAGGTAAATGTAGATTTATAAAACTTTTTAGAACATTTACTTATTCTGGATTTAATGTAAATGCAAGATAATTTTAGATTTAGGCTTCTCGAGATTTATTAAAACAAACATTATTAACTTTAATTATAATTATTATGAGGTCGAATAAAATTGTTTATTGCATTTTGTTGCTGTTTAGTTTATCGTTTATAATAGGATGCAATGAAGAGAAAAGAAAAGTTTTTACTTATAACAATTCTAAAGAAATATTGCATTTAAAGAAAATCTTTGCAGATAACCCTAGAGGTTTTGTAGGGGAGGCAGAGGCGGAAGAATATGATTTTGATGCTGTGCTAATAAAAACTTTTAACATGGCAAATTGTAAATTGCCCAACAAAATTGCTAACAAGATTAAAGAGGATGGAGGGTTGTTACCTCCAAAAGTTGATGAGTTTTTTTATAAAAATAATGCAGAATTTCCGAAGAAAATTTATCGTCTACCGGGAAAAGGAGTTGAATATATAATGCATATGGTTAATGTAGTTATTCCCTCAAATAATGGAATACCTGAAAGTTATAGACATACGGATTATCCATTAAACTTTGATGGATTTATATTAAAAGATTTTATAGCTGATAAAACAACGAATTTATTTTATACTTTAGATAGTCAAGGTTACTTTAATGCCGCAATAGCAGTTCATGGGAGTTTTAGTATTTTTTCGAACTTACAGGCAGATGCGAAAACTAATCTTGATCAAAAATCTACTGTCATGATAGGATATGCAACTATAATAAATCCATTTGCTCAAGCATACTTTAATAATTTTCCTGGAACTGCGGAAATCGGAACGGAGAAACGATTAAAAATTTTAAATAAACTACTTACTATTGAGAATTTATCGGATTCTGATATAATTACTTTTATGCCTGCTATTAATTGCTTATTTGCCACCAAAGACAGCGAAAGTAATCTTAATGGAAAAGTTGATATTGGTGCTGAAGTGAGTACTCCAATTGTTAATGGCAATACTTCTTCTGGTTTATCATTAACTAAGAATATAAAATTTCAAGTGTTTGATACATATTATGTAAAAGATAATTTTTATAAAAACAGAGATAGATTTACTGTAAAAAACTTAAGGAGTAAAATTTTAGAATTACAGAATTCTCTAAATCAACATACAGATCAGGAAGATAAGAGCAAAAAAACACAAACAAATTATAAGATGTAGTCTTAAAACGTTATTGATATTTTTTAATACAGTTTTAAACAAAATACAAATACAGTTTATTTTGGATTAGCAGATAACGATTTAGTATATCTGGTAAAAGAATACTATGCGAATTCCTTCTTTCAACAATACTCTGGAAGAATAAATAATGCTATTACCCTTAATAATTTAATGCGGTTGGTTAGTAGAAATTATTATGACTTACCACTTAAATATTACAAGACTGTAACAATATTATAAAATTCAAACATTAGAAATATGAAAAAATTTACTCTCATCTTAATTTTTACGATAAACATTTGTTTTTCACAAGACTCTCAACTAAAAAGTTTTGAAACCAAATTCTCATTTATCGCTAATAAGTCAACTGCTTGGAACAGTCTTATTGATTTTTTAAAACCTACAAACACACTAACATATTATAAACTAACTGAAATTCCTGTTTGGAGCGATCCGTGTCAAGTAATTGCACAAGAAGGAATGTCTTGCCCTAGAATTGATTATTATAATTATTTTAAAAAAGCTACTGGTACTGAAATTATAAAAACTTCAAATAACATAGAATTTAGTCAAAACTATATATATTTAACAAACTCTAGACCTGGTAAAGATATCGAAACTAATATTGATACAATTAGAACTGCATCTTTTGAATGGAAACTACAAACATCCAACCCTCAACTTTCTAAAAAACAAGTTAAGAAAATCTTTTTAAAACTCTATGAAGATATAAGTGTAATAATTAATAATTTTTACGGAGAAGCAACTGAAGAAAAAATCTATCGAAATGTTGAAGCAAAAAAATATTGGAAATATTCGAATGGTTCAGCATTAGCAAGTATTGCACTTATTTATGATCAAAAAAAAAATGAGTACTGCATAAATTTTAGTGGAAATATTGATAAAAAAAGATAAAAATGGTTCATACCTAATAGCTTCCTATATGCCATTTTGTGAGTAAGAGAGTTGATGCCTTTTGCTACAAAAAGTAAAAGTATTACTTTTAACTTTAAATAAAATTTTCTTTAAAATCATCTGCGAAATAAAAGAATTTGCTTTAATCTTTAACAATTGTAACCACGCAAAATGACTTGCTTTTTTAGCAGTTCATTTTGCATAATTTACTTATCGAAAATTTTTCCAATAATCAATCTAGAATTTAAATAATTTTTAATTTACAAATAATTAGATATAGTAAAGGCCTTTTTGGTAGTTTATACGTAAAAATAGCACATAACATTCTCCTGCTATACTCATTCCCTGTTCTTTAATCCCGTGTAGCTCTATTATTTTGGCTTTAATAAACAGATGTAACAATGCCAAATATTCTTGTAGCGGTTGGACTGGTTTACAAAGTCAATTATTCGGAGAACTATACAAGGAGATTATGACTTTTAAATAAAACAGATGTCTAAAATAAGTAAATTTGAAATATGAGTGGAGTAGAGATTGTGAACGTAATAAAGATAAATGCAAAATCATTTATGAATATTTACATTTTCCAACTTGCCTAGGAATTTATTCTTTTATTTTGAAGGGAAATTCTAATTTGAAAAAATTTGGTGCATCAGATCAGATTCTCTAAGTTGGAATTGCAAAAGATAGTTTAAAGGAGAGATATAGGGTAATCATTTTAATAATTTGGGCACAGGAAGATCAATATTAAGACGATCTCTTGGGGTTATATTAAAAAAGGACCTAGGTTGACTATTTTATCTAGAAATGGAAAAAAGCAAGCGTGAGATAGCTAATTACACTTTTTATAATGGTGATGTTGCACTAACTGAATGGATGCTTCAAAATCTCAATATTGGATATTGGAAAATGAGTAATCATTCTCCTCTTCAAAATTGGAATGATTAGAGGAAGAGGTCATAAAACTTTTGAAATCTATACTTGATTTAGACGTACGAACCAAAAAGTATAACATTCATGGAGTTAAGCTAAATGCATTGCGGTTAATATGCAGATTAGAAGCTGAAAGTACCTTTAAATAGAAATAAAAACTAATAACTTGGAGAAAATAACTGCCGAAATTAAAAAGGTCAATAAAGTATTGGATGACCATCTGGAAATCCCAAACTACCAAAGACCTTACCGTTGGACAGAAAATAATGTCTGTTTACTGTTAGAAGATATTACAAATAGCTGGAAAGAGGGTAAAAGCTCATATAGGATTGGTAGTGTTATACTAAACAACAGTGCTTCAAAGCTTAATATTGTTGATGGTCAACAGCGCATCACAAGTATTTTGTTGGTATTAAAATCGCTGGGGAGCAAAGTGGGTTCTAGCTTGCGAAATTCGCTACAATACAAACATCAAGATTCACTCAATGCTATCATTCGCAACAAGATTTACATTGATTCATGGCTGCAAGAAAATATTGTAAACGATCTAGAGGGTTTTGAAAAATATATTTTAGAATACTGTGAGTTTGTAGAGATTAAAGTGAATGATCTTTCAGAAGCATTCCAGATGTTTGATTCGCAAAATGGACGTGGTAAAGAGCTAGAAGCTTACAACCTTTTAAAAGCTTATCATATTCGGGCAATGGAAAGCAATACGTTTGAAGAGAAGATAATTTGTGACAAAACCTGGGAAGGCGCAGCTAGGTATCAATCAAACAAGGATAGTAATCAGGTCTCGGATTTATTAAGACAGCTTGTTAATGAACAATTATACAGAACTCGATTGTGGAGTCGCAAAGAAACAGCATTGGAGTTTAATAAAAAGGAAATAAAAGAATTTAAAGGAATCACTGTTAACAAGAATCATCCAATCGATTTTCCTTATCAAAATAAAGAATTGTTACAATACGTAATGCAGGATTACTTTAAATCATTGGGCGTCACTGTAAATGGTGTCAAATCTAGATTCAAAAAAATATCGCCTGAGAATATTAGCCCATTCGTTTTAATCAACCAAAATATCATCAATGGGAAAGATTTTTTTGATTATGCAGAAACCTATGTTGAAATCTACAAAAGGCTTTTTAATTCTGAATATGATGAAATGAAAGAATTTAAAAAGTTTATTCAGAAAAATTGTAAATATTCAGGTTCACATCGTGATGGAGACAAGTATCTCTTTGAGCTTTATAAATCGTTAATTATGTTGATGTTTGATAAGTTTGGAGAAGAAGGTATAGAAAAGTATCATAAAATTTTATACTTATTAGTGTACAGGCTCCGTATAGAAAAAGAGCAGGTACGTTATACCAGTGTTGCTGATTATCCAATTCAGAACAAAACCTTTAATATTATTGAAAATGCGCAAAACTATTCCGATTTAACTCGATTAGAAAAAATGGCGAATAAAAAAGTAATTTGTAAAAAGGATGTAGATTTTATTATTAGATATTTTATGGAGCAAAAAGTTCCTTTGAAATCAGGAGATGAAAAGAAAGTGGATTCGACTAAATATAACTTTTGATAATGGAAGTACAGAATTTAAATAAAAGCTTACGGGAAATCTTTCAAAGCAAATATATAGTTCCTCTTTATCAGAGAAATTATGCCTGGGATCAAGACGAAATAGAAAATTTACTTCAGGATTTATATGAGAATTTTAAAAAGTCTGAGACAAATACAACTTTAAGTTACTTTATAGGGAGTTTGGTTGTTCTAAAAAGACAAGACGGATTCTATGAAGTGATTGATGGACAACAGAGGTTAACAACATTGTCTCTTTTACTAAAAATACTGGAACAGGTAAAGGAACCAAAACTATTTTATGAATCGAGGCCCGAAGTAGAAGCATTTTTCGATTCTTATTATAGAAATGGGAGCACAAAAGATGTTACTTTCGATTATAAGGTTTCTCATCTAATTAATGCGATAGATTTGCTAAAACAATCTGTCGTAAATCCGGATGAAATTAAAGAAAAAAGGCTTTTTGATATTGAAGATTTTGATAGATTTAAAAAGTTTGTTTTTGAGAATGTAGTTCTTGTTCGTGTAGAAATTCCTAAGGATACAGATGTTGCTAATTATTTTGAAATAATGAATAATCGCGGTGAGCAATTGCAAAAACACGAAATTCTGAAATCTTATCTGATGGAAACCTTGAAAGATAAGGATGATAATTATTTTGAGAAACAACAAGATGAATTTTCGAAAATATGGGATGCTTGTTCACAGATGGATACACATATTCAAAAACTTTTTTCGGCTGAAGACAGGCGGAAATATTTTGGAGAGAACTATGACGAGATTAATAAGATAGATTTTGAAAAAGAAGAAGCACAAGTTAAAAGTGGATTTTCTATAAATCAAGCATTAGGAAATGTTGGTAAAAAAGGTAATTCAGTTTATATCGATGATATCGATGACGCTGGCAAAGACCAATCAATTATTGATTTTCCTAACTTTTTGATGCATGTTATTAAATTAAAGTATCAAACCTATGTTGTTAATGGAAATGAAACTGAAATTCCTTTGAATGAAAAAGATTTGATTACTGTATATGATAACTTAAAAACCAAAATAGATGCCAAAGATTTTATAAATGACCTACTTTATTATCGGGCTATTTTTGATAGATTTATTGTAAAAGCAACGGATGATGAAACAGATGAAGAAAGTTATAAATGGACATTTAAAAAGCCTTATCGATACGATTATTCTAAAGTAGAGAATAAAATTTCCACAAGTTTAAAATATAAAAATTCTTTTGAAGACCAAGATCGAGTAATAAAATCAATTTCTTTATTACAAGTAACGTTTAGGAACAGAAAGTACAAAAACTGGTTACAGGAATTGTTGCAGTTTTTTTCTGAAAAGAAAAATTTTGGATTTTCCATAGGAGATTACCAGAATAAGATTGACTTAATTATTATAAAATATTTTGAACAAAGTATAAATGAATCAAATTACGATGATGGCGTAAAAGTTCCTCATTTTTTATTTAATTATATTGATTATTTATATTGGGTGCAATCACCTTCTAGTTTTAATTTTAAATTCACATATCGCAATTCGGTAGAGCATCATTTATCACAATATTTTAATAATCCATTACAAGATAATATAGGTAATCTTTGTTTGGTGAGTAAGAGTTCAAATTCTAAAATGAATAATGAATCTCCTGTTGGTAAGGCAGATTCTAGTCCTACAGGTAAATATTATAAAAATGGGAATATTCCTCCGAAGCAAAAAATGATGTATGACATTACAAACCTAAAAAGGCAATGGGGAGATGCAGAAATATTAAATCACAGAATCGAAATAGAAGATTTATTAGATAGGAGCGAAGAAATATTAATTACTTCAAATTATGGCATGAAATTAATTAAAACATAAACATCGATGTCAAACACAGAATCAAAAAGAGAGTAAACTTTTTCTGATTATAGTCATTAAATTAATTCATAATTGCAAGTATTATTTTAAGAATAAGATTGTAAAATAATATAAGTTTAGTTTTTTGTGCATATTTTATAGTATAATTATATAGTTCAGAATTTAAACAAAATAACTTCAATAAATTGGTGAAAAAAATGTATAAGAATCACTATTTTAATTTAGAACCATTGGATGAGCAAGTCCAGCAATGGATAATTTGTCTGAAAAAAAAATCAATAGGATGGATCCCCTTATATGTGCCCCTGATGACATCTTTACAGAACATGACTTGAAGCAGTATAAAAAATGGTAAATGGCGCCTATAAGGCGCCTTCATCCGCAAAGGAGTAATAAGTTTCCGAGGTTATAATCAGATGATCCAGTAGTTTTATATCAAGCAGTTCGCCTGCCTGTCTGATCTTTGCAGTCATATGTTTATCTGCTTCTGAGGGTGTTTTATTGCCTGAAGGATGATTATGTGCGATCATAATGTTTGTGGCATTTGCTTTCAGGGCTGCCGAGAATATCATTCGGAGATCTACTATAGTTCCCGTGATTCCTCCCGAGGACATTTCGTAAAGACCTAAAACTTTGAATGAATGATTCAGAAACAAGATCTTGAATTGTTCAAAGTAATCTATCTTGTCCTGATCCCATGAGGATTTCAAAAGTAAGTACGCGTCTTTAGATGATTTGATCTGAGGTCTTTCAGAGGTTTTAATTTTTGATTTGTAGATTAATTCAATTTCCGATACAATCTGCCATTTCTGATTTAAAGTTTCCATAATTTCTAAATTTTAAAATTAATTATGGAACATCAGTCGGAAATCATACAGCAAGCGCAAAAAGCAACGCAATAAAGCAGTATTTTTATCCTGCATTTATGGGGGAATTTTTTGCAAGCGCCCGCAGGTGATTCCCGAACTTTGTGACGAAATTAAATGAGATATTATAATAATGTACCTTTTTTAAAGTCAAAAAGCAAACTCAATATAACTATGGTTCGAATCCCTCCGCGGTCACATTAATAACAAAAGTCTACCCGTTATTAATTTGTAGATTTTTTAATCTCTAGTGACCCTGATGGTATAGAATTCGAACCTTTTGTTGGAAGATTTAAAGATTTTCAATGATGAGTAATTTTGCCATTTAAATTTAACATCTTTATTTAGAGTCTGATTCCCATTAATCAAAGTAGCAAAACAACCGGAATTTACAATCCTGTTAGTCCGGTAAGTATTCAATAAATAAAAGTCCGTTTTATGGTTTATGAAATAAAAATCCTATTTTTGAAAACAACTAAATACTGACATTTGTCAGACATAGCTACTAATTTAGGTTAGATTAGTCGGACATCGTTAGACTTATATTGAAGTTATAAGCCATGTAAAAAAAAACGTAAATAAGATAAATCAAATGCCCACAACTGAACAATATAAAATTAAGATTCAAAGAAATAAACGAAATGGTTTATTAAAACTTTGGGATAAAATATTAATCGATAACACTCCAGGTTGGGAAAGTGGTAAAGCTTTCGAGTTTTTAATTCTAAGGGCTTTTGAACTTGAAGGTGCAATAATTAGATGGCCATATTCTGTTGCTATGTTTGGAAAAAATGTAGAACAAATTGATGGTGCAATTCACTTTGATGATATTGGAATATCAGTACTGACAGAATTTAAAGATTATAGTAAAAATTTAAATATTGAACCTATGGCTAAATTGAGAAATCAACTCTTGAGAAGACCATCAAATGCTATTGGGTCGGTATTTAGCACCGAAGGTTTTACAGAGCCAGCTCTTATTCTTTCTCAGTTTTCTGCACCTCAAACAATTCTTCTTTGGGAAAAAAATCATATTGATTATTGTTTAAAAAACGGAAAATTCAAAATAGGTTTAATTAAAAAATATAGACACGCTATTGAAGAAGGATTCCCTAATTTTGATGTAACGATTTAATAAATGTATATGAAAAGAATTATCAAAAAAAATATAACAATTGTAACTGAGAGTGAATTTGATGCCGAAATTTTGGAAAAAATATTTTCAGATAAAAAATCAAATTTAGATATACAAATATTACCTGCTTACGGTTATTCTTCTGCTTTGTCTAAAGTTAAATCCTTACTAACATTAAGAAAAGAAAATATTTTACTCTTATTAGATACTGATACTATTGAAATTAATGAAATAAAACAAAAAGAAGACTTTGTAAATTCATATATAAATATAGATCTTAATAAAGATAATTTTAAAACATTTTGGGCAGTTCCAGAATTTGAAATTATTTTTTTAAATAATAAATTATTTTTAACAGAATTGATGGCAAAAAAGAGAATAAGTAAAGATTTGCTTGAAATAGCCAAAACATCTCCTAAAAATGTTTTAGAAATGATTTCGAAAAAAAGAAGGAAAGATTTTATTATTTATCTTGATAAAAAAGAAGTTAGAGATGAGTTTTTTAAAGAAGGGCTTATCAAAGAAATTTATGAATATGCCACAAAATAAAAACGGCTTATGACAGATACTACAACGGATTTGGGCAATTGGTTTAATGGAAAGATGGTTTTGTATTTGGGATGATTTGTCAAATCCGAAGAATGGGCTTAATTTAATCCCAAACCCGTAGTAGTAACAAGACGTTGGTGGCAATTAAAAAAATATAAGGTATATTGAAGATGGCACAATATGAAAATTTTATAGAGACTTAAATAAAATTTAGTATTTAGATTGATCTAACCTCAAAAAACAATTGACGAAAGTATGACAAGAAAACAATTTATCCTACTGAGTATTTCATCCTGTATATTAGGGTTTTTCCTTCCATTTTTTCTCATGCCAAATGAAAATTTAAGTACAATACTTTCTCTTTCTTTTACAGCTACTGGTACAATTGCAACAATTCTCACATTGATAGTTGCAATGATTTTATATCAAAAATTCACAATCGATTCTCTTGTAGTTGAACGCCAAACTAATAAAGTATTAGAATTAGTCGATATTTTAAAAGGATATACAGTAAGTATCCACACTGGAAAAGTGGTAATATTTTCCCGTTTTATAATTGACGATCAATCTTATTTTAAAATTCCTTTTATCAAAGAGGCATTAGGCGACGCATTAATTACTCGTAAAGAAGATTTCGACAATTTTGTCAATAAAATTTTAAATGTAGGTAACAGTTATTGGATGCCGAACGAAATCCGAGAAAAATTAGAGTTCTTAAGGGTAACTGGATTCTATCCAGTTGAGAAAAAGGATTTAAATAACTTTTCAAGACTTTCCTTTAGTCAAACTGTCAGTGATAATGATGAATGGTTAAAAATAATTGCAAGTTTAAAAACTGTGCATACAACTATAGAAAACCCCATCAAGTTAGAAGATGCCGAATTACTACTTAACGATTATATCACAAGTAAAAATTCATTGGTAGCAGAAATTGAAAATTGGATTGCTACAAAAAGTAGTATAAAGATTAAATTAGATATGGATTTGCCAAATCAACAAAATCAACACATCGAAAACAAAATTACTTAACTCGTATAAATCTAATACAATGAGTTCTATATCTTATAAACTTTAAAATAGATAAACCGCTATTAGAAAAGGTGAGTTATATTTTGCATCGCAATGTAACTGGCACCAACACGCTACAAGCAATTTGGGAATTAGGCTTAATTTGAAAATGTTTATGCATTTGGAACGGTTTTGTAAATCCGAAGAATGGGTTTAAAATATCAAACTTATTACAAAGCAAAAAAAATCAGGACTAATTTAAAAACTTAAGCACTAAAATGAAAAAAATAATTTAATTTTAATTGCTGTTGTAGACTTATGAATACAGAAGAAATACCAGATATCGTTTTTATTTATCCATATAATTTTCCAGATGAATTAATATCCGAAGAAACTATAGAATTAAATTCTAGTGGATTAAACATAAAAATTCAGAAAGTTGAAAATAAGCCTTTCAGCGCTTTTGAATGGGTTATCCCAACTGCTTTTGGTGTCTATATTCTTAAGCCTTTTTTTGACTCGTTTCTTTCAGAAGCGGGAAAAGATTTTTACATACTGTTGAAAATAGCTTTGAAAAAAGTTGCTGAAAAAGGAAAACAATTTAATTACAAATTAATATCAGCGAGCCAATCAACGCAAAAGTTGTCTGGAAATTATAATCAGTCAATAACTGTTTCTATAAATATTCAGACAAAAAACAATATACTCATAAAACTTTTATTTGATAATAATTTAGATAAGGATGATTGGGACAATGCGATTGACCAGATATTGGAATTTGTGATCGAAAATTACGAAAACTGCCCAAATGATCGCTTGACAAAAAAAATAAATTCAATAAATGAGAATGAACACAAAACTATTTATGGAAAAATAAATCCAGAGACTAAAGTTGTCGAATTTTTTGACGACAATTTGATGTTTTTCCAGTTTAAAAATGAAAACAACAGCTAACATGCGTTCGTAGATATTTTGGGATTAGGCTTTATTTGAAAAGATTCGGGCAATATAAAAACAGGATTAATTTACAAAGTATGGTTGTTGAATCGCCCACAACAGCTACAAGCACAAGAACGTTAGGCGACATTTTAAACCGAAATATGAATACACCTTTCAACTCAGAAAATATTATCACACATAAAATAAATGAAAATGGATTCAGTACATTTCTCGTTGGTTTTGATATAGATGATAAAGCAACTCCTGTATACAGATTAAAACCATTAATTCAAAAATTATGTGATGTATTACAAGAATTCGCTTTTGGTTTTCATGAAGGTGAATCAACTGAAAATACTAAAACATATTCTAAGCTAATTGAAGCGGCTCAATCAATTTACAAAATTGATGCATTTCAAAAAGTAAAAGACATATATGATAATAATGGTTCTATTGATGATGATGTAGATGATAAATTTTTAAGACGCGGAGAATTCGGAGAGTTAATCTTACATCTTTTGTTGAGAGATTTTCATAATACAATTCCACTCTTATCAAAAGTTTATTTTAAAGATTCTCTTGGTCATGCAGTACATGGTTTTGATGCAGTACATATAGAGCCTAACACAAAAACACTTTGGTTAGGAGAATCTAAATTATATACTAACGGGAAAGCAGGATTAAAAGCATTAATTACAGATATTGAAGAACATTTTAAAAGTGACTACTTAAATTCTGAGTTTATGCTTATATCAAAAAAACTTACTCAAATTGACAATATTCCTGATAAAGATTATTGGTTAGATTTGATAAGTAAATCAAAAAAATTAATTGACCAATTAAGCGCTATAAATATCCCACTTTTATGTACTTATCATTGTGATTTATTTTCTTCACATAATGATGAGAATAACCAAATGTTTGTAGATGAATATATAAAGGAAATGAGATTGTTAAAACAATATTTCGAAGATAATAATCAACATCCATTAAAAACTAAATTAAATATTATTCTTATTTTATTTCCAATTCAAAATAAAAAAGAACTTGTAAAAGGGTTACATAATAAACTTTCATTAATTCAACAATTAGGGGAATGATAGAAAATTTACTTTTAGAAATCAAGTCTAAAGACTATTTCAGCTACGAAGAAACATTCGATTTTTACAAAAAATGTAGTCAATTAATAATTGAGAATGAAAATATTGCTCAAAAACTTATTATAAACATCCTCGATGAAAAAAGTAAATTTGATCCAAGCTTAAATTTAATATTAACTGATTTAATAGAAGCAGTCGGTTTCTATCCATATATTGAAAAGGAAAATTTTAAATTAGATTCTACAGACGCTTTAATTAGGCAAGTATATCATCATTCAGATAATTTAGACAAGTATTTGCATGAAGATCAGAAGCACTTATTATCGCTTTTAAATTCAGATAAAAATGTCATAGTTAGTGCTCCAACAAGTTTTGGGAAGAGTTTATTAATTGAAGAAATTGTTGCATCAAGAAAATTTAAAAATATAATAATAATTCAACCAACACTTGCATTACTAGATGAGACAAGGAGAAAACTAAAAAAGTATGATGACAATTACAAACTAATTGTTAGAACTTCTCAAGAAACCTCAATTGAAAAAGGAAATATATACCTTTTTACAGCAGAAAGAGTTAACGAGTATAATGAGTTTATTGATGTTGATTTTATTATTATTGATGAGTTTTATAAACTTAGTTCAAAAAGAGATGATGAAAGAGCAGATTCACTAAATAATGCTTTGCATTATATTCTAAAAACTTTTAACTGTAAATTTTATTTATTAGGACCAAACATAGATGGTATTTCTCAAGGATTTGAAGATAAATACAATGCAATATTTTATAAAACTCAATCTTCTTTAGTTGATGTAAAAAGTATTGATTTATACACTCCAAATAAAGAAACATTTGATAAGACCAGTCATCATAGTAAAGATGGATATAAAGACGCAATCATATTTAAAGAAGATAAATTATTTGAATTACTTTTTGAAAAAAAAGATGAGCAATCAATAATATATTGCTCATCACCCAACCGAGTTAGATATTTATCTCAAAAATTTTGTAATTTCTTAATTGGTAAAGGGATTATTAAAAGTGACTCTAATTTAGATATAATAGAATGGATTAATCAAAATATATCTGATAATTGGAGTTTAATATCGTTATTAGAAAACAATATAGGAATCCATGACGGTGCATTACAAAAGCATATTACAACTACAGTAATTGATTATTTTAATAGAGGACAAATAAATTTTCTTTTTTGCACAACTACAATTATCGAAGGAGTAAATACAAGTGCTAAAAATATTATTTTTTTTGATGGGACAAAAGGAGTTAATACTAAAATAGATTATTTTGATTATTCAAATATAAAAGGTCGAGCTGGGCGTTTAATGATTCATTATACTGGAACAATATATAATTTTAACCCAATTCCTCCCAATCAACAAGTTGTAATTGACATTCCTTTTTTTGAACAAAATCCAATTTCGGATGAAGTGTTAATTCATTTAGATGAAAATGAAGTAAAGAATATCAATTCAACTCAATACGAAAAAATCAAGGGTATTCCTTTAGAAGAAAAAGGAATTATTAAAAGAAATGGAGTTCAGGTAGATGGCCAATTAAACATTTTTAATACATTAAGAGAAGATATATCTAGTAAATATCATTTAATCTTTTGGAATACAACACCAGATTACAAACAATTAATGTATTGTTTAAATTTGGGTTGGAAGTACTTAATGAAAAAGGGAGAATCTAAATCGTTAGGTATAAATAAGCTTGTCAACAAAACATTTAATTATGGTTTACACCAAAGTTTAGGTAGGCTCATCACATCTGATATTGACTACACAATTAAGTCAATTGAATATTATGAAAAATATAAAAATTCTGAGGATGAAGAAATCAATACGATTATGCTTAATTATGGACAAAGGTATTCTGCATTCTCTGAGCAAGATATTTTAGAAGAAGTAATCATGACGAACTTTCAGATTCAAAAACACTGGTTTCAATACAAAATCCCTAAATGGTTATCGGTTTTAAATTCAATTCAAGAATTTGTTTGTATTGAAAAAGGACTTAAACCTGGTAATTATTCTTATTATTCTAATCTTATAGAAAATGAATTTCTTAGAGAGAATTTAGCGATATTATCGGAATTTGGAATTCCTAGTTCCGCAATACGCAAACTAGAAAAACTAATACCAGCTGTAGTGCCTCAAGATGAAGTAATAAACATGATAAGAAGCAAAAAAATATTTGACAATAACATTTTCATTGATTACGAAAAGAACAAACTAAAAGAAACATAAAAAAACGTCGCCTAACATGCGTTTGGAGAGATTATGAATTTTTCGGCAAAATCAAGTTCACGTTTCGCAAGAAATTTTATCTTTAACAGAAAATAAGCAGTTCCGAATTTCGCAACCTCCCCAAGAGCAGGAATATTACCTCTAATAGCACAGATAACAGTAGTTAAAGAACAAACGATTTAATAAATTTTAAAAAAATTAAAATGAATATTATAGAAAAAGAAGCTGATACTTTTTTTAGATTTGAACTTTACAATGGGGTTGATAGTTTAAGTGGAATTAAATCAATAATTACTTCAAAGCTTTATGATTTTAATTGTGATCGTGATAAACTTGATTTTCTCAGAATCATTTACGAAAAAACAATAGAAGCCAAAAAAAAACATCCTCAAAACTGTACTTGTTCCTTTGACAAATCTCGTAATACTGGATTATTTGCAATTGAACAAGAAATTGACAGCATAAATTCATATTATACTTATATCGCTAAATCAGAAGATTCATTTACCATAATTCAAGAATCTAAACTGCGTACTATGCTAAATGAAATGGCTGAAAACTTAAAAAAACTTGGCTGCGGTCAAGAAATTATTTTCGACGAAATTGATGAACTTAAAAGCCATTTTAATTTAGGAAAACATAATTGGTTTCAATTAGTAAAAGGGAAACTATTTGATATTGGTTTAGCGTATGGAGTAGAAAAGTTAATACTTGAAGGAATGTACACTGACTTGGCAAAAGAAGTGGAAAATGTAATTCCTACCTTTTTAAACTAAAAGCTACTGCAGGGTAACAGCTGTAACAAGCGATTTGTGGATTTAGTGGAATTATTAACCAAAAATTAAACCTAAATAATCATTGTATGAGCAAGCAAAATTGAAGAAATATTTAAGGATTCAGGTCTGCATCCTTAAATATTTTAGATTCCATTATAATGTCTCCTCTTCTTTTTTTGTTTAAACTGTTTCGAAACATAGTCGTTTATTTTTTCTCCACGAAGCAGTATATCTGCAAGATTTTCTTGGATATAAGCACTTAATTCGACATTTTGAAATTTTTCTGAACTGGTTGAAATGGAGTTCTGGTATTTTCTTTCAACTGCAAGAATGTTCGTCGCATAGCTTTCCTGAATTCCTTTTGCACTGAATTCTTTTCCCAGACTGCTTCCATTGACAACGGACTGTGTTTTAAAGTCGATAAAAGTAATTCCGTAAAGTTTTCCCTCACTACTTTTTCTTAAAACTGTATGAATGGATTCATCTTTGAGCCTTTCGGATAATCTCTCGATAGAGGTTATTCTCTTATCAAAAAAAGCCTGTCTCAAAGCATTTTTTACACGGCTTTTACAGTATTGCTTTTTTGATTCATTTACCCTGAATTTTTCCTCCAGAAATTTTAAGGTAGGTCTGCTGTAGAATTCGCTGGCTTTTATCGGCACGCCTATTGGTTTTGAATTCTGGTCAAGTATCTTGTATAGCAGTCCATTATTTTTAAAAACTCTCGATTCCTCGCTTCCTCTGTCAGCATGAACATTATAGAGGTTTAAAACCGCGTTGAGTTCAGGCAGGCTTGAATACTTGTAATCAAATAAAACCTTGTTTAAAACTGAATTGATTGCTTTTCTGGACTCTGCTTTTCCGTATTGAACTCTTCCGACATCTATTGGATTTAATGAAAATTGTTCTTTCTGTTTTCTTCTTTCAGCTTCTACAAGTCCGAACATTTCTTCAATTTCTTTTCTGGCAGGTTCTGATTTGCGAATTCCAAGTAAATGCAGATCGATTCTTTTTCCGTCTCTCTGAATGTTGTTTGTCACGATATGGCAGTGCGGATGCCCTGCATCGTGATGCTGGTATACCAGATAAGGCTGTCTGCCGAATCCCAGTTTTTCCATGTAGGCATCTGCAATTTCAGCCAGTTTTTCTTTCGAATGATTCTCTGAAGGATCAAAGTTGAGTGAGATATGTACAGTATTGCGCTTCGCATTGGTATTGAGTTCTGCCAGTTTTAGAAAGCGGTTTAATTTTGAATTGAAACTGAGTTTTTCCAGTTCCAGCGGGTAATTCACAGCACTTATGCATTCCGCTTTTCCGATATCAACTTTATTTTCGTTGTAATTCAGAATGCCTCTTATGGACGAGCTTGTTTTTATCACTGCAACCATTTTTCTGCTATTTTCTGGGTGTGGCCTGAGACCTCTTCCATTTTGTCAAAAAGTCTTTTTCTCTGGATTTCGAAAAGATAAAGATGCCCTTTGAAATCGGGAACTGGTG
>Ga0308157_10001263_pt1 | contig 55772 bp, 49 predicted proteins | sample PhyBR1_FD_201035 | JGI IMG/M metagenome (GOLD analysis project Ga0308157, IMG submission 201035) | Phyllosphere microbial communities from UC Gill Tract Community Farm, Albany, California, United States - DLSLB.R1 | ecosystem: Host-associated > Plants > Phyllosphere > Unclassified | place: USA...
CCAATACCGAGGACTATTCCGCCGAAAATACCGGCGCCATTCTTGCGCAGCCACGTGCGGACACGTTCGCCTTGTTCGTGCTCGTCGAGCAGGTCGTCAATCGCCATGCGTACTCTCGCTCCGCCCTGCGGGGAGCCTTGTTGTATTGATCAACGCCTTGCTTCAGTGTGAAACCGGCGCCACGGAACCGTCAGAGGATACCGTAAAGCGGGCCACATTGCCGCGCTTGTACGGGGTCAGATCGACCGCCCCGGAGGCCTGTTTAACCTCCACTTCAGCTGCATTGCCCAGCACCATGCTGCCTACCTGACCGGCATTGAAGCTACGGGTTTCGCCTGCGCGCACCAGCGCCTTTTCTACCGTCGCCCCATCAGGAGCAAGGATGTTCACCCAGCTGTCGCCCTTGAACTCCAGGACCAATGCCGAAGCGACTGCCGCGACCGCAGGCCGGGACACCGGCGCCATCGAGGCGATATAAGGGCCATTGTCAGCCGGCGCCTGCCGCACCTGCGCCGCAGCCGCGCTCGGCGCAGAGGCAGCCAGATCCGCACTGGCGGGCGCGGCCGGCACCTCATCCAGGGACGCCGTACTCGGCGGCTGGCTGTTGGAGTTGCCGCTGATCACGTACCACACCGGCACTGCCAGCACGGCGGTAATGACCACGTACACCGCGCGACGCCCGAGGCTTTCAGCCACGCGCCGGACCCGCGGGGTATGGGTGTGACTGACGAGGGTCGGCGGCTCGACGGGGGCAATCCGCGCTTGCGCCAGCAGGCCACCCAGATCGACCTTCAGCAGGCGCGCATAACTACGCAACTGCCCGCGCACGAACACCGGGGCACCCAGTCGGTCCCATTGCTCAGCTTCCAGCGCCGCAACTACCTGTACGGGCATCCGCAGCTGCCCAGCAACCTGTTCAAGCGACAAACCGGCGGCCTCACGGGCCTTGCGCAGCTGGTCGCCGCATCCCACCGCACCATCTAGAGCATTTACACCCGGATCATTGATCACAATGCGTCAGCCTTGGGGATTCAAGGTTGCGCCCGAGGGAAACTCCTCGCGCAACCGCTGTTGGAATCGACCGGCCGCCATCCTGTCGCCGAGTCGCTCTTCAATCTGAATGGCAAGTTGTAACACGGAAACCGTGGCCGGCGCAGCCGCCAGACGTCGCTGGTAGAAGGCCCGGGCCTCGAAATAGCGTCCATGGAGCACCTCGTTGCGGGCCATGGATTCCAGGGCATAGGCATTGTTCGGGGCCAACTCGAGCGCCTCGCGCAGGTTGGCCTCTGCTCGCTCATTCTGACCAGCGTCAAGCGCGCACCCACCCGCATTGGCGAGGGATGCGGCGCGGACATTACTGGACGGATCAGCCAGGGCCCGGTCGAACCACACCAGGGATTCCGCCGGATGGCCATTGGCACATAACCAGGCACCATAATTACCCAGCACGTCAGCTCGCTGGGGCGCCAGGTCGACAGCCTTGCGATACAGCACACCCGCCGCCTCGGACTGGCCACCGGCCCCCTGGATGACCGCCTGCATGGTGAATGCGTCCGGTGAACGGGCATCCAGCTTTTCCGCCGAACGCGCAAACTTCATCGCCCCGTCAAGATCACCCTTGCTGACGCGGTCCCCGGCCAAGCGCAGGAATTCGCGGTACTGCATACGCTCGCGCGCCTGCCGGTCGTCGCGCACGCTGTAGTCTGGCCCTACCTTTTTCTCACCCTTGATCCCGCCGATACGGGATTCACGCCCGCAGCCGGCAAGCAACGGCGCAACAACGAACAACAGCAGCAGGTGCTTAGACCAGCGCATCCCCGGCATCCAGTGATTGAAGGGTTTTGTTGAACTCGGCCTGGCGACGGGTGCGATCCATCACCTGCCCCTTGAGCTGGCCGCAGGCGGCATCGATGTCGTCGCCACGGGTGCGGCGCACCATGGTCAGCACCTGCGAGTCGAGCAGTATCTTCTGGAAAGCACGAATCTGCTCTTCGTCCGAACGCTCATAGCGCGTGCCCGGGAACGGATTGAACGGGATCAGATTGACCTTGCCCGAGTCCTTGGCCTGCACTGCGTTGTCGAACTGGCGCATCAGGCGCGCCAGCTGCCGAGCGTGCTCAGGCTGGTCGTTGATGCCCTTCATCAAAGTGTATTCAAAGGTCACAGAGTCACGCTTCTTGTTGCCACGCAGGTAGCGTGCACAGGAAGCCATCAACTCGGCAATCGGATATTTCTTGTTGAGCGGCACCAGCGTCTCGCGCAGCTCATCATTGGGCGCGTGCAGCGACACCGCCAGCGACACATCGCTCTCGACCGACAGGCGATCGATCTGCGGCACCAGGCCCGAGGTGGACAAGGTCACGCGCTTGTTGGCCAAGCCATAACCAAGGTCATCGCGCATGATGCTCATCGCGCGGATGACGTTGTCGAAATTCATCAACGGCTCGCCCATGCCCATCATCACCACGTTGGTGAGACGACGCATCTGGTGCGGCACATTGCCCAGGTGACGCGCAGCGATCCACACCTGGCCGATGATCTCGGCAGTGCTGAGGTTGCGGTTGAAACCCTGGGTAGCGGTTGAGCAGAACGTGCAGTTCAATGCACAACCTACCTGCGAGGACACGCACAGCGTGCCGCGGGTCTTGTCGGGGATATACACGGTTTCGATGGCGTTCTTGCCATCCACGCCCATCGCCAGCAACCACTTGTGGGTGCCATCGGCCGAGGGCTTGTCGAACACGATATTCGGGACGACGACCTCGGCATGCTGCTGCAGCTTGGCGCGCAGCGACTTGCCGAGGTCGGTCATCTGGTCGAAATCGGTGACGTAGCGATGGTGGATCCACTTCAACCTCTAATTAACGCGAAACCACTTCGGTGGCAGCAAAGAAGTAAGCCACTTCGTTGGCTGCGTTCTCGACCGAATCCGAACCGTGGGCGGCATTGGCGTCGATCGAATCAGCGAAATCGGCGCGGATGGTGCCCGGAGCAGCGTCCTTCGGGTTGGTGGCGCCCAGCAGGTCGCGGTGGGCCAGGACGGCGTTCTCGCCTTCCAGGGCCTGGATCATCACCGGGCCGGAGATCATGAACTCGACCAGGGCGTTGAAGAACGGACGCTCGCGGTGCACGGCGTAGAAGCCTTCGGCTTCACGGCGCGAGAGCTGCTTGTACTTGGCAGCCACAACCTTCAGGCCGGCCTTTTCGAAGCGGGCGTAGATTTCGCCGATCACGTTCTTGGCAACGGCGTCGGGCTTGATGATGGAAAGAGTGCGCTCCAGCGCCATGGGAATTCTCCGATATTGGGCCGGTCGGCCCGAGGGTACATTAAAAAAACCCGCGTGCGGACGCGGGCTTAGCCTGAATTGCGGTGGCTAATTCTACCGGGTGACTCTGCCCTTTGCACAGCGGCAGATGAATGATGCTGCGGCGCAGCATGACCTGAACGAGCTGGCGGGCGTAGGATCCAAACAATCGTTTGATTGATTGAGCCAGCCATGGGCAAACCCGCCAGCTTCTCCACCAAGGACCGCATCCTCGGCGCGGCCGAGGAACTGTTCGCCCAGTACGGCTTCGCCGGCACCTCGCTGCGCCAGGTGACCAGTCACGCCGATGTAAACATCGCAGCGGTCAACTACCACTTCGGATCCAAGGACAACCTGGTCAATGAAGTGTTCCGCCGCCGCATGGACGAGATGACCGCCGCCCGCCTGGGCCAGCTGGAACAGGCCCGCAGCGCTCATCCGGGCGACTTGCGCGCGGTATTGGCCGCCTTCGTCGAGCCGGCCCTGGCCCTGGCCCAGGACCGCCAGAGCGGCGGCGCCTTTGTCCGCGTCATCGCCCGCGCCTATGCCGAGAAGAACGACAACCTGCGCAAGTTCCTGTCCGACCACTACGGCCATGTATTGCGCGAGTTCGGCAAGGCCATCGGCGCCTGCGTGCCGGGCCTGAGCAAGGAAGAGCTGTACTGGCGCCTGGACTTCCTGGCCGGTTCGCTGACCTACGCCATGGCCGATTTCGGACTGATCAAGCGCCCAGCCAACATCAGCGAGGCCGAGCACCGCAGCAAGGCCGCGCAGGAACTGATCCATTTCGCCGAAGCCGGTTTCCGCGCCAGCGTGCGCAGCCCGGCCTCCCCCGCCGTTTCCTGATCCAACCATCATCGCAGACCAAAGGTTTATCGATATGTCCAATTCCCTGCTTGTCCGCCGCGCCGCCGTCCTTGGCGCAGGCGTCATGGGTGCGCAGATCGCCGCCCACCTGACCAATGCCGGCGTCGACACGGTGTTGTTCGACCTGGCCGCCAAGGAAGGTCCCGCCGACGGCATCGTGCTCAAGGCCATTGCCAACCTGGGCAAGCTGAGCCCGGCACCGCTGGCCAGCAAGGCGCTGGCCGAAGCCATCACCCCGGCCAATTACGACTCCGGCCTGGAGCAGCTGCGCGACTGCGACCTGATCATCGAAGCCATCGCTGAACGCATGGATTGGAAGCAGGACCTGTACAAGAAGATCGCGCCGTTCGTGAACGAACACGCGGTACTGGCGTCCAACACCTCGGGCCTGGGCATCAACAAGCTGGCCGACGTGCTGCCGGAAGAACTGCGCCACCGCTTCAGCGGCGTGCATTTCTTCAACCCGCCGCGCTACATGCACCTGGCCGAGCTGATCCCGGCCAAGACCACCGACAAGGCGGTGCTGGAAGGCCTGGAAACCTTCCTGACCACCAACCTGGGCAAGGGCGTGGTCTACGCCAAGGACACCCCGAACTTCATCGGCAACCGCATCGGCGTGTTCTCGATCCTGTCCACCATCCACCACACCCAGCAGTTCGGCCTGGGCTTTGATGAAGTGGACGGCCTGACCGGCCCCCTGGTTGGCCGCCCGAAGTCGGCGACCTACCGCACCTCCGATGTGGTTGGCCTGGACACCATGGCCCACGTCATCAAGACCATGGGCGACACCCTGCCTGACGACCCGTGGCACAAGTATTTCAACGCGCCGGCATGGCTGGGTGCGCTGATCAGCAAGGGTGCACTGGGCCAGAAGACCGGCGCCGGCATCTTCCGCAAGGTCGGCAAGGACATCATGGTCATCGACCTTGAGAAGCAGGACTACCGTCCGGCCGACCGCGCTGCCGCGCCGGAAGTGGTCGAGATCCTGAAGATCAAGAACCCGGCCGAGAAGTTCGCCAAGCTGCGCGAGAGCCAGCACCCGCACGCACAGTTCCTGTGGGCGACCTTCCGCGACCTGTTCCATTACAGCGCCTATCACCTGGCCGATATCGCCGAGACCGCGCGCGACGTCGACCTGGCCATCCGCTGGGGCTACGGCTGGTCGCTGGGCCCGTTCGAGACCTGGCAGGCCGCCGGCTGGAAGCAGGTGGCGCAGTGGATCGCCGACGACATCGCTGCTGGCAAGAGCATGAGCAACGCGCCGCTGCCGGCCTGGGTGCTGGACGGCCGTGATGGCGTGCATGCCGCCGAAGGCAGCTACAGCCCGACGCAGAACGCACTGGTGCCGCGCTCGTCGCTGCCGGTCTACCAGCGCCAGCGCTTCCCGGATGCACTGCTGGGTGAGAAGTTCGCCCAGGGCGAGACCGTGTTCGAGAACGACGGCATCCGTCTGTGGACCGACGGTGACGGCATCGGCGTCATCAGCTTCAAGACCAAGATGAACACCGTTTCCGACCAGGTATTGGACGGCATCCAGCACGCCATCGGCCTGTCGGAGAAGCAGTTCAAGGGCGTGGTGATCTGGCAGAACAAGGAGCCCTTCTCCGCCGGTGCCGATCTGTCCGGCGCGCTTGGCGCGTTGAAGGCCGGCAAGTTCGCCGAGTTCGAGGCGATGGTTGCCAACTTCCAGCGCACCAGCCAGCGCATCAAGTACGCCACCGTACCGGTTGTCACCGCGGTCCGCGGCCTGGCATTGGGCGGCGGCTGCGAATTCCAGATGCATGCGGCCAAGTCGGTTGCAGCGCTGGAAAGCTACATCGGCCTGGTGGAAGCCGGCGTCGGCCTGCTGCCGGCCGGTGGTGGCCTGAAGGAAATCGCCGTGCGTGCCTCGCAGGCCGCCGGTGCGGACGGCGACGTGTTCGCCGAGCTGAAGAAGACCTTTGAAACCGTGGCCATGGCCAAGGTCTCCAACTCGGCAGTCAACGCCAAGGAACTGGGCCTGATGCGCGGCACCGACAAGGTCGTGTTCAACAGCTTCGAGTTGCTGCACATCGCCAAGGCCGAAGTCACCGCACTGGCCGAAGGCGGCTACCGTCCGCCGCTGCCGGCACGGCGCATCCGCGTGGCCGGTGACGTCGGCATCGCCACCTTCAAGATGATGCTGGTCAACATGCTCGAAGGCCGCTTCATCAGCCCTTACGACTACGAGATCGCCGAGCGCATCGCCACCGTGCTGTGTGGCGGCAAGGTCGATCGCAACACCGTGGTCGACGAGGAGTGGCTGCTGACCTTGGAGCGCAAGCACTTCGTTGAATTGGCCCAGCAGGAGAAGACCCAGGCCCGCATCGCGCACATGCTGACCACCGGCAAGCCGCTGCGGAACTGAGCTGCCCCGTTACTGAGATTCGTTATTGGGGATTGGGGATTCGCAACCGCGACTCCCCTATTCCTTGAAAATTCCCAAATCCACCGGGCAAGAAGCATTCGGAAACAAGGCGTCGCTTTTGCGAATCCCGAATCCCGAATCCCCAATCCCGGCCTCCGGAGAAGACCATGAAACAAATCCAGGATGCCTACATCGTCGCCGCCACCCGTACCCCGGTTGGCAAGGCGCCCAAGGGCATGTTCCGCAACACCCGTCCGGACGACATGCTCGCCCACGTGCTTCGCTCCGTGGTCGCCCAGGCCCCGGGCGTTGACGTCAACCGCATCGACGACGCCATCATCGGCTGCGCCATGCCCGAAGCCGAGCAAGGCATGAACGTGGCACGCATCGGCGTGCTGCTGGCTGGCCTGCCCAACACCATCGCCGCGCAGACAGTGAACCGCTTCTGCTCCTCCGGCCTGCAGGCCGTGGCCATGGCCGCCGACCAGATCCGCCTGGGCAACAGCGACCTGATGCTGGCCGGTGGCACCGAGTCGATGTCGATGGTGCCGATGATGGGCAACAAGATCGCGATGGCGCCAAGCGTGTTCGACAACGACCACGTTGCCATTGCTTACGGCATGGGCATCACCGCCGAGAAGGTCGCCGAAGAATGGAAGGTCTCGCGCGAAGAGCAGGATGCGTTCGCCCTGGCTTCGCACCAGAAGGCCATCGCCGCGATCCAGAACGGCGAGTTCAAGGACGAGATCAGCCCCTACGATATCGTCTCGCACCAGCCTGACCTGGCCGATGGCAAGCGCATCATCACCCGCAACCTGATCGCCGACACCGACGAAGGCCCGCGCCTGGACTCTTCGGCTGAAGGCCTGGCCAAGCTGCGCCCGGTGTTCCGCAACGGTCAGTTCGGTGGCACCGTCACTGCCGGCAACTCTTCGCAGATGAGCGATGGCGCCGGTGCGGTGCTGCTGGCATCGGAGCAGGCAATCAAGGATTACGGCCTGACTCCGCTGGCACGTTTCGTCAGCTTCTCGGTCGCCGGCGTACGCCCGGAAGTGATGGGTATCGGTCCGATCGCGGCGATCCCGAAGGCCTTGAAGCAGGCTGGCCTGAGCCAGGACCAGTTGGACTGGATCGAACTCAACGAAGCCTTTGCCGCGCAGTCGCTGGCAGTTATCCGTGACTGCGGCCTGGACCCGTCCAAGATCAACCCGCTGGGCGGCGCCATCGCCCTGGGCCACCCGCTGGGTGCCACCGGTGCGATCCGTACCGCCACCCTGCTGCACGGCCTGCGTCGTCGCCAGCAGAAGTACGGCATGGTGACCATGTGTATCGGTACCGGCATGGGCGCTGCGGGTATTTTTGAGTCGCTGTAAGCGGTTTGTTTGTAGTGATGAATGAAGAAGGCGGCCTTGTGGCCGCCTTCTTTTTTCAGCTGTGTTTGTGGCGAAAAGCCTCCCTCTCCCCAACCCCTCTCCCGCAAGGGGAGAGGGGCTACAGCTGCAGTTGCACAGGATGCTTGCGCTTGCGGCGGATTAGCCCCTCTCCCCTTGCGGGAGAGGGGTTGGGGAGAGGGGTGGCGTTTCGCCCGCACCAGACGATTGCAAAACGCAAAAACAAAAAGGCAGCCTTCCGGCTGCCTTTAATACGTACCGTGCCCGGTAAACAACACCAGGCTCGGAAACGCCCAGCGCCTACTCCGCCAGCATCTTCTGCATCATCGCCCGCGCCGGCCCGGCCAGCTTCTCGTTCTCCAGTGCAAAGCGGACGGTCGCCTCAACCAGACCCAGATGCGTGCCGCAATCAAAACGCGTGCCTTCGAAGCGGTAGGCATCCACCTGCTCGGTCTTGAGCAGCTGCGCGATCGCATCGGTCAACTGGATCTCGCCACCAGCACCGGTGCCGGTCGCCTCCAGCAGATCGAAGATCTTTGGGCTGAGCACATAACGGCCGACCACTGCCAGATCACTGGGCGCGTCTTCCGGCTTGGGCTTCTCGACGATCTGGGTGATATGCCCCTTGCGACCATCGAACTTGTCGGTGGCCACGATGCCGTAACTGCCAGTCTTGTCATGCGGCACGTCTTCCACCGCGATGATGCTGGCACCACTGGCCTCATTGAGGTCGGCCATCTGCTTCAAGGCACCTTCGCCACGGTTCCAGATCAGGTCATCAGGCAGCAGCACCGCAAACGGCTCGTCACCGACAATCGCCTTGGCACAAAGGACCGCATGGCCCAAGCCCAGCGCTTCGGTCTGGGTCACGAACACCGCGCGCACACCCTTGGGCAGCACGTGGCGGATCAGTTCCAACTGCTCCTGCTTGCCGGCACGCTCGAGCTTCTGCTCCAGCTCATAGGCCTTGTCGAAATAGTCAGCCACCGCATGCTTGTAGCGGTTGGTGATGAAAATCAGCGTGTCGCACCCTGCCTCGATCGCCTCGTCGACCGCGTACTGGATCAGCGGACGATCAATGATCGGAAGCATCTCCTTCGGCACCGTCTTGGTCGCAGGCAGGAAACGGGTACCCAGGCCAGCAACCGGGAAAACGGCTTTTTTTACTCGAGTCTGCATCAATTATTCCTTCCAGCTTCCTTCGAGGGAAACGGTACGATCTTGGCACTGGGGACCACATCGCGACTGACCGGTGGATCCAACGGCATGAATTCTGGCACCGTGCTGCACAGGATGTCATGCAATCTCACAAGATCGTAGGACGCCACCGCCCTTCTCAACTCGGCCACGTTCCCCAGGACAAGATCCACGGAGAATTCGCGCGGCCCTGCCTCCAGCACCTTCGGGTGCGTGGTCGGCTGGCAATTCTCATCCGCATAGAACAAGGTTTCGTGCAGTTTTTCACCCGCACGCAAGCCGGTATAGACGATAGGAATATCGATACCGGGCTGCTTGCCCGCCAACCGGATCAGTTGCTCGGCCAAGTCGCGTATGAGGACCGGCTCGCCCATGTCCAGCATGTAGATGGCACCGCGTGAAGACGACGCAGCGGCTTGCAGGATCAACAGGCAGGCTTCTGGAATCGTCATGAAATACCGCGTCACATCGGGGTGGGTCACCGTGATCGGCCCCCCCTTGCTGATCTGCTCGCGGAAAAGCGGTACAACGCTGCCAACCGAGCCCAACACGTTGCCAAAGCGCACGGTCACAAAGCGGGTCTTGCCCGGACGCTTGTTCAGGCTCTGGCAGATCATTTCCGCATAGCGCTTGCTCGCACCCAGCGCATTGACCGGGTCCACTGCCTTGTCAGTGGAGATGAACACGAAATTTTCCACGCCATGCTCCACGCATGCCGTGGCGACGCACTCGGTGGCCAACGTATTGTTTCGCACTGCCTCTCGCAACTGGTTTTCCAGCAACGGAACCTGCTTGTATGCCGCCGTGTGGAACACCGTATCGGGCTCATACGTATCAAGCACATGCCGAATCACCGCGGGATCCCCGCAGTCGCCAAGCACGCCGCTCACCGTCATCTCCGGATAGTTGCGGCGCAGCTCCGCCAGAATATTGATCATCAGCAGTTCGCTGATTTCGAGCACCACCACCTGGGACACGCCGTGGCGGGCGCATTGCCTGCAAAGCTCCGAGCCGATCGAGCCGCCGCCCCCGGTAACCAGCACGGTGCGCCCACGCAACCAACCGCGCAGCAACCCCCAGTCCGGCAGGATGGGTTTTCTGCCGAGCAGATCCTCGATCGCGACTTCCTTGAGCTGCCCAGGCAATGAGCTGCCCTCGAGCACGTCACTGAGTTTGGGCACCGTCCGGAAGGGAAGGCCGGTCGCCTCGCACAAGCCCACCACCCGCTGCATGCCGGCTGCATCCAGCGTCGGAATCGCGATGACCAGCAGCTTGGCATCAACCTCCTTGGCCACGGTCACCACATCGGACAGCTTGCCAAGAATTGGAGCGCCATGAAGGTTGGCGCCTTGCAAGGACGGCGAATCGTCCAGCAGCCCCACCGGGATATACGCGCCGGACCGGCGCAGGTCCTTGACGAGGGTTTCGGCAGCAAGCCCAGCACCCAATACCAGAACACGCCGGGCGCGCGCATCCGAATTGACGGCTTGATAGTCCTTCCAGGCGCGATAGAGCAGGCGCGGGGTTCCCAGCAATGCTGACAACGCAAAGGGATAGACCACCAGCACGGACATCGGAATGCCTTCCAGTCGGCGGTAGCTGAATACCACTACCACCGCCAGCAAGCCGATGAAAGATGCCTTGAAGATGTTGATCAGATCGGCAACGCTGGCAAAACGCCAGAGCCCGCGATACAGACCCACCTTCCAGAATGCCAGCGCCTGCAGGCCGATGACCACCGCCACATCCATGGAAAACAGTGGCAGGTGAGGCGAGTGGTCAAGCAAAGCGTAGCGGGCCATGAAAAGCACCTGCCAGCACAACCAGACCATGGCCAGGTCATGCAGCATGACGGCATAACGCGCGCCACTTCCAACGGCATCTCTTTGTTGGCCTGACATGTTTTTCATCATCCTGGTTGATGCGTTCTAGCACGCAGGAAGAACCAGGCCACCGTACCCACGGCTACCCATGTAAAGCCCCCTGCCCACCCCCACTCCGGGGAAAGCCCTGCAAACAGCGCCGCGAGTATAGTTCCGACAATGCTGAACAGCATGTACAAGGATGTCACAAATACGTGGCTCCATTCATTTTTTACCCAACACTGGTAAAGGTGCTGGGTATGGGCCTGCATCCAAGGCTCACCCCGGACAATGCGCCCTAGCAAGGTGAAACCTGCGTCGATGAAGAAAGCCGCAGGCAGCATGAGCCAGAGGGGCAATGCCATATCTGTGACACATATCCCAAGTGAGAGCAGCCCGGCTACCAGATAGCCCAACGCGCCGCTGCCCACATCACCCATGAAGATACGGGCGCGGGGGAAATTGAATGGGAGAAACCCGGCACAGCCCATCGCGAGCGCCCAGCCCGCTGCCGCATAGGGAGGAGGCAATAGAAGCCCTGCCCCGACAGCTACGATGATCGCCTGGCTGCTGGCCAAGCCGTTGATGCCATCCATGAAATTCCAGATGTTGATCAACGACACCGCCAGCAGGGTACACAACAGCGTTTTCCAGACATTGGCCGTGCCGTGCCAGACCAGCCAGCCGAGCAACAACGCCGCAGCCAGGTGCACGAACAGGCGCGGCAGTGCCGGGAGCGGCCGGTGATCGTCCCACCAGCCAATACCGGCCACCAGCAACAAGCCCAGCGCAAAGACGAGCAACACCGTGGCTGCATGCGGCAGCCACACCGCGCCCAAGGCGCAGGCCAGCAACTGCGAGACGACAATCCCGATCCCGCCCCCGCGAGGCGTTGAGATGCGATGGCTCCGCCGCTCCCCCGGCAGATCAAACAATTGGCGTTTCAATGCGTAGCGGATCGCCCCCCACGTAACCAACACCGCAACCACAAACACCAGCAGCAAGCAAACAGGCAAGGACAGCACCGGTTACAGCACCGCGAAGTTCAGCAGCGGCTTGACGGTTCCCCACTCCTTGCAGCTCGGGCATTGCCAATGATGCGTACGGGCACCGAAGCCGCAACGCGTGCAGCGGTACGCCGGGTTGCGCACCAGCAACTGGTCGGTGATGTGCTTCAGGTCCTGCAGGGTTGCCACAGGATCTGCACCTTCGGCCAAGGTCAGGTCAATCAGCGCGGATTCACCGCGCACCGACGGGCGATCCTTCAGCTGCCGCCCCAGGTATGCACGGGCCGGAGCCGGCCCTTCCTGCTCTTCCATCAGACGGGTCAACGCCAGCACCGGCGCAATCCCGCGGTAGTGCTCGGTCATCTCCGCGAGGAAGGCCCGGGCACCGGCGATATCGCCCACGTTGCGGTAGTTCTTGAGCAACTGCGGAAGGATCTCCGGCAGATAGTCCGGGTCATTGCGTGCCGCACGCTCAAACGCGCGCACGGCGGCCTCATCGTTGCCGAAATCACTTTCCAACCGGCCTTCAATGATGCCGGCGCGTACGCTCATCGCATCAGCCGCATTGGCCCGATTGATGGCCGCACGCGCATCCTCAAGGCGTCCGGCTGCGCGGTAGCGCTCGGCCAGTTCGCACTCGAACTGCCCGATCAGCTTGCCCATGGGCTCGTCGGTGACCGCTTCGTAGCGGGTGGCGTTTTCGATCGCCTTCTCCCAGTCCCGCTCCGCCTGATAGATGCTGATCAGATGCTTCAGGGCCTGCGGGGCACGCTGGTCCAGCTGCGCCAGCTCGGTGAACACGGTTTCGGCACGGTCCAACAGACCGGACTTCATGTAGTCCTCGCCCAGCGCCAGCAGGGCCTGCACCCGTTGCGCATCGCTGAGGTCATTCCGATTCACCAGCCCCTGGTGCAGCCGGATGGCGCGATCCACCTCGCCACGGCGGCGGAACAAATGCCCCAGGGCCACCTGGGTTTCAAAGGTTTCCTTGTCCAGCTCGGCGATATGCAGGAACAGCTCGATGGCCTTGTCCGGCTGCTCGTTGAGCAGGTAGTTCAAGCCACGGAAATAGGTACTGGAAAGACGGCTGACCTGGTTCTCGCTATGGCGCTGACCACCACGCCGCCCGATCACCCAGCCACTGAGCGCGGCGATGGGCAGGAACAGGAAGAACCAGAACCACTCACTGATAAAAGCCATCTTCGATCAGCGCCCGTCGAAAGGAGAAGGAGTCTGCACCGGCGCGACCGGTTCGGTCGTCGTAGCCAGCACTGCCTTGTTGGCACGCCGCAACTTGGCGTACATCGGCACCACAAGGGAGGCCATGACTAGGCCACCGCCTACCAGTGCACCCAGCAACAGAGAGGCGATGATGGCCAGACCCGAGGTGGTCTTGAGCACCCAGAAGGCCAGGCTGATCTCGATCGGCTGGGAGTTCAACGACCCAACCACCAGCCCACCGACCAATACGGCCAGCAGGATCAATAGACGAAAGACCTTCATGGCCGGCTGACTCCTCGGAAACAGCCTTTAGCTTACCGGGGCAGACAAAAAACCGCAGCATCAATCGCCGCAGATACGCCGACAGGGCTCAGGCCGGATCGCTTTCCAGCGGCACCACCGAGCTGACACGCTCGCGCAGCTCCTTGCCCGGCTTGAAATGCGGCACGTGCTTGCCCGGCAGGGCAACCGATTCACCCGTCTTCGGGTTGCGACCCAGGCGCGGCGGACGGTAATGCAGGGAAAAACTACCAAAACCCCGGATCTCGATGCGATCACCCGAGGACAGCGACCCACCCATCATTTCCAGCAAGGACTTCACCGCCAGATCGACATCATCGGCCTTCAGGTGCGCCTGATGGCGCGCAAGGATTTCGATCAATTCGGATTTGGTCATTGCGTACTCGTCAATGGCAGGGTCTTACCCTGAAGCGGCCCGGACATCAGTCCGGGCCGCTCAGGTCACAACTACTTACAACAGGCCGATTACTCGGACTTGTTGCCGTTCAGCTGTGCGCGCAGCAGTGCGCCCAGCTGGGTGGTGCCGCCGGAAGCAGACTGGTATTCCTCCAGCACTTCGCGCATTTCGGCATCGTCCTTGGCCTTGATCGACAGCTGCAGGGTACGGCCCTTGCGGTCCATGCCCACGAACTTGGCTTCGACCTTGTCGCCGACCTTCAGGAACTGGGTCGCATCGTCGACGCGCTCGTTGGCGACGTCACGTGCAGACACATAACCTTCGATGCCGTCAGCCAGCTCGATGGTTGCGCCCTTGGCGTCAACTTCCTTCACGACGCCTTCGACCTTCGAACCCTTCGGGTTGGCAGCCATGTACTGGCCGAACGGATCCTGCTCAAGCTGCTTGACGCCCAGCGAGATGCGCTCGCGCTCCGGATCGACGGCCAGGACCACTGCGTCCAGGGTGTCGCCCTTCTTGAAGTTGCGAACCACGTCTTCGCCAGTGGTGTTCCAGCTGATGTCCGACAGGTGAACCAGGCCATCGATGCCGCCGTCCAGACCGATGAAGATACCGAAATCGGTGATCGACTTGATCTGGCCCGAAACCTTGTCGCCCTTCTTGTAGATGGCGGCAAAGGTTTCCCACGGGTTGGCAGCAACCTGCTTCATGCCCAGCGAGATGCGGCGACGCTCTTCATCAACGTCCAGCACCATCACTTCGACTTCGTCACCAACCTGCACAACCTTGGACGGGTTGACGTTCTTGTTGGTCCAATCCATCTCGGACACGTGCACCAGGCCTTCGACGCCCGGCTCGATTTCGACGAATGCGCCGTAATCGGTCACGTTGGAGACCTTACCGAACACGCGGCTGTTGGCCGGGTAACGACGCGAGATGTTATCCCACGGATCTTCGCCCAGCTGCTTCAGACCCAGCGAAACGCGGTTGCGCTCGCGGTCGAACTTCAGCACGCGCACGTCCAGCTCGTCGCCGACGTTCACGACTTCGGACGGATGGCGCACGCGCTTCCATGCCATGTCGGTGATGTGCAGCAGGCCGTCGATACCGCCCAGGTCCACGAATGCGCCGTAGTCGGTCAGGTTCTTGACGACACCCTTCAGGATGGCGCCTTCCTGCAACTTGTCCATCAGCTGCTCGCGCTCTTCCGAGTGCTCGCTCTCGACAACTGCACGACGCGACACGACCACGTTGTTACGCTTGCGGTCCAACTTGATGAGCTTGAATTCCAGCTCCTTGCCTTCCAGGTAGGCCGGGTCGCGCACGGGGCGCACATCGACCAGCGAACCAGGCAGGAATGCGCGGACATCCTTGATGTCCACGGTGAAACCACCCTTGACCTTGCCGCTGATGCGGCCGGTGATGGTTTCGTTCTTTTCCAACGCTTCTTCCAGCTCGTCCCACACCATGGCGCGCTTTGCCTTCTCGCGCGACAGGACGGTTTCGCCGAAGCCATTTTCGATGGAGTCCAGTGCGACCTTAACCTGGTCGCCCACGCCCACGTCGATTTCGCCAGCGTCGTTACGGAACTGTTCGATCGGCACGATGCCTTCGGACTTCAGGCCGGCGTTGATCACCACCACGTCGCCGCGGACATCAACGACGGTACCGACAACGATGGCACCGGGCTTCAGCTTGGCCAGATTGGCCTGACTGGCTTCAAACAGTTCTGCAAATGATTCGGTCATTAGATTTACTCAGTTGAACACACGGACAGCGGATCTGTTGCGGAAACCCGTACTGTCCAGCCTGTTGGACGACCCTGGAACAGCGGCCGCATGTGAATGAAAAAACCCACCACGCACCATTGCGCCGCGGGGTTGTTGCAACATCTTTGGTGCGACTGCGGCCGACTGCTCGACCGCACTCAACGCTGGTTGGATCAGGCTTCCTTGGAAACCAGTGCCAACACCTTGGCAACGACTTCGTCGATGCCAATACCGCTGGTGTCGATGAGAACGGCGTCTTCGGCCGGCCTCAGGGGCGCCACTGCGCGCTGTGCATCACGGGCGTCGCGGGCCATGATCTCGCGCAGGAGGTCATCAAAGTTAACCGAAACCCCTTTTTCTTTCAACTGTTTATGCCGCCTCTGGGCGCGTTCCTCGGCACTGGCAGTCAGGAAAACCTTGAATGGGGCATCCGGGAAGATGACGGTCCCCATATCCCGGCCATCGGCGACCAGACCCGGCGCAACCCTGAATGCGCGCTGCCGCTCCTTGAGCGCCGCACGCACCTCGGGGATGGCAGCAATGGCCGATGCCAGCGCCCCGGTGGTCTCCAGTCGCAGCTCGTCAGTGGCATCGGTGCCGTTGACCAACACCCGCAGGTTTTCTCCCTGTTCAGCAAACTGCACCTTGGTATCGAAGGTACAGCGCACCAGCGCCGACGCATCCGAGGTATCCAGATCGGCCCAGCTCGCAGCCACACCCACCGCGCGGTAGAGCGCGCCCGAATCCAGGTAATGCCAGCCCAACTGCCGCGCCACAATGCGGCTGACGGTGCCCTTGCCTGCCCCGGACGGGCCATCAATGGTGAGAACGGGGGTGAGCTGGCTCATCTGGCTGCCTGGTTTGAACGAGGAATCAGGCTATTCTAACGCCCCGCAGCGCAGCATCGGCGGCCAATTCAATGCAAGCACTTGAACGCGCATGGAATTACCCAGTAGAATGGCGGGCTTGAACGAGCGTCATCCTGCATATCCGCGGCCGCGCTCCTGAGATCCCAACAGTTATCCGCCGAGGTATGCCATGAAAGTTCTGTCCTCCCTGAAGTCGGCGAAGGCCCGTCACCGTGATTGCAAGGTTGTACGCCGTCGCGGCAAGATCTTCGTGATCTGCAAGTCGAACCCGCGCTTCAAGGCTCGCCAGCGCTGAGCCAACTGGCGCAAGCCAGCGCCTGATCCGCAAGGGTCGGGCAACGTCAAAAAGCCGCCCCCGGGCGGCTTTTTGCGTACCGGGCCGAACGCGGCGCTGGCGCAATGCGAAGCGTGCTCACTAAAAACGACATGAACCCGTACTTTCGGCTTCGTTTTTTGCTGTAATCGCAGCCTGTCCTCTGGGGAGATGTGACCAATGAAGCAAACCTTGAAGATTCTCGGCCTGATCACCGCGCTAGCTGCCGCACCGGCGGCACTGGCCGACACCTTGCTGATCGAGCGCGCGCAGGAAAAACCTGCCGAAGCGATCCCGACCCGCGGCCAGAGCATGGCCCAGGTGGAAGCCCGCTTCGGCGCGCCCAGCGAGCGCATGGATCCGCGGGGTGGCCAGAAGCGCCAGTGGCCGACCATCAACCGCTGGGTCTACCCGAATTTCACCGTGTACTTCGAGCGCCAGCGCGTGATTGACGTGGTGGCCCGCCAGGCCAGTCCTGACGAAGTCGGGCCCAAGCCGCCGATCCGCTGAGCCCTTTCCCGGTAGCAGGCCCCGGCCTGCTGCCCCAATGCCCGACCGGGCCGACTGCATCCGAGAAGAATGAACGAAACGCTCCGCTTTCCAGCCGAATGGGAAACCCAGTCCGGCGTATTGATCGCCTGGCCGAACGCCGACACCGACTGGGCAGACCGCCTGGCCGAGGTCGAGGAAACCTACATCGCGCTGGTCAGCGCCATCACCCGCTTCCAGCCAGTACTGATCTGCGTGGCCGATGACGACATCGAGACCTATGCGGAAATGCGCCTGCGCTCGAACCGGGTGGACATGGAGCGGGTCACCTTCGTCAGTGCCGCCTACGACGACACCTGGCTGCGCGATTCCGGCCCGATCACTCTCAAGCGCGCCGATGGCAGCTTCCAGCTGCTGGATTTCCGCTTCACCGGCTGGGGCGGCAAGTTCGAAGCCAGCCTCGACGACCAGTTGGTCGGCGCGCTGGACCAGGCGAAGGTGTTCAATAACGCACAGGTGCGCAGCATTCCGTTCGCACTGGAAGGCGGCGCCATTGATACCGACGGTGCCGGCAGCCTGCTGACCACCTGGAAGTGCCTGCACGAACGCCACCCGGACCGTGACCGCGCCTCGCTCAGTGCCGACATGGCGGCATGGATGCAGCAGGACCGCGTGCTGTGGCTGGACCACGGCTACCTGGAAGGCGACGACACCGACGCCCACATCGATACCCTCGCCCGCTTCGCCTCGGCAGACAGCATCGTCTACCAGAACTGCGACGACCCGCATGACTCGCATTACGCCGAGCTGCAGGCCATGGGCGCTGAGCTGGCCGCGCTGCGCACCAGCGACGGCAAGCCGTACCGCCTGTTCCCCCTGCCGTGGGCTGAGCCGGTACTTGATGAAGGCCGCCGCCTGGCCGCGTCCTACGCGAACTTCCTGATCATCAACGGCGCGGTGCTGATGCCGGCCTACGGTGATGCTGCCGACAACGCTGCGCGCGACGTACTGGCCCAGGCCTTCCCGGACCGTGAGATCGTGCAGGTGCCCTGCCGCTCGCTGATCTGGCAGAACGGCAGCCTGCACTGCATCACCATGCAGCTGCCGGCCGGTCTGCTGAAGAACTAAGCAACGGCAACCGTAGTGCCGAGCCATGCTCGGCAGAGGCGGTTAGCAGCGAAACAAGCCGTTCGCTCCCCCCCTCCTGCACCAGCACAGGAGGGGTTCAAGCCATCGCAACGAGTCACCCCTCCGGCTGCATTTCGTTCCGGCGGCATGCAAACCGGATCCGTCGCATGCATGTTCAGCCGAGCATGGCTCGGCTCCACCAAAGGCGGCACGAAGCGCCTACGCGGCCTGCATCGCCCTCTGTTCAGCCGTAGCCGCAACGCAGACGCACATCCGCGCTAACATGCGCGTTTTCCCCCGCAGGATCGCAGCATGAACTCGCGCAGCCCCCTTACCGTCGCTCTGGTCCAGGAGCGTAACCACGGTGATGCCGCCGCCAACCTGGCGGTGATCGACGCACGTGTGGCCGAGGCTGCTGCGCAGGGTGCCAAGTTGGTGCTGCTGCAGGAACTGCATAACGGCCCGTACTTCTGCCAGCACGAGTCGGTGGATGAGTTCGACCTGGCCGAACAGATCCCCGGCCCGAGCACCGAGCACCTGGGCGCGTTGGCCAGGGAGCATGGCGTAGTGATCGTCGGCTCGCTGTTCGAGCGCCGCGCCGCTGGGCTGTACCACAACACCGCCGTGGTGTTCGAGAAGGACGGCACCTTGCTGGGCAAGTACCGCAAGATGCACATCCCCGACGATCCGGGTTTCTACGAGAAGTTCTACTTCACCCCGGGCGATATCGGCTTCAAGCCGATCGACACCTCGGTGGGTCGCCTCGGCGTGCTGGTCTGCTGGGACCAGTGGTATCCGGAAGCCGCCCGCCTGATGGCGCTGGCCGGCGCCGAACTGCTGCTCTACCCCACCGCCATCGGCTGGGATCCGGACGACATGCAGGACGAGAAGAACCGCCAGCGCGATGCCTGGGTGCTGAGCCATCGCGGCCACGCCGTGGCCAACGGCGTGCCGGTACTGAGCTGCAACCGCGTCGGCCACGAAGCTTCGCCGCTGGGTGCCTCGGGGATCAACTTCTGGGGCAACAGCCATGTGCTGGGTCCGCAGGGCGAGTTCATCGCCGAAGCCGGCACAGACCCGACCTTGCTGGTCTGCGAGATCGACCTGCAGCGCAGCGAGCATGTGCGTCGCATCTGGCCGTTCCTGCGTGATCGCCGCATCGATGCCTACGGCGATCTGCTCAAGCGTTACATCGACTGACTGGACCTGCGATGAGCCTGCAACTGCGCCCCGCAACACCGGCCGACATCCCGGCCATCACCGCGATCTACGCGGTGGAAGTCCGCGAACTGGTCAACACCTACGAGTACGAGGTGCCCGGCGAAGCGGAAATGGCGCAGCGCATGCAAGACATCACCTCGCGCGGCTTTCCCTACCTCGTCGCCACCATCGACGGCGAGGTCGCCGGCTATGCCTACGCCAACAGCTACCGTGCGCGCATCGCCTACCAGTGGACCGTTGAGAACTCGGTCTATGTGGATGGCCGCTTCCAGGGCCAAGGGGTTGGCCGCGCCTTGATGCAGGCCCTGATCGACGAGTGCACCGCACGCGGCTACCGGCAGATGATCGCGGTGATCGGCGAACCCACCAATACCGCATCGATCAAGCTGCACGAACGCTTCGGCTTCGAGCTGATCGGCATCTTCCGCGGCCTTGGCCGCAAGCACGGGCGCTGGCTGGACACGGTGCAGATGCAACGCGCACTCGGCGACGGTGCCGACAGCGCCCCTTCCAATGAATGAAGCAATGACTGACACCTCTGTTGAATCCGCCGGCGAACTGCTGGCCGGCCAGCCTGTGCGCGTGGTTGAACGCGACGGCGTGCGCTACACCCTGCTGGGCACCGCCCACGTCTCCGCTGCCAGCGTGCAGGCGGTGGAACAAGCCATCGCCAGCGGCCAGTACGATGCCGTTGCAGTGGAGCTGGACCCACAGCGCCTGCAGGCGCTGACCAACCCCAACGCCTTGGCGCAGTTGGATCTGGTTGAGGTGATCCGCAAAGGACGCGTGGCACTGTTTGCCGCCAACCTGGCATTGGCCGCATATCAGCGACGCCTGGCCGAGCAGTTGGGCATCGAACCCGGTGCCGAACTCAAGCGCGCGGTGGAACTGGCCAAGGCCAGCGACCTGCCAGTGCATCTGATTGACCGCGACGTCGGCCTGACCTTCCGTCGCGCCTCGCAGAGCCTGGGCTTCTTCGGCAAGATCAAGCTGGTGATGGGTTTGGGTGCCGGGCTGTTCTCCTCCGAGGATGTCGGTGAGGACGAGATCGAGAAGCTCAAGCAAGGCGACATGCTGGAATCGAGCTTTGGCGAGTTCGCCAATGAAAGCCCCGCGCTTTACCAGGCCATCATCGGCGAGCGCGACCGCTACATGGCCACCCGCCTGCGCGAAGAACACAATAGCGAGCAGCGCAATGTGCTGGCCGTGGTTGGCGCCGGCCATCTGGCCGGCCTTGCCCGCTATCTGGAAACCGATAGCGAAGCTCCGGGTCCGCTGCGCGAGCAGCTGGAAGCGGTGCCGAAGAAGCGCAACATCCCCTGGATCACGTTGGGCATTCTGGCCATCGTGCTGGGCGGCATTGGTTTTGGCTTCTGGAAGGGCGGGATGGGCATGGGCGCCGACATGCTGCTGACCTGGGCGATGTATACCGGTGGCCTGGCGGGTTTGGGCGCCTTGTTGGCTGCCAGCCATCCGCTGAGCATCCTGACCGCGATTGTTGTCGCGCCGTTCAAGCCTTTCCGCTTGAGCATTCCTACCGGCGCATTTGCGGCCTTGGTGGAGACCCGCCTGCGCAAGCCGACCTATCAGGACTTCCTGCAACTGCGTGATGATGCGCAGAGCGCCAAGGGCTGGTATCGCAACCGGGTCACGCGCATCGTGCTGACCTTCATGCTGACCAACCTCGGCAGCATGTTGGGGCTGTGGCTGACCGGTTTCAGCGTTTATGGGAAGTTGGCTGGGTAACGGTTTGGGGCTTTTGAAGCTGTAGAGCTTCGAAAGCTTCAAAAGCTGAAGAGCTGCCCTCACCCCTACCCCTCTCCCGCAGGCGGGAGAGGGGATTAGCTCTCACGCTTCTGCGTCTGCTGCGGCACCTCGGCTTACGGCGGCAAAAGGAGCCAACGCCTTCGCTCGGGCCGTTGACTATGCCTTTGCTTCGGATTTGCCTCGGCTGTCCCCTCTCCCGCCTGCGGGAGAGGGGTAGGGGTGAGGGCAGCTTTTGCTTTTGCAGTTACTGCCCCACAACCCGAGCAGCCGCATCAACCTGGCAATCACCCCTCCGCAACAACCCCCTGCTCCACCGGCGGCAAGCCGCGCGCGCGCCGCGTCAACCGCGCCGTACCGGTGCGCAGATCATCCAGCAGCGCGTAGATGGTCGGCAGGAACAGCAGGCTGACCACCGTCGAGAACGCCAAGCCGCCCGCAATCGCGCGCGCCATCGGGTAGTACGGCGGCATGCCATCGGCCGTGGTCGTGTTCAAGGCAATCGGCACCATCGCCAGGATCGCCGTGCCCATCGTCATCATGATCGGGCGCAACCGTTCGCGGCTGCCCTCGATCAACGCCTCCGTGCGCGACACTCCGCGCCGTCGCAGATTGTTGATGTGCTCGATCATCACGATGCCGTTGTTCACCACCACACCCATCAGCACCAGGATGCCGATCACCGCCATGATGTTCATCTCGGTGCCGGTCAGCCAGAACAGCCAGTACACGCCATAGATCGAGAACAGCACACAGGACATGATCGCCGCCGGGAACAGCAACGACTCGAACACGGCCGCCATGATCACGATCATCAGAATCAACGCGATCAGAATCGCATTCTTCATCTGGTCCATGCCGTCGAAGTTGATGTTGAAGCCAGCGCCATTGAAGGTGTATCCGTAGCCCGGCGGGAACTGCACTCGGTCCAGCGCTTCTTCCACCGACTTGCGCGCCTGGTCCATCGGTACGTCCTTGGCCAGGCCGGCCTCGATACGCAGCATGGTCTGGCGGTTCAGGCGCTGGATCGAGTTCGCCGCCGGATTGACGTTGACGTCGACCATCGCCAACAGCGGGACCTCCTTGCCACTGGCACTACGCACCATGAAGGACGACAGATCCTCGATGCCGTAATTCTCCGAACCTGAGAAGCGCACGTTGACCGGAATCTCCACGTCATCACGGTGGAAGTCGCGCAGCGATGAACCACGTAACGCCATGCCCACGAACTGCGCTACCTGCTGCGCGCTGAACCCATAGGACGCCGCACGCTCACGGTTCACCCGCACGGCAAGCTCGGCATTGGCATCACCAATGTCCACGCGAACATCGCGCAGCTTGGGATCGCGCGACAGGATGGGCACGATGTCATCGGCCAACTCGCGCAACGTCTGGCTGGAATCCCCCACCAGGCTGAAGCGCAGGCCCTGCCCGTCGCTGCCCATGCCGCCGGGCCAACCGATACCGATCTTGGCGCGCGCCGACTGCGGCAAGCCCTTGCGCACCTCCTCTTCGATCTTCTTGCTCTGCTCGCGATCGTCGATGCTCAGGTACAGGCGGGTCTGCGCCCAGCCCTGCTCGGCAAAGCGGCTGTACACGCGCTTGATCTTGAAGTCGTCGCGGTGGGCGTTGACGAAATCCTCCACGCGCTGCACTTCCTTGCCCATCTCTTCCTTGGAATACGACCCCTTCCATTGGTAGAAGATGTTGATCTCATCCGGATCATTGTCATCACCACCGCCGGTGGTATGGGTCATCGGCCACAGGCTGAGCACGGACACCAGCACGATGCCGGCCACGCTCCAACCGCGATGCTGAAGGGTCCAGCGCAGGATGCGCGCGTAACGCTCCTGCAGACGGCTGATCAAGGGCGACTTCAACGCCGGCGGAGTCTTCATCCGCGCCGACAGCATCGGGATCAGGCTCACCGCCACCAGCCACGAGGCCAGCAGCGAGAACGAAATGGTCAGCGCCAGCTGGGTCAGGTAGATGGTGATGATGTTCTTCTCGCCAAACATCATAGGCAGGAACACCACGCAGTGGCACAGCGTACCGGCCGACAGCGCGATGGCGACATGGCGGGTACCGACAATGGACGCCATCTCCGGTTGCCCGGGATACTTCTCGCGCTCCTGGTAGATGCTCTCCACCACCACCACGGCGTTGTCCACCAGCATGCCGACCGCCAACAGCAGGCCCATCATCGAGATGATGTTCAGGCTGATACCGGTGAAGTACATGAAGCCCAGCGTCATGATGAAACAGATCGGGATCGCCATCGACACCATCAGCGTCGACGGCCAATGCCGCAGGAAGGCATACAGCACGATCACCGACAACAGCAGGCCGATGGCGCCCGCTTCGGCCAGGGCCAACAGCGAGCTGGTGACCGCCTTGCCCGAGTCCCAGGCAATTTCGATATCGACACCGCGCAGCGCAGGGTCCTCACCCAACCGCTCCACTTCCTTGCCGACAGCGCGCGACAGGTCCACCAGGTTCGCCGAGCGCTCCTTGTAGATGTCCACGCCCACGCTGGGCTTGCCTTCCATGCGCCGCACATAGTCCATGCGCTGCGGCTGCAGGCTGACCTCGGCAATGTCGGACAGGCGTGTACCACGGTTGTTGACCGGCAGGTCACGCAGCTCCTGCACTTCCAGCAGCTCACCCTTGGGCTGCACGCGCAGGCGGCGGCCGTCCTCGGTGATCTGCCCTGCCGACACCGCGAAATTCGCCGCCTGCAGCTTCTGCACCAGCTCGTTGAGCGCAACGCCGTGCGCGCTGATGCGGTCCTTGTCCAGGGCGATCAACACTTCCTGCTTGGCGACACCCTCCACTTCCACGCGCGCCACACCGGGCAGGCGTTCAAGTCGCTGCTTGATGGTGCGCTCGATCATGTCCGCGCGGGCGGTCAGGTCTTCCTGGCTGTTCAAGCGCAGGCTGATCGCTTCCTGGTCGCTGGTACTCCAGCGCTGCACGTAATAGCGACGGAAGTCGTCCGGCAGCTCATCGCGCACCGCATCGATGCGCTCGCGCGCTTCCGATGCAGCCATCGCGATGTCGCGGTTCCAGTCACTGAACTCGACCTGGATCTGACCACCCTCGGCGTTGGCGCGCGAATTCATCGTCTTGATGCCTGGCATCGTGGCGATGGCCTCTTCCACCGGCCGCAGCAGGTTGCGCTCCACTTCTTCCGGGGTTGAACCGGGGTAAGGCAGGGACACGAAGAAGAACGGAATCGAGGCTTCCGGCTCGGACTCCAGCGGCAGCTTGAACGAGGCAATCAGGCCGATCACCACCATCGACACGAACAGCATGATGGTGGTGACCGGACGGCGGATGGACAGCTCGGTGATATTCATCCGTATCAGTCCTTGATGCCGCCGATGGCGTCCTGCTCATGCGCCAGCACCTGCTCGGCCTGGGCCATGGCCTGGCGTGCGCGACGGCCGCGCTCGGCGTAGTACTCGTCCGGTTTGCGGTCCAACAGGTCATAGACCACCGGGATGACCAGCAAGGTGAGCATGGTCGACACCAGCAGGCCACCGATCACGGTGATCGCCATCGGCGAGCGCACTTCCGCACCTTCGCCGAAGGCCAGCGCCAGCGGCAGGAATCCGAACACGGCACACAGCGTGGTCATCATGATCGGGCGCAGGCGCGAGCGTGCACCTTCCACCAACGCCTGTCGCTTGGGCACGCCCTCTTCCCGCAGCTGGTTGACCTTGTCGATCAGGATGATGGCGTTCTTCACCACCAGGCCAACCAATAGGATCAAGCCGATGAACACCACCACCGATACCGGCGAACGTGCCAGCAGCAAGGCAGCAACTGCGCCGACCAGGGCCAGCGGAATGGTGAACAGGATGACAAAGGGATGCAGCAGCGACTCGAATTGCGACGCCATCACCAGGTAGACCAGGAACACCGCCAAGCCGAACGCAAACAGCAGCGAACGAATCGACTCGCCGAGCTCCTGGCCCTGGCCGCCGATATGCATACCCACATCGGTGCCCAACGGGTTCTTGGCAACCATGTCCTGCACTTCGGCCATGGCTGCGCCAAGGTCGATATCGCGCAGGTTGGCCGAGACGATGGCGACGCGGCGCTGGTCGGCGCGATGGATCTCGCTCGGGCCGGTGGTGGCGACCACGTCGGCGACCGAGCCCAGCTCGATGGCCTTGGCACCGGTCGGGTTGACGATCAGGCGGCGGATGTCATCCACCGACGAACGCTCCGACTCCTGCACGCGCACCAGCACGTCGATCTTGCGATCACGGAAGCTGTAACGCGTGGCCACATTGCCCTTGACCTTGTTGACCACCGCATCGGCGATCTGTCGCGTCGTCAAACCCAGCGCCGCGGCGCGGTCCTGGTCGAACACGACCTGGATTTCCGGGAAACCCTGCTCCACCGTCGACTTCACGTCGGCGTAGTGCGGGCTCTGCCGCAGCATGCCGGCCAGGCGATTGCCGGCGATGCGGATGTCGTCGAGGTTGTTGCCCTCGATTTCAATTTCCAGCGGCGGCGACAAGGCGAACAGTTCCGGGCGGGCAAAGTCCACCTGTGCCGACGGCCAGGCCTTCATGGTCTCGCGCAGCTTCTCGGTCAGCTCCGGCTCGCGCTTGGTGTCGTTCATCACCACCGACAGCTTGCCGATGTTCTCGCCGCTCTCGGTCGGGCTGGCGTCCAGGCGGGTGCCGGTGCCGGATACGCCGTACAGCAGGCGCACGCCTTCTTCGTTGGCATGCTTGCGCTGCACTTCACGCACCAGCGCATCGGTCTGCGCCAGCGGCGTGCCCGGGGGCAGTTTGGCGGTCATTTCAAAGCGGTCCTGGGCCAGCTGCGGCAATAGGTCCACACCGAGCAGCGGCAGGGCTGCCAGGGTCAGGCCGAATGCCAAGGTGGCAAAGCCCAACACTGGCCACGGACGCTTCAACGCGGCCGGCAGCATGCGCAGGTAGCCCGCTTCGGCACGGCCATACGGCGCCATCGCCAGATCGCTGGCCTTGCGCATCACCGGCCCCACCACCGCCGAGATACCGCGGAAGATCCGCACCACACTCCAGGCTGCGGCATAGAAGCCGTACCGGAACATCGCGCCGATGCCACGACCCGCGTAGGCCGCCGGCTTCTTCCAACGGCTTTCCGGACGCCACGGCTGGCGCGGGTCCTCGGCCGGGAATTCCAGCGGCGGGCGCCCCTTCAAGGCGCTCAGCATCGGGATCAGCGTCATCGACACCACCAGCGACACCGCGATGGCGATCGACACGGTCAGCGCCTGGTCGCGGAACAACTGGCCGGCAATGCCTTCAACGAACACCAGCGGCAGGAACACCGCGATGGTGGTCAGGGTGGAGGCAACCACGGCCATGAACACCTCGCGGGTGCCCTTGATCGCCGCTTCCAATATGCCCATGCCGCGCTCACGCGCCTTGGCGATGGATTCCAGCACCACGATGGAGTCGTCCACCACCAGGCCGGTGGCCAGCGCCAGGCCGCCCAGCGACATCACGTTCAAGCTCAGGCCCAGCTGGCCCATGAAGAAGAACGTGGCGATGATCGAGATCGGCAGCGACAGCGAGATGACGAAGGTGCTCCAGCCATCACGCAGGAACAGGAAGATGATCAGCACCGACAGCAGGCCGCCGATCACCGCATCGACCTTGACGTCCTTGATGGCGTGGCGGATGAAGACCGACTGGTCCTCCACCATCGTCATCTCGATGTCCTTGGGCATTTCCTTGCGGATCTGCTCCAGCCGCGCTTCCAACGCATCGGCGGTGGATACGGTATTGGCATCGCCCTCCTTGTAGACCGCCAGCTCCACGGCCTCATGGCCGGCGCTGCGGATCACCGCCTCGCGCTCCTTGTAGCCCTGGCGCACCTCGGCCACGTCCTTCAGGCGCACGCTTGGCGCGCTGCTGCTGCCGTCGCTACGCAGCGCCGCGATCACGTTCGGATCGCTACTGCCGAGGATGGCCGACATCAGCTGGCGGTTCTCGCCGGTCGAACTGCTGGAACTGGAACCGCTGGCCGTGGTCAGCAGCATTTCGCGCATCTGCTCGACGGTGGCGAACTGGTTGACCGTACGCACCAGGTAACGCTGCGAACCTTCTTCCAGGCGACCGCCCGACAGGTTCACGTTTTCCTGCTGCAGGCGCTGGATCACCGTATCCAGTGACAGGCCCAGTGCGGCCAGCTTGCGCTGGTCGATATCAACCTGGATCTCATCTTCCAGGCCGCCACCCACCTTGACCGCAGCCACGCCGCTGACCGGCTCCAGCTTGCGCTTGAGGTCTTCATCGGCGTAACGGCGCAGTTCCATCAGGCGCCGTACGGCATCGGCGTCGTTGCCGGCTTCCTGCTTGGACGACAGCGCCAGGCGCATGATCGGCTGCGTCGACGGATTGAAGCGCAGCAGCACCGGCGGCTTGGCCTCCAGCGGCAACTGCAGGGTTTCCATCTTGTCGCGCACGTCCAGGCCGGCCTGCTGCATGTCCGTGCCCCAGGCGAACTCCAGCACCACGTCGCTTTGGCCGGTACGCGAGATCGACTTGAGCTTGCGCAGGCCCTTGACGATGCCGAGCGCTTCTTCGGCCGGCTGCGAAATCAGGGTTTCCACCTCGGCCGGCGCCGCACCTTCGTAATCGGTACGCACGGTCAAGGTGGGATAGCTCAGGTCCGGCAGCAGTTCGACCTTCAGGCTGGACAGCGAGATCAGGCCGAACAACACCAGGGTCAGCGTCATCATCGCGATGGTGACGCGCCGGCGCGTGGCGAACTCGATCAGGTCGAAGCCACCGCCGGAACTCGAGGCGCCGGGCGCACTCATTGCTTGCTCGCCTGTGCCGCTGCGGCCGGCGCCTTGGCTGCTGCCGCGACGGCCTTCTCCTTGCCGATCACCTGCACCGCACTGCCTTCGCGCAGCGCGGCCTTGCCGGCGATGACAACCTCGTCGCCCTGCTGCAGGCCGTTGCGGACTTCGATGAAGCCTGCATCGTCGTAACCCAGCGCCAGCTCGGTACGCACGGCCTTGCCATCACGCACCACAAAGACCGCCGGCTTGCCGCCGTCTTCCAGCAGTGCCGTACGCGGCACCACCAAGGCATCGGCGCGCTGGTCGTAGTTGATGCTCAGGCGACCAAACATGCCGGCCTGCAGCGCGTCTTCACCAGAGAAAGTGGTGACCACACGGAAGGTGCCGGTACCGTTGTCGACCACCGGCGCAACACGATCAACGGTGCCGGTGAACGGCTTGCCCGGCAATGCATCCACCTGCAGCGTCACTGCCTGGCCCGGCTTGAGCTTGGCGATCTCGCGCTCGGGCACATTGAGCGTGGCCTCCAGCTGGCTGCTGTCGACGATGCGGATGATCGGCGAATTGATCTGCACGAAGTTGCCCGGCTTGATATCGCGCGATGCGACCACACCGGAAATCGGCGCTACTACCGTGGTGTACGACAGTTCCAGGGTTGCCATGCGATACATCGCACGTGCGTTTTCCAAGTCGTAGCGCAGCTGGTCCACGTCGGCGGCGCTGACAAGTTGCTGCTGCACCAGCTTCTCGGCACGGTGGTAGCTGTTCTCCAGCTTGCGCATCTGCGCCTCGCTCTGCGCAACGCTCAGGCGTGCGCGGTCCGGATCCAGCCGCACCAGTGCCTGCCCGGCGTGCACGAGCTGCCCTTCTTCAACCAGCACCGCCAACGCCACGCCGGACGTCTTGGCGACCACCTGCGACTCAGCGCGCGGCTCCAACGCAGCGGTACCGGCATAGCTGGCGGCGATGGCACGGCGCTCGGCCTTGGCCACTTCCACCGGTACCGCATCGCTGGCCTTCTGCTCCTCCGGCGTCTTGGCCTTGGCTTCCTCGCCGCCGGCCTTGCAGCCACCCAGCAACAGCGATGTGGTGATCAGGAGTGCAGCAGCGCAGCTTCCGGTGCGGGCGTGCAGAGTGAATAGTCGCGACATCGTCTTGTCCCTGGGGATGCGTAGGCAGGTGTTGTAGCAAAGTATTGCACCACCCCACGCCTACACCATGCGCCGAAAGTCATGGGTGACCCTGACCTCGCGTGGACTACCGCAATGCAGCATCGACGGCCTGTTTCGAACCGGTAAATACGCGGGCTATACTCGGCCCGTTCCGTATCCCACGGCGGAACCCCAGACCCGCTTACCGGATAAGGAAACCATGCGCCCGCAGCCGCTCGCCGCTTGTTTCGCTCTGGCTTTTGCCCTGACCTTCGGGGCCGCCCAAGCTGATCCGCAGTCTGCAACACCCGCCGTTGCCCCCGCCCCTGCCCCCGCCGCCCCCCCGGCCGCGGCCAGCAGCGGCAATGCCGCCACCGGCCGCACCCTGGCCTATACCTGCCAGGGCTGCCACGGCATCACCGGCTACAAGAACGCCTACCCCAGCTACCGGGTACCGAAGATCGGCGGGCAGTCGGCCCAGTACCTGACCCAGGCGCTGACCGAATACCGCGAAGGCAAGCGCAAGCATCCAACGATGCAGGCGCAATCGATGAGTTTCAGCCAGCAGGACATCGCTGATCTCTCCGCCTATCTGTCCACCCTCAAATAAGCGCCGATCATGACGAAAGCCACGCACGCATTGCGTTTGTCCATCGCCCTGTTCGCTGCCATGGGGCTGGCCGCCTGTACCCAGTCGGAGGTGGAGTCCAGCGGCAAATCGGCTGCCGATCCCGGCCATGCCAGCGGTGAACATGGGGCCAGCTCTTCTGCAGGCCTGCCCGCTGGCCGCATTGCTGCCGGCGAGCATCTGGCCGCTGCCAAGGGCAAGGCCACCGGGCAAAGCTGCATCGATTGCCACGGCGCCGACGGCAATAATCCGATCGATCCGACCTATCCCAAGCTTGGCGGCCAATACGGCGATTACCTCGCCCATGCGCTGCAGGCCTATCGTGGCGGCACCCGCGACCACATGCTGATGACGCCACAGGCGAAGAACCTGAGCGATCAGGACATCTCCGACCTGGCCGCCTACTTCGGCAGCCGCCCCAGCCAGCTGCGCGATCTGCACGGCGTCGACTGAGTGACTGACGCCCTGTTGCCATGAGGCGGGGCGTCAGAACAGCCAGCAGGGCCGGCGCCAGCTGCCGGCCACAACCGCCCGCATCGCAACTGGCTTCGCCGTACGCGCGACAGCTCAGAGCCTCTGCGGAGAACAGAAACATGCCGTTGTTCAGATGCCGCATCTGCGGCGAGAACTTTCCCGGTCGATTGATCGGGGAAGAAGACCCAGTTGGCTTCTACGCAACGCGATTCGTCGAGGCAACGAATGCCGATGAAGCCAGCGCGGCGGTGCATGAGCAACTGCGCAACGACGACATCTTCAATATTCCGGAAGAACTGCGCAGCGAGGACGCGCGGATTTTCTTCGAGGAAATCGTTGAGGTGCCACCCCGTACCGTGCGGCGGCCGAATGCTGGATTCAGCTTCTTCATCATGGGCTCCTGACAACGCTGGCCCAGCCCTGTGCCAGCAAGCAGCCATCAACGGCTGCCGTTGTCTTCCTGCAGCTCTTTCTTGAAGGGAATATCCGGCGGCGGCCGTGCTTCAGCCGGCTGTTCCTGCATATTGGGATTGCTCAGGCTGCAACCACCGCCGAACTGCAGCATCGACACCACACAGGAGATGCTGGTGTTGGTGCCCGGGATCGGGATCTTGATGTCCTTGACGCCCTTGCGTACCCACTCGGCCAGCAGCGATTCGTTTGGCACCCAGTACTTGTCGAACGAGGTCGGCGTGAACTCATACGGGGGGCGCTTGAGCCAGGTACCGGACTCGGCAATGCGCTCCCTGCTCCATGTATCCGTATCCCCACCCGGCGCACCGCGCGCCGACGCCGCCGAGGACTGCCCCGCATCGCCGGCCATGCGTACACTGCCGTCGGCATTGAACAGGCCTTTGCCCTGGTCGGCCTGACCGCCCTGCTTGCCGGGCGCCTGCCTTGCCGAGGCACCCCAGTCATCGCCGCGCGCCGGCGCATCCCAGCCGCCACTTCTATCCTGCGGCCTGGGTCCGGCACCGGCGCTGGTACCGGACTGTGAACTTGGCCGCGCAGCTGCGCTACTGCCCTGGGTGGCGGCCGCAGCTGTCGTTTGGGCGTTGGATTGTCCGCTGCTACTACTCGTTGCGCTGGCAGCAGGTGTCGCATTGCTTGCGGCCGGCGCTTCGGCCACGCCGGGCAGTTGCCGCTCGCGCACCGTCACGTCGGGCGCCTTCACTGCACGAACCTGGGCCTCGCCTGGGCGCACCTGCGCCATGGCCACCGACTGACGCGGTGCCACTTGCACCTCGCGTTCGCGAACCCCGATATCGGGACTGCGCACCTGCACCTCGCGCGACGCAGTGCGTGTCGGAGTCATGACTACTGCCTGCTGTGGCGCAACCTCGATCTGCCGCTCACGCACCTGCACGTCCGGCATGGCCGGCTGCCGCAACTCGACGTTGGACTTAAGCACCGGCCGGGTAACCACAGGCTGCTCGGTCACGGTTTCGATACTGCGCTCGCGCACCTGCGGTACCTGCTGGCGCGTGACCACTTCGGCGACCTGTGGCGGCGGCAGCACGAAATCGCGGGTAGGCAATGGCGTCTCCGTCACCTGCAACGGCTGCTCCGAAGTTTCCGGCGGCGCTGGCGCCGGCTTTGCGGCGTCCACCGGCATGGGATCAGCCTCGGCGTCAGCCATCGATGCCGCTGCGCTCGCCATTGCCTGCGCGGCAGCATCGGGAGCCGGGGCAGGCTCGGCGGTCGGCGCATCGGTGGCGGCAGTCTCTCCGCTCGCGGCCGCGCCGCTTTGTGCTGCAGCCTGCTCAGCGTTTGCGGGTTCGCCCCCGCCCTGTTGATCAGGCGTGCCGCGCCCAATGTATTCCACTTGAACACGCTCGCCCCGCTCGCCGGTGTCCTCGGGCACGTTGCTACGCACCATCGCCACCCACAGCAACAACAACGCAAACAGCAGATGCAGGCCGGCGCTGATAAAGCCGGCAAACCAGCGCGTACCGCGTTGATCGCGCGGCGGTGGTTCGCCGCCATGCCAGAACATCGCCACGATGATCCGCCACAACGGCACCGGGGCAGGAACGCCTGGTGTCGGCGCAGGCGCTCGCGCTGCCATTACCTGCACCACGTCGGTGGTTGCGAACGCAGACAGGGCCTTGGAGGCGCGCGTGCGCAACCAGCTGCTCCAGCTATAGGGCATGCCGGTGCGACGGTCGTGCAGGATGCTCACCTGCCGACGTGCAGCCAGCAGGTTGATCAGTTCGGCAACCGATGTCACCGCCATGCAGTGCTCGACTCAGCCCGCGCTGTCGCGCGGGATATAGGGCGCCTGACCACTCTCGTGGTCGGTGGCATCGCGCACGGCGGTGATGCCCGGCACGCGGCCCATCAAGGTCTTTTCGATCCCCTGTTTCAAGGTCACGTCCGCCATCCCGCAACCATGGCAGCCACCACCGAAGCGCAGCAGCACCACGCCATCGGCCGACACTTCCTGCACCGCCACGCGACCGCCGTGCGAGGCCAGCTGCGGGTTGATCTCGTTCTCGATCACCCAATGCACGCGCTCGACGATGGACGCCGCCTCGCCCGGGGCTTCGCCCTTGATCTTCGGAGCCTTGATGGTCAGCTGCTGGGCACCTGCGGTCTGGGTGACGAAATCGATTTCGGCACCGTCCAACCAGGCCACGCTGGTAGCAGCCACATAAAGGGTGAAACCATCGCAATCGACCGCCCACTCGTCGCCGAGCAGATCAGTAGGCTCGGCAAACTCCAGGCGGGCGTCGGCGCGCGGGGTCCCGGGCTCCACGGCGGTCAGGCGAACGCCCATGCCGGGCACGGCCTCGCGCTCGATCAGCTTGCGGAAATAATTCTGGGCGGTATCTGAGATCTGGATCATGCGGGTATTCTAGCCGTGTCTCGGTTGCCGCTGATGGGACACTGATTCCACGCGCGGCATCGTTCAGTCACTTGCTTCATGGAGGTTCCCGATGGCTCCCGACCTGATCCCCCTGGTACAGGCCCACTGCATTCCCCGCAAAGGCAGCGAGCAACGCCTTGGCCAAGCCCGGCTGGCGGAGCTGCTGCCGCAGGTCCAGGGCTGGGAACTGGCGGAAAACGGCCAGGCATTGGTCCGTACATTCCGCTTTGACAACTACTACGGCACCATGGCGTTCGTGAACGCGCTGGCCTGGATCGCCCATCGTGAAGACCACCACCCCGACCTGGGCGTGCACTACGACCGTGCCGTCGTACGCTTTTCCACCCACGATGTGGGCGGCTTGAGCGAGAACGACTTCATCTGTGCCGCCAAGGCATCGGCACTAACGGAGCAATGAGATGAAACTGCAGCTGCTGTTGAGTTCCTTGATTACCGCCAGCGTACTCAGTGCCTGTGGCGGCTCCAGCCAACCCGATGCGCCGGTCATTGCACCGACCGAAGTGGCCGCCGTACAGACCCCGCCTCCGGACTATCCGGCCGAACTGGCCTGCACCGGCGTAGGCGGCACCAGCGTACTGAAAGTCGTGGTTGGGCCGCAGGGCAGCCCGACCGACGTGACGCTGGTCAGCAGCAGCGGCAACAGCCAGCTGGATGACTCGGCCGCAAAGCGCGTGCGCGAATGGAAGTTCAACGCCGCCACCCGCAACGGCCAGCCGGTGCCGACCACCATCCAGGTGCCGGTCAGCTTCAATCCCCCCGACCCCAAGCCCACCGAGTGCTTCGCCATTGAAGAACGCGTCCGCCGCGGCGGCTGATTACAGCTGATGCATCCGGTGACCCCCGACAACCTCTGGATAGCATTCGGGCTGACCTTCGCTGCCGGCCTGGCAACGGCCATCGGCAGCCTGATGGTGCTGTTCTCCAAGCGCCCCAATCCGCGTCTGCTGGCCTTTGGCCTGGCCTTTGCCGGCGGCGCGATGGTGTACGTGTCGTTGTCGGAGATCCTGAACAAGTCGGTCGCCTCCTTCGCCATGGCCTACGGCGACCGCCTTGGCTTCACCTATGGCACCTTGTGGTTCCTGGGCGGCGTGCTGCTGGTGGTGATGATCGACCACTTCGTCCCCAACCCGCACGAAACCCTGGACAAGCAGGACCCTGCGTTCAAGGAAAAGAGCCGCAGCAACATCCGCCGGGTAGGCCTGCTCAGCGCCGTGGCGATCACTGCCCACAACTTCCCGGAAGGCCTGGCCACCTTCTTCGCCACCTTGGAAAGTCCCTCGGTCGGGCTACCACTGGCGTTTGCCATCGCCATCCACAACATCCCCGAAGGGATCGCCATCGCGGTGCCGGTGTACTTCGCCACCGGACGCAAGTCCTACGCCTTCGGCGCCAGCCTGCTGTCCGGCCTGGCCGAGCCGATAGGTGCGGCCATTGGCTACTTCGCCCTGGCCGGCTCCCTGTCGCACGCCACCTTTGGCGCGGTGTTCGGCCTGATTGCCGGCATCATGGTGTTTCTTGCCCTGGATGAACTGCTGCCCGCAGCAAAGCGCTACGCCAAGGGCCACGAAACCGTCTACGGCCTGGTCATCGGCATGGCGACCATCGCCGTCAGTCTGGTGCTGTTCAAGTGGTAGTGAATTGGGGATTGGGGATTGGGGATTCGAAAAAGCGGCAACTGGCCACTGACAGGATATGAGGTACTGGCCTTTGCCAATCTCAAATCCCGAATCCCGAATCCCCTATCCGCGATTGGGGATTCGTAAAAGCGGCAACTGGCCGCTGACAGGACATGAGGTGCTGGCCTTTGCCAATCTCAAATCCCGAATCCCGAATCCCGAATCCCCTATCCGCGATTGGGGATTCGTAAAAGCAGCAACTGGCCGCTGACAGGACATGAGGCGCTGGCCTTTGCCAATCTCAAATCCCGAATCCCGAATCCCCGCTTCACTGCCAATCCCAGCCTCAAAGCCTATCCATCGCCTCGACCAACTCGGGCGCCAGCGGTGCGTTCAATAAATAAGGTGTCTTGCCCCCATCCAGCGCGAACTCCAGCGAGGCCGCGTGCAGGAACAGGCGCTTCAGCCCGATCTGCTCACGAAAGCGCTTGTTGACCGCAGGATCGCCGTACTTGTCGTCACCCGCCACCGGATGGCCGATATGCTGGGCATGCACGCGGATCTGGTGGGTGCGGCCGGTTTCGATCCGGACTTCACAGTAGGACTGGCCACCGCGACGCTCCAGCACCTTGAAATGACTCAGCGACGGCTTGCCGATCGCATTCACCTGCACATGGCGCTCGCCACCCTGGCGCAGACCTACATGCAAGGGCGCATCCACGCTCATCACCCCGTCGGGCATGCGCCCGGCCAGCAGGGTCAGGTAGCGCTTCTGGATGCCACCGTGGTCTTCACGCAGCAGCGCCTGCAGCTCCACCAGGGCAGAACGCTTCTTGGCCATGATCAGCAGACCCGAGGTGTCCCGATCCAGGCGGTGCACCAGTTCCAGGTTCAGGTTCGGGCGCAGCGCCCGCATGGTCTCGATGGCGCCATGGCTGATGCCGCTGCCACCATGGCTGGCAACCCCGGTCGGCTTGTTGATCACCAGCAACTTGGCGTCTTCAAAGACGATGGCCTGCTCCATCCGCTCCAGGAAACTGATCGGTGGCGGCGCCTTTTCTCCTGCCTCGATGAGATTGACCGGCGGCACCCGCACCTCGTCCCCGGCCTCCAGCTTGCGCTCGGCCTTGGCGCGCCCGCCATTGACCCGCACCTGGCCACTGCGCACCAGCTTGTAGACAAGGCTGCGCGGCGCGCCCTTGAGCTGGCCGAGCAGGAAGTTGTCCAAGCGCTGTCCGGCCCTGTCTTCAGGAACCTTGATCATGCGCACACTGGTTTTGCCCGAAGGCGATTGTTGGCGGTTATCGGAGTCAGTCATCAGCCTATTTATTCTGCTACACTCGGGGGGCGAGATAAGGGTTTGATTTCGTTGGAAGTTGGTCAGGGCCAGAAGCCCCGCTCCCGACGGATCCGGCACAGTACGCGGCCCCCGCCCCCGGGGCGGCCATGTTAGCGGCTCGTCGGCGTTCCCGGCCATCGCCGGATGTCAAAAGCATCCGTGCTGGACGAAACCAATGTCCCGTGCGACGCCTCCGGCCCCGGCCGGGGCGGCCGCCGGCCCTGAAACACCTAAAACAAGAAAGAAGCGCTCCCGCGGCCTGCCGTGGTGTCGTAGCGCTGGAAGCCCAAGCTGCCCTGCCCGCGCGTGCGCGAATGGGTAGCCACCCGTGACCAGAGGCGAAACCCCATGGCGTTCCGCGCGGTAGCAGCGCGCGAGGAACGCACAATGAAGCGAATGCTGATCAATGCCACGCAGGCTGAAGAACTGCGCGTGGCCATCGTCGACGGGCAGAACCTGTACGACATCGATATCGAGCAGCCGTCCAAGGAACAGAAGAAATCCAACATCTACAAGGGCCGCATCACCCGCCTGGAGCCGTCGCTCGAGGCCGCCTTTGTCGAATACGGTGGGGACCGCCACGGCTTCCTGCCACTGAAGGAAATCTCCCGCGATTACTTCCAGGCTGGCGTGGACCACCACAAGGCCAGCATCAAGGAGCTCCTGCGCGAAGGCCAGGAAATCGTCGTCCAGGTCGACAAGGAAGAACGTGGCAACAAGGGCGCCGCCCTGACCACCTTCATCTCCCTGGCCGGCCGCTACATGGTGCTGATGCCCAACTCCCCTTCTGCCGGCGGCGTTTCCCGTCGCATCGAGGGTGAAGACCGCGCCGCGCTCAAGGAAGCGCTGGACAAGCTCAACATCCCCGACGACATGGGCGTGATCATCCGCACCGCCGGCGTTGGCCGCGATGCCGAAGAGCTGCAGTGGGATCTGGACTACCTGTTGCAGGTCTGGCGCTCGATCGCCGAAGCCGCGCTGACCAAGCCGGCCCCGTTCCTGATCTACCAGGAATCGCGCCTGATCGTGCGCGCCCTGCGTGACTACCTGCGTGCCGATGTCGGCGAGATCCTGGTCGACACCGAAGAACTGTACGAGACCGCCCGCGACTTCATGCAGCAGGTGATGCCGCAGACCCTGCGCAAGCTCAAGCATTACAAGGACGACATCCCGCTGTTCAACCGCTTCCAGATCGAATCGCAGATCGAAGCGATCTACGAGCGCAATGTGCGCCTGCCCTCGGGCGGCTCGATCGTGGTTGACCAGACTGAAGCCCTGACCGCCGTCGACGTCAACTCGGCCCGCTCCACCAAGGGCAGCGACATCGAAGACACCGCGTTCCAGACCAACCTGGAGGCCGCCGAAGAAGTGGCCCGCCAGCTGCGCCTGCGCGACCTGGGCGGCCTGGTGGTGATCGACTTCATCGACATGTCCTCGAACAAGCACCAGCGCGAAGTCGAGAACCGCCTGCAGAACGCCCTGAAGTACGACCGCGCCCGCGTCCAGCTGGGCCGCATCTCGCGCTTTGGCCTGATGGAAATGAGCCGTCAGCGCCTGCGTCCGAGCCTGGGTGAATCCAGCCAGATCGTGTGCCCGCGTTGCGATGGCCAAGGCCGCATGCGCAGCGTCGAGTCGCTGTCGCTGTCCATCATCCGCGTTGCTGAAGAGCACGCGATGAAGGAGAACACCGGGCAGGTGCTGGTACAGGCCCCGGTCGAGATCGCCAACTTCCTGCTCAACGAAAAGCGCGGCGCCCTGCGCGAGATCGAGCGTCGCCACGACGCACCGATCGTCATCGTCGCCGACGAGCAGCTGCATACCCCGCATTACGAAGTCACGCGCCTGCGCGACAACGAGCTGGGTGAAGAGTCCAACAAGCCGAGCTACCAGCGTGGCACCCCGCGCAAGCTGCCGGTGCACGCACTGACCAAGGCACAACTGAACATCCCGCCGGCACCGGCAGTCACCCAGGTCAAGCACAGCCAGCCGGCACCGGTCCGCGAGGTGGTCGAAGCCGCCCCGGCACCTGCCCCGGTGGCTGCACCGGCAGCGCCGGCCGCCGGTGGCGGCGTCATGGGTTGGCTCAAGCGTGTGTTCGGTGGCGAAGCCAGCGCGCCCGCGCAGCCGGCCCAGCCGCAGCGCCAGGACGGTGGCCGCAACAACCGCGGTGATCGCAACAACCAGCGCCGTGACGGCCGCAATGGCGGGGCCGGCAACAATGCGCAGCAGCGCAACGGCAACAATGCCAACGGCAACCGCCGTGACGACCAGCGCCGTGATGAACGACGCGAGGACCGTCGTGATGAGCGCCGCCAGGGCAACGAAAAGCCGCAGCAGGCGCAGGGCCAGAACAACGCCCAGCAGCAGCCCAAGCAGCGCAACGAGCAGGCCCAGCAGGGCAAGCCGCGCAATGAGCAGCAGCCCAAGCAGCCGAAGCAGCCCAAGCAGCCCAAGCCGCAGCAGGACGCCGACAAGGCGCAGCAGCAAGCGCCCGAAAAGCAGGCGCGTCAGCAGCAGCCAGCGGAGGCCGTGCGCAATCCCGCCGCAGTCGGCGCTGCCGCCGCACCGGTAACCGCAGCAGTCGTCGTCGCCAACGAGGCCATCTCGACCCCGGCTGCCACGCCGGCTCCGGTGCAGGACAAGCCGGTGCTTGAAGCGCCGCTGCAGGCTGCCCCGACCGACAGCACCGAAGACCTCGCTGTCGCCGTGACCGGCAGCACCGACGAAACCGCTGCCGCAACCGACGAAGCTGCAGGTGAAGGCGGCAGCCGCCGCCGTCGCGGTCGTCGTGGTGGTCGTCGTCGTCGTCGTGGCAATGGCGAAGGTGCAACAGGCGCCGAGTTGGGCGCCAATGACGAAGACAGCATCGACGGCAACGATGATGCGGAGAACGAAGGCGATGCCGAGGCCACCCAGGCAGCGGCACCGAAGGCCAGCAGCCAGCCGGAATTCGACTTTGATGACGATGCCGCAGCTGCACCCGCAGCTGCTGCCATCGAGCCCAAGTCGGAAGCCAAGCCTGCTGCCGTTGTTCCGGTAGTTGCTGCCGCAGTCGCAGTCGAAGCTGTCGCTCCGGCTCCGGCTCCGGCGATTGAAGCCGCCCCGAGCACCGTCACCGCACCTTCCGTTGAGATCACCACGCCGGTGGTCACCCTGCGCGAGAAAGCGGATCTGCCGGCCCAGGCCGTCGACACGCCGGCACCCGCCGCCGTGAACGAAACCCCGGTCGTCGCGGAAGTGCCTGTGGTGGAAGCGCCGGCCGCAGTAGCGCCGCCGGTCGTCGAAGCGCCGGCAACCCCGGCTCCCGCTGAAGCCACGCCAGTGGCTGCTGTCGAGGCCCCGGTCGTCGTCACTGCGCCGGAAGTTGTAAATCCGCCAGTGGCACCGGCAACCCCGCAGAACGGCCAGCTGTTCGCGCAGCGGACCGAGGAAGCACCGGTTGAAACCGCATCGGCCGATGCAGCTGCAGCACAGCCGCAGATCGCGCAGCAGACAGCGCCTGCCGCCCCGATCGCAGCAGCCGAGGCTGCAGCAGAGGCTGAAGCCGAAGCCAATGACGACGCCGACAAAAAGTCGAACGTCTGATCGTCAAGCTGCCTTTTCGCAACGTGACGAAATGAAAGAGCGGCCTTCGGGCCGCTCTTTTTTTTGTACTTCCCTCTAGATCAGGTAGACGGCGAACAGCCCCGGCCGCTTCCAAGGGCTGGATCAAACCGCGCCACCGTAGCCCGGGTAAGCGCAGCGCACCCGGGGGCTTTTGCCCGCAACCGGCATTACCAACGGTTATCCGAGTCCCGGGTGCGCTGCGCTTACCCGGGGTACGGCGGTGCCGGGGACATCGTCGGCAACGAAGCGCGCACGGGAGTTGTCACGACCACATCCAAAGCAGGGCTCGCGTCGATACGCAAAGCCGGATGATGCACGAAATATTTTCAGATCCCGGTAGCCCGGGTAAGCGCAGCGCACCCGGGGCTTTTGCCCGCAATCGACAACACCTTCCGTCACTCGATTCCCGGGTGCGCTGCGCTTACCCGGGCTACGGCGGTGGCGGGGACATCGCCGGCAACGAAGCGCGCACGGGAGTTGTCACGACCACATCCAAAGCCGGGCTCGCGTCGATACGCAAAGCCGGATGACGCACGAAATGTTCTCAGATCCCGGTAGCCCGGGTAAGCGCAGCGCACCCGGGTGCTTTTGCCCGCAATCGACAACACCTTCCGTCACTCGATTCCCGGGTGCGCTGCGCTTACCCAGGCTACGGCGGTGCCGGGGACATCGCCGGCAACGAAGCGCGCACGAGAGTTCTCACGACCACATCCAAGGCCGGGCTCGCGTCGATACGCAAAGCCGGATGACGCACGAAATATTTCCAGATCCCGGTAGCCCGGGTAAGCGCAGCGCACCCGGGGGCTTTTTGCCCGTAACCGACATCACCAACGGTTACCCGATTCCCGGGTGCGCTACGCTTACCCGAGCTACGGTGGTGACGAAGCAATAGTCCCGGGCGCAAAGCGCATCAGCAAGGCGGCGGGTAGCCCCGGCCGTGCAGCACTGCCCATTCGCAAAAAAAAGCAGCGGCCCAAAGGCCGCTGCGCTGATAGTGCCGAAAAAACCAGGCTCTCAGATCGGACGCGTTGGGTCGACGACACCGTACTGCGCGGCCAACCGCGCCAACGCGATGTTGTCCTGTACGTTGAGCTTCTGGAACAGGCGCGCCTTGTGCGTGTTCACCGTCTTCGCACTGAGGCTCAGACGCCGGGCGATTTCTTCCTGGCGGTGGCCCTGGATCAGCAGCAAGGCCACCTCCAGTTCGCGCGGCGACAGCAGATCAAATGGCGACTCACCGCCTTCCAGGTTCGACAGTGCCAGGTTCTGCGCGATGCTGTTGGCCAGGTAGCGGCGCCCCATCGCGACATCATGCACAGCGCGGATCAGCTCCTTGGAATCCCCCGCCTTGCCTACGTAGCCGGACGCTCCCGCCTCAAGCAGACGCTTCGGCATCGGCCCGTCTTCCAGCACCGACACGATGATCACCTTGGTGCCGTGGTCGCCCTTGACGATGCGCTCAGTGATTTCAAGGCCACTGAGCCCTGGCAGATGCAGGTCGCACAGCACCACGTCAGGCTTGAGACGACGAACCAATGGCAATGCGATCTCGCCACTGTCCGCCTCCCCGATAACATCGATGCCTGGCTGACCGGACAGAATCATCCGGATGCCGGTCCGCACCAAGGCGTGGTCATCGATAAGAAAAACACTGATGGACATGACGGATTCCTCGCAACGAGGTAAGGGTTAAGATCGTGGCCACGTCCCGGTCAGGGCATCCGAGGCAACGGCCTCCCCCGTCACCTCTTTGGCGAAAGCCATACGTATTATCGAACAGAAGTGGCCTTTCGGCTCACCAACAGACCCTTCCGCAGAGACTGGACGTTGTTTCCCGGATGCCGGGACCCCTTGTTGGGTGCCCTGCGAAAGTGGGTCCACTATGCCGATCACGCGGACACGGCGCCCATCAGTTCAACGCGCCCAACCACTTAGGAGTTTCCTTACCTTAAGGACAGCACCGCTGACAGTGCCAAGGCAGCACTTAAATCGCGGGCAAGGACCAACGCTTGCGGAACATCACCGTATGCACGCCGATGACCCAGACCAGGGCGGCACACCAGCCGGCAAGGATGTCCGAGGGGTAATGCACGCCCAGATAGACGCGGGACAGCCCCACCAATACGACGAACAGCGCCGCAGCGAGCAGCACGGGCCAACGCCAACGCGTGTGCCAGGCCAGGAACACCACGGTGAGGGCCAAGGTCATCGAACCCATCGCATGGCCACTGGGGAAACTGAAAGTGCTCTCCGGCGCTATCGACTCCCACAGGCTCGGGCGATCGCGCTGGAACACCTGCTTGCTCCCCAGGTTCAACAATGCCGAACCAATGAACGCGGTGGCGGCAAAGGCCGCCTTGCGCCATCGCCTCGCCGCCAGCAGGACTACGACGATCACTACATCCAGTGGAATCACGCCCCACTGATAGCCCAGCTTGGACACCAGCATGAAGAACGCATCCAATGCCGGCGAGGCCACGCCATGCATGCGTAACAGCAGGACGTCATCAAAGTGCAGCGACTCGGCTTCGTGGATCTCATCTGCCAAGGCCGCAAAGCCTGCCAATGGCAACAGCACGCCGCCAAACAGCAGCAACAGGCGCCAGGCATTGTGCGCCAGCCACTGCCGCAGGCCTGCGGCTTCAGCCCGGGACTCAGCCGGGGTTTCGCGCATAACGGGTTTCGACGTAATCGTCGATCAAGGCCACGAAATCCTGCGCGATGTGTTCGCCGCGCAAGGTCACTTTCTTCTCGCCGTCGACGAACACCGGTGCCGCCGGGGTTTCACCGGTACCCGGCAGGGAAATGCCGATATTGGCGTGGCGTGACTCGCCCGGGCCGTTGACGATGCAGCCCATCACCGCCAGGGTCATGTTCTCCGCGCCCGGGTGGCTGACCCGCCACACCGGCATCTTCTCGCGCACGTGGTTCTGCACCACCTTGGCCAGCTCCTGGAAGAACTCGGACGTGGTGCGTCCGCAGCCTGGGCAGGCCGTGACCATCGGCGTGAATGCACGTTGCCCGGTGGTCTGCAGCAGCTCCTGCGCAACGATCACTTCCTGCGTACGCGGCTGGCCAGGTTCGGGGGTCAAGGAAATGCGGATGGTGTCGCCAATGCCTTCCTGCAGCAGCACTGCCAGCGCCGCCGAAGAAGCCACGATGCCCTTGCTGCCGATCCCCGCCTCGGTCAAGCCGAGGTGCAGCGCGAAGTCCGAGCGCAACGCAAGGTCGCGGTAGACCGCGATCAACTCCTGCACGCCACTGACCTTGGCCGAGAGCACGATGCGGTCACGCGGCAGGCCCAGCTCGACCGCGGTTTCGGCCGAGTCCAGCGCCGAGCGGATCAGTGCCTCGCGCAGCACCCGGCCGGCATCCCATGGCTGCGCACGCTGGCTGTTCTCGTCCATCAGCTTGGCCGCCAGCGCCTGGTCCAACGAGCCCCAGTTGGCGCCGATGCGCACGGGCTTGTTGTACTTGATCGCGAACTCGATCAGCTGCGCGAACTGGGTGTCCTTCTTCTTGCCGAAGCCGACATTGCCCGGGTTGATGCGGTACTTGGCCAACGCCTCGGCACAGGCCGGCTCACCACTGAGCAACTGGTGGCCGTTGTAGTGGAAGTCGCCGATCAACGGCACGTCGATGCCCATCATGCGCAGCTTTTCAACGATGCGCGGTATGGCGGCGGCGGATTCAGGGTTGTTGACGGTCAGCCGCACCATCTCCGAGCCGGCGCGCCAGAGCTCGGCCACCTGCTTGACGCTGGCAGCCACGTCGGCGGTATCGGTGTTGGTCATCGACTGCACCACCACGGGGCTGCCCCCACCCACCTTCACGCCGCCGATATCGACAGCCTGGGTGATGCGGCGGGGCCACGCGGTAGCGTCGGTGGGCGGAGTTGGTCGGGTCACGGCGTCATGCATGGCGGCTATTTTAGCGCGCCCGCTGCCCGCCCGGGATGAACCCTCCGTTGCGTTGTAGCCGCCCGGACAGCATACGATTGCGCCATGCAGACCCAAGACACCTCCTTCCTGCGCACTTTGTGCAGCCTGCGCTGGCTGGCCACCGCCGGCCAGGCCACCACCATCCTGGTCGCCACCTGGCTGCTGGGCCTGGAACTGCCGCAACTGCCGCTGTGGGCAGGCGTGTTCGTACTGGCCTTGTTCAACCTGTACGTGCAGCTGCGGGTGCACGACAGTGACCCCGCGCCAGTCACCGCGTTCGGCCACATCCTGGTGGATGTGACCGTGCTGACCTGGATGGTGGGCTGGAGCGGCGGCATCGCCAATCCATTCGGCTCACTGTTCCTGATCCTGATCGCGCTGGCAGCGCTGGCACTGCCATTGCGCTGGACCCATGCCGTGGCTGCGGCCTGCGTGGCCGGGTATGCACTGAGCGCGGTATTCGGCCTGCCATTGCGTGGTGGCTATTTCGACACGATGAGCCTGCACCTGTGGGGTGCAGCGGCCAACTTCCTGCTTTCCAGCGTGGTGGTGCTGGTGTTCTCGACCCGGCTGGCATCCGCGTTGCGCGAGCGTGAAAACCAACTGGCGGCGCTGCGCGAGCGCTTCGTCCGCAACGAAGGCATTGTCGCTTTGGCTACCCACGCAGCCTCGGTCGCCCATGAGCTCAACACGCCATTGGCGACGATGACCCTGCTCACCGACGACATTGCCGAGCAATGCGCGGACAACCCGGAAATGCGCGACGACCTGGAAACCCTGCGCGAGCTGCTGGTGCAATGCCGCGAGAAGGTCATGGCCCTGGCCGCACCTGCCGAAGGTGCGCGCAGCCGCGCGGTGGTCTCCATCGGCAGCGTGCTTGAGCAGTGGCGGCTGGTGCGCCCGACCATCGAGCTGCGCCGCAATCCCGATGCTCCCTTGCAGCTGCAACTGGAACCTGGCATCGGTCACCTGCTGCAGGTACTGCTGAACAATGCCGCCGATGCCGGCGAAAACAGTGGCCGCGCGCAGATCGACCTGGACATCCGCGTACGCGACGGCCAGCTCTACGGCGAGGTACGTGACTACGGGCCGGGCTTCAATGCCAATGACGCGGCCCTGCCAGGCACCTTGTTCAACAGCGGCAAGACCGACGGCATGGGTGTCGGCCTGGCACTGTCCCATGCCACCATTGAACGACTGCACGGCGAACTGTGGACGCGTCCGGCCGATGGCCAGGGCGCACGCGTCGGCTTCCGCCTGCCATTGCAACAAACCGAGGCAACCGAATGAATGCTCCCGCTGTCCATGGCCTGTTGGTCGACGACGACCCGCTCTACCTGCGCACCTTGCAGCGCACGCTCGCACGCCGCGGCATCGAAACGGTTACCGCCACCGATACCGCCGGGGCCTTGCAGCTGGCATTGCAGTCGGCGCCGGCATTCGCCCTGATCGACCTGAAACTGGGCAGCGAGTCCGGGCTGAGCCTGATCCAACCCTTGCGCGAGCTGCGTCAGGACATGCGCATCCTGCTGGTTACCGGCTACGCATCCATCGCCACTGCCGTGGAAGCAATCAAGCTGGGAGCCGACGATTACCTGCCCAAGCCGGCCACGGTGCAGATGATCATGCGCGCACTGGGCGAAGAGGACGAAGGGGCCGAGGAACCGGAAGATCTGGAGCCACCGGACGCCATGACCCCGATCAGCCGCCTGCAGTGGGAACATATCCAGCAGGCCCTGCACGAAACCGGCGGCAACGTCTCGGCAGCGGCACGGCTGCTCGGCATGCACCGGCGTTCACTGCAGCGCAAACTGACCAAGCGCCCCAGCCCGGAACGCGACCCAAACCGATAGGCAGGCCCCGTATCCCTGTAGTGCCGAGCCATGCTCGGCAAGCGCTCTTGTAGTGCCGAGCCATGCTCGGCAAGCGCTCCTGTAGTGCCGAGCCATGCTCGGCAAGGGCCTGCACAAGTGATGCGAAAGCCCCCCATCCCTCCCCTTTGCTGCGCAAAAGGGAGAGGGCAAAAAATGCGAAAGCCCCCCCAACCACCTCCTTTTTTGTGCAAAAGGGAGAGAAAAAAACCGCGCATCTCTGCGCGGCTTTTTCTTCAACAGTGACACACGATCCGAGATCAGCGCAGCCGCGCCAATAGCTCGCGTGTCATCGGGTCAGCAATCTCCACAGCCTGACCCTGCAGCGCCGGCAGCAACTGGTTGGCCAACTGCTTGCCCAGCTCGACGCCGAACTGGTCAAACGCATTGATCCCCCACACCAGCGACTGCACATACACCGCGTGCTCGTACATCGCGATCAAGGCGCCCAATGATTGCGGGGTCAATGCATCCAACAGGATCAGCGTGCTCGGGCGGCCCCCGGGGTACTGGCGGTGCGGGTCCTCGCTGTCCTGGCCGTTGGCCAGCGCTTCGGTCTGCGCCAGCAGGTTGGCCAGCAAGGCCTGGTGGTTGATTCCGTAGGGGTCGTCACTGCGCACGCAACCAATGAAATCTGCCGGGACGATACTGGTGCCCTGGTGCAGCGCCTGGAAGAAGCTGTGCTGCACATCGGTACCGGCACCACCCCACCAGACCGGCACGGTGTCGCCATCGACCGGGCTGCCATCAAGCTTCACCCGCTTGCCCAGGCTTTCCATCACCAACTGCTGCAGGTAGGCCGGCAGCAGCGCCAGGCGCTGGTCGTAGGTCATCACCGCGTGCGTGGCGTAGCCCAGCACATTGCGGTTCCAAATGTCGGTCAGTGCATGCAGCACCGGCAGGTTCTGCGCCAACGGCGCGGTGGCGGCGTGCACATCCATCTGCGCGGCACCGTCCAGCAACTGGCCAAAACGCTCGAAGCCAATGGCCAGCGCGATCGGGAAGCCCACCGCCGACCACAGCGAATACCGGCCGCCCACCCAATCCCACATTGGCAGCACGCGCTCGGCGGCGATATCGAACGCCTTTGCAGCACGCTCGGGATTGGCGCTGACCGCATACAGGCGATCACTGCCGCCCAGCCAATCACAGAGAATGCGCCCGTTGAGCAGGGTTTCCTGGGTACCAAAGGTCTTGGAAATCAGGATGCCGGCGGTGGTCGCCGGGTCCAGCGTCGCCAGGGTGCGCTGCATCGCTGCACCGTCGACGTTGGAAACAAAGTGGACACGGAAGCGCGCACCTGCTGCCGGACGCAGTGCATCGGCCACCAGGCGCGGCCCCAGGTCAGAACCACCAATGCCAACACTGACGATGTCGGTGACATTGCTGGCTTCCAGCGCGGCAATCAGCGCGCCCATGCGCTGCTGCACGGCCGCCGCCTCGGCATGTGCGGCAACAGCAACCGGATCGGTACTGGCATCGCCACGCAGCGCACTGTGCAGCACGGCACGGTCTTCGGTGATGTTGATCCTGCCGCCACCGAACAACCGCTGGAAACCGCCAGCGACATCGCGCGTGGCGGCCAGTTCCAGCAAGGCATCCAGCGCCGCGCGGTCGTATTTCTGCCGCGCGAAGTTCACATACAACGGACCGACCTGCAGCGCCAGACGCTGCACGCGGTCAGGCTCGGCGGCGAGCAGCGAAGGAATACCCGTGCCCTGCAGTCGCTGGGCATGGGCGCGCAATACGTCGTATCCGTTGTTTGTGGTCATGCGGCCTGTGTGGGGATGCTGTCGTTGGTGTGGGAAATGCGGTTGTCGCCGTCGACGTAGACCAACTTCGGCTTGAAGCTGTCAGCCTCGGCCTCACTCATGCTGGCGAAGGCAGCGATGATGATGATGTCGCCGACCTGGACGTGGCGCGCGGCGCCACCATTGAGCGAGATCACGCCACTGCCCGCCTCGGCGCGCAGCGCATAGGTGGTGAAACGGGCACCGTTGGTCACGTCCCAGATGTGCACCTGCTCGAACTCGCGGATGCCGGTGGCCTTAAGCAGGTTGTCGTCAATCGCGATGGAGCCTTCGTAGTTCAGCTCCGAATGGGTGACAGTGGCGCGGTGGATCTTGGTCTTGAGCAGAGTGAGTTGCATGGCAATGCCGAAACTACGTGAGAAAGCGCGCAGTCTAGCACCGCTGCGAGGCCTTGCCCGCACTGCAACATGACCTTGCCGGTGCGGGACCGGCGGATACGACGATGGCGCCACAGGGGCGCCATCGGAGGTCTCACAGGACAAGGAAACGGACAGCAGAAGTCCGCTCAATTGCCTGTTCAGAACTCGATATTGTCGATCAGGCGGGTGTTGCCCAGCTTGGCCGCAACCAGGGCCACGCGAGCCCCCTTGGGGTCCTGCCCCGGCTCGCTCAGGTTGGGCAGGCGGACCACGGCGTAGTCCACCACGAAACCTGCAGCCTGCAAGGCTGCCGCGCCATCGGCCTCGACCACGGCACGGGCGCTGCCCGCCAGATAGGCGTCACGCATGGCCAACAGCACCCGACGGATCACCGTGGCCTGCGGACGCAGCTCAGCGGTGAGGTACTGGTTGCGCGAGCTCATCGCCAGGCCGTCGTCCTCGCGCACGATCTCGCCGCCCAGGATCTCGATCGGGAAGGCCAGGTCGGCGACCATCTGCTGGATCACCGCCAACTGCTGGTAGTCCTTGCGTCCAAATGCAGCCACATCCGGCTGCACCTGGTTGAACAGGCGGCTGACCACGGTACATACACCGTCGAAATGACCGGGGCGGTGTGCACCCTCCAGCAACGAGCTGACGCCCGGCACGTGCACCTTGGCCGCCAGCTCCACGCCAAATGGGTACATGGATTCAACGGTCGGCAGCCACAGCACGTCGCAGCCGGCCTTTTCCAGGCCAGTGGTATCGGCCTCGGGGGTGCGCGGATAACGGGTGAAATCCTCGCTCGGGCCGAACTGGGTGGGGTTCACGAACACGCTGGAAACCACCTTGTCAGCGTGCTGGCGGGCCAGCTTCACCAACGAATAGTGGCCGGCGTGCAGGTTGCCCATGGTCGGTACCAGCGCGACGCGCAGGCCTTGGCGCTTCCAGCCGTTGACAACGGCGCGCAGCCGGGAAAGTTCGGTAACGGTCTCAATCATGATGCGTACGCATGCTCCGCGTCAGGGAAGGTTCCGGCGCGCACTGCGTCGGCATAGGCTTGGACCGCACCTGCCACGGAACCCCCTTCGGCAAGGAAATCCTTGACGAATTTGGGCCGGCGATGGCCGCTGTCCAGGCCGAGGAAATCGTGCAGCACCAGCACCTGGCCATCGCACTGCGGGCCAGCGCCGATACCGATGGTCGGGATGGCAATCGCGGCGGTGACACTCGCCGCCACCGGGGTCGGCACACATTCCAGCACCAGCAGGCTGGCGCCGGCATCGGTCACCGCCTTGGCATCGTCCAGCAACTGCTGGGCGGCATCGCCCCGCCCCTGCACACGATAGCCACCCAGGCGCAGCACCGACTGCGGGGTCAGGCCCAGGTGCGAGCACACCGGGATTTCGCGCTCGACCAAATGGCGGATGATGTCCAGCTTGAAGCCGGCACCTTCGATCTTGACCATCTCGGCGCCGGCCTGCAGCAGTTGCAGCGATGCATCCAACGCGCGTTCGGCGGTTGCATCGGCACCAAACGGCAGGTCCGCGACCAGCAGCGCGCGCTCCAGCACCCGGGCAACCACCTTGGTGTGATAGACGATGTCGGCCACGCTGACCGGCAAGGTCGAATCATGCCCCTGCACCACCATGCCCAGCGAATCGCCGATCAGGATCAGGTCAGTGCCATTGGCATCAAGGGTGCGGGCAAAGCCAGCGTCATAGGCGGTCAACATCACCAGCTTCTGACCGTTGCGCTTGGCCTCGGCCAGCGCCGGGACGGTCCAGGGCTTGCTATCTGCGTGGGTGCTCATGTGGGGGCAACGCTCGGTTATGAGCCGAGCATTATCCCCCTAACGGGGTGATGTCGCAGGTTTTCATGCCTACCAATGCAGCCCGCACCGTCCCATGGCCGGGAATCACGGCGTCGGCGGCAATATCGGCCAAAGGCAGCAAAGCGAAGGCACGCTCGTGCAGGTACGGATGCGGCACCTTGAGCTGCGGCAGGTCGATGACCTGCTCGCCATACAACAACAAGTCCAGGTCCAGCGTGCGCGGCCCCCAGTGCTGGCCGGGCAGTCGCACGCGGCCGAAGGACTGTTCAGTGGCAAGCAACTGGGCCAGCAACTCCTCGGCAGGCAACGTTGTTTCCAACGCCACGGCTGCATTGATGAAATCAGGCTGCGCCTCATTGCCCCACGCCGGCGTGCGGTACTGGCGCGATGCCGCCAGCAGCCGACACTGCGGCAGCGCCGCCAGCGCGGCTACCGCCGCGCGCAGGGTGGCCTGCGCATCCCCCAGGTTGGCACCCAGGCCCACACAGGCCATCACCATGTCTTACTCGCCCGCTGCCGCGCTGCTGCCGGTACGACGGCGACGACGGCGGCGGCGACGCGGCGCCTCACTGTCTTCACTCATTTCAGCCTGCGCGGCATCCAGCGCCGACTCCAGCTCACGCCCACCCTCGGCCTGTGCTTCCCGCCAGAAGGCGATGTCCTGCGCATGCTCGTCCGAGCCGGCCTGACGCAGCACCAGGAAATCAAAGGCCGCACGGAAGCGCGGATGGCTCAGGGTACGGAATACCCGCTTGCGCTGGCGCGAGCCAAAGCGCGACTGCAGCAGCCAGATCTCCTGCATGGGCAGCGAGAACCGTCGCGGCAGGGCGATGGTGCTCAACTGGTGCAAGGTAACCCGGTCGGCGGCACGCCGCTGCGCTTCTTCCGGCGCCAGGCCCTGCTTCTGCAGGCTGATCAGGTTGCGGCAGAACGCCGGCCACAACAGCAGCGCGAACAGGAAAGCCGGTGACACCGGCTCATCGTTGGCAACCCGCTCGTCGGTATTGCGCAGGCCCTGGATCAGCACCCGGCGCAGCGCGCCGCTGCGGTTGCTCTTCAATGCAGCACCGCTTTCCGGGAACAGCACGCCCAGCAGGCCATGACGTTCCAGCCCTTCAAAGCTGGCCACGCCGTGCCCGGACAGGAACAGCTTCAGCACTTCCTCGAACAGGCGCGCAGGGGCGGCCTCGTTCAACAGGCTGGCCAGGCGTGGAATCGGCTCGGCGGTGGCGGCTTCTATATCAAAGCCGAGCTTGGCGGCCAGGCGCACCGCGCGCAGCATCCGCACCGGATCCTCGCGGTAGCGCTGCTCGGGGTCGCCGATCAGCTTCATGCGCCGGGCCAGCACGTCCTCGAAGCCGCCGGTGTAGTCACGCACCGAGAAATCCTCGATGGCGTAATACAAGGCGTTGCAGGTGAAGTCGCGGCGTACCGCATCGTCTTCGATGCTGCCATAGACGTTGTCGCGCACCAGCATGCCGTTCTCGACCTCGCGGTCGCCGCTGCCGTCATCAGTGTTGGCACGGAAGGTGGCCACTTCGATGATCTCGCGGCCAAACACGACATGGGCAAGGCGGAACCGGCGGCCGATCAGGCGGCAGTTGCGGAACAACTGCTTGACCTGCTCCGGCGTGGCATCGGTAGCGACGTCGAAATCCTTTGGGCGCCCACCTACCAGCAGGTCACGGACCGCGCCACCTACAAGGTAGGCGCCGAAGCCGGATTCGCGCAGGCGGTACAGGACCCGCAGCGCGTTGGGGCTGATGTCCTTGCGCGAGATCGTGTGCTGATCGCGCGGAATGACGTGCAGGGTGAACGGCGTTGTAACTGTGGAATTGATGGTGGCGCTTCCAGTTGGGTTTACGGGATTGCCGAGCGGCAACCAGATGCATATACTAGCGCGCTCGCCAGACGCGACCAAACGCTCCCTTCGTCTAGTGGTTAGGACGTGGCCCTCTCAAGGCTAAAACAGGGGTTCGAGTCCCCTAGGGAGCGCCAACTCCGTCTGCGAAACCGAAAAGCCCCGCCCTGCGGGGTTTTTTGTTTTACGGCCCGCCCCGCCCCGCGCGATCAACCGCCTGCGACCGGATGCGAGCATTCCCCGCCCCACCCCCTGCAACCTGCTCTAGAATTGCTGGGCTCAAAGCCGGACCCCGCCATGCCTTTTGTCGTCACCGAAAACTGCATCAAGTGCAAACACACCGATTGCGTTGAAGTCTGCCCGGTGGATTGCTTCCACGAAGGCCCCAACTTCCTGGTCATCGACCCGGACGAGTGCATCGATTGCACCCTGTGCGAGCCCGAATGCCCGGTCAATGCGATCTTCCCGGAAGATGACGTACCTGCCGGCCAGGAAGGTTTTGTCGCGCTCAACGCCGAGCTGGCCAAGGCCTGGCCGGTGCTGACCGTGCGCAAGGACCCGCCGGCCGATGCCGCCGAATGGGACGGCAAGCCCGACAAGCTGAAGCTGCTGGAGCGCTGATCGGCGCAGCAGGTACAAAAAAGGGCGCCAGCGGCGCCCTTTTTATTTTGTGCGGAAACCCGGGCTCAGCCGCCCAGCTTGCCCTTGAGAGCTGCCACCAGCTTGGTCGCCGCAGCGTCCGTGGCCGGCATGCCGCGCGGATCCACCGCCGACACATAGGCGCCGGCATCGGTCGCAACCACGCGCACCAGGAAGTTGCTGCCTTCGTAGGCAACGTCATAAGAACCCAGCAGCTGCGCACGGCTGGCGATGGTCAGGCCGTCGATGCCAGCCAGTGCTTCGCCAACCTTGCCGAACACGTCGTCGCGGCTGCCGCTGACGGTGAAGCCATTGGTCGATGCCGGTGCGGCGGCGGCCGGCGCGGCCGGCTTGGTGGCCGAGGCCAGGGCCGGGATGGCCGTGGCGCCAGAGGTGTTGGGCAGGTTCAGATCCGGCGGCACTTCCAGCGGACGCGCTTCCGGGGCCAGGGCGTAGTCACCGCGAGCTCCGCGCTTGAAGAAGCAACCGGAAGTGGCGACGGCAGTTACCACGCCCAGCACCAGCAGCGAGAACACGCGGACGGTTGAGGTTTGACGCATGGGTGAATCTCCAGGGTTCAGGCCGCCAGATCAGCGGCTGGATAGTTCTTCCAACGCGCCCACGTCCGCCGCCAGATGGTCGGCATGGGCGTGATGCGGCGCAGAAAGCGGGAGCAGCGGCAAACGCAGCCCGTGACCATAACCAAGCCGCTGCAACAGCGCCTTGACCGGTATCGGATTGGATTCGACGCCACAGAAATCGTGGTAGGGCTGCAGGCGGTCATCCCAGGCCTCGGCGGCTTCACGCTGGCCGTCACGGGCCAGGTCGCACAGCGTCCGGTAGGCACCCGGCAACACATTGGAGCCCACCGAGATCAGGCCATCAGCACCGGCCAGCATGGAGCGGGCAGCGCTGCCATCGTCGCCACTGAGGATGGCAAAGGAATCACTGCGCAGCTCCAGCAGCGCCTTGACCCGGGTGGTATCACCCACCGCCTCCTTGATGGCGACGATGTTCGGATGACCGGCCAGTTGCGCCACGGTTTCCGGCAGCAGGTCACAACCGGTACGCCCTGGCACGTTGTACAGCACCACTGGCAGCCCGCCCTGCTCTGCCACCGCCAGATAGTGCTGGCGCAGGCCTTCCTGGGTAGGACGCACATACGGCGGTGCCACCACCAAGGCATGGGTGGCGCCATTGGCGGCGGCGCGGCGGGTCAGCGCGATCGTGCGGGCAGTGCCGGACAGGCCAGTCCCGGCCAGCACCGGCATTTTGCCGCCGAGCGTGGCGACCGCGCTGCGAAGCAGGCTGTCGTATTCATCATCGGCCAGGGTGGAGGCTTCGCCGGTGGAGCCGGCGACGACGACGCCTTGGACGCCGCCGTTGAGCTGCTGGGCCAGCAAACGCTGCCAAGCGTCGGTATCGAGTGCACCGTCTGCCTGGAACGGCGTAGCCAGTGCGGTGATGAGGCCTTGGATGGACAAGAGGTTTGTCGCTCTTCGTGGGGGTAAAGAGGCCCGCCAGACGGCGGGTTCGTGACCAAAAGCATGTTACTTGCCGGTCGAAAGCAGGGGCAAGTATGCTGGACACCAGCGAACGGCCCGCCCGGCGGCGCCGTTCAGACTCTCCAGCACCCGGAACCACCTTGACAGACACCACGCCGCGGCCGTTGCCGACCGAAAACCACCTCCTGATCAACGCCTATACGACGCATCCGGAGTCCCCACTGCTGTCCGTCACCCGTCGTATCGCCGACAGCGGTTGCAACCTGGTCGACGCCCGCCTGGCCACCGTTGGCCGCGACGTCTCCGTCACCACCCTGGCCACCGGCTCCTGGGATGCGGTGGCCAAGCTTGAAGCCATGCTCGCCCGACTGGAGCGCGAGGAAAACCTCAAGCTGGTCTGGTACCGCACCGCCGCCAAGCAAGCGCAGTCCAACCTGCTGCCGTACATCGTGGAGGTGGTTGCCGCCGACAAGCCGGGCATCCTGTTCCAGCTGGCCGACTTCTTCGACCGCCAGGGCATCACCATCGAGAACCTGCAGAGCACCCGTTACCAGGCCATGCAGACCGGCGCGGAAATGTTCTCGGCACAGATCACCATTGGTGTTCCCTCCAATATGCATATCGCCGCCCTGCGCGACGATTTCCTCGAGTTCTGCGACCACCTCAACCTGGACGCGATCATGGACCCGATGAAGTTCTGATGGTTTCGCGCACCCATCACAGGTGCGCGGCGTTTCATGTAACTGCAATCGAATTACCCCAGGCTCCGGAAAGGATCTGATGAACATCGGCGATACCCTGGACCGAACCACCCTCGAACTGCCGCTGGCCCTGTCCGGCGGCACCACCACAAGCCTCGGCGAACTCGCCGGCCAATGGCTGGTGTTGTACTTCTACCCGAAGGACAGCACCCCCGGCTGCACGACCGAAGGCCTGGACTTCAACGCCCTGCTGCCGAAGTTCAAGCGCGCCGGGGCACAGGTGTTCGGCATCTCCCGCGACTCGTTGAAGTCGCACGACAACTTCTGCGCCAAGCAAGGCTTCAAGTTCCCCTTGATCAGCGACACCGAGGAGGCGTTATGCGCCGCTTTCGATGTGATCAAGATGAAGAACATGTACGGCAAGCAGGTACGCGGCATCGAACGCAGCACCTTTTTGATCTCTCCTGACAGCCAGCTCGTGCAGGAATGGCGCAAGGTCAAAGTCGCCGGCCATGCCGATGCCGTGCTGGAAGCACTGAAGGCCGCTCAAACCAAGTGACCCACCTCCCGTTCCAACCCACGTCATCGCCCTGCCCTGCAGGTGCGATGGCGTGACCCTGTCCCGCCACCAGGAATCGACGATGACCCGAGGCAAGCGCATCTACGTACTGGATACCAACGTGCTGATGCACGATCCGACCGCGCTGTTCAAATTCGAGGAACACGATGTCTACCTGCCCATGCAGGTGATCGAGGAGCTGGACAACGGTAAGAAGGGCACCACCGAAGCGAGTCGCAACGCCCGCCAGGTGAGCCGCTTCCTCAACGAACTGATCGAGGCGGCCGGCATCAACAGCGTCAACGAGGGCGTGCCGCTGCAACGTCCGCAGGGCCTGCAGCTGCGCGGCGCGCAGAGTGCCGGCCGCCTGTATTTCCAGACCAGCCATTTCGACGCTGGCAAGAGCTTTGGCAAGGTCATCCCGGACAACGCCATCCTCGGCGCGATCCTGGCGCTGAAGGAGCAGCACCCGGAAACACCGGTGGTGTTCATTTCCAAGGACATCAACCTGCGCATCAAGGCGGCCATCGCCGGCATCGACTCGGAGGACTACGAGAACGACCGCGCGCTGGACGACTTCAGCCTGCTCTACACCGGCGCCAACGCGCTGCCGGAAGACTTCTGGAAGAAGCACACCGACGACCTGCGCAGCTGGAGCGACAAGGGCCGCACCAGCTACGAGAT
>Ga0308157_10001265_pt1 | contig 55548 bp, 62 predicted proteins | sample PhyBR1_FD_201035 | JGI IMG/M metagenome (GOLD analysis project Ga0308157, IMG submission 201035) | Phyllosphere microbial communities from UC Gill Tract Community Farm, Albany, California, United States - DLSLB.R1 | ecosystem: Host-associated > Plants > Phyllosphere > Unclassified | place: USA...
TTTCCTATTATGTAATGTTCTATTAACTGGTCGCCACTCTGTGGTTTTTCAATCTTTAATTCTAGCGCATCGGGTGTGGTCAACTGAATGTATATATCCAATTAAATTATAAAAGAATAATCTAAATATTGGATTTTGAATTTGAAACTTTGAAATAGAAATTCTACAGATAACTAAAGGCTCTATAACGAACTGCAGTCATAGCCCGGATTGAATGGCATGTCTGAGCTCTTTTTGCTGCAAAAGGTAAAGCTCGGCGCAAAAAAGCGAGTAGTGAAAGCCGGATTAAGCTCCTGAAAAATGTATTAGTGTTGGAGAATTTGAGAGTTTGAGAGTTTGAGAGTTGAAAATACTTATATTACACAAAAAAATGTCCCTGAAGATTTCAGAGACATTCTTAATATATAATGTTGAATTAAAATTCTGCGTTCTTTGGAGTTCGTGGGAAAGGGATCACGTCACGAATATTGGTCATACCTGTTACGAAAAGAACTAATCTTTCTAAACCTAAACCAAAACCTGCATGAGGAACTGATCCGAATCTTCTGGTATCAAGATACCACCACAATTCGTGCTCGTCTACGTGCATTTCTGCCATTTTAGTTTTCAAAACGTCTAATCTTGCTTCTCTTTCTGATCCGCCGATGATTTCTCCGATTCCAGGGAAAAGTACATCCATTGCAGCAACGGTTTTGTTATCGTCGTTCAGTTTCATGTAGAATGCTTTGATTTCTTTTGGATAATCAAATAAAACTACTGGACATTCAAAATGCTTTTCTACCAAGAATCTTTCGTGTTCAGACTGAAGATCTGCGCCCCATTCTTCGATCGGATAAGCAAATTTCCCTTTTTTATTTTCTTTTGAGTTTAATAAAATCTCAATTGCTTCGGTATAAGAAACTCTTTTGAAACGTTTAGCAATTACATTCTCCAGCTTTTCAATTAAGCCTTCTTTTGCTCTTTCTTTTTCAGGTTTTGATTTTTGCTCTTCTGCAAAACGCTTGTCTAAGAACTCTAAATCATCTTTACAGTTGTCTAAAACATACTGAATCACATATTTCAGGAAATCCTCTGCCAAATCGATGTTATCTTCCAGATTATTGAAAGCAACTTCCGGCTCAATCATCCAGAATTCTGCTAAGTGACGCGTTGTATTTGAGTTTTCAGCACGGAAAGTTGGTCCGAAAGTATAGATTCTTCCCAATCCCATTGCTGCAGTTTCACCTTCAAGCTGTCCTGAAACCGTTAAGTTGGTTTTTTTTCCAAAGAAATCCTGAGCAAAATCGATATCTCCTTGCTCGTCTCTCGGGATATTGTTTAAATCAAAGTTGGTTACGCCAAACATTTCACCCGCTCCTTCTGCATCAGCTCCTGTTACAATCGGAGTGTTGATGTAAAAGAACTGGTTTTGGTTGAAGAATGAGTGAATGGCAAAACTCACCGCATGACGTACTCTGAAAACCGCTCCAAATAAATTCGTTCTGAATCTTAAATGCGCCTGATCTCTCAACACTTCCAAAGAATGTTTTTTTGGCTGAAGAATCGTTTTGTCTCTTTCTTCAGTAAAGTTATCTCCTAAAATAATGATTTTTTTTGCAATAATTTCTACAGTTTGTCCAGCTCCTTGGCTTTCTACCACCTCTCCTACTACTTTCAGTGAAGAAGCTGTACTAATTTTACTAATGATTTCTTCGTCAAAATTTTCAAAATCAACTACAATCTGCAAATTATTAATTGTAGAACCATCATTTAGTGCAATAAAGCGATTTGAACGGAATGCTCTTACCCAACCGTAAACTGTAATGTCATGATGTAATACTTTTTTGTAGTCCTGAAGGACTTCTTTAATCGTCTGCTTTTTCATTTGTTGATTGATAAATTTTTGTATAAAAATTAATGTTTGCAAATTTACAAAAAACAGCGCAACTTTTAATGATTACGCCGTTTTGATTTAAAAATGATTATTTCGTTGATGATTTTTTTCCTAATTTAATTAAAAAAAGTAGTTTTTTTTCTTTGCTTTCCCTGTCTAATTTGCCATGCATGATAAAAACTCGGTATGTCGTACTGCCATTTTGGAAGAATTAAAATAATTAAGATAACATCAATATGAGAAACGATTCCTAAAATTATGGTGAGATGAAATGCCCAACCTGCCTGTTGAAATCCGATTAAATAAGTGAAAGCAATCAGTAAACTCAATCCCCACATTTTTGATAAAAAAGCGTGAGTACATGTCTCTTTACCGAATTTTAAAATACTTATGATATAACATAAGGCTTCCATAATGAAGATTAATGTGATACTTTGCCAATGACTTTTTATTAATTCGGTATTAAGAAAGTATGTTGCCAATCCTAAAGAGAGCCAAAATACCAAATCTACCTGACTGTCGAGTCTTCTTAATTTTTCTGTGGAAACTCCAACTTTTCTCGCAATGATTCCGTCAAAAATATCGGTAAGTAATCCAATAAACATTAAAGCTAAAATTACAAACCTAGATTCTTCACCTTTTAAATAAGCTAAAAAGAAAATTACCGGTGCTAAAAGAAAGCGTATTGCGATTAATATATAAGGTATTGCTTTCATAATTTTTCCTTTTTAGTTTTAAAATTCCAGTTGATGAGAGGTAATTTTCTTTTTTCATTTTCATTCCAAAAACCTATCTGTAATCCTTTTGAATCTTTACAGACATTGATAAGAGCGACTTGCAACCCCCTGCATTTTTTACTGACGTTCGCAAATGTAGAAATCGTCACCCCATTTGTTGTGTGATGAAAATTGTACAGAGGTGAAACAGAAACTCCATTGATAACAGAAGGAGCACTAATATTACTTGATAAACTTAGCTCAAACCCATTAGTTACCGTTGGTTCCATATTTATTATCGCCAACTGCATTCCATTTATCGTATTCATTTTTTTAGGTAAATCTTCAAAATCTGCATTATTAATTTCCCAAGAATTGATACTTCCTATATTTACAAGAAGAAGAACCGGAAAAAAAATACCCAAACCATTAAAACCTAAACCAAGACCGTTTACTTTCTTAGGTGTTATTTCATTATCAATTTCATCATAATATTTTAACAACACACCGTTTACATTTTTAGTTTTTTTTGAAGGAGAAACTCCAAAAATTTTTGCCTTCTCATTTTTATGCGATAAACTATCCTGACTATGCATCAAACTACTTATTAAAATAGTCATGATTAAAAAAAATTGCTTTTTCATTTTTGTAAATTTTTAAAATTATACTTCAAAGCTAATTTTGAAAACCACTTTTACGAATGCGAAAAAAAATTAAAATAAATCTCTACATTTGTGAAAATCGCAAATACCATGAATCAGGAAGTTTTATTGAAACAAATTAGAAAGAAGATCGGCGACAAATCTCTGAATGACGAGATCGCCAATATTCTCAACATCAGCTACGATGCAGCACATCGGAGAACTTCAATGAAAGCCAAATTCAGTTTTGAAGAAGCGGTGGAACTGGCTAAGTATTACCAAATTTCAATCGACCAGTTTTTGGGTACAGAAAATCAATTGGTTGTAAAAAGAACACGTCCTGTAAAAACACAAGAAGATTTACTGCACTTTTTTGAAAGTTCGCTGAAGATTTTGGATGTTTTTCAAAGTATTAATCAGTCAAAAGTATATTATTCGGCGAAAGACATTCCGTTTTTTTATACCATTTCGGATACTATTCTTTCCCGTTTTAAATTTTATGTATGGATGAATCTGCTGAACGAAGATAAATTTCTGTGTTCTTTTGAGGATTTTGACCTTCCTTATCATTCGCCAAAAAATGAAATGCTGAAAGATTTGTACGAAAGTCAGAATGTAACCGAAGTTTGGAATGACACCACGATTATGAGTATTCTGATGCAGATTTCTTTCTATTCTGAAATGGGTCTTTTAAAATATAAAGATATTGTATTGATTTTGGAAGAATTAAGAAGTGTCATAGAAAATATCGAATATAAAATACAGCATAATCCTGATTTTAGTTTCTATGTTAACGATTTGGTCATTTTAAGCAATAATATTTTATTTAAAAATGAATATCAATCGTCCTTTTTTATTCCTTTCAATATGTTTGGATACATGATGACCAACGATGAAAATACGTGCAATGATACATTGATTTATTTTGAGCATGAACTTAAAAATTCAAAATCGCTCAATACTTCCGGAAACCGGGAACGCAAAATGTTTTTTAATAAAATGTATGATCAGATTAGTGCATTGCAGGAGAAGTTGAAGGCGTAATTAGGTTGGAGCTTTTAAGAGCCCGAGAGTAATTGTGTTTAAAAATATAATTTTTACCTTTGATAAAAATCTGCGAATTATGACAGCTTTAGAAGAATCTATCTATAAAGAGATTCAATATAAATTAAAAACAGCACCAAAAGAAATTCTACAACAAGTTTTAGGATATGTAGATGGAATTTTGGAACGTAAAACTGATAATAATTTCGATGATTTAAAGATGCTTGTAAATGAAGATTATGCAGTTTACAAATCAGGAAAATCAAATTTAATAAGCATTGACGAGGCAGAAAAGGACATTGACAATTTTATTTCTGAAAATGAAAATTGAAGTAACATCTGTTTTCACAAACAAACTAAAAAGGCAAATAGAATATATCTCTTTAGACAAAAAAACTGCCGCAAGAAAATTTAATCAGTTAGTTTTTAGAAAAATTAAAGAAATTTCAAACAATCCAAAAATAAATAGAAAATCTATATTTTTCGAAGATGAAAACATACGTGATTTAATTGTAAAAGGATATCTTATTGTCTACGAAATTTCACCTGCTGAAAATAGAATTGTAGTTTTTGGATTCTATAAATGGGAAAAAGACTTGTAAATCTTACTCGTCCTTTTTCGAAGGTACCAAAAATACATCGATCAAACCTTCGGGAATTTGCATTTTGATGAATCTTTCTTCACGGTTTACCTCAAGAATCCAGTCTTTGATTAATGGGATCACGACTTCTTTTCCATCAAGATTGGTTACAAAATAATTCTGTGCTGTCTGATCATTTACTGATCTGATAATACCACAACTGTTATCCTGTTCATCAAAAATTTCGTATCCTATAATTTCGTGATAATAGAATTGTTTGCCGGTAAGTACAGGCAGACTCGTCAAAGGTAGATATACGTTTTTCCCTAAAGACTGATCTACCAAAGCTTCAGAAGAATTTTTAAAAGCAATATTCAAAGCATCAAGTTTGCTCCAAGAAGATTTTTCAATAAAAAAAGGCACCAGCAAACCGTTGATTTCTACAAAAATAGAATCTAGTTTTTTATAAAGCTCGGGTTGGTCTGTATCCAACTTAAGGATAACATTTCCTGCAAGCCCGTGTCTGCGTGTAATTTTTCCTAATAAATAACAGTCTTCCTTTTTCATAATGACGTAAGAATTTTATAAATCTGTTTCAAAAAGTAAAAACAGATTATTTTGTTGTAAACAACAAAGACACGAAAAATCGTGCCTTTGCTTTGTATCTTTTAAAAGAATTAAGCCTGAGTTTCTTCAGTTCCTTCTGCTTCAGCAGTTGGTTCTTCCGTAGCTTCTGTAACTTCTTCAGCAGGTGCGTTTGCAGCTTCTTCAGCAGCCTTTGCATCAGCTTCAGCTTGAGAAGCAGCAGCAAGTCTAGCTTCGTTTACTTTAGTTTCAGCATCAAAAGCAGCTTTTTTAGCGTCAGCTTTAGCATTTGCCAAACCGTCTACTTTACCTTGTACTTTAGATTCTTTAGACTCTACCCAAGCATTGAATCTCTTCTCAGCTTCAGCCTCATCAAAAGCTCCTTTAGCAACACCACCTTGTAAGTGTTTTTTGTAAAGAACTCCTTTATAAGAAAGAATAGCTTTTGCCGTATCAGTTGGCTGAGCTCCGTTGTTTAACCACTTTACAGCAGAATCAACGTTTAAATCTATTGTAGCAGGGTTTGTAATTGGGTTGTAAGTACCTAGTTTTTCGATGAATCTACCATCTCTTCTAGCTCTTGCATCTGCAACTACGATGTGGAAGAAAGGCTTACCTTTTTTACCGTGTCTTTGTAATCTGATTTTTACTGACATAATGTTTGAATGTTATGGGAACTCGTCCCGGTTAAATATTTAAGTGTGCAAAGATAGTAAAAAGTTTCAAGTAAAAAGACTCCGGTTAAAAGTTTTAGAATAATTTTTTAGGAGCCGGGAACCTGCTTTCCGCTATATCTTTTTCGCAGGCACTTTTTTCAAGCCAACGCAGAAAAAGGATGTCGCTGCAATCAGGGCTATGAAATTAGTCTAAAATTCACACACGACCTTACTACAATAATTGGTAAACTGCTACATTGTTAAATTGTTACATTATTAGATTGTTACATTGAACTAATCAACATTTCCCATGTAAAACAAACCAAGACATTTCTGGTTTTCTTCGATCGTTAAAGAATCTTTCAGATGGTCGACAATTTTTGGTGAACTCCAATAGCAGCCTACTCCATTTGCTGTACAGGTAAGATACATATTCTGCACCGCCATAGAAACTGCAGCAATTTCTTCCCACTCAGGAACCATTCCGCTGAAATTAACAACGATAGAAATTACAGCATCTGCTTTGTTGATTTTAAAACCTATATCCTGATATTTCTTTTCTAAAAAGATTTGTGGCGCCTGGGTTGATTTGTAAATTTCCTGCATTTCTACAGCCAAATTTGCTTTTTCTTCCCCTTTGAAAATTTTGAAACGCCAAGGTTTTGTACGTTTATGATTGGGAGCCAATGTTGCCGAATGAAGAATCTCTTCGATTATTTTCTGAGAAATTTCTGTTTCGCTGTAATCTTTTGGAAAGATGCTTCTTCTTTGTTCTATGATTTCTTTTAAAACTTCTGCTTTATTCATGAACACAAAATTAAGGAAAAGATGGAAGCGAGGTGTGAAAAGCTGGGAGTTTTTTTTCGGATATAATATGCTTTTACTAAATTTTTGGTTGCACTTTTTTGATTTTTTTGATGCCACGAATTCACGAATATAATTTTAAAAACTTTAAAAAAATTAGTGTATTTGTGACTATTTCACTTGCATCTTTTTACTTTTTACATGATTCTTTTATTACTTCCTCATTCTTTTATATTACTTCCTCAATTTTCTGATGAATTTTATTTAAGGTAAACTCTTCGCCGGCTTTCATGCCTATTATTTTTTGAGCCATGGGACTTTCTGGAGAAATAGCATAGAAACGGTCGCCTTCAAAGAAAAATTCACCCAGAGAAACAGAAATATAAAAACGGGCTTTATTTGTAATTACTAATGACCCTAACTTGGCATGTTCAGATTCAGAATTCAGAACTTTCTTCATCTGTTGCTGCATATTTCTTAAGTTGGCCATCTGCTTATCTAAATGGTAAATCTCATCCTGCATTTCTTCACGAATAGAATCGTATTTTGAAGTTTTTTTTATTTCGCGGCTTGCTTCCAAAGTAAAATTCAAATAAAACTCTAACGTTTTTACTTTTCCAGAAATCATATCTCTTACAAAAATCCGCAATTCATTTTTATTGTAAATCGCCTTCTGCATACATCGTAATCTTTACATAAAGATAATATTTAATTTAAAAAGTTGCTTATTTTTTTTAATAGAACCTTGACAGATGAGATTTTTTAACATATTTAAATAAAAAAAAACTGCTTTCAAATTTTGAAAGCAGTTTAAGAAATTTATTATAAGTTATATTTATTTTTCAACCAAAGCTTTTAAGTTAGTAAGACCTTCATCGTAAGATTTTCCCATTTGATAATCCATCATCGGTCTCATAATTTTCATCCACGTTTCTTGTTCGGTATCCATACTCCAGGTCACTTTTGTAGAATTTCCTTCGGAAGTTAAAACAATATCCGAAATCGCCTGTCCTTCAAAAGGTCTTTTGAAAGTCATTTCTGTTTTTTGCTTTTCATTAGTAACCAATTCTTTAATTTCCTGACATCCGGCGCCTGCATCATCATTTTTGCTGTCCCAACAATACTTATCTCCTACTTCACCGGGAGTTCCTGTGTACACAATTTTCATGTTTTTATCTAATTTCATCCAGGGATTCCATTCGTTAAAAGATTTCATTGAAGCGATCTGCTGCCAAACTTTTTCTTTCGGAGCATTCATTACGATAGATTTTTCGTAATGGTAATTTTTACCAAAAGCTAGCATTGCAATGATTGCATACACTACGATTAAGAGGACAATCCCACCAATAATTTTTAAAATTGTTTTCATATATAGATTTTTAAAGTTTTTTATTCGTTATATAGAATCACCAATCTGCATCAGTCTTTTTTGGAAATCTTTTTAATGGTGATTTCATAGTTTATAGATATTAAAGTTCTTTTTGGTAGTAAACAAAAAGCTAAGTGCTTTGAATAACGCAATATTTCATTCTGTTTATTTAAAATCAAAATTAAACATTTCATCACAACGCCATCTTTTCCTATGACAAGAATATTCATCATTAGGTACATTTGTCACAAATCAAGATCGAGGCATCTTTTTTGCGCGTAAAAAAATAATTCAAATCAAATAATTAAATTTACATCAATTAAAAATACGTCAATGAATATTTTAACAGAAAAATTCAATACACCATATCATTCAGCACCTTTTGATCAAATTAAAAATGAAGATTATCTTCCTGCTTTCAAAGCATTAATTCAACAATCTGAAGAAGAAATCAATGCACTTATTAATAATCCGGAAGAACCAACTTTTGAAAATACCATTGAAGCATTAGCTTTTTCAGGTGAACAGCTTGATGTAGCTTCCAACATATTTTTTAATTTAAATTCGGCAGAAACAAGTGACGAACTCCAGAAAATCGCTCAGGAAGTTTCACCAATTTTAACCGAATATTCTTCAAAAATTTCTCAAAATGAAGCGCTTTTCAATAAGATTAAAAAAGTTTATGATGCAAAAGAGAAATACAATCTGAATGAAGAGCAGCAAATGCTTTTAAATGAAACGTACAAAGGTTTTGTAAGAAGCGGTGCTTTATTAAATGAAGAAGATAAAGAAAAATTAAAGAAAATCAGCATGGATTTATCTTTAAAATCTCTTCAGTTTGGGCAAAATGTGTTGGCTTCGACCAATCAATATTTCAAACATATCACCAATAATGAAGATTTGGCAGGAATTCCGGAAGCTATTATCGGACAATATGCTGAAGAGGCTAAAGAAAGAAATCTGGAAGGTTGGGTTGTGACATTGCAATATCCAAGCTATATTCCGTTCATGACGTATGCTGAAAACCGTGAATTGAGAAAAGAAATTGCGTTGGCAAATGGCAAAAAGTCTTTTGACGGTGGAGAATTTGACAATCAGAATTTAATAAAAGAACTTCTTATTTTAAAACAGCAAAAAGCAGAATTATTAGGTTATACGAATTACGCAGATTATGTTCTGGAAGAAAGAATGGCAAAATCGCCAACGAAAGTAATTGACTTTCTAAATGAATTATTGACCAAAGCAAAACCTTACGCTGAAAAAGAAATCGAAGAATTAAAAGCTTTAGCAAAAGCTGATGGAATTGATGAAATGCAAGGTTACGACCACGCCTTTTATGCCGAAAAACTTCGTAAAGCAAAATATGATCTGAATGATGAGGAATTAAAGCCATATTTTCCTTTAGATCAAGTTCAGGAAGCTGTTTTTGGTCTGGCAAAACAACTTTTCGGATTGACTTTTAAGGAAAGAAATGACATTCCGAAATATCATGAAGATGTGAAAGTGTATGAGGTGTTTGAGGCTGGAAGCGAGAAGTTGGAAGATGGAAGTCACGATCCTGAAAAAACTTTCAAATCTCTTTTATACGTCGATTATTTTCCAAGAAAAGGCAAAAGAGCGGGAGCTTGGATGACGAGCTACAAAAATCAATATCAAAAAGACGGTGAAAATTCTCGTCCGCATATTTCTATCGTTTGTAATTTTAGCAAACCGACGAAAGATACGCCGAGTTTACTGACGTTTCAGGAAGTGACAACTTTATTCCACGAGTTTGGTCATGCCTTACACGGAATGTTGGCAAATACGCAATACCCAAATCTTTCGGGAACTTCTGTGAAATGGGATTTTGTAGAATTGCCTTCTCAGTTTTTGGAAAACTTCTGTTACGAACCGGAATTTTTAAAAACTTTTGCCAAACATTATAAAACAGGAGAAGTTCTTCCTGATGAAAAAATTGAGAAAATCGAACAGTCGAAAAACTTTATGGAAGGTTATCAAACGATGAGACAGCTCGGTTTTGGATTGCTCGATATGAATTATCATACCAAAGTTGCAGAGTTGGAGAATAAGAGTGTAAAAGAATTTGAAGATGATTATACGAAAGCAACGCAATTGTATCCTGCAAATCCTGAAACAGCGATGAGCCCAAGCTTTTCACATATTTTCCAGGGCGGATATTCCGCGGGATATTATTCTTACAAATGGGCGGAAGTTTTGGATGCCGATGCCTTTCAATATTTTAAGGAAACCGGAATTTTCAATCCTGAAACTGCCGCAAAATTTAAAATTTTACTTTCTTCAGGCGGAACGAAAGATCCGATGGAATTGTATAAGAATTTCAGCGGAAGTGAGCCGAAAGTGGAGAGTTTGTTGAAGAGGGCATTTGGGTAAATCATTCAAATTCAAAGTTCTCAAAATTTAATATCTAGAGGACTTTGAATTTTTCTTATGGTTAAATCTGTAATATGCGTGTAAATTTGAGTAGTCACCACACTGTTATGTCCTAAAAGCTCCTGAATATATATGATGTCGGTACCATTTTCAATAAGATGTGTTGCAAAACTGTGGCGTAGGATATGAGGTGTTACCAATTTTTGTATTTTCGCCTTTAAAGCCGCCTGCTTTACAACTTGCTGAACACTTCGGGGTGAATATTTTTCATTTTTTCCGCCTTCGAAGAGATAGGTTTGTGGAAAATACTTTTCAAAATATTCTTTAAGCAACGGCAATACAGATTTTGGCAGCATTACATAGCGATCTTTTTTTCCTTTAGCCTGAATTATCGAGATTCTTCCAGATTTTGAATCTATATCTGTGATTTTTAAATTAATTAATTCACTTACTCTTAAACCACATCCATATAAGAGACTTATCATCGATTTATGTTTCAAATTTTCAGTTAATTCAATCATTTTTAAAATTTCTTCTTTATTGAGATATTTTGGTAATTGGTGCTCTACTCTTTTTGGATATAAATGTGACAAAGAAAATTTTCTACTAAACATTATTTCATAAAACAGTTTAATACTTCCTAAAATATGTTTTTGATATGATTGCGAAATATTTTTCTCCCTTATCTCATGATACAGATACTTTTCAACAATAGTTTCGTTCACTTCTTCGATGGCAATACCATCAATTGATTTGAAAAATGAAGTTAAAGTAGAGATATAAGTTTTGATTGTAGATTCGCTGTACCTTGCAATTTCAAGTTTTTGTCTGAATATTTGAGAATATTTCATCAATGTATGTTTTAACCAAAAATACTAAACATTCGTCAATCCGAAAAACATTTTCAACAAAATTTCACATAAACAATTAAAAACCAACACAATTACTAAAAATAAAATTAATTTCAAAATTAGCTTTGCGAATGTTATATAAATTGGATTGACGCAATGCGTAAATTTGGAAGTTATAGGCAATGCTTCTAAAAATGCAAATATGGATTCTCAATTACATAAAATTATTAACGATATCTCAATTTTAACTTTAGATGGTGAATTCACACCAGAAAGTTTAAAATTAGCAATTGACAACCTAAAACTCGAAAATATTGAGTTTACTGGAAGTGGATGTTTAATCACTTTTGACAACAAAGAAAACGCAACAAAGCTTGATGTTTTAAATAATGAGTATAATCAATCAGATTTGAGATTTAATGGCGTTGAACTTGAGAATAATCAAATGGATTTACTTTGCGATGTAAATGTTTACATAATAGATTTAAAAATAGATCATATTGAAATATGGAATAAACTGGGCACAGAAATGAAAGAAATTCCATCAAAATATATTCTTAGGCAAATGTGGAAAAACAATAATAATAAAATATTGCAAAGAAATTAGCACAGCCTATAACAACGGTTTGGCTCAATAGCTAAATTTATATTTAAAAACATGTTCGATTTTCCGCTGGAAAATCTATCTTAACAAGAAAACAATCGTTCACGCAGTCGCTACTGCGCCAAGCCGCGGAACGTTATGCGGCAGCTTAAAAGATGACACAACGGACAACTAACAAGACAAGAAAATGGGATTTGGTTTTAATTTATTTTCCGTTTTTATCCTCGTTCCATTTACAGGTATTCTCTTGGTGACTTGGTTGCTGACCAGAAAGAAAATTTTCGGTAAGACACTTGGACTGATTTGGCTCGGAATATTTGGACTTGCATTGCTTTCTGGTATCGCTCAATGGTTGACAGCAAAGACTGAATTGAAAAAGAAAGACTATTACGGAGAGTATATTGTAAATCGCGACTATTTCCCTGGCAGACAAGCGGACTGGCAATACGAAAATTTTAGATTTGAAATTAAAGAGAATGACTCTATATACTTTCACGTGACAGATAAAGAAAAAATATTAAAAACATATCGTGGGACCATTACAACGACCAAACCATATAGCTCGGAACGACTGATAATAAATATGGAGCAACCAACTCACCACATTATAACAAGTAACCCGACAACTTATCGAAGTGCTTGGAGCTTTTATTTAGTATTTTACTCACCGAAATTTAACAACGTTTATTTCACAAAAGGACAATGGAAACCACTCGACAAATAGACGACAGATAAGAAAGCCGACCGCATAACAGGCGTTTGGCAAAAAAGCGGGTTCAGTGCTTAAATGAAGCATTGTGCTTCGTATCAAGTTCAGTGCGGGCAGATAGTTTAGTGCTTCGAAATCCGCTTCTTCGCCAAGTGCCAAAACGTTACCAGCAATCTTAAAAAAAAATCTCACTAAATTGGGAAACACAAAATTCATAAAAATTAAGCATTTTGCTTTCGTTTGTTTTATTGTAATATCTTCTTGCGGAAAAAAGGATAATAGCGGATTTGAATCTGCTGAAAAAAGTCTAAATTTCACTTTACAAAATTTTTCAATGATTGATAAAAACCTAGAAAAGGTTAAAGAAGTAAATTTAGATTCGATATCAATATCATTATATAAAAATCCTCATAAAGAAGATTATGACGAAGTTTTAGTTTTTCGTAAAAATGATAAATTTTATGCAATTCCTTTTTTTTCAAATATGTATTTTGATTATTGGAATTTTGATAATTTAAATCAGAAACAATTATATCCGAAAACAAATTCAACATTTGAAGAACAAATTAAAAGTGTTGTTTCTGAATTAAATCTCACACCACAAGAATTTGAATTAGTTCTAAATGAACTTATGAAAAGTGTTTTAAATGCGGAAACAAACCTTGACTTAAAACCAAAAATATTCAATAATTATATTTACTCTACTTTCAGAGTTGATAAATATAAAATTGAAGAATCCAATTCTTGCATTAAAAGAACTGAAAAAATTTATGAACACATTCTTCAAGAAGCAAATAAAACTATTAGATACAATCAGTTTTATTTGGATTCTGAAAATGGAAGAATTTATGAAATTATAAATGATGGAAGAAAAAAAGGTGATTTAAAATTTAGAATAAAAGTTCATAAAATTGATTGCTTTTCTTATCGTTTGAATATATGAAAAAGACTGCTGGTAACAAGGGTTTGGCAATAGCGGGCGGAAAGTATAAAGTTCACGTTTTGTGCTTCGGTCGAAATTTATATTTTAGTTGAAAATTTGTGCTTCGATTTGCCCGCCATCGCAAAGCCCCGAAACGTTAGCAGAGATTTTAGAAAAAAACGACACCAAATGACAAGACACATTTTTACAATATTATTGATACTTATAAATTATTCTGTATTTGCAAATGACGGAGCTTTTTTCGCAAAAGGAAATCAACTCATTCCAATCAATGAAACAGAAATTACTGTCAGAAAAGAAATTTTGACGCTTAAAAAAGTCAGAAATAACTTTATAGAAGTAACTGTTTACTATGAATTTTTTAATCCAAACGAAGACAAAAAATTAACTGTTGGTTTCGAAGCTTTTTCGCCTGAAGGTGATGTTGATGGAAAGCCAAAAAATGGATACCATCCGTATATGAGAGATTTTACAGTAGAACTAAATAACAATATTTTAAAATACAATGTTGCTTATGTTTCTGATTCATTATATACTGAAAACGGGAAAATAAAATCTAAAGGCATTCCTAAATTCGATGATAATGCAAGTGTAAATTATGTTGACTTTTATTATGTGTATCATTTTGAAGCAAATTTCAAAAAAGGCGTCAATATTATAAAACATACCTACAACTATGACTTGTCAGGTTCAATTGACTACAATTATGATTTTGAATATGTATTAACTGCCGCCAATCGTTGGGCAAACAAACAAATAGATGATTTTACATTAATTATTGATATTGGCGAATTCGAAACGTTCTCTATTAATAAATCATTTTACAAAAACGCAAATGAATGGCTTTTAAACGGAATTGGTAAAACAGAAGACGTTAAAGGCGTTAAAAATTCATTTATTGAAAATGATGCAACAAAATTCCATTTACAAAAAGGAAATTTAATTTTCCAAAAAAAGAATTTCAAGATTAACGGAGACTTATTTCTTTACGCTCAAAATTATATTGGAATTCAAAATTTAGAATATATTCCTTTCAGTTATTATCAAGAAGAAAATATAAATGAACCAAAAAACGATTTACAAAGAAAAATTTTAAAGAATTTACCTTTTGCAAGACGTGGTTATGTTTTTCAAAATCAAGAGTTGAATACTTTTTACAAAAAAATGGATTGGTACGTTTCAAATCCAAACTATGAACCAAACACAGAAATATTAACAGAAAACGAAAAGAAATGGACAGAAAAGTGGAAATAAAAACCACTGCTAACAAGGGTTTTGTATCAGGCGGGCTGAAGTGCAAAATTCAACAGTAGTTTTTCAATTAAACATTAGTAATAATACCAGCTTTTTTGCTTCGATTTCCTGCCCGAACGCAAAGCGCCTAAACATTACCTGTAAACACAGAAAAAAATCATGTATAAATTTATATTCCTTTTTATTTTTATAAGTTTATTGTCTTGCAATAAAAAAGAAATTGATATGACAGAGTATTGGAAAGAATTTCAAGAAAATAATGTTGAATACAAAAATACGATACAACCACAATCATTTTACTTTTGTGACAATAAAAAGGATGCAGATGAATGTGCCGATTTAGTAGTTAAAAAAATAAAACAAGCAACTTCACCATCCGTTTGGTGGTTTGAAAAAAATAAAGAAGAACTTCCAAAAGTTGGAGATATTGCCATTGTTACAGATTGGAATGGAAATCCTAAAGCAATTATTCGAACAACAAAGGTCGAAATTGTAAAATATAAAGATATTACACCTGAATATGCTCAACTTGAAGGTGAAGGTAATAAAACTTTAGAATATTGGAAAAAGGTTCATTGGGATTATTATACTGAAGAAATGAATAAATTTGGTGAAAAACCAAATGAAGAAATGAAAATTGTTTGTGAATATTTTGAAACTATTTGGTAAAAATAAAATAAGTACAGCTAACACTTCAATAAATCATAAATTCACATTTACTTGTCGCAATATTTTCCATTATTTTGAAGAAAAACAAACCTCAAATTACAATAGATTATGTTTCTGTTCAAAATTCGGATGAAACAAAAGCGGAAGAAAAAACTTTAATTAAAACAATCCATAAAACAAGTTTATACAACTAACTTTTTGCATTCTAATAATCTTACCAGTTATGAAATTTAAAATAATTCTTTTATTAGTTTTCACCATCCATCAAGCTTTTGCACAAAAGAAAGAATTTCGGGACACGGAAGTCGATACGCTTACTTTTTTAAACAACAGAAAATTATTAAACAGTTTAAACATCAATGCATTTCAAAAGAAAACATTTGTAGAAAATGAGATTACAATTCCTTATCGATTTTTAACCCCTAAAAATAACCTCATCAATCAAAAATATCCTTTGGTTATTACCTTTCATAATTCTACAAGAATAGGAAACGATAATGAAAATCAACTTGAGCCATTTGCTAAAATATGGCTGCGGGATGAAATTTATGAAAAGTTTCCATGCTATGTTGTAGCGCCACAATTTAATAAACGCTCCACAAATTATGAGATTGATAAAGACGGTATTCAGGTTTCAAAACCATCTGACGAAGTTTTTGCTTTACTGAAATTAATTAAAGATCTTAAAAAAGAATATCCAAATATTGATAAAAACAGAATCTATCTGATTGGTTATTCAATGGGAGGTTCGACTGCCCAAAATCTTATGAATCTGAGTCCTGATACATTTGCTGCGATTGTTTCCGTGGCTTCGGTTCCTGATTTGTCGAATCTTGCGAAGATTAAAGATAAAAACATCTGGTTAGTTCATGGTAAAAATGACGATGAAAACCCATATATTGGCAGCGTTCAATTGTTTGACAAACTTTCTTCCAATAAAAATTTGATCTTTACAACCTTCAACAATCTTAATCATAATAATATTGTGATTCCTTTTTTGGTACCCGATGAAATTCCGAAATGGCTGTTCGGAAAACGCAGGTTAAAGGAAAATAAGTATTTACAATTTCGTAATTTTACGCCATGAATAACATTACCCAAAGATTAGAAAATGTAAAAAAGCTTCAGGCAAAAAGATGGGAAAATGAGGATCATTGGGATGATATCAACGATCTTCTGATTAAAGAACTTGAAGATATTTTATCTATAGAATCTGAAAACACATCTTCTTTGATTAATCTCGGAGCTATTTTATGTGATTCGGGTGAGTATGAAAATGCTCTTGTAGTCTTAAAAAGAGCATTGGATTTGGGTTCGGAAGATAAAAATCTGTACACCAATCTTGCGATCGTAATGGTGGATATGGGAATAAATCCCGAAGAATATCATGAATATCTGGAAACTGCTGAAAATATGAGTGAAAATCCGCTTACTTTCAAGGCATATTTTGATCCACATTCACATTAGAAATCAATTAATTTAAAAACTTCAAACCATGTTACTTGCTATTTTACTTCCATTTTTATCCTTTATTGTGAGAGGAAAAATCATCACCGGAATTATATGTTTTATTTTACAAATTACAATCTTGGGCTGGATTCCTGCAGCAATTTGGGCTGCTTTATCATTACAAAATTCACGAGCTGAAAAGAGAAATGAAAAACTGATTCGTGCAGTACGAGAAAATAGAAATTAAAATATTCTAAAGCATCATGATAAAATATATCCTATTTTTTTCTCTACTTTTTGTCCCGGGTTTTATTTATTCTCAAACAAAAGAATATGAAACTCCAGACTATAAAGCCATTCAGAAAAATATTGAGAATAAAGATTCAGAATATTATTATCCGAAATTGATGGATAAACTGAAAGCAAATGACACGCTCATTACCAGTGATCAATACAGACATTTGTATTTTGGATATACCTTTCAGAAAGACTATCATCCGTATAAAACTTCAGAAAATGATAAAAAGCTTATCCCATATTTTCAAAGTAAGGATTTAAAAAAATCTGATTACGCAGAAATTATAAGAATATCGAATGCTTCACTAAAAGAGTTTCCTCTCAATCTGCGTGTGATGAATTTTCTTGGCTACATATATCATTTAGATGGTAATGAAGCGATGGCAAACAAGGTTTCTCAAAATTTTTATGGTTTATTCGGCGCTATTTTCAGCTCGGGAGACGGAAGAGATTGTGCATCAGGATTTCATGTAATTGCTGTAAGTCACGAATATGTTGTGATGAATATGTTGAAGTTAGAAATTGCTTCGCAGAGCTTAACCGGCGATTGTGATTATTTAGCTCTAGAAAAAGACAAATATAAATTGCCCGGAGTTTATTTTAATATAACAAAACTCAGGGAAAAAGGGTTTGATTTTTAAAATTAAAGCTAACCAACATTTCACAAATAATGAAAAAACTATTTACTTTTTGTTCTATAATATTATCCTTCACTATATATTCTCAAAATATACAGACTGAACTTTTTTTAAATGAGAATCAAATTAACGAGTTATTTAAATCAGATTCAAGGATAGAAAAGCTATTTATCAAAAATAGTAAGGATTCAATTTTGGTATTTGCTGAGATTAAAAATGACTCGGTATTTTCTATATATGTAAAAAACAATAGGCAAAAAGATTTACAATTTATTCCTCAAGATAATAAACTAACTCTTATTCAGGAAGCTTTAACTCAAGATAAAGACTGGAAACCGATTGAGTTTTGGGTTAACTCCGATTGTGGAGTATCTTATCTCAAAAAAAATAATCGCAAATCTGGAGCAGTCATCGCTTTAAATTCAAAAAAATATAACGGAAATTTTAAAACCAAAATCAGATTTAAACTATTAATCAATAGTAAAGTCTATTATTCAAACTCTGTCAAAGCATCAATCAACAAATCAAAATTTGCAAAGTCAGTTTGGTATAATCAAATTAAAGAGATTTACTACCCTACTAAAAGTGAAAAAGAAGCTGAAAACATTTTATTCTTAAATGAGTAATTTAATTCTGAATGAAATGAATATTTTTTTATTCGACTTAAAAAATATATTTTCGCATTACTGAAAATTAGAGCTAAAATATTCTGTTTCAGCAAAAATTAAAATTAAAAACACTATTTAATCAAAAATGAAAAGAACTTTATCAATTGTCTTAGGCATAAGCATTGTGCTTTCTACTACATCTTGTGCGACCATTTTTACAGGAACCAAAGATTCAATCACATTTACCACAACACCGGAAGGTGCAAAAGTAATCCATAAAGGAGTTGAAAAATGTTTAACACCTTGTACAGCAGAAATCCCGAGAGGGTTGGGTAAACAAATGGTGATGTTTCAAAAAGAAGGTTTCGAGACTAAAGAAGTGAAGCTTACCAAAACTTTTAATCCGGTAACGTTACTAAACATTCTTCTTGGCGGCGCAATCGGTGTAGGAATTGATGCAGCAACCGGATCGCTTACAAAATACAGCCCTAAAAGTTATACTGTTGATTTGGAGTCTAAATAAATCAATTACTTTACAATATTATAGGGAAATCAGAATTAAAAATTTTTAGTTCTGATTTTCTTTTTTATGTAAAATGTTTTCGTAGCTATCTATTTTCACAAATTTATATTTTAATTAGCTGTCCTCACATACAACTGTAAAATATAAGATGAATCTAGAACTTACAAAATTGTTAGTTGATGGAGTTTTAAATTCTAAATAACTTGAGAAAAGATGTTAGAAAGTTATGATTTAAATTTACTTACCAAAAAAAGTATTTTTTAAGATGATTAATTGAATCTAGTATTCTAAAGTTTCGTTTTGTAACAATATTCACAAATTATTTTCAACAGTTGAATCAATAGAATTTGTCAGAAATCTTTTCCTAATAAACTTATTTATATGAAGGAGAAGTATATTCTGAAAGACTTATAATCGGCTTAAATTATGTATTCTTATTATTTAATATTATTTTTTTCAAGTTCTTTTAAATTATTCATGCTTGTCTGATTGCCACGTTCAGAGGCTTTTTTCCAATATAGTTTTGCATTCTGAATATCATTAATTTTAAAATAAGCCACTCCTAAATCATTCAGTATAATCTTATTATCTTCATGCTGAGAATCTAAATGGCTGAGATAACCTTTTAATTTTGGTATTGCTCTTTTAGGATTACCAGATTCTAAATAGATTACACCAGAGTATTTAAGCGCATCAGTATTACCTAATTTTTCAGCCATATCAAAATAAACCAAAGCTTCTTTGTATCTGTTTTCATTAAAGTATTCTATTCCTTTATCTAAATACTTTTGCTCATCTTTTTTAAACAAAAATTTATAGGACATGAAGGATAGTAGAGCAAAAACTCCAATTATTGCAATAATTTTTCTCATAATACTAAAATTAAAATACCATAAAACAGATAAACAACGATTAAAAATTCAAAAATTTTGAGTTTGAAAGTATAGATTGCATAAGCATTTAAACACATCATTAAAATACAAAAAACAAAAAAAGGAAGTTTGCCAAATTGAGAAAAATAATAGTAAAAGATGTCTATAAAAACATTCTTTTTTTGTAATCCAATATACTGAATGTCTTTTCCTTTTTTGAGCTTCAGAAAGTCTTTTTTATTTACAAAAAAAGTGATGTGCTTATCATTCTTATTATATAATATCTTTTTATCATCCTTTAAATTTGATAAAACTCCTGTTCCAGAGTTATAAAATTCATTTGTATAATCTGCTATACGAAACTTATAGAAAGGAACTCTTGTAAATGATTTTGTTACTTCAGTTAAAGCTCCATTTATACTAATAAGATTACTCTTTAAAACAATTAATTTTAAAGGCACATATAAAATACCAGCAATTGAGATTAATATTATTATAAAAATCTTTATATTAAAATTCATTTTCTCTTACATTTATACCTTTCACAGCCTCTACTTCATGATTTAATAAAGCTTGAGCAATTTCTTCTTCACCAAAATTTGCCATTAGATTGAATGTAACAAAATCACCAATATCTTTAATAACATTTTCGATAAGACCTTTACCAACCGTTGATTTTAGCTGGTTCATAGCATTGGTCTGAATATTGAGATTGGAATTATTTGTTGTATTATTAATTTCTGTAATAGATGGCGAATGATATCCCGTTGTAGATGAACTTGATGAACTTATATTTATGTTTGTTGTACGAGGACTTGCATTGGGGTTGGTAGACGAATATATTGTTTGGGTTCCTACGGTTGTTTGCTGTACTGTAGTACTTGGTAAAATTACCTCTCCGTTAGGTGTAATTATTGTAGTTCTGTTTTGATTTATAGAAGTGTTTTGAGTAACTGATGTGTGAGTGATTTGAGTATTTACATTTTCAATTTCTGAAGCACCTCCCCAAAGTCCCCCTTCCGGAGAACTAACGTAATCATAAGTCGATGTCGCAGTTGACCCCAAACTTTCAGGATTAATTACATTACCCATACCCGTTACATCTTTTAACCAGTCATAGGTTTTACCTGCAGTATAATTTGCTCCAACAACACTTCCCGCTTGTATTAATGCAATCCAATTCTTTGCCTTTACCGCAGTAAGCAGTGCCGGTACACCTTGTGAAACCCCTTGAAATAAACTTCCCCCAAAATAAGAAAGCCCAATAATAACCACCGTATCTCTTAAAGTATCTACTCTGTTTTTATTTACAATTGCATCTGCGTACTCTTCAGAAAAGCAAATAATAATTTTACCTCCAAATAAACAATCTAATGTAGAACTTCCTATTAATGCTTTTTTATTTTCAAATTCGACATTCTGATGTACTGGTGCCCAATCATACATTAAAGTCGTCATAGCACAAATGGGAAATGATATTGCAGCGGCTAAACCTGTAGCGGCTCCAGCTGTCGCACCAATAGCCATTACAGATCCTAATGCTAATGCTGCCGCACCACCTGTAAAAAAAATCAAAGCACCAACAGCAGCTCCAATTAACGCTCCGGCGATAACCATTTTCGAACATACAAAATTACCTCCAGTTCTGTCATCAATTGTTGCTAAATATTTATTCTGATTTTTTATTGATGACTGACTGTGAACTTTTATCTGTTTTTTATTCATTCCTGATGTACATACTAACCATGTTTCATCAGGTACATATACATTTCCCATATTATATTTTGGTAATTTCGTAATTGCATTTAGACACAATTGTGTCATTAATATTTTCGGTAAATTCTGATAAACACTTTTCTATATGTCCTGTCTTGTCAAGCTTATATTTAGATCTTAAACTAAAATCATATTCAAAATTATTCCCTAATAATTCTCTGTAGGTTTTATCATACAAATCTTTAAGAATATCTTTATTTTTATTTTCTAAAAAGCTCTTATTTTTTATTTCAAAGTAATCTTCTCCGTTATCAATTTTTTTTGTATTTATCTTCAACCAAATTTTATTGCCAGAAAATAAGGAAGAGTAAAGTTCTAATGAATGGCTGTTCTTTATACTATTTGTGTTTAATTTATTTTCAAAAAGTTGAGGAAATATTTGATTATATTGTATGTTTGCTACTATATGTTTTAACGAATCAGAATATATGCTTTTACTTGTTTCTATTATTTGTTTCAACATTTCCTTATCATCTGTCATTTCATTTAATTCTATTTTTACGATTTCCCATTTTTCCTCTATCTCAGTTTGATTAACTATTTTAACTATTTTTCCACTATGGTCGGTAGAAACAATTAAATTTTCAAAAGGCTTATCCAATAATGATAACAGGATTAAATAGCTATCATAATGAGGAGAGCTACATGTAATTACTTTTGATTTTTGATTTATTTCATAGGTATTACTCACAATACTTTTAATCTCTACAATACTTTCCGTTTTTGAAGTATAGATTAGTTTTTTAAAAGTATAATATTCACTTTCTGCAATAATTTTATAATCATTAATAAATAAATAATCAATCTCCCGTTTGTTATTTACTTCGGGGTTTATTATTATGGTAGATAAATGTATAGGAAGATAGTCTCCTGAAATTAGTTTTGTTAAAGAAGAGTTACTGTTATGATAATTAATAAGTTCATTTATTGATATTTTAAATTTTTCAGCAATTAGTTCTAATGTATCACCCTCCTGAATTTGGTATTCCAACAATTCCATCTTTTATTTAGTTTATATCAACTTGTTTACCTGTCACGACAGTATTGCCTGTAGCGTTGATGGATGTATTAGATTTACTATGTAAACTCAGATTATTTTGTGTGACAAGCAATGCGTTGTCTTTTGAGTTCATATCAAGCATACCATTTCCAACAGAAATAGTAATTGAATCTTTTTTAATGGTAATTTTATTTTCGCCGACTTTAAGCTCAATCTGAGTTTTTCCTTCCAAAGAAATATTTCCGGCATTATCCATCGTTAAAACACTCTGGTCTTTTCCGACATTAATCGTGGTTTTCGTAGCGACTTTTGTGGTATGATTATTACCAATATCTTCATTATTATCATTACTCACAAAAGTGGTCACATCACCCGTTCCGCTTAATGTGACATGATTACCGTTTCTGTCTTTAATTTCAATTCCGGCTCCGTCATTCAGGCAAATAATATTTCCGCTTTTACTGGATAAACTTTTAACATTATTTCCGGCTCCGCCACCGCCGCCAACTCCACCATGAAACATTCCGCCCATTACAAAAGGTCGGTCTGGGTGTTGATGAACGAAATTAACAATCACCTGATCACCAACTTCAGGAATGGCCATGAATCCACGGTTTTTATTTACTTTATCACTGCTTCCGGCATCCGGAGTCATTACTCGAATAAATTCTGAGGTATCCGGCCCACTCTGCCAATCGAACTGAACCTGTACTCTACCCTGATTTAAAGGATCTGCATTTGCGATAACTTTCGCAAACTGAGCCTCAGCTCTTGGATTTTCAAAGACCGGACGTGGAATATATCCGCTGTCTGCAGCAATAGCCTCAAAATATCCGGTGTAATATCCTCTTGCGTCAACCTCGTGCGTTACTTCAGTCATCATTAATTTGGTGAAATAAGAGGTTTGATTAGTATCTTGTTTTCTCATTTCAACATCTGCCGTACACCCCGGATATAAAAATGGAACCGTTGTTTCTCCTGAAGTAATAAATACCTGCGAAGCATTGCTTCCGGCCGTTCCTTTTTGTGAGGCGTCAATATCCATAAAAGATGCTGCCTTTATTGGCGCAACTCTTAAAGATGGTGTTGTAAATGTTTTTTCTGAAATTTCGTACGCTCTTTTTGCAATATCTGAAGCGTGGGTGATTTTAGAGCTTCCCGTCGTCAGTTTTTCGTTTTTACTGCTGTTGTATCCGTAAAATGAAGGATTTACATGTTGGGCTTTCATTTTGATTTTAATATCGCTCACACTGCTTCCATAAGTCAGCTTTATTGGTTGTTCGGCAGGTGGAAGCTTTCCAAAATGCAGAACTTCACCGTCATAAAAAAATTGCTCGCCGTAAGCTTCTGCAATTCTAGCTAAATAGTTGTAATGTGTTTCTTCGTACTGAGAACTGTAAGAAACGTTTCCGTACTGAGCATCTACTCGAAAGTCAAATTTATTTCCGCCAAGTCCTTCTTTGATAACGTGATGGGCAATACTGTTTAGGCTAATCGGTTGGGCACCCCCAAAACTTTGAATATGAGGAGCTGCATCTAATAATATAGTCGGACTGAAACCACTCAAAACAATATTTCCTAAACTGCCTTTTTCCTGGCTGAAACCTACTTCTGTGATAACTCCTACAAAATTTCTTTCAGGACCTTCGATAACGTCTTTATATTTAAAAATTACAGTTAATCTTTTCCCTAAAAAATTCTGGGCTTCCTCAAGATTATGATTTTCTGCAGAACCAAGCGTATCATGAGCAAGAGTAATGCTGAATTCATGATGTTTTATAGCGCTTTGATTTAATTTGAAATGCTTAAAATGTTTAATTTCTTTTCCTTCGATAATCAAATCGAGCTTTACCACTCTGTTGATTCCTAAAACCTGACTTGTGGCTATTGCTAAAGCATTATGAATTTTTGAAGTTGGTTGATTTGCCCAAACTTTTTCTTCTACAACTGCAGGATTGTTGGTCTGAGCCATCTGATTCATAAACATATTAGATTTTTGTGCTGCTCCATTAATGGGTTCGCTAATCTTTGAGTTTATGTTTTTGATATTTTCGCTGGCTTTATCTGCAATTTCTTTTGACGCTTCTTCCCGAAGGTTTTGTGTCGCACCAGTCTTTATTTCGCCTGAAAGCTGTGGTTTTATCGTATTATCCTGAAACATAATATTTTTCTTTAAACTTGTGAATTTGGTTTTTTATTTTTATTATCTCATCAGAGATGACAAAATTTTCGTATTATGTATTACGAAAATTTTTGTTTTTTCTTATTATTTTAAATTTAATCATATTATTACAAAAAGAAAAAAAATTAAGCCTAAAATTTTACTTTTTGTAGTAATACTACGATTCATTCTTTAAGTATGGTATTATTGTAACAACAATTTTTGATCTTCTTTATATCTGTTTTCTCCGTAATTTTTATTAAAGTTCACAGATTTTTTATCTTTTTCGCTCAGTTTCTCATACAATTCTATTCGCAGTTTTGCTTCTGCTTTCGGGTCGTCTTTTACAGGAAATGTAATGTGATATTTCTCTTGAAGTATAGTTGAGACTTTCAATAGGTTTTCATAATAATCAACAGCTTTAGGATTTTTATTTTCCGATGTTTTCTTTTTTTCGTACTCAATATATTTTGCCATTGGAGAAAGCTCAGTACCTTTTATTTTGGGATTTCCTCCCTTTTCTAAGAGATATAATGCGATACGGAATTGAGATAAATTACGTGCTGCTTCTTCCATAATATTGTGCCCCAAATAAGAAGTATGATTAATATCTGCACCATTATCCAACAAAAAATCGATCATTTTTTTCTCGGTTTGTTCATTTCCCAAAGACATTGCATTGCAAAGGGGACTATTCCCTAATTCAGGATTTGGATTAGCTTTATATTTGAATAAAAGCTTTGCCATTTCGTAATTATTTAAGGCAACTGCGTGAGAAAGGGGTAAGCCTAATCCTTCATTAGGAACCACAATGTTGGGATCTGCTCCGTTTTTAAGGAGAATTTCCATTGCAGGAAGATTTTCTACAACGGAAGCATACATGAGTAATGTATATCCTTTATTATCACTCAGCTGGTTGATGATTTGCGGATCATCTTTTAAAACACTTTCTAACCCTGAATTATCTTCATCAAAAATTTTCTGTGCAGCCTCTAACTGTTTTCCTTCAAAAAGTTTTTGAGGAGGGTATTGCTCTTTGTTTTGAGTTTTTCGGGATCTTGTATCCTGACAGGAAAATAACGTCATGGTAAAAAAGATTAAAAAAATTATTTTTTTCATGGATTATGGGTTTGTTGCAATTACATTGGTATTAATGGTTGCAATCATCGCTTCTACAGCATCTGCATATGCGCTGTGACCGCTTCCGAATGTTTTAAGATTCATTCCTTCATTATCCGGAATGTACCCGAAAATTTCGTTTTGTTCGCCTAAAGCTCTTGGAACTGCACCAGTAAGACCGCCAAAAAGTGCCAAATTATTCAGTCCGGGAATTCTTGAAATTGCAAGAGTCGATAAAAGACCTTCTCTATTATTCTGAAGTGCATTAAGAATATCATTACTGGTACTGTAATTGGTGATATTGGAAGTAGATCCTACCGCATTGTTTTCATCTAAAAAATCTAAAGTATTTTGGTGCACACCTCGCGTGTTGAAAGTATAAGCCGGTAATCCTGTGTAATAAGATGCCATTGCACTATTTCCTCCACCCAAAGAATGTCCTGTAAAAGAGACATTTCCGTTGGTTGCTTGGTTCATTTTATCTGCCAGACGCATTGTTTTTTCGATCTGTGGAGTCTGGGCACCAAAAGCCTGCCCGCCATCTTCTATAAACCAGTCATGATAAAACTGCATCCCTTTAGGTTCTGACCCTCTGAAAGCTACAAAATACTCTCCTGTAGTATTATTTTTGTATAAAGAAGCGTAAAATCCATCGTCACGATTCGTATTAAAATCTTCAGGAATAAAATTTCCGGGACCAAACATGTCGTCTAGCACTGCCTGGTCATCAGTATTCATTCTTGTATACTCACCAATTTGTGCTGCTTCATCAGAATTATCATTATAAGAATCCTGCGCCATCGATGCGGCGTTGCTTAACTCTGTAATCTTAGCAGGTGTAGGAAGATGAAACTTGACCGTTCCACCCAAAAAACAATTAAGTGTAGAATTCTGAAGAAGAGGTTTCTTACCTTCAACTTTTACTTTTTGATGCGTATTCGTCCAGTCACTTCCCTTGGTAAGAAATGAGCAAATATTAAGACAATCATCAATAAGTGCGCTTCCAGCCCAAGCTGCAGCAGCCAAAACAAACAATCCGCCACCAAATGCAGCGGCTATTCCGACTCCGGCAATAGCTCCGGCGACCATCATCTGCGGACAGATAAAATTGTCTTTGAAACGATCATCTTCTGTCGCCATCAGTTTGGAACCATTTTTTAGATAAACGCTCGACTGAGAACTGACTCCTATCCCGATCAGCCGTCTTCCGCTTGTACACATGAGCGGAGTTTCTTGTGCGATATACAGTTGACTCATATTGTTTATGTTATTAGTTGAATATGATATCTGCAGACATACAGCATTTTCTCGTTCAGCTTTTCCTTTACATGAAATACAATTTCTGATAAAACGGAATCGAGATTATAAATATATTCTCCTTCCAGCATCAAATCATATTCTAAAGGAATATTTAAAGCTTTCTGATAATTATTAGCATAAATTTCATCAAAATCGCCGGTGTGACTTTTAAGTTTTCCTTTGATATTCATCTGAAATTTATCTTTATTATCTACAAACTGATAGTTTGTATCGTACACTATTTTTTCCCCCGGAAAAAGGGTCGAAAGAAATTCTCTTTCTTTGAATTGACCTTCATTTGTGAAATTGACTCCGGTATTCGGAAACGGATAAAAAAGTATTTGGTAAATAAGATTTGCTTTAATATTATCATCAATCCTCTGAAATTCTTTATCGTAAATATTGATGATTTCGTTGTAAGATTCTTTTACCAATTGCAGAAAACGAAGTTCTTTTCGTTTGATCTCTTCCCATTTCTCAATAATTTCCTCTTCATTTTCAATCTTTTCGATCGTTTTATCTTCGCTGAGAAGTAAAGCAAGATTTTCGGTTGCTTTATTTACCTTATCCAGAATTTCGTAGAAAGGTTTCATCTGTGCATCGAAACGAATATATTTTTTATCTGAGATCAGAATATCAATATGCTTGTATTCTCCGGGAATAATTTCCCAGATTTCTTCTGTTTCTGTTTCGTTTGCTTTTCCGTTGCCTAAGGTAAGGTATGACTTGACGTTAACAGAATATTTTCCGTTCCTGTACCAAGCATATTTAAATGAATTTAATTCTTGAATTTCGTTTACTTCACTTTGATTCATAACCGAAAAGTTTTGAAATTAAGGATGATTTAAAACAAAAATGGTAGTATATTGAAAATGTGTATGAATAGTTTTATTCATACACATTAATCATTTCATAAGCGAGAAATTATACTCCCGGCCAGATGCCTTCGTATGCAGCTCCACCATAGTTGATTTTTTCTGCACTTACTACAAAGCTGATTAACATAGAGTTTTGATCTATTGCATCAAAATCTACTTCGTGCTGAATAACGTATCCGTTTTCCCAGTTAAGAGTAATCAAAGTACCTTCTTCGTGAGATTTGTTGAAAGTAATTTCACCAGTTGTTGGCTTATATTTACCATTAAGCAAACTTTCAAGAATTTCAGATTTCTCTGTTGCTTCGATCGTTAATTTGATGATAGCGTTGGAAGGATCTGATGCTACACGTCCTGAAACGTCTGTAGATCTAGATACGCTGTAATTAAGCTTTAGTAATTTTTGTCCTTCGCTTCCGTTGAATTTTAAGATTCCTCTTGAATTGTCTGCCATGTTTTGTAAATTTTAAACAGTTAATATTTTGTGATTTGGTTGTTATTTCTAATCCAAAGATAGAGCCATTGATTTCTTTTGGAGCTATAAATATGATAAATCTCAGTTTTTGTAGTAATACTACGATTTTGTGTAGTAGTTCTACTACTTTCGATACGAACATAGGAAAACCCCTTTGTATAAAGAGGTTTTTGGTTTATTTTAAATCAAATTATCCTTGGAATATGATTAATTTTAAGGAATTTTAAGAAAAAAATATTTATTCAAAGCAATTTGTTGATTAAATTATCTGGCTTAGTTGCATTTATTTAATTACAGGATGCCCAATAACCAATCTAGCACCTTTTTCCTCTTGGCTTCCTTTAAATAACGCCGCTAGTTTGTAAACATACCCTTTATCAGCATATCCCGTAGGTGTTGGTACGATAAAAAATTCTTCAATTTTTTTGGTCTTCCAGGTTTTACCCCTGTCGTCACTCCAGGCATAACTAGAATATGGTTTATCATCTATCAAAGTATAAAAAAAATCATCATATGTGTTTATATAATATCCATCTGGTAAGGAAATATACTGCCCTTTATCTAAATAACAAATACCACTCTTCGTACTATTCTGCTCTGATCCGAAATAATAAGCAATGAGTTTGCTATTTTTTTCATCTTTTCGAATATAAGCCAATTCCATATTTTGTGGTACAGCTAAATTTTCAAGTAATGTTTTTTTTCCATCTTTTAAGTTCAATTCATAGACATTAATATTATTTTCAATAAATAATACCGTTTCATCAGAAGTCATCACAGCATTGAAATCAGGATTTAGATCAAAATATATCCAATTTTCACCACCATCATTTGTATATCTATATTCATAAACAAAATCATTGCCTTTCTTGACTGAAAACACAGCAATACCCGCTTTTTGTGAGTAAAAGTTTATATTTGATATATTTCCTTCATCTTCTTTAAAAATCTCAGTCCATGAATCTCCGAAATCATTTGACTTATACAATATACTTGATCGTTCGCTTGAAGTAGGAAATCTATTAGTATCTACTATAATAAATACCTCATTATCTAAAGAAAAACCTTCTTTAACAGTACCTTTTCCGAAAGCATTTTTTTTCCAAGAATTTCCAAAATTTTTTGTGCTATAAACAATTGCATTATAATTATCATGATTTTCTTCGCTATCATCTCCTAGTAAAAAAAATACATCTTTATTATGATTAAGTATTTGATTAAAATTATATCTACTTAATGCATCAAAATAAGTATTAAATGGCTTTTCGCCTTGTATTTTATTAAAATCTATTATTTTCCAATCCATTTTTGATTCACTATTATTTTGACAAGAAACTAAACTTACACTGAGAATAATTATGCATAAAAAAAATGATTTAGTTAAAAATTTCATCCCAATATTTTTTTAGATTATTTTTGTACTCTCAACTGCCTGTTTTGTATCAGTCTTTAATTGTTCCCAAGAAGATTTTGTTACACTTCCATAATTCATATTTTTAGCCATAATCCAAGCTTGTTCCCATGTTTCTGCTCCCATCCACTCTTTCATTTCTGGTGTAAGAAGAATTCTTATTAAATCCTGGGCAGGCAGTTTTGACATCTCAAGAGGATTGTAAGCATCCGGATGTGTTGCAAATGCAAAACTCTGAAATTTAGTATTATATAGTTCTATATTTGTATAAAATTTTTCAACTGTTTTCCCAGTTTTATCAATCATTGTTTTGCCATCTTTTTTAGTAAGACTATTTTTAATGTTGTAAGATGTATTATATTTAGAAATAAAAAACTTATCAACTACTCCCATTTCCATATAATCTTGTAACTTTTTTTTGGCCTGATTCAGCCAAGTCTGTCCATGTTTTGTGAGTTTCGGCATCAATTCATTCGTAAATGAAGTACAATATTTATAGCCATAACTTCCGTTAGGTGTAGGAATTACCGTTTTATTTGCTTTTGAATAGTGAGGAAGCATATTGTCTTTCTTTAATCTTTCTTTTTCAGCAGCCTCTATTTCTACATGTCCATCTACGTTTCCAAAGATACTAAGTCTCATCTGAGCTAAAACTTTGAGACGTATTACTGCTTTCTCATACTCAGACAATTTACCTTTTTCCTTTATATCCCTTAAAGGACCATAATAGTATACGGGAGGAGTATGTATACAATCAGTATGTCGATCCATAAAATTTTTCATACGATTTACATAATAATCACATGCTCCTTTTCCAATAGCTGCAGGAGTATAATTACATTTTTTAACCCCTAAATTCTCCGGTTTTCCAGATATACCATAGCTTACTCCTTTGGTTTCTCCTTTTTCAGTAACCATTTCAGCAGCATTGTATATAATATTACTTTCAGAAAAAATATTATAATCTTTCTCAATAACTTCTACTATCTTCCCTTTTACAATTCGTGTTCTACTCATAATCAGATGATGTTAATAGTTTTTACTTCGTTCACCACTGTTATTCTGAACTTCTTTTTGGGCATGTTTACTTATAGAACCATTTGAAGTGGTTTCAACTCCCTGATCAGAATTAACCACAGTTTTGCCTTGCTTCACTTCACTTGTAACATCTCCCTCAATCATTTCCGTCAACTTTCCTGTAATAAACATGCTTGTATCTCCAATTACAGAAGTCATTTTCATCGCTCCCACACTTTGGGTAGCGTTTAATCCTATACTTTGGGTTCTGTTCATTCCAATAGTATCAGACTGATCCATTCCTACACTCGTTGTCATATTTTCAGATACATTAATAAACATATTCTTACAATTCAGCGTCATCGTTTCCGGAGCGGTGATATTGATATTACTTCCCGTCGTATCAAGATGAATCTCATTACCCGATTTATCTGTAATAATAATACTTTCATCTTCTGTGAAAACAACTTTATGTCCGCTTCGGGTCATGATAGATTTTACACGGTTATTTGCAAATCCTCCCAAAGCTGTTCCTCCATGAAACATTCATCCCATAACAAAAGGTCTGTCGGGATGATTGTGTACGAAATTCACCATTACCTGATCTCCAACTTCAAGGATTGCAAGGAACATTTTTCTTGAATAAAAAAAGCCTTAATAACAAGGCTCTTTTTTATTAAAAATACAATGTGGAAAACGTACATCTACCGAATCTTTTAAAGTATAAATTTTTGTACTATCAATTTTCCCTTCTTTATTGTAATATTTCCATTCTCCGAATTTAAAATTGTTTCTTACTTCGCCTTCTTCTTTTAAAGTTTCTTTGCTAAATTTTTGGTTTTTACCATTCCATTCACTAAAATAATAGTTTTTTAAAATGCCATTTCCCTTAGAAAGGAAAACATTATGTTCAATAAAGTTATAATTTGTATTTCCTTCTTCATCATAAGAAACTGAATACATACTAGGACGAGGATTATTATTTACATTTATAACATATCCTGTAGCCTTCCCTTTTATAAAGTATAAGATATAATCAATTTCTTCACTTTGTCTGTAAAAAACTCTAAGACTGTCTATTTTTTTTTCTTAAAAAAAAGAATGTCATTTTTTTATATTATATAATTTTTTAACAGTATTAATACTTTTCGATTTTTTAAAATCATATGCTCGTATTGAAGAAATGTTTTTGTCGTTATACCAATCATCTGATTTTTTAAAGTTGATTTCCGAATCACCACAAGCAAGTTTATATTTTATTTGTGATATTTTTATGAGTTTAGGTTTTTGGGCTATCGGCAATTTTTGGGCACTGTAATTTGAAATGAACAAAATGATTATAATTGTTGAAAATATTTTTTTCATGATATTAAAATTTTAATGATAGTATTTTTTTGTCTCATCTTCAATAACTCTCCACTGCCACTTGAAAAAAGTTTTCTGATTTTGCCAATCATAATCCATTATGTTTTCTGTTTCTTGGTCTTCAAATTTATATGGATTTTTTTTAAGAATATTTAGTTCATCTTCATAATATTTTATAATTTCATTATATGAGTTAATATTTTCATCTAATGCTTTAATTGCTTCGGATTTTTCAGTTGGATGTGTACTATAATATACTTGATTAGCACTTAAATGTGTTGTCTTTTTCGTTCTTTCTACATTTTGTTTTCTATGATATTCGGTCAATTTATTTTGAGCATCAGTTATCTTTTGTTGAACTGTTTGCCCTTCTTTAAAAGTATGTTCTAAACCTAATGTATGAGCAATTTCGTGTGCATATGAAGGTACATGACCTATATTGCTTTTAAAAATAATACAATGTTTATTCGTAAGTGGATTGTTATAACTTGAACCTCCTGCTGTTGGTGTTTTTAGAGGACATAAATATAATAAAATACATTTTTGTTTAGCTATGTTTCCATTAACTAGATTAAACTGCAAGTTAAATAGGTTTACACTTTTTCCTGAACTTACTTCAAAAGTACTTCTTGTAGTTATTATGTCTTTAATATCTGTATACTTGCTATCAGAAATCATCGAAGGATTTGGACTTTTTCCGAGATTTGCTGTTTCAAATGTATTTGTACTTAATGGCATTTTTAATACATTTCCTGAAGCATCTTTATCAATCAATTTTACTTGTATTAATCCTTGGTTTAAACTATTCTCATTTAAATATTTTTCTAAACCAGCTAATCCGCCAATTTTTGCAAATTCTGTATCAATAACTGCTTCACCAAAACTAGGATTATCACTTATAAATGCTTTTATCACATACACATTTATGGTATATTTTGATTGATCATTATTCTTCATGACCATCATTTTGCCAACTTCCTGCTTATCTTCTATTCCCGAGGAAGGGTCTTTAAGTTTTGCGAAGATTTTAATTTGTTCATTTACAGTAAAGGCTCGGTTACATTTTACTTTCACTTGATTATTTGCAAGATAATAATCTCTTGTAGCAGTACCTCCGAGATTTTTGCTTTGTTTACCTCCTGCAATCAATGTGCTCAATGCAATATTCGTCGGTGTTATTAGCAAATCAGAATTACTGCTTTCAAACAAAATTTCTGTTGCATCAGAAGATAAAGTTTCTAATTCTTCTACTTCTATATCTAAAGTAACCTCTTGATTCAGCATTAAATTCAGAAAACTGCAATAGTCGTCTTTTCCATAGGGCGAAATAACGTTAGATACATCTGTTGTTTTGTATTCTATTTTTAGTTTTGTTAGATCAAGAGATAATTCTTTCGTTTAATAATGGAAAAATGGCATCTTTTACAACTTGACCTTAACCCAATCTATGCTTTTAGAATTGCGAAATTAATTTGAAATATTTAGATTTTTTCGAATAAGGATATATAAAAAAGTATAAATTAATTTTGTTTCAAAAAAGATAATAATTTCATTTAAAATTATTTTTTTCCAGAACTATTATTTTGAAGTATTTTTCTCTCTTTTTTTCTTTTTATTAGATGAATAAATTTCTCATCACATTCTTTGAAATGCAAATATGGATTTATAGAATTGCCTGAGTTTTGAATATAAATTGTATCATTTGCAAACATAGAGCTTAAATTATCAAATTCGAGATAAGTTACATTGTCTTCTTTTAATACCTTTACAATGCCCTTAATTTTTTTATTACCAATTGTACTAAAAACAAAGTTATTTTTACAATCAATTTTTAAATAAAGCTTGCACTTAGATTCAATTGGATAATATTCTCCAGAAATCTTTTGCGAAAAAACACATATAAATGCAAGAAATAAAAAGAATATTAAAAACTTAGTCATCATACTTTTGAATTTTAGATTTATTGTTTCTACCCCATTTGAGGTTTTTGATATTACTTGTCTCATATTTATAAGTTCCAATTGATTCTAATTTGTTTGTTATGCAATTCTCTTTAATTTCCATTAATTTAATAATAGATTTAACATTACTTTTTCGATGATCAAAACCATTTAATCCCCCGTTGATTCTAACAGAAATAAAAATTAAATCATCTTTATCGGCATAATTACCCAATTGTCTATCATCCCAAAACCAACCAGCAGAATCACAAGTATACGTTAAGTTATTTGCAATAACTTCGGGAGTGTCAATTAATTCTGGTTTTTCAATATGTATAAAGTATTTTTCATATGTGTCTCTCCATGTTAATTGAATCAAACCTTTACCTTTGTATTTGGGACCATCACCTTTGGAAGTATGACCATGGCTCAAGCACTCTTTGTATCTGTTATAAGAACGTCTCAATTGCTTTGTATTATTAGCCAAATACGGATTATCCTTTCTTTTTTTATTGTCAAGATATAACTTATATTTATTATACCCTTCCAAATGAGTAGAATGATCATAATCCCATCCCGAAGCATATTCCATCGTGGTGTTAAGTCTATCTGATTCTGTTTCAATCTGCGCTAAAAAATGAGCTTTTCTAAGACATGTATTGATATTATTGTCTTTCATTGCCTTATTCAAAGCATCTGTAAAAGCTTGATAGGTTTTCATTTCAGCTGGCAAAGGACAATTTTTAGCAGTAAACAATCGTTTAGAATTATAAAAAGATTTAATATCTTCTTCTTCAAATTCTTTTTCACAGAAACATTTTTTATCTTCTTGTTTTAGATTGGGTGCAGATTCATTCGTACCATACGTCACTCCTGAGCCAAGTCCATTCTGTGTAAATTGATTTCCAAGGGAAGAGTTTTCAATATTTTTTCCTGCATAAGTTTTGGAAGCACCTCCAGTGGTTTCAATATAATCTCCTCCTATAAAAGATTCCTTTCCCATAACTAATGGTTTTTTGAAATTTCTGCAGAATTATTCTTAATCTCTTTTTGAGAATGCTGTTCAAAAACTCCCTGACTTTGATTGGTAATTTTACCATTGGCAACTCTTAATCGATCTTTTTCTGTATGCGATTCTTTATTTCCGGTAATAAACTCGGTCATTTTTCCTGTAACATTGGTAATAAAATCTGTTCCTACAGAAAGCATATTTAATAAACCAACAGTAGAAGTTCTATTCATACCTGCACTTTCAGAAATATTCATTCCCACGGTATTGTTTTGGTTCATTCCCACGTTTGTGTTCATACTTTCCGTTACATTGATATTCATATTCTTACAATTCAGCGTCATCGTTTCCGGAGCGGTGATATTAATATTACTTCCGGTAGTATCCAGATGAATCTCATTACCCGATTTATCTGTAATAATAATACTTTCATCTTCCGTGAAAACAACTTTATGGCCGCTTCGGGTCATGATAGATTTTACACGGTTGTCTGCGAATCCTCCCAAAGCTGTTCCCCCATGAAACATTCCGCCCATAACAAAAGGTCTGTCGGGATGATTGTGTACAAAATTCACCATCACCTGGTCGCCGACTTCCGGTATGGCAACATAACCTCTGTTTTGGGTAATCTGGTCCGTTCCTCCTGCATCGGGACTCATCATTCGGATAAAATGAGTGGTATCGTTCGTCTGCCAGTCAAATCTTACCTGAACTCTTCCCTGTCCTTCCGGATCGGTGTTTGAAATTACAGTGGCAATCTGGGGTTCTGCTTTTGGAATGGTAAATTCCGGCTTAGGTAAAAAGCCTGTGTCAGATGCAATTCCCTGAAAACTTCCGGTGTAATGACCGATGGTATCTATCTCATGCGTTGCTTCTGTAACCATGATTTTTGTGAAATAGGAGGTTTCATTCGTATCCGGTTTCCGCATTTCGATATCGACACTGCATCCCGGATGTAAAAAAGGAACCGTTGTAGAACCTGAAACACTGAAGACATTCACGCCTTCACTTCCTGATGTGCTTTTTTGGGAATATTCAACATCCAAATGGGTGGTTGCTTTTATAGGAGCAACTCTTAATGATGGAGTTTTGTAAATAGCATCGTTGTGCTGATACGCTGTTTTTGCCAAATCTCCAACATGCTGAATCGGAGTTGAACCTGATATCAGTTTTTCATTTTTATTGCTGTTGTAACCGTAAAATTGTGGTTTCGTATGAACCGCTTTTAATTCGACCTTTATGTCGTTTGCGCTACTTCCGTATGTTAATTTGATCGGTTGGTTTTGTGGAGGCAATTTTCCAAAGTGGAGAACTTCTCCGTCATAATAGAACTGTTCACCATACGCTTCTGCCATTCTTGCCAGATAATTGTAATGCGTCTCGTCATATTGGCTGCTGTAAATGATTTGAGAATAATCATTCGTATCTATTCTGATATCAAAACGGCTCTTATCTAAACCCTGCTTAATCACTTCCTCAGCGATAATTCCCATATTGACAGCCTGATTTCCACCAAAACTCTGAATATGCGGTGCCCCGTCCAATAAAATAGTCGGACTGTAACCCGACAAAATAATATTTCCCAAACTCATTTTCTCCTGACTGAAACCTACGCCGGTAATTACACCGACAAAAGTACGTTCCGGACTGTTTTCAATGTCTTTATAAGAAATAACGGCCGTTAATCTTTTGCCTAAAAACTTATTCGCTTCTTCTAAAGTATGGGTTTGGCGGTCGCCTAAAGTATCGTGAGCTAATGTCAGCGTAAATTCGTGATGTTTCTGAGAACTTTGGGTAAGCTTGAAATGCTTGTAATATTTGATCACCTTACCTTCAATGACCAAAGATAATTTTACCAATCGGTTGATACCGGTATGGTGATTCTCTGAGACCCCTGCCGCATTCTGTGATGGGCGAAAAGCGGAACCTCCATTTTTTTCTAAGGTATTCATATTGTTGTGATTATGTGGTGGATTAAAGATATTAAATTTTATTTATTCATTTAAATTTTAAGTTATAAATTTTTATATTCAGGATTTTAGCTATCTGTTTACTGGTAAGAGTGTGATATTTTACTGAATTCTTATAAAATAGACTCAGTCGCAGCCCTGCTTGAACGGAGCTCTTTTTTATTTTTGGTAGCTAACCAATAATAAAAAAAGCGGGAGTGGAAGAAGGATCAGCTGCCATAAAAAATAAAGTTGTACAAAATTCAACACTGAAATATACGTTGAACTGAAAAAGACCGTCTTTTCGGACAGTCTTTTTTTTAATCTCTAATAAACCTCGATGAATTGCTGTTATACTGTCGGCCAAACTCCTTCGTACGCAGAGTTTCCGTAGTTGATTTTCTCAGCACTTACAACAAAGCTGATCAACATTGAGTTTTCGTCTACTGCGTCGAAGTCTACCTCATGCTGAATTACGTAACCGTTTTCCCAGTTTAAAGTAATTAGAGTTCCTTCTTCGTGAGATTTGTTGAATGTAATTTCACCAGTTGTCGGCTTATATTTTCCGTTTAACAATGACTCAAGGATGTCAGATTTTTCTGTTGCCTCGATCGTTAATTTGATAAGCGCATTAGAAGGGTCTGATGCTACTCTACCTGAAACGTCTGTAGATCTTGAAACGCTGTAGTTCAGCTTTAATAATTTTTGACCTTCGCTGCCGTTGAATTTTAAGATTCCTCTTGAATTTGCTGCCATGATAAGTAAATTTTAATCGTTAGTATTTTTTGTGATTTCTATAACCCAAAGATAGATACACCAATAATATCTTTAAAATTTTAGAATAATTATTTCGAAAATTGTAGTAATTCTACGATTTGATGTAGTAGAACTACGACAATTTATAACCCCTACCAGTTTTTTAACAAATATTACCGAATTTTAATATAAAGTTTACACTTTTTGGAATGATAATTGGGTATGGATTAAAACACCATAAAAATAAAATATTATGAAAAAGTTAATGTTATTTGCCTTCGGAATAGGCTTAGTTGCCGCAAGCTGCGGATCAAAAGAACCACGGATGTCTTCAGAAAGCAAGGACTCAATGACTGTTATAGCAGATTCTACGACAAGCATAGACTCAACCTCTACGCCAATGCAAAGCCCGGACACTATGAAAATGCCAGTAGATACAGCGGCAGCGCCAATGAAATAAGAAATAGATCTTATAAAAACATAAATCTGCTGATAATTTCGGCAGATTTTTTATATTTGATTAACTAACCAATATGCTTTAAATATGAAAAAATTAGGAATAGCAATGCTTTTAGGCTTAATAACTTTAGGAAGCTGCGCAGACAAAAAAGAAAACAGGGAAGAATATAAAGAAAATCACAATAAAGATTCTTTGAGAAATATATCAGGTGATACAGCTGCAGCACATTCTGAGCCTACCCAAGCGGAAACGGATACTCCAAAACCTTTACGGGACACTGCCGCCTCGCCAACCGATTACAGCAGTAAAGAGTCAAAACCCAATACCTCGGTAGGAGGCTCAAGATAAAAAAGCAAATCCGTAGAAAATTCTATGGATTTTATTTTTTAATTATTTCTAAAATGCTTGTCTGAAATTCTCATATTTTATAACTTTTTGTATTTCTTTACTAAGTTTAAGCCTTTTTATAACTTTAAAACGGTCAAGTTTTAATATTCTTTGTTTGCTTTTGCGTTAAATTGTGGATTATTAGTAAAAACGGAGATATATAATTTCTAAAATGGTCTTCTTATTTTTATTAAAAAGAGAATAATTATTTAACTTAATTATTACATTTGTATCCAACAAAAAAAATTCATGAAAAAAACAGCAATATTATCATTCCTTTTCTTTGCAGCACTTGCATTTGCACAAGGAATTAAATTTGAAGAAGGCAGTAACTTTAAAACTATTTTAGCGAAAGCAAAAAAAGAAAACAAACTTGTTTTTATTGATGCTTATGCAGTTTGGTGTGGCCCATGTAAATTAATGGTAAAGAATATTTTCCCGTTAAAACCAGTTGGTGATTATTACAACGCCAACTTTGTCAATGCAAAAATTGACATGGAGAAAGGTGAAGGTATTGATCTGGCAAAAAAATACAATGTGAAAGTATTCCCAACCTATCTTTTCATAAATGGTGACGGTGAAGAAGTTCACAGAACTATAGGATATGTTGAAGAAAAAGATTTCATCCAGTTTGCAATGGATGCAGGAGATCCAAATAAAAGACTAACAGCTTTAAAGCAAAAATTTGAAAAAGGAGAAAAAGATTCTGAGTTCCTTTTAAATCTTGCCGGATTAACGGTTTATAATGATACAGAATTTTCTAACAAAGTTTTGGAACGTTATTTTGCTGCAAAACCTGCAATCACTCAAGATAATCTACAGCTGCTTTTACAGGCTATGAAAAGTACAGACGGTGCGCCTTACAAGATTTTTACAGAAAGAAAGGCTGATATCCTGAAAATAATTCCTGAGAAAAACGTTGAAAGCATTGATAAAAACGTGAAGGTAAATACGGTAATGAGCAAAGCTTACAATACAACAACAAAAAAGTTGGATGAAGCTTATTTTCTTGCTGAAACTCAAAAGTTCATGACTAAAGATGAAGCAGAGAACCTTTTGAAAAGAGTAAAAGCAAGCAGAGCCTTGAAAGATAAAGATTTTGCAACTTATGAAAAAATAACTATTGAACTGAATAAAGATACTTCGGCTTTAAGCGCAGACCAACTTAATTCTTTAGCTTGGAATTTCTTTGAAAACGTTACCACTAAATCTTCTCTTGAAACCGCTGTAAAATGGGCACAGGAATCTGTAAGTAAGAATGAAAATTATGCAAATACAGATACTTTGGCAAACCTTTACAACAAAATTGGAGACAAGAAAAATGCTAAAATCTGGGCACAGAAATCAGTAGATCTTGGAAAAGCAGCAGGTGAAGATACTGCAGACACAGAAAAATTATTAAAGAGCCTTTAATCTTTAATTTTAAAACATAGAAAATCCGAAGAACGAATAGTTTTTCGGATTTTTTTATTTTGTTTTGCCACGAATGCACGAATAAAACCTTTATTTTAGATGAATAATTCGTGCATTCATGGCATCTATTTTACAATTTAATATTCAAACAAAATGCTTCCCCACGTAAAACCACTACCAAAAGCTGAAAGGAGCACTAAATCGCCTCGTTTGATTTTTCCGAGTTCAATCGCTTCATTTAAAGCAATCGGAATAGAAGCTGCTGTTGTATTTCCGTACTTCTGAATATTATTATGGATTTTTTCATCCGGCAAACCAAATTTTTGCTGTACAAACTGTGCAATCCTTAAATTCGCCTGATGCGGAATAAACATATCGACATCTTCAATTGTTTTTCCTGCCTTATCTAAAGCCTCCTTCATGGTTTCAGGAAATCTTGTCACCGCATGTTTGAAAACGAAATTCCCATTCATGATCGGGTACACTTCTTTATCGGTTACATTTTCAGGCTCTTTTCTCATTCTGTCGCTCCATCCGTATTTTGAACCCGGAAACTGCGTGCACAGTTCATCGGCATATTTACCTTCAGAATGCATATTCATCGCCAGAATATCTCCGGCATTTGCATCTTCTGTTGCAGAAAGCACAATTGCTCCTGCTCCATCACCGAAAATTACAGAAACACCTCTTCCCTGATCAGAAAAATCAAGTCCGAAAGAATGAACTTCAGCGCCTACAACCAAAATATTTTTATACGTTCCAGATTTTATAAATGCATTCGCAACGCTCATCGCATACACAAATCCTGAACATTGGTTTCTCACATCCAAAGCTCCGATCGTATCGCAACCCAACATATCCTGAAGCAAGACACCACATCCCGGAAAGTAATAATCCGGAGAAAGCGTGGCAAAAACAATATAATCAATATCTTTTGCCGTCAAACCAGCTTTTTCCAACGCTTTTTCAGAAGCCTTGAAACCAAGATATGCCGTTGTTTCCTGAGCATCATTTCGGTTTATTCTGTGTCTTCTTTCTTTTATTCCGGTACGCTCGGTAATCCACTCATCATTGGTGGTCATTAGTTTTGCTAAATCATCATTGGTGACCACATGATCCGGAACATGAAATCCGATCCCTTTTATTGTACTTTTAATCATATAGTTTTCTAATTTTGGTAAAGATAAAATTTATTTCATACATCATATTTCAAATTAATAGTATTTTTACTTTATGCCTATTGACACAATATACAGAGATTCGGGATGCGAATGGATAGACGTGGAAGCGCCTACACAAGAAGACATGAAGTACCTTCATGAACGCTACGAAATCAACAATCTTCTTCTGGAAGATACTTTAGACCCCAATCACTTACCCAAATACGAAGCCGACGGAAATGTCAAATTTTTTCTTTTGCGTGAAAGCACCGAGCTGGAAAGGAAAAACCTCAACACGATCAGTGATATCAGTACAAAAATCGGGATATTCCTTGTAGAAAATACCATCATCACTGTACACAGGCTGAAAACCAAAAGTATTACGGAGACCAAGAAACAGCTTTCGGCAAGCCAGGAAAACTGTTCTCCCGATAAAGTTGCGTTGATGATTGCTCTGGTCATTATGAAAAGTTTTGATGATGAGTCGCTGAGCTTATTTGAAACGATGGATAATATTGAAAATGAAATTTTCCTTAAAAATACCAATCATACCAATCAAATCCGCAGGTTGTATAAGCTGAAAAGAAAATCGGGCCTGAATTCGAGGGTTTTAACGATTTCTACGGATGCCGTTGATAAATTTAAACTCCTCAATCTTCCTGATTCTGAGTTCGTCGATTTAAAAGATAAACATAAAGATGTTGTTGCCGATTTTGATCACCTCAACATTCAGATTACCAACTTAATTTCGATGTTTCTGGCGCTTTCTGATCAGAAAGCCAATCAGGTGATGAAAGTTTTGGCCATCTATTCGGTTTACTTTTTACCCATTACTTTTATTGCCGGTTTATACGGAATGAACTTCGACAATATGCCTGAACTGCACACAAAACAAGGATATTTTTACACTTTAGGGACAATGGGAGTGATTGTAATCTGTACGTTTATTTATGCAAGGAGAAAGCAATGGTAATTCATTTTAAACTTATTAGTCCTTTTTGTCATTCCGCAGGAATCTCAGCAGAAAAAATTTCAAGTATTTAGATTCCTACTGAATGACAAACTGAGTGTAGATTTTTTTTAATAATTAATCGAAATTCAACATCAAAAACACCACACCAAACCATGAAATCCGAAACCCTCCAAAAAATTCTTGATGAAGATATACTTTCTCAGGAATCCAAAGAAAAGCTGAAAGCACTGCACGAAAATATTTCGAAAAGAGAATTTTCTGATCTTCTGGATGCTGAAGGAAACCAGTATATAGAATTTGTACAGGAAGGAGGCGGTGTTTGGGGAAGTGCCTTGGTAGGATATCTCTACGGACTAGAAATATTCGGAATCCGTTTTCTGAAAGTGGCCGGAACCAGCGCAGGAGCAATTAATACCATGTTGATTGCAGCCTGCAAAACGAAAGAAGAAGCCAAAAGCGAAGTCATTAAAGAAATACTTTTTAACTGGAATTTTGCTGATTTTATGGATGGGAAAAGCTATGTAAAAAGTACCATTCATGCGATGCTCAACAATAAGAATTTCTTTAAAATCAATTTAATTATTACGATTATTCTGACGGTTGGATTAATCAGTTTACCGTTTATTCTTTCCTCTGAAACAACAAGAGAAGCCAAGCTGTATTTTCTGATCCCGCTTGTTCCTTTAATTATTTTAATTCTAATCTTAAAAAAACTATACCTGAATTTTCAGAAAAGCAACAGCGGGCTCAATCCCGGAAATGTGTTTGAAGACACGATGAAAAATGTACTCAACGATTTCGGAATAAAAACGGTCGCAGAACTCAATAAAAAATTCATTCAAAAGGAATATGAGCTCAATCTCAATTACCGCTACGGCAACGGAATAGAATTTTACACCAATGCGTTAAACGGAATTGAAGAAATAAAAATGAATAATCTGGAGCACATTGATGAAACACAATACAGAATCTATTTTGAAGGCATCGAGAATAACGATTATTATAAAAACAATCCGTTTTATCAGTTGAAATCTGAATATACGGTTATCACGACCGACATCAACGCCAAAATAAAGGTACAGCTTCCTATTATGGCGAATCTTTACTGGTCTGAAGAAGAACTGAAACACATCAGTCCGGCAGAATTTGTGCGTGCTTCGATGTCTGTTCCTTTCTTTTTTGAGCCGATGCAAAAGCTTATCAACAAAGACGATGATTCTGTACAATACGCCTGGAAATTCTGGATGAATACCACAAAAGAAAACATTTATCCTGTCGGAATTTTTATCGATGGCGGAAGTATTTCAAATTTTCCGATCGATCTTTTTCATGTGACCGATATTTTCTATCCAAGACTTCCACTCTTTGGAGTACAGTTAACGAGTGATTCAACGATCAATGAAGAGAAAGGAAAAACGAGCGAACAAATTCTTAAAACACCCCTTTCCTACGCCGGAAATATCATCGAAACTTTAAAAGGTTTTAACGACAAATCTTTCCTGACGAAATATTCATTTTACAATCTGTACAGCATAAAAACCGTGAACTGCGGAACGAGTAGCTGGCTTAATTTCTTTATGAAAAGAGAAGAAAAAGAACAGCTTTTCAATGCCGGATTTGTTGCCGCACTTGATTTCCTTAATCAATTCGACTGGACAGAATACAAACGCGAAAGAATGATGGTTGCGATGAAAGAGAAAAAGATTTTGAATGAGGAGGATACACCGACGGTGGGGTGATTTTTGGGTTGGAGAGTTGGAGCGTTTTAGGGAGGGAGTGAATTCGTTATGCACAAAAAACTTTGTCATTCTGAATGAAGTGAGGCGAAATGAAGAATCTCTACGATAAATCAAAGAAGTATCTCAAAAATAGATTTGCAATAATTTACATAAACCCCGCTCCCTGCTAGCGCAAGCGTCTCGCTTGTGCTCTACATTACCCAAAACAGTACATGCTAAAATGTATACTGTTGTAAAAAATAAAAACCATTCAGTTATTAAGCGCATCATTTCGGTTAAGAACTATACATTTCCGGTGAAGTACCCAAACGATTCGGTTGTTTAGAAATATGATTCGGCTCAGAACCATAACCTTTTGGTTTAAGACGTAAACGATCCGGTGCAGAACCCAAAACGATTCGGTTCGGAACGACAAATTTTCGGTTAAAGACCTGGTCGATTAAGTCGACAACCGAAACGATGGTCAAAACAACCGCAAACAACCATTACGGAACCGAAACTGAGGTGTACTTTAGATTAACGTTAATATTAATAATTATATAAGTTCTGTACAACATTTCAAAAAATCTATAAACAATCATTCCATTCAACAAAAATCCTCAAACGATTTGTTTGAGGATCATTAATTTTAATTAGACCTATACACTTTCAGATTCTGGTGTCTCGGTATCGGGCTTTTTGGGAGCGCTGCTTCTTCCGAAAAACTGTTTCAAATCGGCTTGTTTCGTTTGAAAGCCTGATGCAGAACTTCCGGCCTTATAGCTTGTAAATGCATAATCTTCGAGTGCCGCATGATAATTGTCGTAATCGTGAAGCGTCTTGGCATCTACCAGTTTTGTAACCAGACTATTGAATCTGGAAATCATTCCTTCGAGATTTCTCCGAGAGTTGTAATCATCTTCAAATTCCTGCCAATCCAGATCAGGTGCGCTAAGGTTGGGTTGGTTTTTATTATAATCGTACACTTTGTTGACCAAAAGTTTGTTTTGCTCATTAATGCTTCCGTAGCGTTTGCGGTCTTGTGGAGAGAGATTGATATTAAAATCTTCAAGAGCTATCTCAAGAGTTGTAATTGCATCAAGAATAGATGCCAGTTTTGCATTGTCTAAATGCGTGTTGTTTAAATTTGTAATTCCCATCATTTATGATTTTAAATGTTAGTATAAAAATCGCTTTGTGTTTATTTAGGTTTGAACTAAATTAATGATTTTTTTGATATGAAAATGAGTGAGTTGCAGATTTAATGAAAATATTTAACCATTTTAAATTTAATAAATTAAAGCAAATAAATATATTGTTATTTTTGAATAATAAGATATTACAATGAAACATAACTACCTGTTAATTCTTTTATTTCTTTTTAATTTTTGTTTTTCACAAAGCAGATTAACAAAAGAATTGCAGTTATTTAAAAGCGAAAACTTCGATGACGTAACTTCAGCGAGGAAATATTTACTTGGATTGCATAACAAAGAAGTAATATCAGCTTTAATAGAAATGTCCAAAGATACTAGTTATGTAGAATTAAAAAACACTGGAGATTTAATATATCCCGGTACGAAAAGATTCTATGGTCATGGATGGAATGTACGATATGATATTGACTGGCTTTCCGCTCGTGCCGGTTGGTTGCTTGAAGAAATAACTTTTCAAAATTTCGGATTTCTAAAGAAGGAAATTTCCTATAATGAGTTAGTTGAAATTACTTATGATAAATTAATTTTAAAAAGAAATGATGAGGCAGAAAGAATACTTATTTATCGCAAAATAATTGCTGATGAAGCCGAAAAATGGTGGATGAAAAATGAAAATGAGTGGACTAATTATTATGCTCTGAGCGAGGCATTAAAGAGTTACAATGTTTACCGTTGGGATTTAGCTATACATTATCTCCGATTTGGGGATTATATCTTCGAAAATTTAAATATTGAAAATTACACTAAGGAATTAAAGCCAAAATTAATAGAAATAAGTAACAGCATAAATAGTGAATCAACTTCTTTTCAAGCTAAACTATTACTAAATGATGATGAAAATTATTGGTATAGCAATAAAAAGATAAAGTAACTTATTAGAAAATATAAAGTATACCCGTTGTGCATTTTGAATCTTTGTCTTTAGAAAATAAGTGAAACGGCTTTGTTGCCGCACTCGATTTCCTCAATCAATTCAACTGGACAGAATACAAACGCGAAAGAATGATGGTTGCGATGAAAGAAAAAAAGATTTTGAATGAGGAAGATACACCGACGGTGGGGTAAAAAAAAAGATCAGATAATAAAAATCATCAAACAAATCAAATGATTATAAAAAATAAAGTCATAAAATTTATATCCGGAAAATACTATTTAATACTCCTTATTTTGGTAATTGGGTTCATTATTTGGGGAGTTATACATGAAAAAATGTGGATTAAACAGATGTTGAAAAACTCTAAATACACAATTGGTATTGCCACAACAGATTGGCATCAAAAAAATAATAATGGTACTGGTACAGATTACAAATATCATTTTAAAGATTTAGACTATTTCTCAACTACAAGTTATTCTTATAAAAAAGGTGATTCATTTCTAATAATTTTTGATTCTCTTAAACCAAAAAATAATCAAGTCCTTTGGATTTATCCTATTGAAAACTATTTAATAGATTTAAAGGTCCCTAAAGATGGTTGGAAATACAATGACGTTCCATTTAAAATTGACAGTGTAGAAATTAGAAAGAAATTAACAGAATGATTTTCTTTATCCAAAAAAGAAAGAATCGAAATGTTTAGAAAGTATGCTTAGAATTTTCCCTATTTTCGTTCCTATTATTCTACAGTAGATGAAAAAAAAACACCTTTTTATTATTGGAGTTGTAATGATTCTTATATTCCTATCAATTCCAGTTATTCATGTTCTTAAAACAAAATGGAATGAGCAGGATATTAAAGCCGAAACTCCGAGAGGTTTTACCAATGATGCAAGTCAGTTGAATCTTACCGAAATTGATACTTTAATCATCGTTCCCAACAATAAAACCGAAATTGTCAATCAATTAAAGCAGGTTGTACAATACGCCAAAGAAAAAAATCTTAAAATTTCGATTGCAGGAGCTCAACACAGCATGGGTGGACATTCCATTTATCCCAACGGAATTCTTCTGAATATGCTTCCGTACAAACAGATGGAACTCGATCAGAAAAATAATATTTTGACGATTGGTTCGGGTGCTTTGTGGGAAGATGCCATTAATTATTTAGACAAATACGGAAAATCTGTTGCGGTGATGCAGGCTTTCAGCTCGTTTTCCATTGGTGGTTCGATGAGTGTGAACGGACATGGCTGGCAAAAAAATCTCCCGCCCGTTTCGTCAAGCGTGATTTCTTTTACTTTAATGAATGATAAAGGTGAAATCATTAATTGCAGCAGAGAAGAAAATCCTGAATTATTTAAGTTGGTGATTGGAGGATATGGACTTTTCGGGATTATTCTGGATGTAAAACTGAAAGTCGTTGATAATCTTGCGCTGAAATATAAATCGGTCGCAATGAATTCTGATGATTATGTTTCTTACTATAAAAAATTTATCACAGACAACCCAAATGTAAATCTTGTTTTTGGAAGACTGAGAGTTTCGGACAAAAAGTTTTTAGACGAAGCGACCATCATTTATTTTGAAAAAGCTGATGTAAAACCGCTTTCTCTTGCTGCTCAGAAAACAAAAAATAAAGAAATCAGACGTATAGTTTTCAGAAGTACCGTCAACAGCGAATATGGAAAAAGACTTCGCTGGGATTTGGAAACCGGAATGAATACCGTTTTAAACAACACGGTTTTTACCCGCAACGAATTATTAAACGGTCATGTTTCGCTGATTGAAAATAAAGATCCCAATTCTACCGATCTCCTGCATGAATATTTTATTCCTGAAAGAAATTTTAATCAGTTTATAAAGGATATAAAACCAATTTTAAAGGATTCTGAAATAGATTTATTAAATATTACTATTCGAGCCGTAGACAAAGATGGAGACAGCTACATGAACTATGCAAGGGAGCATGTTTTTGGTTTTGTTTTACTGTTTAACCAAAAGAAAACGGCAAAACAGGAAAACGAAATGAAAATAGTAACCAATAAATTAGTTGATGCGGCCATCAAAAACGAAGGCACTTTTTATCTTCCCTACCGTCTTCATATCGACAAAACGAAAATGAGAAAAATCTATCCTCAATCTGATTCTTTCTTTGAGCTTAAAAGAAAATATGATCCGCAGGAAATTTTTGAGAATAAGTTTTACTTGCATTATAAATAATAATAATAATAAAATATAATTGAGATTCTTCCTTCGTCAGAATGACAAATTGGGTTTATATTTACTACCAGAAATTACTTTATACAACCTATGATTACCAAAATAGACCTAAGAGAATCTTTACAAATTGCTAATTCAGAGACAACCACTGAAACAGAAGTATTTCAAAATGAAACGCTGCGTCCCATTTTGAAACTTCAGAATGATCTGTATCTGTCAATGTTTACAAACTATGCTCTGCGTCAAAAAGCAGATTTCGGATCTCTGTCAGTTTCGAAAAAACAAATATTTATCGAACAGAGTGTACAAAAAGACGCTGTGCTGAAAAACACTTTTATCGGAATGACCATCGGAATGTTTACTTTAGAGGAGATGGAAGTCTATCAATCTGACAGCAAAGTTTTTAATAAAAGAATCATTACGATGTTGATAGAACGATTGAAAAGCCAAACTGAAAAAAAATAAATAAAAATGACATACATCTGCGAATGCTGTGGCGAAGAAAAAGAAGAAGCCGAAAAAAGAATTAATAAAGTTTTAAATAGATCATAAAATGAAGACAAAACAACTTTACAAATATTTGCTGATTATCGGTGGCTCAATGATTCCGTTGTCAATAATCATGCTTGTTTTTGGTATCTCAATGTTTACAGCACGGGGGGATTTTTCCAGCTTTGTCATTCAACTTTCACAATTCTGTTTTATTTTCTGGATACCCGTTTGTGTGTTAGGAATTATTTTATTGATAATTGGTTTTATAATTAGGAAAAGAAATTAAATTCAAAAGCCTACCCTTTCCTCCACATCGGATCATGCTTTAAGATCGCCTCATTCACCGCACAATCTTCTGCGTGAGCACCTTTTAGAAAACCAATACTCATTAAAAACTCATTCACGATTTCACCGCCAGTAAATTTGAACGTTTTTTTGAACAGTTTCATCCATTCCTGTAAAGTTTTGGGGTGATGATCCTCCAGCCATTTCTCAAAAGAGCCGAATTCTTTTTGAAGTTCTATAATAGTTTTTGCATTTTCGATAGCAGCGTTTACCTTCAATTTATTTCTGATAATGCCGGGATCGCTTAATAACCTTTCACGGTCGTCTTCACCGTAAGCGGCAATTTTTTCGATATTAAAATCATCGTATGCTTTTCTGAAACCTTCTTCTTTCTTTAAAATCGTTTCCCAGCTCAACCCTGCCTGATTGATTTCCATAATTAACCTTCCAAACAATTCATTATCATCATGAATCGGAAATCCGTAATGATTGTCGTGGTATTTTTTGTGCAGCTCTTTTCTGCTTTCGGGCTGCATTTTTTCGACTGCTGAACAATAACTCATTAGAATAGGTTTTCTGTTTTGGTTAAAAATTTATTTAATGCTTCTTTAATGTCAATTCCGGTGCGATCTGCCAAAACAATGAGCCACCAGATATTTTCACCTAATTTATGCTCAAGTTCGGCTTCAGAATTCTGTTTTGACCAGGTTTTTTCGTGCGACATCACATTTCTGCCCACCAATCCGGCATCGGTAAGATACGCCAAAGCATCTTGCTCCAGTGTCCACTCGCTTCCATTTTGTTGAACTTCCAACTCGTGATATTTTTTTCTGATTTCTAAAGAACGTTCTATGATTTTATCTAAATTATTTTGATCCATCATTTATTTTAGAAAAGTAAAGGTAATACAAACTGCTGACAAGTGTCTGTCAGCAGCGTTGTTTATTAATCATTATTTTTAAAATTGATCGAGAAAATCAAGATACATTGGAACGCTTTTTTCAATCCATTCCGGAGAAATATTATGCTCCAAACCATAATAAACAAAAGGTTCTTTATAATCTGCTTTCACATATTCAAAACTGAGTTCAAAAGGTCGCGTTAATTCTTTCATCGTGTATTTATATTTTCCTTCTGCACTGTAATCGTCAAAATCTACTCCTACAGATATTGCCAAAGCAATCTTTTTTCCACCTACTTTGAATCCGCTTTTACTTCCGTAAGCCCAACCGTGCAAAAGCACTTCATCCATCCATTTTTTTAATAAAGGCGGACTGCTAAACCAGTAAAACGGAAACTGTAAAATAATTTTATCATACGCTTCAATCAATTCCTGTTCTTTTTTAACATCGATATTTTCATCAGGATAACTTTCATATAATTCATGAACGGTATATTTTTCGGGAAACTTCTTCAATTCTTCCACCCATCTTTTGTTGATTAATGACTCTTCCATTTTTGGGTGAGTAACGATTACTAATGTTTTCATATTTTTAAATTACTTCTTTTAACATGACTTTTTTAAACCGCAAAGAGTCGAAAGATTTTAGTCTGATTTAAGTTTTTCAAAAGCTAACAAAACAACTAATAAGTAAGGTTTTTACATTTTGTAAACTTTGAATTTCTCTTTTTTCAATCATTTCTTTTGATGCTTTTGCGGTAAAAAGACGCTTAGTTTCTTATAAGGTTTAAATTTCTTTTACAAAAATAATAGGTGTAACTTACATTTGGTATATTAGCAACCAATTGTATGGTACTATAAAAAATGTAAGTAATGACTAAAATAAAGGAAACTTCAACCAACTTTGCGAATAAAAAAGCGCTCACCGATGAATGTCCGGAATTGTATGCTTCAAAATTAATTGGCGGACAATGGTCACTTGCCATCTGCAGTTATCTGATCAACGGAAAACTGAGATTCGGAGAACTAAGGAAAAGTTTGGGAAATATTACAGAACGCATGCTTACGCTTCAACTTCGAAGACTGGAAGAGGATAAAATTATCACAAGAACCGTTTTTGCAGAAGTTCCGCCAAGAGTGGAATATGAATTAACAGAAATCGGATATCAGCTAAAACCCGTTATCCAGGAGCTTGAAAAATGGGGAATTATGCACAAAGAAAGCATTTAAATTGTTAGTTTGAATCTTCAGCTATCTAAACACCGCTTCTTTAGTCTTTAACCTGAAAATTTCCTTTGCATTAAAAATAATAACCGCTAAAAATATAATAGCGTAAGACAAAATCTGTAAACCTCCAAGAGCTTCGTGATACACTGCTCCTGCCAAAATAAAGGCAATAATCGGATTGATATTAAGAATCATTCCCACTTTTGATGAGGCAATTCCTGATAAAGCATACAAATTCAGCAACAAAGGGACAATCGTGTACATTACCGCAATGATTTCAATATAAAAATAGAACGTAAAATCTGTAGGAATAGACCCTGAATATTTCGGAAAAAACGGTAACAAGATCAATGCTGATAAAATCATGTGAAAATTGAGAATCAGAAACTTATCAAATTTCTTGTTGGTACTTTGCACAATGAGATAACACGCATAAGTAGAGCCAATCAAACTGCTGTACAACATATCAAGAAGATTAGAATACGACAGCAAAACACATCCTACTCCACTTAAAAATACCGAAAGCCATTGCAATTTCGTCAGTTTTTCCCGAAGAATAAAAAAAGCAAGAATCGTTGTAATAATCGGACATACAAGATAAGCAACGGACGTCGCTCTCACGCTGATATGATTCATCACATAAATAAACGAAAACCAATTTCCCGTGAGCAAAACACTGCTTAAAACGTTTAAACCTATTATTCTGTATTTACTTTTCTGAGAAATACTTTTAAAATATTTTAAATTTTCTTTAAGCTTTGCTCTTCTGAAAAGAACCGTTACTAACGACATAATCAATGCACAACTGAAAACTCTGTAAAAAAGTATATCTAAAGAACCATACGAATGCAGCGGTTTTAAAACCAGACTGAATGTTCCCCAGGTTGCGAAAGCAAAGATGGCGGCTAAATAATATTTGAGATTCTTCAATTGAAGTAAAGGTATTTTTATTGCTTTAAAGAGAGACAAAGATAAGAAGAAGGAAGCTGAGATTAATGTTTCAATATGATGTTTTAAAATATTTATTTACTGTTAAATTCATCTATAATGGAAATATTTGCAGCCCTTTAATTTTGAAAACCGTAGTTTTGTAAAGATGTCAAATATAAAACTCCATATGAAGATATACAAAGCAGTTGTAATGTTGCTTGTGGTGGTGTTTTCGTTATCTCCCTGTTCATTAAAGAGAAATGTTTTAGATATTTTTGACATTCAGCATATTGGTACTCTCAACAAAACAAAAACCACAGCATCCTCATTTTCCGGTTGCGAAAGTTTTAATTCTTCTTCGAAAATTTCCGTTTCAAAAGCAGATTTTAAATTTAAAGGAATTGCGCTTTCAGATTTTTTACAATCGGTCAATTTTAATTCTGAGAAGCCTATTTTTTCTCAAAAATCGTATTCCGGAAACACTTCCGGGAACAGTCCTCCAAAGTATATTTTATTTAAAAGATTGAAGCTGGATATGGTTTAGAATGAGTTCTAAATCATTTTTAACAATCAACTTTTAAAATAAAACTTCAATGACAAAAAATATGACCAATCAGCCCACTGATATGGCTGGTTTATATACGTTATCAATCCGCCTTGTAATTGGCTGGACCTACTTTTCAGCTTTCTGGCGCAGGCTTATTCTCGAAAACAAACTTATTCCTGATGAAGCCGGATATATCGGCGAAAAATTTAATCATTTCTTACCGAATGCTTTAGGAATAAAACCCATTATTGAATATCTGGTTACTCATCCTGATGCGCTTCAAACCTCAATGATCAGCTTCACCATTATTGAAGCGATCGTTGGATTATTTATTATTTTGGGACTCTTCACAAGACTGATGGCTGCAGGAGTTTTTGCTTTGGCAATGGGGATTTTATTAGGTTCCGGATGGATAGGAACGACCTGTTTAGATGAATGGCAAATAGGTGTTCTGGGAATCGCCTGCGGCTTTACGCTTTTTCTTACGGGTAGCGGAACTTATTCTTTAGACCAATATTTTAAAAATAAAAAATACAGCTTCACTCAGAAAAAATGGTTTCAATGGCTCGGTTCAGGTGCATTTCCTCTTAAAAATTCTAAACGCTTTGTACTTGTAGGTTCGTTGCTTATTTTTGGATTGACTTTATACACCAATCAATATTTTCATGGCGGTATTTTTGGAACTTTGCATAATAAATCGGTAAAGCCAAAAGTTGAAATTTCAAATATAAAAATGAATCAGTCGCAGGTAAAATTTGAGGTTTACAGAACAGAAGGTGTAGACGTTTATGGTTCTTTTCTTATCGGAATCGATTTATTAAATAAAAAAGGAGAAGTGATTCAATCAATGAATGGAGCTGAACTTTCAAAATTCTCTAAAGAAAAAATTCATAATCATTATGTGGCGAAAGTAAAGCCCGGAAAACACAGTTTAATTATTCCGTTAGGTTCAAAAGCTGATTTAACGATTGATTTGAAAGATAATTCTTCTTCAATCGAAAAAATTTCAGTCATTAAATTAACTGATATCAGTGGCGCAGAATGGATTGCGAAAATCAAATAAATTTAGCTTAAAATTTTATGATATTTATCCGTTTTCTGAATATGATAAAATATTAATATCCGGAAAACGGTTTTATTTTGTAAATTTATATTACTAATCATTCAAAATCTTATTATGAAAAACTCAATTCTTCTCCTTTTTGTACTCACATTTTTAAGCTTCGAAAATTTTGCAAAGGCCCAGAAAATCTCTGATGGTGAAACTGCGGATGTAAACGGAATGAAAGTGAGCTACAATATCACCAACAAAGAAAGTATACAGGTCGGTGGAAAAACTTTTGACCGCTACAAAGTGTCGGCTTCGGTAAAAAACACGTCTGATAAATCTTACAATATCAGACTTACCTCTTACCCACAAATTGTAATGGATACCGGGATTGTAGAACTCGATTGCGTGAACGCTACAGGAGCAAAACTGACTTCTAAAAAGATTCAGCTGAAAATGAAAACTCAGTTGATAAATGCATCTTACACCGCTTACGACAAATCGGGAAAAATGGTTACCAACATCTTGCCTGTTATCGGAAGTTATTATTTTGATTCCGGAGATACTATTAATGAAAATGCTATCTTTATTGTTCCTCAAGGCGAAAAACCGGAGGTGAGTGTAAGAAGTTTGAGATAATTTTTTGAAAAAATATGACTAGATGCTTATTTTTTTGTTTCTTGATATTCCAGTTCAATTTTTTGTTGAGCCAAAATAATCACGAATATGATAAAATTTTAAAACTTGAAAATCTGAAATTTAATGATAATGAAATTCGCATCTATAAAGATTACCAAACTTCAACAGGTTTAGAGCTCTTCCGCTTTTATAAGGATAACAACAAAAACTGGAAAGCTGAATTTTATAACACTGTTGCTTCAAAAAATAATAAAAATGAAACAATAATCAGAACAAGGAAGTCTAAATTAAATTCTCTGAAAAATCTTGAAATGATTTGGTTACAAATTTTTGACACTCAAATTATTCATCTTCCCAAATGGGAAACTTTTCAATACAAATTAAAGACTGTAAAAAAAGAATATCAGATTGAAGATGGAGAACTTTTATCATCAACATCTCAGATTGCCGTTCTTGATGGAGTATCTTTTTATGTAAAAATTAAAATTGGCGAGAAAGAAAATGAGATCATGTATTATAATCCCAAATCTTATTTAGAAGCATATCCCAATGTAGATGAATTGCTTTCGTTTCAAGAATTACTGAATCTTATTAGAGATGAATTCAATGTTTTTACAAAAAAATAATTAAAACTTTATAGCAATTATAAAAAAACACCTCTGCAGTACAGAGGTGTTTTTCGTATAATAAAATTGATATTAATTATAATTCTAGGAAACTGTGTGCTACCGCAACTTCTTTGGTTCCGCTTCCTTGTATAGTGTCTGTTTCTGCAACCTCACCATCTATATAGATTGATATGATCAGTTTAGAATCAGCATT
>Ga0308157_10001266_pt1 | contig 55543 bp, 56 predicted proteins | sample PhyBR1_FD_201035 | JGI IMG/M metagenome (GOLD analysis project Ga0308157, IMG submission 201035) | Phyllosphere microbial communities from UC Gill Tract Community Farm, Albany, California, United States - DLSLB.R1 | ecosystem: Host-associated > Plants > Phyllosphere > Unclassified | place: USA...
CAATGCGCGGAGAAGATCGGGAATGTCCGATGCCGCCCCGTAAGCGTGAGTGAGTTCAGACCAGCGGCTATCGTCGAGTTCAAGCATGGCTTCGAACATTCCACGGCAAAGCACTCATGCCAATGGCCGCAATGGGTCGGAAGCGGACGTCGCTTTCTCGACCACAAGCCGTCGCAGGTTGAACGCGCTGGGGCCGTCTGCGAGGGTGGGCGCGTCATGGCGCGGGGGCTGAAATGGACTTTCTGAAAATCCTGCGCAGCTTCGAGGAGTTCGTCTTCGAGGCGACGGCCTGGCTGTTGTTCTATCCGATGACGGTGTGGCGGATCATGCGTCACCCGCTGGCCGCCATGAGCTATTCGGACCGTCAGCAGCACGAACCGGACGAGCGCCGTTACGACGAGGCGATGAGCCCGCCTCTGGTCCTGCTGGTGACCCTGGTGCTGGCCAATCTGATCGCCGCCGCCGCCCATGTGCCGCCGCCCGAGAGCACGACCCATCTGGCCCACACCCTGCTGAACTCGCAGCAGAATCTGGTGCTGTTTCGCTCTCTGTTGTTCAGCCTTGTGCCGCTGATCTCGGCCGCCAGCCTGGTCCATCTGCAGAAGAAGCAGCTCAGCCGCCAGTCGCTGATGGAGCCCTTCTACGCCCAGTGCTACCTGGCCGCGCCCTGCGCCTGCTTCGTCGGCCTGGGCGGCCTGATCGTACAAAGGCCCGACATTTCAAACGCCTATGGCGCCGCCATCATCATCGCCGGGACGGTCTGGTTCCTGTGGGTCCAGTCGGCCTGGTTCGCGCAGAAGCTGGACGTCACGCGCGCCAGAGGGGCTGTCCTGGCCTGCTGGGCCATGGCGCGCGCGGTCGTCTATATGCTGGCGATCCTGATCCCCTTCGCCCTGTTCTGAGCCCTAGTAGGGGTTCATGGCGCGGACATCGCCCGAGGCGCTGACGGTGCAGCGCGAGCGATAGGAGCCGGTGGCCATGGTCAGTTCATATTCGCCGCGGCCCAGGTCGCGCACGCCGATCGGCACGCTGGAGCCATAGGGGCGATTCTGGAAGTCGTCGGCGCTGCGGGCGCAGGCCTGTTGCGCCGCCGGCGGCGCGCCCTGGACCCAGCGGCTGTTCGAGTGGCGGCGATTGCGGGCCTCGTCCTCGCCGGCCAGATAGCCCTCGTGATAGCCCTCGGTCTCGTGGCGATCATCATAGTTGGCGCCATAGAGGGCTGCCTGATAGCCGCGCTGATATTCGCGGTCATGGTTCTCGTCGGCGTCGTTGTGACGGTTGTTGTGGGCGGCGATGGCGGCGGCCAGGCCGACGATGGCCACGCCCGCAGCGATAGCCGCCGCGTTGTTGCCGGAGCTGGAATGGCGGTCGCTGCACTCGCTGCGCCCGGCCTGGTTGATCGAGGCGTAGCGGCCGTCGCGGGTCATGACGGCGACGCAGTCGTCGCCCTTGCGCCAGTAGGTCAGGCGACCGTCGCCCACCACTTCAGATCGGTCGGTGGCCTGATAGCCGCGACGCTGCAGCTCACCCTCGGCCTGACCGGCGCGGGCGTTGACCAGATCGCTGAGCGCGCCGGGCGTCTGGGCCCATGACGAGGCGGCGGAGGTCAGAACGAAAACACTCGCAGCGAGGGCGGCTACGGATCTTTGGCGGAACGACATGACAGGCTCCGAAATGAGGCGGCGCCGCCGACCGATCCGACGACCGCGCAGGGTGAACATGAATCCGCGAGGGGAACAACCGGAGGATGCGCATGGTGATCCCATCACGATGGTCTCTGGACGATTTGTCGCTGATGGGAGGGTCAGGAAGGCGGGGGCGAGAGCGCCAAAATCCCCTGTTAACCCGAAGGGGGCACCCTTGGCGGGATGGCCGGGAATCGGATCGGCCCAAGGAGAGTGCATGGCGGACCTGTCGGTCGCGCAAAGGGCCGCCCTGGCCCAGCTGATCGCCGCTTGCCCGGATCATCTGCTGTCCCAGCTGGAAACGCTGGCGGCGACGATGACGGGGGATCGCGCGTGGGCGCTGCGCGACATGGTCGAGGCCGAGGTGTTGGATCGGCGACGGCGAGACGCGGCCTTTGCGCCATTGACGCCCCTGTTCCGGCGGCGCGAGGACGGGCTGGAGGGCTTGAGCTTTCCGGCAGGCGTTCCGACGCGGCTGTGGAAGCTGGCCACGCGTAATGAACCGGAACTGTTGCCGCAGCTGGATCGCGACGACGAGTTGTCGCGCATGGTGGCCGACCGTCTGTGCCTGAGCGCGGCCTCGGCGGTGCGCGATCAGGGCGAGGGGCTGTGGCCGGGCGCCAGCGCGGATGAGGCGGCGGAACTGGCGGCCTGTTTCGATCTGGCCGGGTTGGCGCGGCGTAGTCTGACGTTTCTGGAGACCTGGCTGGGACGGCCAGGGCCGGAGGCGACGGCGGAGCTGAAGCTGGCGCTGCGCCAGGCGGGGTCGATCGCGCCGGACGGGGCGGCGCGGTTGATGGAGATCTTCTTCGCTCATTTGTCGGACGCGCGGATGATGCTGCGGCTGGTGGCCCAGGCCACGCCCGCCGCCGGGCGCGAGACGGTGGTGGGCGAGAGCGAACTGGCGGTCTTTGTCGACCGGGTGGTGACGGCGCTGGCGCATCGGGCGGCGCAGGCGGCTGCCTTTGACCCGACCGCCGTTGATTCTTCAGGGAGGGGGGCGGATGCGGCCCTGCTGAAGGCCGATCTGGACTGGTGCGCCGAGACCCTGGCCGAGATCGACATGACCCTGCCGCTGCGGGCCGACAGCGCCTGGGGCAAGGCGGTGCGGCAGGCGCGGCTGAAGATCGCCCTGCGCCTGTCCGAACTGTTCAGCGCCGCCGAGAAGGCGACGGGCAAGGTGCTGCCGGTCGAGCGCACGGCCATCGGGGGGCGGATGACGCGCCCCGCGCCGCGCCTGGACGAGGCGGTCGACGCCACAGCGGCGGACAAGGCCAAGGCTTTGGCGGCGGTGATCGGCCTGGTGCGCGGGCCGGCCACGGTGTTCGGCTGCGAAGCCGAGCGGCGTCAGACGGCCGAGGGGCTGACCGGAAAGCTGGCGACCTGGGCTGACGAGGCCATCGAGCGGTTGAACGACGGCGAGGCGCCGAACGAGGGGATCGCGCGCAAACGCATCGCCCTGACCGCCGAACTGCTGGGCCTGATCGGGGCCAGGGACGCCCAGCGCACGGTGAGGCGGCGGCTGACGGTGGCCGGAGCGCCGCCCAGCGTCGCGGTGGAGGCTGCGACCTCGGGAGCCTCGCGTCGGCGCGCCTGATCCGCTAGAGCGGCGGGCATGACGATCTTCTGGATCATGACGGGGCTGGCCACGGCCCTGGCCGGGCTGCTGGTGCTGGCGGGCGCGCGACGCGGGGCGGACGCCGAAGGCGTGATCGACCGCGAGGCTGGCGCGCGCGAACTGGCCGAACTGGACCGGTTGAAAACACGCGGTCTGCTGGACGAGGCGGGCTGGACCGCCGCGCGGGCCGAGGCGGGACGGCGGCTGCTGGCGGCGCGCCGCGACGCGCGGGCGCCGACGGTGGGGGCCAAGGACCGTTTGTGGGTTCTGGGCGGGATCGGCCTGACGGCGGTGGTTTCGCTGGCGCTGTATCTGGGTCTGGCCGCGCCGGGGATGCCGGATCAGGCCTATGAGACGCGGGTGCGCGACTGGGCGGCCTCGCCCGAGACGCTGGAACCGGCCCAGGCGGCCGCCGTGATCGGCCGCATCGTCAAGGATCGCCCCGACGACCATCAGGCCCTGGTCATGCTGGGCGCCGCGCGCTTCGAGGCGGGCGACCCCATCGGCGCGGCCTCGGCCTTCCGCCGGGCGCTGGCGATCAGGCCGGACGACGCCCAGAGCTGGGCCCGGCTGGGCGAGAGCCTGGTGCGGGCCAACGAAGGCGCGGTCGGCGGCGACGCCGAGGCGGCCTTTGTCGAGGCGCTGAAGCACGACCCGGATCAGCTGGGCGCGCGCTACTTCCTGGGCGAGGCGGCGCTGAAGCGCGGCGACAAGGCCGGGGCGGCGGCGGTCTGGGGGCCGCTGATCGCGGCGCTGGAGCCGAGCGATCCGCGCCGGGCCGAACTGCAAACAAGATTGGGCGGGGCTGGATGAGCCCTTGCTGCAACCCTTCTGTGATGTCCTGACATGAGCTGGCTTCCCAAATCACCCAAGGCGCGTCGGCGTCTGTGGATCGTGGCGGCGGCGGCGCCGGTGCTGGCCCTGGCGGTCGGCCTGTCGCTGTGGGCCATGAAGGACAATGTCACCTACTTCTTCTCGCCGTCCGAAGTGACCGAGGAAGCGGCGCCGGCGGGCCGGGTCATCCGCCTGGGCGGACTGGTCGAGGCCGGCAGCGTGGTCAAGGGAGCCGACGGGACGGTGGTCTTTGTCGTCACCGACAACGCGGGACGCAGCAAGGTCAGCTATCACGGCGACCTGCCAGACCTGTTCCGCGAGGGGCAGGGCATCGTGGCGCAGGGCGCCTTCCGCCCCGACCGCGTGTTTGAAGCCAGTCAGGTGCTGGCCAAACATGACGAGACCTATATGCCGCGCGAAGTCGCCGACCGCCTGAAGGAAAAGGGCGAGTGGCGGCCTGAAACGGGCGAGGCACCGCCTGTCGGAGCGCAAAGGCTGTGATCGTCGAACTGGGGGCGTTTGCGCTGATCCTGGCCCTGGTTCTGGCCGGGCTGACGACGGTGCTGACCACGGCGGGGCGGCTGCGGGCCAGCCCGGTGCTCGCGGGCGCGGGCGGCGGGGCGCTGATCGCCTCGGCGCTGGCGACGGCTCTGGCCTTTGCGGCGCTGATCTACGCCTTCGCGGTGTCGGATTTCTCGGTGTCGAACGTGGCCCTGAACAGCCACACCGACAAGCCCATGCTCTACAAGGTGGCCGCCGCCTGGGGCAGCCACGAGGGCTCGCTGGTGCTGTGGTGCCTGGTCATGACCGGCTTCGGCGGGGCGCTGGCGCTGGCGCGCGGCCTGCCGTTCGGGCTGAAGACCTCGGCTGTGGCGGTGCAGGGCGCGCTGTCGACCATGTTCCTGGCCTTCGCCGTCTTTACGTCGAACCCGTTTACGCGTCTGGACCCGGCCCCGGTGCAGGGCGCGTCGCTGAACCCGCTGTTGCAGGACCCGGCGCTCGCCTTCCATCCGCCGCTGCTCTACGCGGGCTATGTCGGCTTTTCGGTCTGTTTCTCTCTGGCGGTCGCCGCTCTGATCGAGAAGCGGGTCGATCCGGCCTGGGGGCGCTGGGTGCGGCCGTGGGCGCTGGCGTCGTGGGCCTTCCTGACGGTCGGCATCCTGCTGGGCTCCTTCTGGGCCTACTACGAGCTGGGCTGGGGCGGCTGGTGGTTCTGGGACCCGGTGGAGAATGCGTCCTTCATGCCGTGGCTGGCGGGGGCGGCCCTGCTGCACTCGGCCATCGTCACCGAACGGCGCGGGGCGCTGGCGGGCTGGACGGTGTTTCTGGCCATCCTGGCCTTCACCTTCTCCATGCTGGGGGCCTTCCTGGTGCGCTCAGGCGTGCTGACATCCGTCCACGCCTTCGCCGTCGATCCTGAGCGGGGCATGATGCTGCTGGCTATCCTGGGCGTGGCGGCGGGGGCGGCCTTCATCCTGTTTGCGTTCCGGGCGCCGGCCATCCGCTCGGGCGCGGCCTTTGCGCCGATCAGCCGCGAAGGCGCGCTGGTGCTGAACAACCTCTTCCTGACGGCGGCGGCGGCGACGGTGCTGCTGGGGACCCTCTATCCGCTGATCCTCGAGGGACTGTCGGGGGCGACCATTTCGGTGGGGCCGCCCTATTTCGCGGCGACCTTCGTGCCGCTGATGCTGGTGGCCTGTCTGATCCTGCCCGCCGGGCCTCTGCTGGCGTGGAAGCGCGGCGACCTGAAGGGGGCCTTGCAGCGTCTGTGGCTGGCGGCGGGTCTGGCGGTGGTGGCGGCCTTTGCGGCCTTCCTGCTGTTCGAGCCCAAGAAGGCGTTGGCGGCGGCGGGTCTCGGCGTCGGGGCCTGGCTGATCCTGGGGGCGCTGGCCGAGGTGGCGACGCGGACCAAGGCGTTCCGCGCGCCCCTGGCCGAGACCCTGCGCCGCGCCAAGGGGCTGCCGCTGGGGGCCTGGGGCATGACCCTGGCCCATGCGGGGCTGGGCGTCTTCATCCTGGGGGCCGTGGTCGAGACCAGCTTCAAGGCCGAGGCGGCGGCGGCGGTTCCCTTGGGCGGGGTGGTCTCGTCGGGGCCGTGGCGGGTCCGTCTGGACGCCGTCGAGGTGATCGAGGGGCCGAACTACCTGGCCGAGCAGGGGCGACTGACGGTCATGCCGGTCGAGGGCGGCGCCGTCGAGCGCACCGTCACCGCCGAGCGCCGTTTCTTCCCGGCGGGCGGGCAGACGACGACCGAGGTCGGGCTCGACTTCCGTGGACTGGACGACGTCTATGTGGTCATGGGCGAGCGGGCGCGCGCCGAGAACGGCGAGCAGGCCTGGACGGTGCGGGTCTATTACAATCCCTGGGCGCGGCTGATCTTCCTCGGTCCGGCCATCATGGCCCTGGGCGGGGTGCTGTCCTTGCTGGATCGGCGGCTGCGGGTCGGGGCGGGATCGCGTCAGAAGACGGGGGCCAAGGCGTGAAGCGGCTGGCTTGTCTGGTCGGAGCCTTGAGCCTGATGGCCGGCGCCGTCATGGCGGAACCGCCCCCGGCGCCAGACCGGCCTCTGCCCGACGCGGGCCAGGAGGCGCGGGCGAGGGCCTTGTTCGCCGACATCCGCTGCGTCGTCTGTCAGCACGAATCCATCGCCGACAGTCCGGCGGGCATCGCCGCCGACATGCGCCGTCTGGTCCGCGAGGAGATCGCGGCGGGCAAGAGCGATCAGGCGGTGCGTCAGGATCTGGTGCGGCGCTACGGCGACTATGTGCTGTTCCAGCCGCCGGTGCGGGCGGGGACGTGGCTTTTGTGGTTCGGCCCCTTCGCCCTGGTGCTGGGCGCGGGGACGGTCTTTGTCTGGCGCGCGCGCCGTCGACGGACCGAGATTCAGCCCTTGTCCGAAGACGAGGAGCGGGCGCTGGCGGAACTGACCGCCGATCCTGACGAAACCGAGAGCGTTTCGCCGCGATCCTGACGCAAGCGCGCCTCACGGCGAACGCGGATCAGGAACAACCATCGCGAGGGCGTGCATTGGCTTTGGCCATAAGCCCCTATATCCATGGGCGAACGGAGCTTTTGGAGCTCCGACTTTCAGGACTGCAAGGACGACGATGCTGAAACGCAAGGAGTTCATTCTGGGGGCGGCCGTCGGCCTGTCCTTCGCCGCTGTCGCGACGGCGGGCGGGGTGATCAGCTGGCCAGGGGCGCACGCCGCGCCCGCAGCCCAGGCTGCCGGACAACTGGTCCCCTCGGCTGGGGCCGCCGGACTGGCGTTTGCGCCGCCGCAGGGCGCGCCGCTCAGCTTCGCCGACATCTTCCAGCAGGTCGCGCCCGCCGTGGTGCAGATCGACGTCAAGACGCGGGTTCAGCGCCCGGCCGGCGTGCTGCAGATTCCCGGTTTCGGCGCCGTGCCCATCCCCGGTCGTCCGCGTGGCGGCGGTTCGGGCGAAGAGGGCGAGGACGACAACTCGACCACGGCCCTGGGCGCCGGTTCGGGCTTCCTGATCTCGGCCGACGGCTTCATCGTCACCAACAACCACGTCGTCGAGAACGCCGAGGAGATCAAGGTCAAGCTCAGTGACGGGCGTGAGCTGAAAGCGCGCCTGATCGGCCGCGACGAAGGCACCGACCTGGCGGTCATCAAGGTCGAGGGCGAGGCCTTCCCGTTCGTCAGCTTCGAGGAAGCCGCAGCGCCGCGCGTCGGCGACTGGGTCATCGCCGTGGGCAACCCCTTCGGTCTGGGCGGCACGGCGACGGCGGGCATCGTTTCGGCCATGTCGCGCGACATCGATCCGGTCGGTTACAACGAATATCTGCAGATCGACGCGGCCATCAACCGGGGCAATTCGGGCGGGCCGACCTTTGACATCTATGGCCGGGTGATCGGCGTCAACACGGCGATCTTCTCGCCCACGGGCGGATCGGTCGGCATCGGCTTCGCCATCCCGGCGGCCACCGCCAAGAGCGTGACCGACAAGCTGATGCGCGGCGAGACGGTCGAGCGCGGCTATCTGGGCGTGCAGATCGTCAGCCTGTCGAGCGAGGCGGCCGCGGCTCTGGGCCTGCCCGAGAACACCAAGGGCGCCCTGGTCGGGGACGTCACCGCCGATGGTCCCGCCGACAAGGCCGGGATGAAGATTGAAGACATCGTGGTCAGCGTCAACGGCGAGGCCATCGACAGCTCGACTGAGCTGACCCGCCGCGTGGCCCGCGCCAAGGTCGGCGATGCTCTGCGTCTGGAAGTGCTGCGCGACGGTCGTCGTCAGACGCTGAACGTCCGCGCCGGTCGCCGTCCGTCCGAGGCGGAACTGCGCGCCGGTCTGGGTGAGGACGAGGGCGAACAGGCGGCGCCGTCGGCCGCGGCCGGTCAGGCCGTCGAGGGCATGACCGTGACGGCGATCACTCCGGCCCTGCGTCAGCGCTATTCCATCCCCGAGAGCGTCAATGGCGTGGTCGTCACGGCGGTTGAACCACGCTCCAAGGCCGGACAGATGCAGATGCCGGCGGGGACGGTCATCCTGCGCGCCAACAACCGCAGCGTCTCTTCGGCTGCGGATCTGAAGGCGGCGGTCGATGCGGCCCGGTCGGCGGGACGGCCCGGCGTGCTGCTGCTGGTTCGTGTCAGCGGCGGCAACAGCTCGGTCGTGCTGGAACTGTCCAAGTCTGAATAAGGCGTAACTCACGAGATCGGCGGCGATGCGCTAACATCGCCGCCGAATCTTTTTCTGGAGGGGCCCATGCGTATTCTGGTGGTCGAGGACGATGCCGAGGCGGCGACCGCGATGGTGCGAGGCCTGTCCGAGGCCGGGCATGAGGTGACGCACGCCGTGGACGGCGCCTTCGGTCTGCTGGAATCGCAAAAGGGCGGCTACGACGTCTATGTCGTGGACCGCATGATGCCGCGCCTGGACGGCGTCGGCATGGTCGAGACGGTGCGCAAGGGCGGCGATCAGACGCCGGTCCTGTTCCTGTCGGCGCTCGGCGAGGTCGAGGACCGGGTGACGGGCCTGAAGGCCGGCGCTGATGATTACCTGGTGAAGCCCTACGCCTTCGCCGAACTGATCGCGCGGGTCGAGGCCCTGGCGCGGCGTCGCGAGACCGGCGGGGTGCAGACCGTGCTCAAGGTCGGCGACCTGGAGATGAACCTGATCGGCCGCACCGTGCATCGCGGCGCGACCGAGATCGACCTGCAGCCGCGCGAGTTCCAGCTGCTGGAGTTCCTGATGCGCCACGCCGGTCAGTCGGTGACGCGCACCATGCTGCTGGAGAAGGTGTGGGAATACCACTTCGACCCACAGACCAACGTCATCGACGTCCACATCAGCCGCCTGCGCTCCAAGATCGACAAGGGCTTTGATCGGGCCATGCTGCAAACCGTGCGCGGCGCGGGGTATCGGCTGGAGGCGTAAGCCTCCCGCCGCCCGCCTGACGTGAAACTGCCCTCGCTTTTCAGGCGGACGCCGTTTCGGCTGACGCTGCTGTTTCTGGCGCTGTTCGTGGCGACGGCCAGCGCGGTGCTGGCCTATGTCTATGTCGCCTCGGCGTCGGAGGCGCGAGCGCGGGCCGAGGCCAGCGTGAAGGTTGAGGTGGACGCCCTGACCGCCATCTATCGCACGCGGGGCAAGGATGCGCTGAACCAGGCCTTGGTCGAGCGGGCCATTCGCGGTGGACCCTACCTCTATGTGCTGAAGGACGCGGCCGGAAAGATCGTTACCGCCAACATCACCGATGTGCCGGACGGCGTCTCCACGGGCGAGTGGGAGACCTTCCGCCTGACCGACACCGACGAGGACGGGCGGGTGCGCAAGCGCCAGTCCATCGGCCTCGACACGGCCCTGTCGGGCGGCGAACACCTGTTCGTCGGCGAGGACGTGGGCGACGTCGAGGCTTATCTGTCGCGCCTGACCCAGGCCCTATGGGGGGCTATGATCATGGTCCTGATCCTGGGCATCGGCGGCGGTCTGGTGATCAGTCGCCGGGTCGAGAAGTCGATGAGCGGGTTGAACCGCGTGGTCGCGGCGGTTCAGGAGGGCGACCTGAAGGTGCGCGCCCCGATCAGGAACTCGGGCGACGAACTGGACGAACTGGGCCAGGGGCTGAACACCATGCTGGACCGGCTGGAGGCCTCGATGGCCTCGATCCGGCACGCCGGGGACGCCATCGCCCACGATCTGCGCTCGCCGCTGACGCGGATGCGGGCCAAGCTGGAGGTGGCGCTGATGGACGCCGACGCCGGCAAGGTGTCGGGGGTGGACGCCCTGGGCGTCGCCCTGGATGAGGCGGACCTGCTGCTGAAGACTTTCAACACGGTTCTGGCCATCGCCCGCTTGCAGGCGGGCGGGGCGCCCGATCCCAAGGTGTTCGACGCCGCTGAACTGGCCACCGACATGGCCGAGCTCTATGAGCCGTCCGGCGAGGACAAGGGGCTGGAGTTCTCGGCCGAGATCGAGAAGGGGCTGATGATCGAGGGCAACCAGCCCTTCCTGGCCCAGGCGCTCGCCAACATCATCGACAACGCCATCAAATATACGCCGTCGGGCGGGGCGGTGAAGTTCCGGGCGCGGCGGCGGTCGTCGGGCGAGATCGAGTTTTCCGTCACCGACACCGGGCCGGGCGTGCCGGACGAGGATCGCGAGCGGGTGCTGCAACGCTTTGTCCGGCTGGACAACAGCCGCACCGAGCCGGGCTCGGGGCTGGGCCTGTCGTTGGTGACGGCGGTGGCCGAGGCTCACGGCGGGCGGGTGCAACTGGACGAGGGGCCGGGCGCCTATGGCGGGCAGGGGCCGGGCCTGCGCGTGGCCCTGGTCCTGCCGCCGGCGAGCGGGACGGCAGGCTGATGAGCGAGGCGCTTGGTGTTCTGCTGAAGCCGTGCGGGCCGGTGCGCGACGCCGAGGCGGCGGGCCGTATCCATGAGCGGTTGGTCGAGGCCGCCGATGAGCAGGGCTGGCGGGCGACGCTGGACGGCGCCTGGGAGGCCTTGGAGCCGGTGTTTGGGGCTTCGCCCTATCTGGCCGGGCTGACGCGCCGCTGGCCCGAGCGGCTGCGGCAGATTCTGGAGACGGCGCCCGAGACGCGGCTGGCTGAAATCCTGGCGGCGACCGAGGCCATCGACGGCCCGGCGGACGAGGCCAAGGCGCCGCTGCGCTGGCTGAAGGCCGAACTGCATCTGCTGACGGCGCTGGCCGATCTGGGCGGGGTCTGGGATCTGGAGGCGGTGACGGGGGCCTTGTCGCGGTTCGCCGACGCCACGGCCCAGGCGGCGCTGCGGTGTCTGGCCCATGATCAGCGCCGTCGCGGCAAGCTGATCTCGGGGGCGGATGATCCGCGCGGGCCTGTGCCCGGTCTGTTCGTCCTGGCCATGGGCAAGGGCGGGGCGTTCGAGCTCAACTATTCCTCGGACATCGACCTGTCGCTCTTTTTCGAGCCCGAGGTGCTGGAAGGGGCGCTGGCCGAGGGCGTCGAGGCGCAAAGCTTCGTCAACCGGCTGGCCCAGGGTCTGGCCAGTCTGCTGAGCGAACGGACGGCGGACGGCTATGTCTTTCGGGTGGACCTGAGGCTGCGGCCCGATCCGTCCTCGACCCCGCCGGTGGTCGCCGCGCCAATGGCCCTGGCCTATTACGAATCCGTCGGTCAGAACTGGGAGCGGGCGGCCTTCATCAAGGCGCGGGTCTGCGCCGGGGACGCGGTCGAGGGGGCGGACTTCCTGAAGGCTCTGGTCCCCTACATCTGGCGGCGCAGCCTGGATTACCAGGCGGTGCTGGACATCCAGTCGATCAAGAAGCAGATCCACGTCCACAAGACTGGCGAGGGGCTGGAGGCGGCGGGCGCCAATCTGAAGCTGGGGCGCGGCGGCATTCGCGAGATCGAATTCTACGTCCAGACCCAGCAGTTGATCCTGGGCGGACGCGACAAGGGACTGCGCTCGTCGCGCACGTTGGAGGCGCTGGAGGCCCTGACCGAGCGGGGCCATGTGACGCTCGAGGCGCGCGACGAGCTGGCCGCCGCCTATCATGAGCTACGGGCGTTGGAGCATCGGGTGCAGATGCTGGCCGACGAGCAGAGCCATGTCCTGCCGGTTGATCCCGAGCGCCGGGCCGACGTGGCGGCGCTGGCGGGCGAGGGCGATCTGGCGATGTTCGACGCCGGGGTCGAGGCGGTTCTGGTCGGGGTCAACCAACGCTATGGCGAGTTGTTCGAGGGCGGCGAGGAGCTGTCGTCGCCCTATGGCAGTCTTGTCTTCACCGGGGTCGAGAATGATCCGGGGACGTTGGAGACCCTGAAGCGGATGGGGTTCTCTGAGCCCGCGACGGTGTCCGACACCATCCGAAGCTGGCACCACGGCCGCATTCAGGCGACGCGAACGGCGCGGGGGCGGGAGCTGTTCACCCGGCTGGCCCCGCAACTGCTGACGGCGGTGGCCAGGACCGGGGCGCCCGATGCGGCCTTCCGCCGGTTCGCGGTCTTCTTTTCCGGCCTGAGCGCCGGGGTGCAGGTGCAGGCCCTGTTCCTGAACCAGCCGAAGCTGTTTGATCTGGTGGTCGGGGTCATGGCCTTTGCGCCGCGTCTGGCGCGGGCGCTGGGCCGCCAGCCGCAGGCCCTGGACGGGGTGCTGGACGCGCGCTTCATGACGGCGCTCGGCACCGACACCGGCCTGGCTGACCAGGTGGTGCGCGAGGCGCATGAGGCGGGCGATTTCGAGGGGGCGATGAACGCCGTGCGCCGCCTGCACCGCGAGCAGACCTTCCGCATCGGCATGCATGTCGTCACCGGGCGGACGACAGCCGAGCAGGCCGGGCTGACCAACACCTCCCTGGCCGACGCCTGTATGAGGGGGCTGGCCCCGGCGGCCCTGGCCGAGGCCGAACGCATGGGCGGGGCGTTCGAGGGCGCGGTCGCCGTGGTGGCCCTGGGCAAGGCCGGATCGCGCGAGATGACGGCGGGGTCGGATCTGGACCTGATGACCGTCTATGCGGCAGCGCCCGAGGCGACCTCTGCGGGCAAGGGGTGGAGTGCGGACCTGTTTTATGGCCGGTTCACCCAGAGGCTGATCGCCGCCCTGTCGGCGCACACCGCCGAGGGCGGTCTTTACGAGGTGGATATGCGGCTGCGGCCGACGGGGTCCAAGGGGCCGGTGTCGGTGCGGCTGGAGGCGCTGGACGCCTATTACGCCGAGGAGGCCGAGACCTGGGAGTTCATGGCCCTGACGCGCGGACGGCTGGTCTGGGCCAGCGACGAGGCGTTCGGCGCGCGGGTCGAGGCGACGCTGGAAGCGGCGCTGCGGCGGCCGCGCCCGCCCGGCGTGGACGTGGCGCACGACGTGCGGGCCATGCGCGACCTGATGGACCGCGAGCGCCGGCCCAAGGGCTTCTGGGATCTGAAGCTGTCGGCGGGGGCCCAGGTCGACGCCGAGTTCGTGGCCCAGTACCGTCAACTATGCGCGGCGGCGGCGGGCGAGGCGCTGACGGTCTCGACGCTGGAGGCGCTGAAGGACGATCCGATCCTGGCCGAGACCTGGCGGACGCATCAGCAGTTGGGCCAGTTGATGGCCTGCGCCTTTGAGGACAAGGGCGACCCGGACTCCGAGCCTGCGGGCTTCCAAAAGCGGTTGGCGGCGACGGTCGGCGTGGCGGACTTCGAGACGCTGAAGGCGCGGTTGATCGACCTGCGGCTGCGGGCGCGGCGGGCGTTTGAAGAGGCGCTGCCGGCTGTGCTGGATTCCGGCGGCGACGGAAACTGATCCGGGCGGCGTTCTATTTCTCGACAGGGATGTTTTCGGGCCTCGGCCCGTGGAGACCATCGAGATGAACAAGACCCTTGGCGGCGTCGCCGCTATCGCCATCCTGACCGTTTTCAGCGGCGTGGCTGTGGCCCAGACGGCTGCACCGCAACGCCCCGCGCGGGCGGCCATGGCCCAGCCGGTGTCGCAGGCGGACTTTGTCGCGCGCCGCGTGGAGCGCCTGCGCGCGGCTGACGCCAATCACGACGGCACGGTCACGGCAGAAGAAATGCGCGCCGCCGGTCAGGCCAAGCGCGCCGAGCGCCGCGCCGCCCTGTTCGACCGTCTGGACGCGAACAAGGATGGCTCCATCAGCCGCGCCGAGTTCGACGCGCCGCGCGCCGAAGGTCAGCGGGCCGGACGCGGCGAACGCGGTCCGCGCGCGGAACACGCCGGTCGCGGTCATCGCGGCGGGATGCATCGCGGCGCCCAGCGCATGGGGCGGAATGGCGAAGGTCGTTTCCCCATCGTCATCGCCGAGGCCGAGCAAAGGGCGACGGCCAGCTTTACGCGCCTGGACGCCGACCATGACGGGACGCTGACCGCTGAGGAACGTCGCGCGGGGATGCAGGCCCGTCGCGCCGAGATGCGCGAGAAGCGCCAGGAACGCAGAGCCCCGGCGGCGTCGCCTTCGACGCCCGCTTCGGAGTAGGATGGATGTCGGGGAAGGCGGTGCAGCCGTCGGCCCGTTTCGTGAACGGCGAAAGAGGCTGGATTGGCGAAGACCGCCGACCCCGACGAGGAACTGGTGCGGCGCGTGGGTCAGGGCGACCCCGCGGCGATCCAGGCCATGGTCGCCAGAAAGCTGCCGCGCATGCTGACGCTGGCGCAGCGGATGCTGGGCGATGCGACGGAGGCTGAGGACGTGGCGCAGGAGGCGATGCTGAGAGCCTGGCGACAGGCGCCGCGCTGGACGCCGGGTCAGGCCAAGTTCGACACCTGGCTGCACCGGGTCGGGCTGAACCTCTGCTACGACCGGCTGCGGCGTCGGCGCGAGATCGCGACGGATGCGCCGCCGGATCGGCCTGATGACGGGCCGGGACCGGACCGGGGCCTGCTGGCCCTGGAGACGGGGGCGCGGGTCGAGGCCGCTCTGGCGAAACTGCCCGAGCGGCAGCGCGAGGCCATTGTCCTGTGTCACTATCAGGAACTGGGAAATATCGAGGCGGCGGGGCTGATGAACGTCAGCGTCGAGGCCCTGGAGAGCCTGCTGTCGCGTGGACGGCGGGCGTTGCGGACGGCGCTGGCCGATATGGCGCCGAATGCACAGAGGATGGCGAATGGGTAAGGCGGGGGCTGGAACCATGACGATGACCTACGAGCGGTTTGAATATCTGGCCGACGCCTATGGCGGCGACCTGCGGCGCTGGCCCGAGGCCGAGCGCGAGACGGCGCGCGACCTGATGGCGGCGGACCCGCGTGCGTCGGCCTTGCTGCGCGAGGCGGACGGACTGGACGCCCTGCTGGACGCCGCGCCGCGCCTGGCGGCGTCGCACGCCCTGCGTGAGGCGGTGATCGCCAGCGCGGCGGGAGCCGGTCTGCGCGCGCGTCGTCGCGGCCCTGGGCCTCTGGCCTGGCTGTCGGGCGCCGGATGGGCGGCCGCGGCCTGCGCCGGGGTGGTGTTCGGGGTCAATCTGACCAGCCACCTGACCGCCGATGTCCAGGCGGACGCGGTGCTTTATCAAGCCAGTCTGATCAGTGCGGACGACACGGAGGTTCTGGGCGGATGACGTCGCGCAGTTTGAAGATCGCCCTGGCCGTCTCGGTCGCCCTGAACGTCTTTGCGGCGGCCGCCGTCGGCGCCGTCTGGGTGGCGCGCGACAAGATCGAGCACCGCATCGCCGAGGCGCACAAGCCGGGCCGCAGCGAGCCGGTCTGGGACGTCATCGAACGCATGGACCCGGCGGTGCGCGACAAGGTCAAGGCGCAACTGCGCGCCGCCGCCATGCAGGCGCGGCCCGACTTTGACGAGGCGCGGGCGGCGCGGCGCGAAGCCATCGCCCTGACCGGCGGCGAGACCTTTGACCCGGTGGCGGTCGCGGCCCTGCTGGAACGCTCGCGCGCGTCCGAGGCGCGCGGCCGCTCGCGGCTGGAGACGGGGGCGGTCGAGACCTTGAACCAGCTGAGTCCCGCCGACCGCAAGGCCTTGGCCCCCATCCTGTCGCGCCACAAGGCGAAGCGGGACGCGCGCAAGCCCGAGAAGGCCGAGAAGCCGGTCGCCAATGTCGGCTGAAGTCAGCTGACGGTGGGGAGCGGGCACGCTGTTCGCCTGGTTAGTGTTTCGGCCAGAGTAAGCGTCGTCCGGGCTGGCGTTTCTTGCGATGCTTATATATGTAGGTACCTACATAAATGACGGGGGCGATTTCAGTGAGCATTTGGATGACGCGGCGAGGGGTGATGGGCGCGACCGCCGGGCTGGGCGTCTTGAGCTGGGGCGGCCCTGGTCGAGCGGGGGACAAGGGAGGCTCCATCGCCGCCCGTATGGACGCCGCCGTGGAACAGGCGATCATAGATTCAGATTTCTCGGGCGCCTTGATGCTGAAGCGTGGCGACCAGGTCGTCTATCAGCGCGCGGTGGGCCAGGCCGAGCGGGTGTTCGGCGCGGCAAACCGTATCGACACACGGTTCAACGTCGCCTCCATCGGCAAGATGTTTACAGCAACGGCGATCCTGCGTCTGGTGGAGCAGGGGAGGCTCGACCTGGACGCCCCGGCCCTCCGCTATCTGCCCGACTACCCGGTCCCTGCCATCGCCGGTCAGATCACGGCTCGCCAGATGCTGTCGCACAGCTCTGGCGTGGGCAACTACTGGGAGGCGATCGCGCAAAAGCCCTCCCAGGCCTTCGCCGAGACCCGCGACTTCCTGCCCCTGATCGCCGACCAGCCGCTGGAGTTCACCCCCGGCGAGCGGCTCGGCTATTCCAATGGCGGCTATGTGATCCTGGGATTGATCGTCGAGGCCCTGACCGGCGAGACCTTTGCCGACCACATCCGGCGCACGATCTTTGAGCCCCTTGGCATGAGCGGTAGCGGCGACTGGCCGCTGGATGTCGTCGTGCCGAACCGCGCCGATGGCTATACCCGTGACGAGGCCGTGATCGGCGCCTGGCGCAACAACCTCTTCGTCAACCAGTTCAGGGGCGGGCCGGCGGGCGGCGGCTATTCGACCGTCGAGGACCTATCGACCTTCATCACCGCCCTGGGCGACGGCCGGCTCCTATCGCCGCAGATGTACGCCACAGCGACTACCGGTCTGTTCGACCTGGGCCGCGCGCGCTACGGTCTGGGGTTCATGGAAGAAACCATCAACGGTCATCGCATGGTGGGGAATACCGGCGGCCATTTCGGTATCGCCGGCGAGGTCTGGCGCTACGAGGATCTGGGCTACACCTTCGCCATGCTGACTAATGGCGAGGTCGACGGGTACTGGGGCATGAACATCGCGGTGAAGGATATCCTGTGCGGCCCGAGCCCGGCGACCGACGCCTATCATCTGGGCATGGCGATGACGGCGGCGGCGAGGGGCGACAGCGTGGCGGCCGCCCGCGCCCTGTTCGATGCGAGGCCGCAGGGCCTGGAACCGCGCTCCGTCTTCGAGGTCGAGGCGGCGAAAGCCCGCCATCGCGGAAATCCGGACGGCGCTGAGCGGATCATGCAGATCGCCGCCATCGTCGAGCCCCCAGCATGACCGATCTGAAGGGCGGTCACGGTGCGGCCATCGGCGCCCAGCTGCGTCGTCTGTCGGAGCGGATCGACCGCGACGTGGGCCGCGTATACGCCCGGCTGGGCATCCGGTTCGAACAGCGCTGGTTCGGCGTCCTGAACCAGATCGTTCTGAACGGGCCGATGACGGTCGGCGACCTCGCCGCCGCCCTGCGCATCACCCACGTCTCGGTCAGCCAGTCGCTGCGCTCGCTCGAAGCGGCCGGCTATGTGCGGGCGCTGCCCGACCCACGGGATGCGCGTCGCCGCAGGCAATCCCTGACCGTCGAAGGCGAGGCGTTGGTCGCCCGCCTGACACCCCTGTGGCTCGCCATGAATCTCCAGGCCGAGGCCCTCAACCGCGAGGCGGACGACGTCGCCGCGCGGCTGGATCGGCTAGATCAGGCCCTGGACCGCAGCTCCTTGCACGACCGACTGATCGCCCTGGTCGAGGTCATGGACAAGCCGGGCCGCAACGAGTCGTAGGCATCGGAATGTCCATCGGGGGCCGAGGGGGCGGCGAGCTATCTCGCGCCGTCAGGCCGCTTGCGGCTGAACGCGCTGCACCGGCGCGCCGACCGGGGCCATGGCGCCTTCGGGGGCGCGGATGGGGAGGTCGAACCAGACGGTGGTGCCGTGGCCGGGTTCGCTTTCGATGGTCATGCGGCCGCGGTGCAGCTCGATCAGAGACTTGGTCAGGGCCAGGCCGAGGCCGGTGCCCTGGGTGGTCTTGGAGTGCTGGCCCTCGACCTGTTCGAAGGGCTGGGCCAGGCGGTCCAGGTCGGCGGCGGCGATGCCGATGCCAGTGTCGGTCACCGAGACGCGGACATGGTCGGCGTCATGGGGCGAGACAGTCACGGTGACGGCGCCGCCTTCGGGCGTGAACTTCACGGCGTTGGAGATCAGGTTCAGCATCACCTGCTTCAGGCCGCGATGATCGGCCTCGATCTGAAGCGCCTCGGGGGCGACCAGGCCGAGGGTCAGGCCGGATTCCATCGCCTTGCCGCGCATCAGGCGGATGGCGTCGTTGCACAGGCCGTTCAGGGACACGGTCTCATAGTGCAGGGTCAGCTTGCCGGCCTCGATCTTGGCCATGTCGAGGATGTCGTTGATCAGGCTGAGCAGGTGCTGGCCGGACTGGTGGATGTCGGCGGCGTAGCCCTTGTAGCGACGGTCGCCGAGGGCGCCGAACATCTCGCCAGCCATGATCTCGGAGAAGCCGTTGATGGCGTTCAGCGGGGTGCGCAACTCGTGGCTCATATTGGCCAGGAACTCCGACTTGGCCTGGTTGGCGGCCTCGGCGCGGGTCATGGCGACCTCATACTTGCGGGCCAGCAGTTGTAGTTTGACCTCGCGGTCCTCCAACTCGACGACCATGGCGCGCAGTTCGTCGGCGGCGCGGCGGCGCTCGGCCTCCTGACGACGGATGACGGTGATGTCGGCGGCGATGACCACGGTGCCGCCGTCGCCGGTGAAGCGTTCGGCCATCTGCAGCCAGCGCCCGTCCTTCAACTCAACCTCGCGCACGCCGGCGCGACCGCTGGCCGAGGGGTGCTCGGCCTTGATGGCTTCGGCGGCGATCAGGTTGAGGGCCTCCTTCTGGGCGCCCTTGCGGACCACGCCGGCGGGGAAGGCGAAGGCGTCCTGGAAGGCCTGGTTCCACAGGATCAGACGGCCCTGGCGATCGAACAGGACGAAGGCGTCGGACACGCTTTCGATGCCGTCGCGCAGGCGGTTTTCGGCGGCCTGGGCCTGGGCCTTGGAGCGGCGGGCTTCGGTGATGTCCAGGGCCACGCCCAGCAGGCTGGTGAAGCCGGCGTCGCGGCGGGCCTGGCGCGACTGACCGCGGGCGTCGATCCAGCGGATGCCGCCGGACTTGAGCGGCACGGGGAAGGTGACGTCGAAGACGCCGTCGGCCGCAGCCCGATCGAGGGCGTCGATCAGGGTCTCGCGATAGCGGGGATGGACCTTCTCGATCAGGGTCTGGGTGGTCAGGGCTTGACCGGGTTCGACCTCCAGCATGGCGGCCATGTAGTCGGACAGGACCACCTCGCCGCGCGCCAGATCCCATTCCCACACGCCGCAGCGCGCGGCCTCGACGGCGACGCGGAAGCGACGCTCGGTGTCGGCCCAATGGCGGCCCGCACGGGTCTGACGCCAGTTCTGCACCGCCAGGACGCCCAGCAGCAGCAGCACCAGCAGTAGAGGCCCGGCCAGCATCCAGGCGTCGTCGAGCCAGGCGGCCAGGCCGCCCGTCGCGGGCATGGCGGCGACGACGGCGTGGCCAGCGGCGTCCACGGGGGCCGAGGCGGTCAGGCGGACCTGGCCGTCTGCGCCCTTGACCGGACGGCCGGCGTCGGCGGGCGCCTGACCGGCGGGAACGATGCTCAGACCGGCGCCCGGCAGGGCGGTCTTGAGATCGGGCAGGGGGGTGCGGGCGGTGATCGTGCGGCCGTCGGCCAGCGGGCGACGGGCGGTCAGGGCGCCGTCATGCAGCGCATAGGCGGACGACGCGCGCCCGGCGGTTGCGGCCTCGGAGCCGGTCTTGCCGCCGGTCGCAGCGAGAACCCGTCCATCCTTGTCGGCGATGACGAAGGCGGCTTCGGGGGCGACGACGCGGGCGCGGTCCAGGGCCTCGACCGCCTGGGCCGGGCGTTCAGCCAGTTCGCGGGCGACCAGGGCCAGGGCGCGGTCGGTCAGGGCCAGGCGGGCGGTGATCTGGCTGGCGGCGAGACGGGCTTCCAGCGCCAGGGCCTCGACCTTGATCGCCTGGGCTTCACGATCGGGGCGACCGTCGTCGCGGATGACCAGCAGGGCGTAGGCGGTGATGACCAGGGCGATGGCGAGCATGAGGACGCGCACCCAGGGCATGTGGCCGCGCGCGGTGCGATCCGAAGCCCGTCGGCCCGGCTGGTAGCTGCGGCGCTCGGTGCCCTGCAAGCCGTCCCCTCATCCTGAAACAGACGGGGAATCTAGGCTGCGTCGCGGATTCCTGTCGAGGCCCGGCGTGGAAGGCTTTTCACCTTGCAGGCGAACCGGTGCAGGAAAGACTCAGGCGGCGTTTTCAACGGCCGTCGCCGGCGCGTGCGCGGGGTCGCCGGGGGCGGCCAGGACGTCGGTGATCTGACGCAGGACGTCGCGGGCGCGGCGGGCCAGGTGCAGGCTTTCCGGGGGGGCGTCGTCGGGGGCCTCGGACACGCTCTCGACCAGCTCGCGGGCCAGATCCATCAGATCGGGCGCGGCGGCGATCAGGCGGGACTGGAACTCGATGCGCTCGGGATCGCGGTCATATTCGGCGCCCGGCACGCGCCAGCCGCCCCAGTCGGCCTTGTCGGTGACGACGACCGGGTAGGAGCCGGGGAAGGGATGGTGGGCGCAGTCGGCCGGTTCCTGCCACTTGTTGCGGGCGCGCAGCACGCGCCAGTCGCCCAGGACGGTGGCGGCGGCGTCCTCGGCCGGGAGTTGCAGCTCGGCGGCCTGGAACTCGCGGCCCAGACCGACCTCGTAGGTGATGCGGACCGGCTCGTCGAAGCCCTTGGCCCAGACAGGCAGGACCTTTTCGACCTGGGCCCAGGCGCCGACGCTTTCAACCCAGACCTTCTGGCCCTTCTGGAACTGCGCGCGCGCCATGCGGATTCTCCCCTGCGAAGGGCCAGCATGGCGCGACAGCCGTTATCGTCCGGTTCCGCGTCGTGGTTAGCGGGCGGTAAAGGCCGGGGTCAGGCGGGGCGCGAGATCTCTTCCAGGGCCTCGCCGGCGTAGCGTTCCTTGACCCGCGTCGACAGGTCGCCCAGCGAGACCACGCCGACCAGGCGGCCGTCCTTGTCGACCACGGGCAGGCGGCGGACCTGGCGCGAACTCATCAGGTCCAGGGCGGCTTTCAGGTCGTCGTCGGCGCGGACGATCAGGGCGTCGCGGCTGAGGAATTCGACCACGCGCGCATTGGGGGCGGCGCCCGAGGCCACGGCGCGCACGGTGATGTCGCGGTCGGTGATGGCCCCGACCAGGTTTTCGCCGTCGGCCACGGGGATGAAGCCGAAATCGCCCGCCGCCATGCGGGCGGCGACTTCCTGCAGGGTGTCGTTGGGACGGGCCACCTGCACGTCCTTGCTCATCACGTCGCGGATTTTCATGGGTCTCTCCCTTGCCGACCGTCTGTCAGGCTTGACGGTAGGAACCCGCGCAAGGGAGGCCGGTTCCGGACGGCTGATCCAGGGAACGGCGGTCGCGGCGGCTCGTTTGCCTGTGATCGTCGGCCGGAGACCCGCCCATGACTGATGCCGCCAAGACGCCAGACCCGCGCCGGGGCATGCCCTCGCCGGAACTGAGCTGCGCCGAATTCACCGCCCGCTTCCTGAGCGCCTATCAGGACCCGGCCTTTGACGCGGTGCGGGCGGCGCTGGATGAGGTCGCCGCCGTGGCCTGGGACGGCTACATCAAGGGCCGCAAGAGCCCGGTGACGCGCAAGGCCGGGCCGGGATATGCCGACCCCGACTATGATCTGTCGATCGACTGGATCGCGGCGCGGGCGGCGATCGAGGCGGCGCAGGCCCGGCACGATGACGCCAGGGGGCCGCTGCGCGCCCTGCTGGTCAACGGCTCGTCGCGATCCGAACACACCTGTCCCGGCGAGATGTCCAAGAGCTGGCGTCTGACCATGATCGCCGAAGAGGCGCTGAAGGCGGCGGGAATCGAGACGCAGGTGCTGGATCTGGCGCGGCTGGCGTCGGAATACGGGCGAGAGATCCACCCCTGCAAGGCCTGCTTCTCGACGGCGGCGGCCCTGTGTCACTGGCCGTGCAGCTGCTATCCCAACTATTCGCTGGGACAGGTCCACGACTGGATGAACGACATCTATCCGATGTGGGTCGAGGCGCATGGGATCTTCATCGTCACCCCGGTCAACTGGTATCAGACCTCCAGCTCGCTGAAGCTGATGATCGACCGGCTAGTCTGCGCCGACGGGGGCAATCCCGATCCGACCCTGACCCACGGCAAGGACCCGAAGAAGGCCAAGGCGGTCGAATTGGCGGGTTGGGACTATCCGCGCCACCTGGCCGGGCGGACTTTCGCCGTGGTGGCGCACGGCGATGTCGAGGGGGCCGAGAACGTGCGCCGCTCGGTCGCCGACTGGCTGAAGTCTATGAAGCTGATCCCGGCGGGTCCCGACGCCGAGATCGACCGCTACATCGGCTACTTCGAGCCCTATGCTGTCAGTCACCACGCCCTGGACAAGGATCAGGACATCCAGGCCGAGGTCAGGATCGCCGCCGAGGAACTGGAGCGGGCGATGCAGGCCCGCCGCGACGGACGGCTGGCGTCCACCGACGAGGGGCTGGAAGGCCCGCGCCAGAAGTAGGCGCCTGAAACAGGCGTCAGGGCGTGCGGCGCTCGGGCAGGGTCTGGGCGGCGCGGACCAGTTGCACGAACTCGGCGCGGTCGCCGTAGAGGTCGTCGCCGCGCGACCCTTGCGCCTGTTCGAGGATGGCGTCCCAGCCGTAGTCGGCGTTCATCCACGGATCGCCGCGCAGTTTCTGGGCGAAGGCGGCGACGGCGATGGCCCAGCGCGTGGCCTCGGGCGGCTGGGCGCTGACACGACCGTCGGCGGGATTGGCCAGGACCTGCTGGATCAGGTCCGAGCGGGCGGCGCCGGGCTGCTTGTAGCGGATCTGGATGAAGCCGATCTCGCCGTTCGGATCACCGCCGCCGGTCGTGACGCGGTTGTCGGGGTAGCGCCGCTCAGGGATCTGCGTCGGGCCGCCGACGGGGGTGATTTCATAGAGGGCGGTGACGGAAGCGCCCGAGCCGACCTCGCCGGCGTCGATGGCGTCGTTGTTGAAGTCTTCCTCGTTCAGCAGGCGGGTTTCGTAGCCGATCAGCCGCCATTCGGCGACGCGGGCGGGATTGAACTCGACCTGGATCTTCACGTCGTCGGCGATGGGGAAGGCGCCCTTGTCGAACTGGGGACCGAACAGGCGGCGGGCTTCGTTCAGGTCGCTGACATAGCCCGCGGTCCCGTTGCCGGCCTGGGCGATGGCCTGCATCCGGGCGTCCTGATAATTGCCGCGCCCGAAGCCATAGACCGACAGATAGATGCCCGTCTTGCGCTTGTCGGCGACGTAGTCCTCCAGCCGCTTGTCGTCGGTGACGCCGACGTTGAAGTCGCCGTCGGTGAACATCAGGATACGGTTGACCTTGTTGCGGCCGAAGCTGGCCTGGGCCTGGTCATAGGCGTTGGTCATGCCGGTGGCGCCCGCCGTCCCGCCCGAGGCGCGCAGGGAGGCGACGGCGCAGCGCAGCTTCAACTTCTCATGGCCCGAGGTGGGGGCCAGGGTCGTGCCGGCGCCCTCGGCGTAATAGGCCACGGCGACGCGGTCCTGGGGCCGCAGGCGGTCGATGACCAGGTTCATCGACTGCTTGGCCAGTTCCAGCTTGTCGGGGCTGTTCATCGAACCGGAGACGTCGACGAGGAAGGTCAGGTTCAGCGGACGGCGCTGGGCCTCGGGTAGTTCATAGCCCTGAAGCCCGACATGGACGATCTGGCGCCCCGGCGCCCAGGGCGAGGCGGCGACGGCGGTGGTGACGGCGAAGGGCCGCGCCGCCGAGGTTGGGCGGGCGTAGCCGTAGTCGAAGTAGTTGATCATCTCCTCGACCCGCACGGCGTCGCGCGGCGGGGCGCTGCCGTTGTCGATGAAGCGGCGGACATTGGCGTAGGCGGCGGTGTCCACATCGATGGAGAAGGTGGAGACGGGCTGTTCCGCCGTGCGCTTGATCGGGTTGGGCGTGGCGTCGGGATAGCGTTCGGTGTCGGCGGGCGCAGGCGGGACCGGCGCGCCGGGCGTGCGGCCGATGCGCGACCCGCTGACCGTCACTTCGTTGAGCATTGAACCCGGCGGCGGCGGCGGCGGAGGAGGAGGAGGAGGAGGTGCGCCGATTGGCAGCGGCGGTCCGGGGGCGATGACCGGCGGGCCGCTGTATTGGACCCGATCCTCCTTCTTTGTCGGCGCGATCGGCACGGCGACAGGCGGCGGGGGACGGCGCGTGATCGGCGGAGCAGGCGGTGTCAGATGGAAGCCGAACTCACGACAGGCGGCGTCAGTGGGCGTTCCGTCTCTCACAAGCGGTGGGACGGGTGCAGCCAGGACCGGGGCCGGGGCGGCGGTCATCAGGGCGGCGACGGCGGCCAGGGTCGTGTTCGCCAGGCGCCGTGGGGGCGGGTTGCGGTTGGGCATCAATGTCTCCTCCATCCCTGTCTCGCTTAGTAGGATGACGATGTTCGGCGGAACTGTGGCGATTATTTCGCGCTGATAGGAGGGGGCGGCGAGTGTGGCGCGGGCGCCTCGGGCGCATGACCCCTCGCAATCGCGACGCTTCGCCCCCACAATGAAGGCTCAAACTGAAGGGTGAGCGATGGCCGACGCGGCGACGGGACTGGATCTGGGGCATGTGGCCGCTCTGCTGGCGGCGGGGGTCGTGGCGGTGCCGATCTTCCGCAAATTGGGGTTGGGCTCGGTGCTGGGCTATCTGGCGGCGGGCGTGGCTATCGGGCCGTTCGGCCTGGCCCTGTTCCGCGAGCCGGAGACCATCCTGCACGTCGCCGAGTTCGGCGTGGTCATCTTCCTGTTCATCATTGGTCTGGAGATGCGGCCCAAGCGTCTGTGGGGGATGAGGAACGAGATCTTCGGTCTGGGCGCGGCCCAGGTCGGGCTGGCGGGACTGGCCCTGACCCTGGTCGCCATGATGGCCGGGGTGTCGGCGCCGGTGGCCTTTGTCGGGGCCATGGGCTTCGTCATGTCCTCGACCGCCGTCATCGTGCAGATGCTGGAGGAGCGCGGCGATCTGCCGACGCCGGGCGGCCAGAGGGCCGTGTCCATCCTGCTGTTCGAGGATCTGGCCATTGTGCCCCTTTTGGCCATCGTCGCCCTGCTGGGGGCCTCGATGGGCCAGTCGGCGGAAAGCACGACGCCGCTGTGGCAGTCGATCGGCCTGGCCCTGGCGGCCCTGGCGGGGGTGCTGGTCGTCGGTATCTACGCCATCAATCCGGTGTTCCGCTTCCTGGCCCGCAATGGCGGGCGCGAGGTGATGACCGCCGCCACGCTGCTGGTGGTGGCGGGCACGGCCTGGATCATGGACGGGGTCGGTCTGTCGATGGCCATGGGCGCCTTCCTGGCCGGGGTCCTGCTGTCGGACTCGACCTTCAGGCATCAGTTGGAGGCGGACGTCGAGCCGTTCCGCGCCATCCTGCTGGGGCTCTTCTTCCTGTCGGTGGGCATGGCCCTGGACATCGGCGTGGTCATCAATGACTGGCGTGTGGTCCTGGCCGGTCTGGCCGCCTTCATGGTGGTCAAGGCCCTGGTCATCTATGTGGTCGCCCGCCTGTTCAAGGCGCGCCATCATGAGGCGATCGAGCGGGCGGCCCTGTTCGCGCAAGGCGGCGAGTTCGCCTTTGTCCTCTATAGCGCCGCCGCCACGGCGGGGGTGATCGACGCCCAGGCCAGCGCGGCTCTGACGGCCATCGTCATCCTGTCCATGGCCCTGACGCCGCTGACCACCCTGGCGCTGAAGCGTTTCCTGCCCAAGGAGGCGGGGCTGTCGCCAGAAGACGCCGAGGGGGTGGACGCCGCCGATGGCCTGCGCGGTCAGGTGCTGATCATCGGCTTCGGCCGTTTCGCCCAGGTGGTGTCCCAGCCCCTGCTGGCGCGCGACGTGGACGTGTCGATCATCGAGAACGACGTGGAGATGATCCAGGCCGCCGGCAATTTCGGCTTCAAGGTCTATTATGGCGACGGCACACGTCTGGACACGCTCAGGGCCTCGGGCGCGGGCAAGGCCGAGGCGGTGCTGGTCTGCGTCGACAAGCCGGAGGCCGCCGACAAGATCGTGCAACTGGTCAAGTCCGAGTTCCCCGGCGTGAAGCTGTTTGTGCGCGCTTTCGACCGCGGCCACTCGCTGCGCCTGATCCAGGCGGGGGTCGATTATCAGGTGCGCGAGACATTTGAATCCGCGCTGAAATTCGGCCAGGCCGTGCTGGAGGAACTGGGTCTGCCCGAGGACGAGGCCGCCGACGTCATCGCCGATGTGCGCCGTCGCGACGAGGCGCGTCTGGATCTGGACCTGACCGGCGGGCTGAAGGCCGGAGCGGCCCTGATGCGGGGCAATATGCCGACGCCGCAGCCGACGCCCTATATCAAGCCGCACCGCGAGGGCCGTCTGGTCAACGAGGACGAGGCCCCGCCCGAAGCCATCATCGAACCGGCGGGGCAGAAGGCGGACTGACCGGGCATGGCGAGCGTCGATCTGGCCAAGCGGGCCTATGACCACGGCTGGCGGCTGGACCCCATCGTTCGCAGCCTGCTGGACACCGACTTCTACAAGCTGCTGATGCTGCAGTTGATCTGGCGCCGGCATCGCGAGGTTCCGGTGACCTTCAGCGTCATCAACCGCACCACCAGCGTCCGCCTGGCCGAGGAGGTGGACGAGGCGGAACTGCGGGCGCAGCTGGATCATGCGCGGACCCTGCGATTTTCCAACCGTGAGCTGATCTGGCTGGGCGGCAACACCTTTTACGGGGTGAAGTCGATCTTCAAGCCGGACTTCCTGGCCTGGCTGGCGGACTATCGCCTGCCGGAATACGACCTGTCGCGCGGAGCGGACGGGCAGTTCCGGCTGGAGTTTTCAGGGCCCTGGGCCGAGGTCACGCTGTGGGAAATCCCGGCCCTGTCGATCCTCAATGAGCTGCGCAGCCGTCGGGCGCTGCGGCGGCTCGGGCGGTTCGAGCTGGACGTCCTCTATGCTCGGGCCAAGACCAAGCTGTGGGGCAAGGTGGAGCGGTTGCGGAAGCTGGAGCCGCTGTCGATCTCGGACTTCGGCACGCGGCGGCGCCACGGCTTCCTGTGGCAGGGCTGGTGCGTCGAGGCGCTGAAAGAGGGGCTGGGGTCAGCCTTCATCGGCACCTCCAATGTCCTGCTGGCCATGAACAATGATCTGGAGGCGGTCGGCACCAATGGGCATGAACTGCCCATGGTGTTGGCGGCCCTGGCGGGGGACGACGACGCGGCCTTGCGGGCCGCCCCCTATCAGGTGCTGGAGGAGTGGCGGGCGACCTATGACGGCAATCTGCTGATCGCCCTGCCGGACGCCTTCGGGACGCGGGCCTTTCTGGCCGATGCGCCGGACTGGCTGGCCGACTGGAAGGGGTTCCGGCCGGATTCCGCGCCGCCGATCGCGGGCGGCGAGGAGATCCTGGCCTGGTGGGCGTCGCAGGGCCGTGATCCGCGCGAGCGGCTGCTGGTCTTCGCCGACGGCATGGACGTGGATACGATCGAGGCGACCCACGCCCACTTCAAGGGGCGGGTGCGGACCAGTTTCGGCTGGGGCACCAATCTGACCAACGACTTCCGCGACTGCGCGCCTGCGCCCATGCCGGAACTGACGCCCATCTCCCTGGTCTGTAAGGTGACGCGGGCGGGCGGGCGCTCGGCGGTCAAGCTGTCGGACAATGTCGAGAAGGCCACCGGCGACCGGGCCGAGATCGAGCGCTATCTGCGGGTCTTTGGCGAGGCGGGGCGGGGGCGACAGGCGGTCACGGTCTGAGGGAACCGCCAAGCTTGGTGAGGCATTTCGCTGAAGGCGGCGGTCGGCGTCGTCTCAACCTAGCTTCAGCCCAGCAGGATGCGCGTCATGACCACCTACAACGTCGGCTATATCGTCGGTTCGCTGTCGAAGAATTCGATCAACCGCAAGCTGGCCAAGGCGCTGATCAAGCTGGCGCCCGAGAAGCTGAAGTTCCACGAGGTCTCGTTCGCGGACCTGCCGCTCTATTCCTACGACTATGACGCCGATTTTCCCGAGGTCGCGACCCGGTTCAAGGCGGACCTGAAGCGCTCGGACGCCATCTTGATCGTGACGCCGGAATACAACCGCTCCATCCCCGGCGGGCTGAAGAACGCCATCGACTGGGCCAGTCGCCCCTACGGCACCAACAGTTTCGCGCGCAAGGCGACGGCGGTGATCGGCACATCGCCCGGCGCCATCGGCACGGCGGTGGCGCAGCAGAGCCTGCGCAGCGTCCTGGGCTTCCTGCAGGCGCCGCAGATGAATGCGCCCGAGGCCTATATCCAGTTCAAGCCCGGCCTGATCACCGATGACGGCGAGGTCACGGTGCCGGAGACCGAACAGTTCCTGCGCGACTATATGGAAGAATTCCATCAGTTCATGGCGCGGGTGCTGACGGTCTTGCCGCGCGACGCCTGATCGCGCACGGAGAGGCGAACCGTCGCCTTAACCTCAGGACGCCGCTTGCCCGCATCTCCGCCCGTCATCCTGTGGTTCCGCCGCGACCTGCGGCTGGCCGACAACCCGGCCCTGCATCACGCCCTGGCGACGGGGCGGGCGGTGCTGCCGGTCTATGTTCGGGACGAGCGGCTGGAGGGGCGGGCCATCGGCGCGGCCTCGCGCTGGTGGCTGGACAAGAGCCTGCGGGCGCTGGATGCGGACCTGAGGGGGCGGGGCGGACGACTGATCCTGCGCAGCGGCGACGCGGAGGCGCAGTTGCATCGCCTGATCGCCGAGACCGGCGCCGATCGGGTCTTCATGAACCGCCTGTTCGAGCCGGAGGCCTTCGCCCGCGACGCCGACATCGCCCATGGGCTGAAGGCCGAGGGCGTCGCGTGCCGGGGCTTCAACGCCAGCTTGATGGCTCGACCGGGGGCGGTGCTGAACGGCTCGGGCCAGGCCTATAAGGTGTTCACGCCATTCCTGAAGGCCCTGCTGACGGCGGCGGAGGCCCCGGCCGGGCTGGATGCGCCCGAGGCCATAGCGGTTCCCGAAGGCGTGGAAAGCGAGGCGGTCGAGGACTGGGGCCTGCATCCGACGCGGCCTGACTGGTCCACGGGCTTTGTCGGGACGCCGGGCGAGGCGGGGGCGAAGGCGGCGCTGGATGGCTTTGTCACGGGCGGGCTGAAGACCTATGCGACCGACCGCGACCGGCCGGATCGGGCGGGGACCAGCGGGCTGGCGGCGCATCTGCACTGGGGCGAGATCGGGCCGTGGCGGGCGATCGCGGCGGTGCGGGCCGCCGCCGCCGAGGGCCGGGTTCCGGCGGGAGAGGCGGAGAAGTTCGTCGCCGAGATCGGCTGGCGTGAGTTCTCGGCCCATCTGCTGCACCACTTCCCCTATCTGCCCGAGCGGGCCTTCCGGCCCGAGTATGACGCCATGCCGTGGCGCGACGACGCCGAGGGCTTGGCGGCCTGGAAGGCGGGGCGGACGGGCTATCCGCTGGTGGACGCCGGGATGCGCCAGCTGTGGGCGACGGGGACCATGCACAATCGGGTGCGGATGGTGGTCGCCTCCTTCTTGGTCAAGCACCTGCTGATCGACTGGCGCGAGGGCGAGGCCTGGTTCTGGGACTGCCTGACCGACGCCGATCTGGCCAGCAATGTGCAGAACTGGCAGTGGGTCGCGGGATCGGGCGCCGACGCCGCCCCCTATTTCCGCATCTTCAATCCGACAGCCCAGGGCGAGAAGTTCGATCCGCAGGGGCGCTATGTGCGCCGCTGGGCGCCCGAGCTGGCGCGGCTGCCGGACCGCTGGCTGCACGCGCCGTGGACGGCGCCGCCCATGGTGCTGGCCGAGGCGGGAGTGCGGCTGGGCGCGACCTATCCCCGGCCCATCGTCGATCATGTCGAGGGGCGCGACCGGGCGCTGGCGGCGCTGAAGACGGTCAGCGCCAGTCGCGGCGAGGGCGACTAGTCCAGCGACCAGACGCGCGAGCGTTTGACCTCCTGGTCCTCCAGCTCGCGGGTCGTCGGCACAGTGTATTCGGCCAGCAGGGTCAGGCCCGACTTGGGGAAGTAGGTGCGGCCGGGGTCGCCGACGATAACGCGGGTTCCGTTGGCCTGGGCCTGCTTCAGCCAGAGCAGCACCGCCTCGGCCATCGGCTTTTCATAGAAGACGTCGCCGGCGCAGATCAGGTCGGCGGGCGGCGGCGGGGCGTCTAGCAGGTTGACGTCGGTGAAGGCGATCTCGACGCCGTTGGAGGTCGCGTTGGCGGCGACGGCGGCGGCGCAGAAGGGGTCGATGTCGGCGGCCAGGACCGAGGCCGCACCCGCCTTCATGGCGGCGACGGCGACCAGACCCGAGCCCGTGGCCAGATCAATGACGCGCTTGCCTGCGACCTGATCGGGGTGGTCCAGCAGCCAGCGGGCGAGCGCCTGACCGCCGGCCCAGGCGAAGGCCCAGAAGGGCGGGGGCAGGCCCATGGCCCCCAGTTCTTCCTCGGTCAGTCGCCACAGGGGCGTGATCTCGTCCGCCAGCCACAGCGAGATCTCGGGCGCGTGCGGCACGGTCTGCAGCCGAGTGTTGGCGGCGATGAAGTCGGGGGCGTTGGCGGGCGTCAGGCGCATGGGGGGTGTCTAGCGGTCGTCCCGCCCCGTGCACAGGGCGATCAGGCGCGGGCGGCGTTCTGCTCGGCGCGGTTGTCGCGATGCGCCCGATCCGAACCCGACTGATAGCCGATGTGATAGCTGGCCAGCAGGATGCAGATCATGCTGCCCAACAGCAGGGCCAGACCGCCGTTGGAATAGAGTTTCCAGCCTTTCGCCAGGCCCAACCCCATGCCCAGCAAGGCGAGAAGACTCAAGGCCACGCCTGTCAGCGCCCAACCGATCGCGCCCATGCCTTTGATCTCCCTTTGAATTCGATGACCGAGGTTAGGTCGGCGGTGATCGGCGTGGCAAGGGCGTGGTAGGGTCAGGCGTTCCTGACGAAAAGTCAGGTTGACATGACATGAAAGCGGAGTAAGGTCAGCCTTACATTCAGTCAGGAGCGCCTTCCAATGTTGACGATGGGCAAACAGAGCAACACCCCCGCCGGTCGACGCTATGTCGTCCGCACCATGGCCTTCATGGGCGGCTATGTCGCCGTCATGCTGGCGACCATCGGCGGCGCTTTTGACGCCATCCAGGGCAAGCCCGCCGCCTGGGTGCTGGCGCTGGTGGTTTCGGCGCCCATCGCCGGGCAGATCTGGGCCACACTCAGTTTCATGCGCGACTCGGATGAATATGTGCGGGCGGTGACGGCCAAGCAGTTCATCGTCGCAGCAGGCGTGGCCATGACGCTGTTCAGCGCCTGGGGCTTTGGCGAGAGCTTCGCCGGGGCGCCCCACGCCGAAGGCTGGCTGATCTATCCGCTGTTCTGGGCCGTCTTCGGCTGTGTCGCGCCCATGTTGCGGTCGTCGAACTGATGAAGAACAGGCTGAAACTGCTGCGCGTCGAGCGCAACTGGACCCAGGAGCAGCTGGGTCAGGCGCTGGGGGTCTCGCGTCAGGCCGTCAACGCCCTGGAGACCGAAAAGCACGACCCGTCGCTGGACCTCGCCTACCGCATCGCCGCCCTGTTCGCGCGGCCGGTGGAAGAGGTGTTTGAGAACCCCCACGGCTGACGACGACTGTCAGCTTAACCTGACTATTTTGTCCCTGCTTTCCGCCGTCATCCTCGGGCTTGACCCGAGGATCGAGCCTGGCTGCGCGCTGCCCATTGCTGACGTCGCGCAGACGGACAACCCGATCCTCGGGTCAAGCCCGAGGATGACGGCGGGGTAGGGCTTTTCTGAAAACCGAAAGGAAACGCCATGTCCAAGATTGCTTCTTCGTCCAAGACCCTGCGCGCCCTTCTGCTGGCCTCGGTGGTGGCTCTGGCCGCTGGCAACATCTTCTCGACCGCCCATGCCGACCCGGCGCGTGTCGAGGCGCCCGCCTTCGCCTCGGACCGGCTGTCGGTCGAGGTGATGGGCAGCGGGCCTGACGTCATCCTGATCCCCGGCTTCGCCTCGTCGCGCGACGTGTGGCGGCCGATGGCTGAGCGGCTGGCGGCGACCCATCGGGTGCATCTGGTGCAGTTGGCGGGGTTTGCGGGCGAGCCGTGGAGCCATGGCGACGGGGCCTTTGTCCAGCCAGCGGTCGATGAGCTGGCGCGCTATGCGGCGACGCTGAACCGGCCCGCCGTGATCGGTCATTCGATGGGCGGACTGGCCGGGCTGATGCTGGCGCAGCAGCACCCGGAGGCGGTCGGGCGGGTGATGAGCGTCGACAGCCTGCCCTTCTTCAGCGCCATGTTCGGGCCGACCGCGACGGTCGAGGGGGCCAGGCCCTTCGCCGATCAGGCGGCGGCGGCGATCCTTGGGGCCGATGAGGCGGGTTTCCGCCAGCAGCAGGAACAGACGGCGGTCGGCATGATGAAGACGGAAAGCGCGCGAGCCGCCATGGTCGAGTGGTCTATGGCCTCTGACCGGCACGCCATGGCCTCGGCCATTCGCGAGGTGATGACCACCGACGCACGGCCTGGTCTGGCCGCGATGAACACGCCAGTCTGGGCGGTCTATGCCTCTGACGCGAACGGCGGGGCGCCGGCGGCGATGGCGGACGCGGTCTGGGGACGGGAATATGCGGCCTTGCCGGGGGTGAAGCTGGTGCGGGTGGACGACAGCCGCCACTTCATCATGAACGACCAGCCTGAGCGATTGGGGGTGCTGGTGGATGAGTTTCTGGCGGATTGACCACAACCGCTCATCCCCGCGGAGGCGGGGACCCAGTGCTTTGGCTGCAAGCGTGACCGCTCAAATCTAACTGCGCTCATTCCTACGCAGCGCGTGAGGCTCTCACTGGGTCCCCGCCTCCGCGGGGATGAGCGGAACAAAAGGGGGCGCGCTCGATGGAAGTCGGCGCGCCCTCAGTCTCTTACTTCGGTCGCAGGTCGTTGGTGACGTCGCCGGTCTTGAGCGGCTGGCCGCCGAACTCGGAGGCGTAGGCCGGAGCGAGCAGGCTCTGGAAGGCCGAGGCGGGCAGGGTCAGGTAGTAGGCGCCTTCGACGTAGGGACCGACCGCATAGGCGTCGAGCAGGAAGGTCAGGCCGCCGGCCTTGCCCGGCGTGGCACCGGGCGCGAGGACGATGGCCACGTCTTTCAGCTTCGGGCAGGACCAGGTGTCGGCCTTGGTGCTGACCGGGGTCGCGCCGGGGCGGGCCTTCTTGGCGGTGTTGACGGCGTCGCACAGGGCGCGTTCCAGCGACGACAGGTCGGCGCCCTTGGCGAAGAGGTCTGCGGGGCTGATGCGGCGCTTCTCGGTCTTGTCCCACAGCAGGGCGGTGGCGACCGTGTTCGGGTGGGCGCCGCCGGAATAGTCGAAGTCGGTGCGCATGGCGCTGAACAGGCGGCCGGTCTGGACCGGGTCGCCATAGACGATGGTCTTCTCATAAGGCCCCATGGCGCTTTCGCCGCCGGCCTCGGTGCGGTCGGCCTGGGCGCCCTCGGCGTACTTGGCCAGGTCGGCGACTTCCTGACGATAGAGGCTGGCGTAGAGCTCGGGCTGGGTCTTGATGGCTTCGGGCAGGGTCAGGCTGGTCTTGGCGTAGGGCGTGGCGCTGTCATACTTCAGCGGGCCGTCCGCGGCGACGGCGGTCGCGGCCTTGGAGGCCTCGGGCGCCTTCTGCTCGTTGCGCTGGCAGGCGGCGAGGGAGGCCGCGACGGCGACGGTGACGAGCAGAATGCGAGCGGTACGCGAGGGGATCATGCCGGGTACTCCTAAGGCGAGATCAGTAAGCTAGGCCGTTCAACGCAATGGCGGCCAGAAGGATCAATCCCGCCTCACGATTTGATTTGAACAGGCGCAGGGCCAGGTCGGCGTCGTCGGGTTTCAGGCGCTTCACCTGCCAGGCCAGGTGCAGGGCGTAGGCGGCCAGGCCGACGTAGAAGACGGGGCCGAGACCGGCGGCGAAGCCCGCCGCGCCGGCCAGCAGAACGGCCAGGACATAGAAGACGGCCACGCCCGGCTTGACCTGGGAGCCCAGCCGCCGGGCCGAGGACTTGATGCCGGCCATGGCGTCGTCCTCGATGTCTTGCAGCGCGTAGATGGTGTCGTAGCCGAGGGTCCAGAACAGGCCGCCGGCGTAGAGCAGCAGGGCCGACAGGGCGAGGTGGCCAGAGTGAAGGCTCCACCCATCCGAGGCACCGGACAGGCTCAGCGTCAGGCCGCCCGCGAACATGAGATCGAGCAGCCAGTGCAGTACGCCGTATCCGCCGGTCGCTGCGGCAAAGCCCAGCAGGGCGCCCCAGTTGAAGGTCAGGCCCAGCCACGCCTGGGGCCACCAGGTGATGCGCTTCATGAAGGGATAGGCTGCCACCAGACCCAGCGACAGGGCGCCGAGCAGGACGGCGGTCAGGTTCATGGTCAGCAGGATGCACAGGCTGATCAGGCTGAGGCCGGCGACAAAGGCCCAGGCCTGTTTGACGCTGATCTGGCCCGCCGGGATGGGGCGCAGGGCGGTGCGGGCGACCTGGGCGTCGAAGTCGCGGTCGACGATGTCGTTCACGGCGCAACCCGCGCCGCGCATCAGGCAGGCCCCGATGGCGAACCCCGCGATCAGCCACAGCTCATAGCCGCCGAAGGGTCGGTCGTACTGGTTCAGGGCCAGCATGATCCCTTGCCAGCCGGGCAGCAGCAGCAGCCAGGTGCCGATGGGCCGGTCGAAGCGGCCCAGCTTCAGCCACGGCTTCAACCCCTCGGGGGCATAGCGGTCCACCCAGTTCTGGCGGGCGGCGTCGGGAAGCGGGGCTGTGCTCATGAGAGGGGTCTTAGACCCTGAGACGGTCACGGGTGAAGGCCCTGCGTCCGATCCGCGTGATGCGAGGCCATTGCGCGATGCGGCCAGGCTGCGCTTAGTGTCGACATAACTGGAGGGAAGCGCCGATGACTGACGAGCCGATCAAGGGCCCCGCGTCCTATTTTCCCTCCATCGAGAAGAAGTACGGACGGCCCATCAGCGAGTGGAAGGCCGAGGTCCGCGCCGCCTATCCCGCCAAGCACATGGAACTGGTGACCCTGCTCAAGGACGAGCACGACATGGGCCACGGCCATGCCAACGCCATCGTCGCACACACCCTGGCGGAAGACGGACTGAAATAGCGGACGGCTCGACCGTGGCGGAAAGGCCAGCGTGACGTTTTAGAGACGGGCTGGACACAGCGGCGCTTGTTCGTCACTTGTTGCGAATGTCTCGCAATTCGATTCCGCGCAGCGTCTGGGTTCTGGGCGTCGTCAGTCTGCTTATGGATGTCTCGTCTGAGATGATCCAGACGCTCCTGCCCATCTATCTGGTGGTCGGACTGGGCGCCTCGGCGGTGATGATCGGCCTGGTCGAGGGCTTTTCCGTCGTCGTGGCGACGGCGGTGAAGTTCCTGTCGGGCTTCTGGTCCGATCGGATCGCGCGGCCCAAATGGCTGGCGGTCGCGGGCTATGGGCTGGCGGCCCTGTCCAAGCCGATCTTTCCCCTGGCGGCCTCGGTCGAGGGGGTGTTGCTGGCCAAGGGGGTGGACCGGATCGGCAAGGGCGTTCGCACCGCGCCGCGTGACGCCCTGGTCGCCGCCGTGACGCCGCCGGACATTCGCGGCCGCGCCTTCGGCCTGAGAAAATCGCTGGATACGGTGGGCGGATTCGTCGGCCCCCTGCTGGCGATCGGGCTGATGGTGGTGCTGGCGAACGACATCAAGGCGGTGTTCTGGCTGGCCTCCATTCCCGCCTTCCTGGCCGTGGCCCTGTTGGTCGGCGGCGTGTCCGATCCGCCGCGCCCGGACGAGGGCGCCAAGAAGCCGCCCAGCCTGAAAGGGGCGCTGCGTCTGGACGCCGCCACCTGGACCATGATCGCCCTGACGGCGGTGATCGGTCTGGCGCGGTTCAGCGAGTCCTTCCTGCTGATGAAGGGGCTGGACGTCGGCGTCCCCGCCGCCTTCGCGCCGGCGGCGATCGTCCTGCTGCACCTGGTGTTCGGCCTGGCCGCCTTTCCGGTGGGGGCGCTGTCGGACCGCATCGGGCGCACCTCTCTGTTGCTGCTCAGTCTGGTTTTTCTGGCCGCCGCCGACGTGGCGCTGGCGCTGGCGAGAGATCAGGTCGTCTTCTATCTGGGCGTGGCGCTGTGGGGGCTGCACATGGGCTTTTCCCAAGGCCTGCTGATGACCCTGATCGCCGATGCGGCGCCCGCCCATCTGCGCGGTTCGGCCTTTGGCCTGTTCGCTCTGATCTCCGGCCTGATCGCTCTGGCGGGCAATGTGGCGGCGGGCCTACTGTGGGAGGGTTTCGGCCCGCAGGCGACCTTTGCCGTCGGGGCGGGCGTGAGCCTTGCCTGCGCTTTGGGCGTCGCGGCGTGGATGCGGCGTCAGGCGGCGCGCAGCCGCTCCAGCGCTTCGGGGTAGCGACGCGACAGGGGGCCTCCAGCGCACCCAGTTGGACGGTCCAGTCGCTTGGCTGCGCTATCTGACGCTCGGGGTCTTTCCCTTCTACATTGAGCATCAGACCGTCATCGTGGTCGCGGCGCACAAGCTGGCGGCTCTGGGCCTGCCGCAACCGATCGAGGCAGGGCTGGTGATCGGGGCGACCTTTGCGGGTTGTTTCGCCGCCTATGAAGGGGCGCGGCGGCTGGGCTGGTTGGGCCTGTTGCTGGGCGTCCGGCCTGCGTCGAGACGGCGAGCCGGGCAGCGCCGCCTTGATGACAAGCCCCGCGAGGCCCTAGGCTGCGCTGAACCCCTGACAGCAGGAACCCGCAGCATGACCGCTCCTCGGCCACCGGCGCGACCCCCCATCATTCTCTACCTGACCTGGCTCATTCTGATCGGGGCGGCGGTGGTGGGCTTCGTCACCGACGAATTCAGCGTCACCTTCGTCGGCATCGGGACCCTGCTGCTGTCGCTGGTTCCGATCTGGCTGGGCGAGCGGGTAGGGGTCCGGCTGCCGACCGCCTTTGTCAGCGCCATCGCCGCCTTCCTGTGCGCCACGCTGCTGCTGGGCGAGGTCGGCGACTTCTATGAGCGCTACTGGTGGTGGGACGTGGTGCTGCACGGCGGCTCGGCCGTGGCCTTCGGGCTGGTCGGGTCGCTGTTGATGCTGATGCTGGTCAAGGGCGAGCGGCTGAAGGCGGCGCCGATCACCGTGGCCTTCTTCGCCTTCTGCTTCGCCGTCATGATCGGGGCGCTGTGGGAGATCTGGGAGTTCACCCTGGATCAGCTGTTCGGCCTGAACACCCAGAAGTCCGGTCTGGTCGACACCATGTGGGACCTGATCGTGGACGCGATCGGCGCCCTGATCGGGGCCAGCGCGGGTTGGGCCTATCTGAAGGGACGGCACGGCCCGCTGGTCGGCGCGCTGCGCGACTTTGTCGACAAGAACCGCCGCCTGTTCGGCGACGACTGAGGCGTTATTTCGCCAGCCGGCCCTTGGCCTTGTCGGCGGCGAAGACGATGTCGGAATCGGGCTTCCTGGCCTCCAGTCCGGGGCAGTTCAACTGCTGCAGGACATGGCGGATGATGTTCAGTCGCGCCTTCTTCTTGTTGTCGGTGGCCACGACGGTCCAGGGCGCATAGTCGGTATGGGTGCGCTCCAGCATTTCATCGCGGGCGGCGGAATAGGCGCTCCAGCGTTTCTGGGCCTCGGCGTCCAGGGGCGAGACCTTGAAGCGTTTCAGCGGGTGGGTGGTGCGTTCCTCGAGGCGGCGCGCCTGCTCGTCCTGGCTGATGTCGAGCCATAGCTTGATCAGGGTCGTGCCGGACTGGGTCAGCATCCGCTCGAAATGCGGGGCGTCGTGCAAGAAGCGCTCGTGCTGTTCAGGGGTGCAGAAGCCCATGACCGGCTCGACCCCGGCGCGGTTGTACCAGGAGCGGTTGAAGAAGACGATTTCACCGGCGGCGGGCAGGTGCGGGGCGTAACGCTGGAAATACCATTGCGACAGTTCGCGATCGTTCGGCTTGGGCAGGGCGACGACGCGGGTCTGGCGCGGGGCCATGAACTCGGTCATGCGCTTGATCGCCCCGTCCTTGCCGGCGGCGTCGCGGCCCTCGAAGACGATCACCACCTTCAGCCCCTGTTCGATGGCCCAGGCCTGGGTCTCGACCAACTGAATCTGCAGGGCTTCCAGGGTGTCGTCGTAGTCGTTCTTGGCCATAGTCGTGCGCTCCTTGCCGTCGCGAGGGTCGAAGCTTGCGACCATTTCAGCGAAGACGCCAGCCCATGCCGGCTATGCGGTGAGGGCGAACGATCCCTGTTCGGTATTAACCAAGCGGGGAGAATGGGCGTTTCGCTTTACAGTTGACGGACTGTGGATAGTCGGGTGACAACATCGCCGCAGTCCGGATTTCACGTGGGGTCCAAACCCGCGTCTCGCTCCTTCGCCTGAACGAGCTTGTCCAGATGGACTGACGGACTCTCCAGCATGGACGTCCGCCTGGCAAAGCGCGTTTACGGAGACGCTAAGATGGCGACCGGCACGGTCAAGTGGTTCAACCCCACCAAGGGCTATGGCTTCATCCAGCCCGATAACGGCGGCTCGGACGTTTTCGTCCACGTCACCGCCGTCCAGAAGGCTGGCCTGCAGGGCCTCGATGAAAACGCCAAGGTCGAATACGAGCTGGAAAACCAGCGCGGCAAGACCTCGGCTGTGGACCTCAAGGTTCTCTAAGGCCGACGACCAAGGCGCGGAACCCACGGGTTCCGCGCCTTTCTTTTTGCCTAGACGTTAAGAGCGCTGCCGCACGGCTCGCGGAGCCGCGCTGCTTGAGCGGCATCCTTGGCGCGCTATCGGGCGTTCGCCCTGCTTGAGCGCAGCGGCGACCGTGCGATCCGCTATTAGAACCCCAGTTCCGCCCGCAGGGCCTCGGGCGTCAGACCGCCAGCGCGAAGTTCGGCCAGCGTCACCGACTGGTCGCGCTTGGCGTAGCGACGCCCGTCGGGGCCGGTCAGCAGGCGGTGGTGGCGATAGACCGGGGCGGGCCAGTCCATCAGGGTCTGGATCAGGCGCTGGATATGGGTGGCCTCGAACAGGTCCAGACCGCGCACGACATGGGTGATCCCCTGCAGGGCGTCGTCGTGGGTGACGGCCAGGTGGTAGGCGGTCCCGGCGTCCTTGCGCGCCAGCACCACGTCGCCAGCGGTCTCGGGCCGCACGCGGATGACGCCGGCTTCGCCGTCGGGGCCAACGCCTTCCTCGACAAAGGCCAGCGCGTTCCAGGCGTCGTCGCCCAGAGCCGCACGTGCGCGGTCCAGCGACAGCCGCCAGGCGTAGGGACGGCCCTCGGCCAGAAGGCGGGCTTCTTCATCCGGAGCGTGCGGGCCGGGGCGGACGGCTTCGGCGGGGCCGTGAGGGGCGTCGCCGATGGCGTCGAGGATGTCTTTGCGGGTGCGGAAACAGCGATAGAGCAGACCGCGCGCGTTCAGGGTGTCGATGACGGCGGCATAGTCAGCCAGGTGCTCCGACTGGCGCCGCACGGGCGTCTCCCAATCCAGACCCAGCCAGGTCAGATCTTCAAGGATGGCGGCTTCGTATTCCGGCTTGCAGCGGGTCGGGTCGATGTCCTCGATGCGCAGCACAAAACGCCCGCCGGCCTCGCGCGCCGCGCTCCAGGCGGTCAGGGCCGAGAAGGCGTGGCCCCGGTGCAGGCGGCCGGTGGGCGAGGGGGCGAAGCGGGTGGCGAACATCGACCGATCAGAAGCGCTTGAGCGCGCCCGCCTTTTCAGCCTGTTCTATGGCGGCGCGAATATCGGCCTCGGCCACGAAGTCGAACTGGGCGATCAGGTCCTCCAACGCGAAGTCCGCCTGGGACATGGCCCATTGCATGGCATGGGCGGCTGGACCGGCGCAGGCGGGCCCGCGAACACCGGTCCAGCGATAGGCGGTCAACGTCGTCGTTTGGGGCAGGTCGAACCGAGCCGGACGGGCGATCAGCCTTTCCTGAGTCATGGCGATCTCATCTCGGAAGGCCGGCAGGGCCGCGAGCCGGGCCAGACGTTGACCAAGGTCGCTCAGGTGGGCCTGAAGGGCCTTGCCGCCGTCCTGATCCGCCGGAGGCATGAAGGCGCGGAAGGCCGGGTCCTGCATGGCGGCATGTTCCAGCAGAGAGAAGATGATCCGACCGTAGAGAGGCGTCACCGAAAAGGTGACGTGCAGCGAGGCGCCGTCCTGGGCCAGGGCGTCATGATACCAGCCGCGCGGCAGATAGAGGACGTCGCCGGGACGCATCCGCACCTCGGTCATCAGTCTTCCGCGGCTCTGCTCCAACCAACGACGTGTGTCGGGTGTATCGGCGGGAAAATCGACGGGCGCATCGGCGCGGTTTTCATACAGCCGCCAGACCTTCTCGCCCTCGACCTGGAGGGCGAAGACGTCGTGCAGATCGTAATGGGCGCCGAAGGCGCGGACGCCCTTGAACGAGCAATAGAGATTGACCCCGACGGCGGCGGCGAAGGCGCGGCCCAGCATGGCCGTCACGGCCGACAGGTTCGGGGTCAGTTCCTGGGCGTCGCCGGCGATGACGCTGGCGCCCGTGGCCATGAAGACAGCCACCTTGGCCGGGTCGGGGCGCAGCACCTGGCCGGACTGGGTCTTCACGATACGGCAATATTGGTCGGGCGGGACGGCGACGGTGTCGCGCACCAACTTAAGACTGCTGGCGCTCCAGATCGACGACTGGTTCAGCAGTCTGCTGAACTCGGCCCAGTCCAGAAGGCTGCGCTTGCCCACGCTGTCCCCGGCAGGAATGTGCAGCGGTTTCCGGCCGTGAAACTCGGCGAAGAAGCGATCGGGGGTGATCGGGTGAAGAAGTTCGTCCAGACTATGCATCGGTCGCCAAGCTAGAGCGGCGCCGTTTCCCTGTCGATACGGACCATCATGGCCACAACTCCCACCGCCCCGTCCATCGCCGCCGCCCGCGAGGCCCTGGCCGCCGCTGATCCCGCCCTGGCGCGAGCGCACGCCACGACGCCCGTATTCGAGTGGCGGCTGCGGCCCGGCGGCTATGAGGGGCTGTTCCGCATGATCGTGGAGCAGCAGGTCTCGGTCGCCGCCGCCGCCTCGATCTGGAAGCGGACGGTGGAAGGCCTGGGCGGCCTCGTGTCGCCGGACGCCGTGCTGGCCCTGGATGTCGAGACCCTGCGCAGCTTCGGCCTGTCGGGGCAGAAGGCGAAATACGGCCATGAGATCGCATTGGCCCACACCGAGGGCCGCATCGACTTCGACCATCTGGAGCGGCTGGACGACGCCGAGGCCATCGCGGCGCTGACAGCCATCAAGGGGGTGGGCAAGTGGACGGCCGAGACCTTCCTGATGTTCTGCGAGGGGCGCCTCGACGTCTTTCCCGGCGGCGATGTGGCCTTGCAGGAGGCGATGCGCTGGGCCGACGCGGGCGAGGCCCGGCCTAATGAGAAACAGGCCTATGCGCGAGCCGAAATCTGGCGACCGCATCGCGGGGTGGCGGCGCATCTGCTCTGGGGATGGTATGGAGGGGTCAAGCGTGGCGATATCGCGCTGGAGGACCCGCCGACTTGACCCCGCTGATTGACGCTGACCTGACCCGTCCCGAGACCGTCCTGCCCTTGCTGGACTTCGCCGGCGTGGCCGTCTTCGCCGCCACCGGGGCCCTGGCCGCGGCGCGTGAGAAGCATGATCTGGTGACCTTCGCCTTCTTTGGGGCCATCACCGGGGTCGGCGGCGGGACGCTGCGCGATCTGTTGATCGGGGCACCGGTCTTCTGGGTGCAGGACTGGCGCTATATCGCCGTCTGCGTGGCGGCGGCGACGGCCTTCTGGATGCTGGGGGCCAGGACCTGGCGTTTCCGGGCCCTGCTGTGGCTGGATGCGGTCGGTCTGGCGGCCTATGGCGTCATGGGCGCGGCCAAGGCGGCCTCCTATGGCGTGGCGCCCCTGATCTGCGTGGTCATGGGGGTGCTGACCGCCTGCTTCGGCGGGGTGGTGCGCGATGTGCTGGCGGGGCAGCCGTCGATCCTGCTGCGGCGCGAGTTGAACATTACGGCTGCGCTTCTGTCGGCCGGCCTGTTTGTCAGCCTGAAGGCCCTGAGCGTGCCGACCTGGCCGGCGGTGGGCGTGGCGGTTGTGGCGGGCTTTGGCCTGCGCGCCGGGGCGTTGAAATGGGGGTGGAGCCTGCCGGCCTTCCCCAGTGCGCCAACCCGAAACTGAGGACTGATCCATGACTGACGTTCCCGCTGCCTATCATGACGCGCCGCGCTGGCCGTTTGGCGACAGTGCTGAACTGGCCGACGAACTGCTGGCTCTGGTCATTGCGGGCGGCAAGACGGCCACCTGTTCCTCGCTGGCGGCGTGCGAGGCCGACATTATGCCGACGGTAGGGGAGATCAGCGTCATCCTGGACGGGGCGGGCGTTCCGCGCTGCGCCATCCGCACGACCCAGGTCGAGATCATGCCCTTTGAGCAGGTCAGCGAGGAATTCGCTCGCGCCGAGGGAGAAGGCGACCTGACCTATGGGTGGTGGCGCGACGCGCACGAGGCCTATTATCGCCGCGAAGGCACCTGGGCGCCGGGGATGAAGGTGGTCTGCGAGCGGTTTGAGCTGGTCGAGGTCTTCTGAGGCGGCGTCACGAAAACGCTGCGTGTCGGTCATGGCGATGAGGGAGAATCGGGCGTAGGCTTGCTAGGTAAGACTAGGGCCAAGATCAGGGAAGGAGACGTGTCCTCACTCCTGTCGCCTCAAGATCCCCCCGTATGAGCGGGAGGGCCTGATGCAGGTCCTGACCCGCCCCCCGTCCGGCTTTCCCGCCCTTGTGCTGAACGCCGATTTCCGTCCTCTATCCTACTACCCGCTGTCGATCTGGCCCTGGGAAGAAGTGGTCAAGGCCGTCTGGCAGGAGCGCGTCGACGTGGTCGCCACCTATGACAAGGTGGTGCGCAGCCCGTCGATGGAGATGCAACTGCCCAGCGTCATCTCGCTGAAGAACTACGTCGATCAGGACCGCAAGCCGGCCTTCACCCGCTTCAACGTCTTCCTGCGCGACGGCTTCGCCTGCCAGTATTGCGGGCAGGGCGGTTTGGCCCAGGACCTGACCTTCGACCATGTCATCCCCCGTTCCAGGGGAGGCCGCACCACCTGGCAGAACATCGTCGCCGCCTGTGGGCCGTGTAATCTGCGCAAGGGCGGGCGCACGCCGCAACAGGCCGGGATGCCCCTGCTGCGCCGCACCGCGCATCAGCCGAACTCATGGGAACTGCAGGAGGCCGGCCGTCGCTTCCCGCCCCACTTCCTGCATCAGAGCTGGCTGGACTACCTCTACTGGGACATCGAGCTGGAACCCTAGGGGATCGCCCAGGAGCGCAGCCGCTGCAGACAACTCGTGACGAGTGGCGACAACGGCGTTCGCGCTGTGAGGGGCTGTCATCGGCTTGGAAATAGGTCGCATAGGGCAACTGGAGCCCGAGTTGATCAACCGGGTTGCCATCGATTGTGAACAGTGTTTAATTTGTTGTGCGTCCGGAGCGCCATGAGCGTCAGCGGCGGCCGACCCCTGTTCCTGCCTCCGGAGTGAAACGCATATGCAAGCTTCCAAGACCGTCATTACGCTGTGTCTGGCGGCGGCCGCTGCGGCCTCCGTCGTCGCGCCGGCGGCGGCCCAGTCGCTGATCGAGGTGAAGGACGTGGATCGCGACGCGGTTCCGGCCGGAACGCCCGCCGCCTTCGCCGTCGCCTTCCCGGACGCCCAGCGCAACGAGGCGACGCGGGAGATCGGCGAGGACTCTTACAGCTTCGTGCCGCTGGCCTTCATTCCTCTGTCCGACACGCGGGTCGCTCTGGTCAGCACTGGCGCCAATGCGTGCACAGGACAGGCCTGCACCGGTCTCAACGCCGTCCACTATCTGTCCCATGACGCGGGGGAGCCGCGTCACCCCTACAGCCTGCAGGGCGAGTGGCTGGATGTCGGCGCGGCCGGGGTGATGGGCAATCCCGCCTTGCAGTGGGGCTGGACCAGGGCGATCGCCGACAATCCGGTCCTCTTCACCGAGGCCGGAGGCGTCTGGCAGGGACGGGCCTGCGGCTATGCGGTCCTGACCGAGCTGACCCCGTCCGGTCCCAAGGACATCGCCCGCATCCAGACCTCCTTTTCTGACGCCAGCAGCGATGACGGCGATCCCGGCGTCGAGGGCGTGATCACCTCGGCCGACAAGGGGCGCAGCTTCACGGTGTCCTACAGCGGGTCCGCGCGTTTCGATGAAACCTATACGCGCGACGCCGACGGCCAATACCGGCTCCAGGGGGCTAGCCGGGTGACGGCCTGCTGATCGACGCCGCCGCCGAGGACCAAGGAGAGTTCCATGCGTATATTGATGATCACTCTGGCCGCCGTTGTTTCTCTGACGGCCACGGGGGCGTTCGCCGCAGACGCCTGCACCTCGCTGGACAGGGGCGAGTTGTCGGTCGGCCAGTCGATTTCCCTGGCGCGGCAGCAGCAACTGATGGCGGATGCGCCCGTCGGGACGCTGCATTGCGGACGCACCGGCTGCACGGCCCTGGCCGAGGACGGGGTGAGCTACAGCTGGCGTCGCGACGGACGGATCGTCGGCAAGAAGATCGAACTGTCCGATCCGTCCGATCTTCCGGGATGGCGCGGCCAGATCGACCAGGGGCTCGCCGATCGTCTGGGGCAGGCGACCTGCACCGCCTTCACGCTTCAGGAGGAGGAACTCGACGGCGGCTATTCCCTGAAGAGCGCGCCCCTGTCGACGGCGCAGGGGCAGTCCATCGTCGCCACCCTGTTCGGACGCGGCGAGGGCGATGAGCCGCTGACGATCGAGATGCGCGCCGTTGAGCCCTGATCACCGCCGAAATCCGCCTCCTGTCGGGGCGGTCTGGCGTTTCTGAATATCGAAGGAATTGGGATGATCCGTAAAACCGCCTGCGCCGCCGTCGGCGCCTTTACGCTGGCCGCGTCGCTCGCCGCCTGCTCACAGGCCGAAGAGGCCGGGCGCGCCGAGACGGCGCCGGCAGCGGCGAATGCGGCAGCTGTAGCCCCAGCGCCGGCTAGGGATGTCGAGGCGCCGCCCCTGTCGGCCTATGTCGGCAAGCACCCGACCGAACCGGTCCAGGGCGTCACCTTCTTCCAGCATCCGGCCGTTCGCGCCGCGATCGTGGCGTCGGGCGTGGACCGCGACATCCAGAAGGCCATTGTGTTCGACGACAATGTCGTCGGCGTGGTGACGCAGACGCGCGGGCGTCTGCTGCTGCATGGCTATGATCCGGCGGGCGCGGGCGCAACCAACTGGGCCATCCTGATGATCCCGGACGGCAGCAAGGCGGCGGTCTGCTATTCCACGGGCATCGTCGGCTATGAAAAGGGCGCCGACTGGTATTTCGAGGGCGACCTGGCCTTCACCCTCTATACGCCCTGTCCCGCCGAGGAAGGCGACATGGAGACCCTGAGCAACTGGCCGATCGGCCCTATTCCGGGCTGACGTCCCAGCGGTGGAGACTTACCAGATGGGGGTGCGTTCCTTTATCGGCGGACTGATCGCGGCCTTGGCGGTGGGCGCGGCCCCTGTCGTGGCCGCCCAGACCCATTCCAGCGAGGACGAGGCGGCCGCCAGGGCGCTCATGAGGGAGTGGGTGAGCGCCAGTCCCGAGCATGCGAAGCTGCAGTTTGACCTGGTCAAGGCGCAGGCGGGTCTGGCGGTTCGCATCGAGCGGCTGGTCGTGGTCGGCGCGCGGTGCGATCTGCTGACCGAAGAGGATGGGCAACTGATCATCGCCAACGCCCGCGCCGAAATGGAATTCGACCAGTCCGTTCTGCTTGAGGACCAACAGAGGGCGTTCGCCCTCTACCATGAGGGTCTGCGGCAGGGCGCGCTCGTGGCCGCCGATCCGGGCCTGCCTCGACCGGACGAATGCGAGGACTTCGCCAAGCCGGGCGGCACGCTGATCAAGCTGCTGACCTGGACGGGGCGACGGCAATTCATCAGCCCCGGCATTGTCGCCAGTCCCAGAACCATCCCCTGAGGCGGCGGGGCGCGCGACGCCGCGGGCGCGTGTCGGCTATGAATTCCGGCGATGTCGTGTTTTATTGATCGGTGTTTAATTTCTTCTCACCCTTGAGGGAGGTTCGCGTGCCGGTGCGTCTGCGGACGAAAAAGGCGAACAGGGTCGCGGCCGTGTTGCTGGCGGCGGCATGGGGGCTGTCCGGGTGCAGCGGGGTGGGCCAGTCCGTCTGGGACATGGCGCGAGGGCATGTCGGGGCCGATGCGACCCTTCTCGAGACCCCTTTGTTGTCAGAGGAGGCGCGCGCGCGCGGGGCCTTGCTGTTCGCCTTTGGCGACTATGGCGGGCTCGACACCGACGCCATGCGGACCGTGGCCGTGCCGTGGAAGCTGACCGCAGCAGCCCTGGTCATGGCCCAGGCGCCGGAGGATGTTTCGCAGGCGTCGTTGCGGCGGATTTTGACCGGCTATGGCTTCCTGTATCCGACCGAGATCGCCAACTGGCCCGAAGGGGCGGGCGCGCCGCCGAAGCCCGAGGCCGTGCTGGGGGTCGCCCTGGGCGTGGGTCGACGTAGCCTGCCGCCGATCGAGCTGCAGATCGGCAATATCGGTTGCGCGGCCTGTCATGCGGCCCCGACCTATGGAGCGGACGGGCGTCCGGCGCCGGATCGGGTCTGGCTGGGCGCGCCTAATCCTTCGTTGGATCTGGAGGCCTATACTCAGGGGCTCTATGCGGCCCTGCAAGGCGGCGTGGCCGAGCCCGAACGTCTGATGGCGACCGTGCGTCGCCTCTACCCGGACATGACCGACCGGGAGGCGAAGACGCTGCAGTCCTTCGTCATGCCGCGTGTGCGTGAGCGGATGACGGCCATCGCGGCGACGGGGCAGGGGGTGTTGCCCTTCTCCAACGGCCTGCCGGGGATGACCAATGGGGTGGCGGCGCTGAAACTGCAGCACGGCCTGCTGGCGGATGATCCGGACGCCATGACGCGCGAGACGGGCTTTACCTCCATCCCCCACCTGGCCGATCGCGCCTGGCGCAGCGCCCTGCTGTGGGACGGCGCCTATGCCCCGCCCGGACACGAACGGTTTCGGGTCATGCAGGAGGCGGACCTGACGGACGCCCATCGCGATCAACTGGCGGCGATCACCGCCTATTTCACTGTCCCCAGCATGGGCGTGTCGGGGGCGCAGGCGCGGCGGCATGTTCCCGAGGTGGAGACGGCCTGGGCCTATCTGCAGACGGTGCGTCCCCAGCCCTTCCCAGGGCGGATCGACCCGGCGCGCGCCGTCGCGGGCCGGGACGTCTTTCAGCGCAGTTGCGCCGCGTGCCACGGAACCTATGCCGAGACGGCGCAAGGGCCGCGACTGATCCGTTTCCCCAACTGGGCGGGCCTGGTCGGCACGGACCGGACGCGGGCGGAGGCGATCACCGAGACCCTGGTTGCGCGGGTCAACGCTTCGCCGATGGGCGGCTCGATTTCGGCGGCGGCGACCGGCCTCTATGCCGCGCCGCCTCTGACGGGCCTGTGGCAAAGCGCGCCCTATCTGCACAATGGTTCGGTCCCCAGCCTGGCCGCCCTTCTGGGCTTGGAGGAGCGACCAGAGAGGTTCCGCGTCGGCGGCCACGCCATGGATCTGGAGCGTGTGGCGATCGCCTATCCGGACGGCTATCAGCCCTATGCGGGGTCCGTCTGGGTGGACACTCGCAAGCCTGGCTTGGGCGCTCGGGGCCACGAGACCCCGTTCGCCGACCTTAGCCGTGAAGACCGTCTGGCTCTGCTGGAATACCTGAAGCGTCTGTGATCAGGCGATAAGGTCGGCGACCGCCCGCCGCGCGGACGGAGGCAGGGCTTCGTCGGCAACCCGCCCGATGCGGAAGGCGGTGATCAGGCGGGCGCCGGGGGGCTGTCCGAACCGCGCCGCCAGAGCTGAGGCCGCCGCCTCGTCGTCGGCCAGGACCGTCATGGGCGCCGCCGACAAGCCCAGTCGCGTCATCTCCAGCCAGACGCGATGCCAACGACGGCCGGTGTCGAACGCGGCCTCGTCGGCGGGACGATAAAACAGGGCGACGGCTGCGCTGGAGTTGACCACGGCGGCCTCGCCGGTCAGGGCGCCCGCCAGACCCAGCCGATCCAGAAGCTCGAACAGGCCCGGCCTCAGCACGAGGCCCGCGCCGAGGGCTTCGACGCCGGACATCTCCATCGCTCGGGCGTTCAGTCCGTCGACGGACCAGCGAGGATGGCGCGGCGACAACCGCATCCAGGCCAGAAGTTCGGCGCGAAACCCGCTATGGCGAAAGGCCCTCAGACTGGCCCGATCATTGAGGCGCGCGATCTGGCCGATGTCGTCGCGGTCGCGCAGCACGGTCAGGTCAGGCGCGGCCTGGACCAGGGCGTCCAGCGCCGTCTCGGCGCGGTCGGACGTGAACCGGCCGCGATAGGTGCGGCGCCGGGTGAGGAAGGGCGCGAGCGGGTCCGGCGCCGCTGTCTCGGTCACGGTCAGGCGGGCGATCTCGCCGTCCGCGGGGAGTGTCGGCGACATGGCCAGTCCGCGCAGACTGGCGGCGAGGATGAAGCCTTCGACCGCCGCGCCGTGGCTGGCGGCGACGTCGCGGCCGCTGGGGTCGCCGACCGGCAGAGTGCGGCCGGACGCCTGTATCGCCGCGACGGTGAAATCGTCGATGCGGCGCCAGGCGGTGGGCTGGATATTGTGGACGTTGGGCGACAGGGCGGCGTCGGCGACGACGGCGGCGAAGGTTTCAGGCCTCATGCCGCCGTTCCATCCAGCACCTTGCGGAACAGGTGGGTGCGATGCAGGCGCTCGCCGCCGATGCGCTCGAACTGACGCAGGCTGGCGCCGTTGACGTCGGCGATCCAGGTGCCGCCGCACTCGCGATAGCCGCGCTTCTGCAGGGCGCCGATGACGCGCCACAGCATGGCGGGATTGACGCCCTGGCCCTGGGCCTCGGGCATGACCGAATAGAGGATCAACACCGCCCGACGCGGTCGAAACTGCATCTTGAGCCAGGCCCAAAGGGCACGCGGGCCGTAGGTTGCGCCGGCGTCGCGCACGAAGGGGTTGAGGTCGGGAATGCAGATGACCACCCCCATCGGCTGGCCCTTGTGGTGGATCACCGACGACAGGGCGGGGTCCAGAATCCACATCATTTCGCCGGCCTGGAACTCGAACTCTTCGGCGGTCAGGGGGACGAACATGGGGTTGGCGTCAAAGCCGCCGTTCAGGCACAGGCGCGCCTCTTCCATCCGCGGCTTGAAGCGGCGTCGGTCGATGGGGGCGAAGGTCCAGTCGTCGGACGCCAGAATGGCGCGCGCGCCGGGCGTCAGAAGCCGCTCGCGATCCACCTCGCCGGGCCGGAAGCGGAAGGTCGACATGGGAAACTCGGGAGCATAGCCCATGGCCTCCAGCCGACCGGCCAGATAGGGTGGCGACCAGACCATGTCGGTGAAGGGGGCGTGCTCGAACCCCTCGGTCACCAGGCCGATCTGCTGCATGGCGGTCAGGTTGAAGGGGCCGGCGATCTCGGTGTCGCCATGGCGGCGGGCGAAATCCTCGACGCCGTCGAACAGCAGACGCAGGGCCTCGGGGTCGTCGGCGGCGTCCAGGAAGCCGAAATAGCTCCGCGACAGGCCGTGGCGCTCGTTTGACGCCGGGTGCCGATGCGCTGTGGCCCGCGCCACCGGCTTTCCGTCGCGCAGCACGACCAGGGCCTCGAGGTCGCCGCCGCCTTTCAGCAGCGGGTTCTTTTTCGGGTCCAGATAGCGCTGCAGGTCCGAACGCATCGGCGAGACGTAGGGCGTGTCCTTCGGATAGACGACGAAGGGCGTGCGGAAGAAGGCGTCGAAGTCGCCCCGGACCAGGGTCAGGCTCATACAGGGTCTCCGGCGGGGCGGGCGGCGACCAGGGCCGCCATCTTCTGGAACAGGGTCATGGCCCGCTCATCCTCCTCGGTGCGGGTCGAACCGCCCAGGGCGATCAGGGCGATGCGCAAGGGGGCGGCGCTGATCAGGACGGCGTGGGTCGAGGCGTGGCGTCGCAGCAGATCGCGCAGTTGTTCATGGCCGTCACGTTCCGCCTCTGAGGGCGCGTGGCCCAGACGGGTCAGGTCCATCACGACGTCATCCGCGAAGGCGAGGCGCAGCAGAGCGGGGTCATAGGCAGACAGGTCCGCGCCCTCGGCCAGCACCAGGCCCTGCAGGGGCGCGGCGCGCGACGCGGTGTCGATGAAGCGCCCCAGGTCGTCCGTATCCGCCGTCGCCAGGGTCTGCTCGAACAGACGGCGTTGCTGGTCGCCGCCGCCGGATTGCAGGCGCAGCAGGACCGAAAGGGCCAGGAGGGCGGAGACGATGACCGCCAGCACGCCCTCGACCTCCAGCAGGGAACCGGGCGGGCTAAGGCTGAGGAGGGCGCCGGCGAGCAGGACGGAGGTTACGGCGGCCAGGGCCAATTCCTTGAGGGCGTCGATCCAGCGGCGCGGGGCGCTGGCTCCGGCGGCGGCGGCATAGGCCAGTCCCAGCATGCCCAGGGCGCTGAGACCGAAGGGCGAGACCAGGCCGAAGTCCGTCAGCGCCAGCAGGCCCGTCGCCAGCAGGGCGCGGCCATAGGAATCCAGAGCCGCGTTCTCCATCGGGGCCAGGCTGGAGCGGTCGCGGAACAGGATCAGGCCGAGCACCAGGGCCAGGGCCAGAGGCACATAGAGGGCCAGGTTGAAGGCGCGCTCCAGTCCCGATCCGGCCAGGACAGCCGCGATCACGCCCAGCACGGTCCCCCCCGCGACGACCAGCTTGATCGGCAGGGGCGCGTGGCGCCGCAGCAGGTTCTCGGCCAGCAGGAGCGCGCCCAGCGGCAGGGCGCAGGCCAGGATCAGGCTGGCCAGACCGAAGCCCTCGACGCCGGTCGCCTTGGCCAGTGCGCGGCAGGCGTAGAACAGGCCCGCCAGGCCAAAGACCAGCATCAGCACGTTCTGGACCGTGGTGCGCCCTTTGCGGCCGGCCAGCACCAGGGCCACGGCCAGCGCCCCCAGGGCGCCGAAGCCGTCGACCAGCATCTGAATGTCGGCGGCGGCGGTCATGCCAGCAGACGCTGCATCATCCGGCGCACCAGCCAGCCCTTGGCCCAGGCGAGGGGGGCGGACAGGGGGCGCTCGACCCGCGCCTCACGCACGTTGAGGAACCAGCCGCGACAGTCGGTGCGCGTGCGCCGTCCCATGATCAGGGCCAGGGCCTCGCCCGCCATCAAGGCCCCTGCGGTGACCACCATCGGGGCGAAACTCATGCGCTTGCGTTTACCGGCCGCCATGTCGGCGGCGGCCTGCAGGTCGACATGGGCATGGGACGAGGAATGGGTCAGGACCCACTCGATCTCTTTCAGGAAGGCGTCGCCGGCCTGATCGAGCGTGATTTCGCGCCACGGCGTGCCGCGCGTGGGATAGCCCAGCCGGTCTTCGGGACGAGGATCGTCCGGCCGCACCAGGATGACCGAGGGCAGGGGGGAGGCGTAGGCGTCGATGACGCTGGCCCCGCAGCGCCGGGCCACGCGATACAGTTCGACCGTCGCCGCCACGTCGTCGCAGCCATTGACGATGACGGGGTATTCGCGCGCCAGCGTCTCCAGCTGATCGGTCCACTCGGCGCCCAGAACCGTCAGCTGCAGGTCCGGATTGATCTTGAGCAGGGCTTCGGCCGTGACCTCGGCCTTGGGACGGTCCACCGTGTCGGTGAAGGCGAAGACCTGACGGTTCAGATTGGAGATCTCAAACGTATCGAGGTCGGCGATGGCGATGCGGCCGACGCCGGCGCGGACGAGCATCTGCACGCAGGCGCCGCCCATGCCGCCGACACCGGCGACGAAGACGGCGCTGTTCTTCAGCCGAGCCTGTTCCTGTTCGCTGACGAAACCCAGGTTGCGGGTGGTCATCTCGGCATAGAAGTCGTCGGTCATCGGGCCTCTTTCCAGGGTCTGAGGACGCCCCAGGGGCGGCTGGCCGAAAGCCAGTAGATCAGCGGCAGGACCGCCATCCGCGCCGCCATGATGACGACCAGACCGCCCAGCCCCATGGCCGTCGTCGGCGGGGCGACCTTGCGCAGATAGCGCCCGGCGGCGGCCATATCGATGCGGCCGATCTGGATCAGGTCGTCGCCCCGGCCATAGTCCAACTGGTTGCGGCAGAAGGCGTTGTAGGCCTCCATGCGGTGCGGCGCGGCCTGCGCGAAGGTCTTCTTCAGGGCGTCGGAGCCGCCGGTGTAGGCGTTTGTGATGATGAAGCGCGCCTCGTCGAAACCGGCCTCGGGGCCGACGCCGAAGGCCGCCCTGTGTCGGGCCATGATCTGTCGCGCCAGGGTCAGGTGATCGAAGCTGCGGCGCACGCCGGGGCGCGGCGAGGGGAAGACGTCGGAAAAGGTCTCGGCCGCCATGCCGACGACGGCGGGCACCTGGCTGACGTTGGAAATCCACAGGGGCCGCCCTTGCCCGGCCAGGAACATCAGGACGCAGGTCAGGCCGTAGAGGGTGGCCGACATGCCGCGCCCTCGGAACGAGGGGTCGACCATGACCAGGCCCAGATGCATGACCTGTGTCGCACGGCCTTCCAGTTCCACGTCCAGCAGCGACAGGACGTTGAAGGCGACGGGACGGGCGGCCGCGCCCTTGCCCTGATAGACCACGGTCACGACACAGTTCCTCAGCCGCTCGGCGTCGCCGCCCAGCACGCCATAGGTCAGTGCGGCCTGATCCAGCGTCGTCGCGGCCACCGTCCGCAGGTCGGCCGTCAGGGCTTCGACCTCCGGCCCCGACAGGGCCAGGCCGGGGCGCTCGACGATGTGCGTCGTCAAATCCCGACCCGAGCGCCAATGAAGATTGATCATGCCACCGTCATTCGAGGGACGACCCGCGCGCGTCCGCCGAGCTTACAGGAGGGCGCGCTCTGGGGCGCGTCAAGGCGAAGCAGCATAGCTGGAAATGAACGTCGATCAATAAGGTGCGAAAACAGATGTTTCTTCAGCTTTCCCAAAGCGGGATTCTGCTATGCACGAACGATGGGCAGACGTTCGGATCATACGCGGCAAGAGCTGGAGCACCTGTTTGTGGTCGAGGGCCACAAGCATATGGCCGAGGTGGGGTTCGCACGCTTTTCCGCGCGGGAGGTGGCCAAGCGGATCGGCTATTCGATCGGCACCCTTTACAATGTTTTCGGCACCCTGGATCAGTTGCTGATCGCCATCAACACGCGGACCTTCCAGTTGTGGGCTGAGGATGTCCGGCAGGCGCTGGAGCGGAGCGGGTCGGATCGCATCCGCTGTCTTGTCGAGGCCTACTTTGGTTTCGCGCGCGCAAATCCTCACAGTTGGACGGCTATATACGAACATCACCTGCCGGCGGATCTGGTCCTGTCCGACGAACAGAACCTGCTGCGGGGCGGGCTGACCCAGATCATCGTGGACGAGGTGGTCGCTGTCCTGCCGCCCAAAGCGCAGGCCGACGCGCCGCGTCTGGCCCGTTCGCTGATCGCGGTGGTTCACGGGCACTGCGTCTATGATCTGAACGGCAGCTTCGCCCTGATGGGCATTGCGCAGCCGATGGAACTGGCGCTGGAACGGGTGCGCGAGAGTCTGACCCATGCGGGCGCGTCGCTGACGTCGGACTAGCGTCGCCGTCATCCCCGCAGGTCGGCCTGTGCGACGGCGACGTAACGCCAGGGGCCGCGCGTGCTGGCGTCAAAAGGCCAGCAGGTGCTTAGAACCAGGGTCGGGGCGACGGCGTGGGGGGCGACGGCGAACCGGTCGTTGCGGACCACATAGCCGCCCTGCATGCGAAATGAGGCGCGCCCGCCGTCGACGGTTTCGACGATCACCACATCGCCCGGCCTGAGGTCCTGCATGAAGCGGAAGTGGGTATCGCGATGGGCGGCGACGACGGCGGTTCCGTTCCGGCCAAGGGGGGCGCTGCCGGGGACAAGGGTCGGTCCGAAGGCCAAGGCCTCGCCCGAACCGCCGGACAGGACGATCTCGGAAACCTTCAATCGCGGCACGCTGATGCGCGCGACCGGCACGGTGTCGGCCCAGGGCCAGGCCTTGACCGGAGCGCCGGTCGACCGCGCGGTCGTGAAGGCTCGCTCCAGAAGCACCTGGGCCAGGAGCGCCTTGGCGGGAATGACGGCGCCCTGACCGGCCAGGCACAGGCCGGCGATCGACAGGGCCATGAAGCCGGCGGTCGGGAGGGCGCGCCAGCGGCGCCCTCCCTTGGCGGCGGTGGGAGGGGGCGGTCTCACGACCTCGTCCGCCGACGGCGCAGGATCATCAGTCCCAGTCCGCCGATCAGCGCCAGCCCCAGACCGCTCCACATGGAGAGAGCCCACGCGGTCGCCGTTTGCGGCAGGTCGAAGGGGACGCTGGGATCGTCGGTCTCGGCTTCACTCGACCGATCACCGTCCGGCGCGGGGGCGCCGAATATGCGGTCGAAATCCCAGCCCGCCGGCAGGTTCAACGGCAGTTCCTCCTCGGTCAGGCGTGCGCCCTGGGGCCGCGAGGGCGTTCGATCAACGGCGACCAGGCTGGTCTCCCGAGTCACGATCGAGAAGTCGAGACCCAGTTGGGCGATGGTCTGGGCGGCCTCCTCGGCGCTGATCTGATCCAGACGCTGACCGACCTCGGCGTCGGTGATGCGGCGCCGGGCCCAGAGCTTGGCGACGCCCACGCCTTCCACGGCCTGGTTGAGATTCAGGCGGCGGCTCCAGGGACGTCCGTCCAGCATGCCGGAGACGGTGATCGATCCCCGCAGGTTCGAGGCGCGGGCCAGGAGAATCAGCGGCTCGCCTTCGTAGAGATCGGGCAGATCGGCGGGGGCGAACTGGGCGTCGCCGCCGTGGGTGATCACCCGCAGGTCGGTCAGGACCGGGCGGGTCAGGCGATCCAGCAGCGCCGACATGCGGGCGATGACCTCGCGGGTGTCGCCGATGTGGGTGTAGGTCCCGCGCCCGACCTCGGCCATCCGGTTCATCAGGAAGGTGTTGGGCGCGCTGCCGATGCCGACCATGAAGACGCGGCTGCGGCCACGGTTCGAGCCGAGCGCGGCGAGCATCTGGTCTTCATTGCTGATCGAGCCGTCGGTCAG